>Ga0209391_10002131_pt1 | contig 10345 bp, 12 predicted proteins | sample PPLLak3March2015_FD_187246 | JGI IMG/M metagenome (GOLD analysis project Ga0209391, IMG submission 187246) | Freshwater sediment microbial communities from Prairie Pothole Lake near Jamestown, North Dakota, USA - PPLs Lake P7 Core (1) Depth... | ecosystem: Environmental > Aquatic > Freshwater >... | reverse complement strand
CAAAACTATGCCCGCATTTAGTTCGATTCCAATAATTGCCGTTACTGCATATGTTCTTCCCGGTGATAAAGAAAAGTTTGTTGTTGCCGGATTTGATGATTTTATCTCTAAACCAATTTTCAAAGAAAAGATGATGGAATCTTTGGAAAAAATATTTCTTTCAAAGTAATAAATCAGCTTTAACTTTTATATTTAATCCTTTTAATTCTAATAATTAAGGGGATTTTTTTATTCCTCCCTTGACATTCTCCCGATCTCGAATTAAGTTAGCATACAAATGTATGGCAATTATTTAATACAGGTATTATTATGCAAAAAGAACTAACTACAATTCAAAAAAGCATTCTGGATTTTCTGATTGACCAAATAAAAGGGAAGGGAATTCCACCCACTTTGGCGGATGTTGCTAAACATTTTGGATATAAAAATCGCGCAACTGTACAGCAGCATTTTCAAGCAATTGAGAAGAAAGGTTACATCAGAAAAAGTCCTAAACTTTCTCGTGGAATAGAACTTACTCTAGAAGATAAATTTTTTGTACCAAGACCAATTCTTGGTGAAGTTGCTGCAGGAAATCCACTCACAATTTATCCTGACGCGATTGATACAATTAAACTTCCTACAATTGCAAAAATGCCTCAGGATTCATTTCTGCTTCGCGTAAAAGGCGATAGTTTAAAAGATGCCTACATTTTTAGCGGTGATATTGTTATTATAAACCCCAACCTTGAACCAAAGAATGGGCATATTGTAGTTGCAGTTCTTGATGATGCGGCGGTTGTGAAAAGATTTTACAAAAAGAGAAGTGAAATTGAATTAGTATCAGAAAATCCTGAGTTTAAACCAATTGTGATTGATAAAAAATATCCTTTTTTTAAGATAGTTGGTATTGTAGTAGGAATTTATAGAAGCATGGAAAAGAAAGCTGGATAAATTTTTTAAATTGATTTTAATATCAGACAGTTTTATTCTAGATCAGAAATAATAAATTACAATCAAAGGTTATAAATGAAAAACACAATTCTTGTCTTATTGTCATTAGTAATTGTTTCTGGATATTCATCTCAAATAATTGCGCAATGTTCTGATGCTGGCGTTTGTTCAGTGGGACATACAATGGGTGATAACAATGATAATATTCTTGATCTAAATGTGGGATATAAGTTTGGCTCAAGTAGTAAGGAAGATGATGTGAAGTATCATTCATTTCAGCTTGGAGCGATTTATAATATTTTTGAAAAAACATCACTTCAATTATCTATACCATATAATGTTCAATCAGGTCCATTAGGTGATGTAAATGGAATTGGTGATTTATTAGTTAGTGTAACACATAATTTTATATCGGACAATAATTCATCTCTTGATGCATCAATTGGAGCAAAGTTTGCTACAGGTGAAGATAATGCAGAGAACTTACCGATGGCATATCAATCAGGTTTGGGATCAAACGATATTTTGTTTGCATTAAACTATACTTATAAAAACATAGGATTTGGAGTCGGTTATCAAATAGCTGGCGGAAGAAATAATAACGTTATAAAATTAGAACGTGGTGATGATTTATTATTTCGGGCTGCATACAATCTTTTATTAGATAAGTTTACGATTACTCCACAGCTTTTATTTATTAAAAGATTAGCTAAATCAAGTATTCTTGATACTTCTTCAATGACTTCTTCAGAATCATTTATTGAAGTTGATAATAGCGATCAGGCACAGCTTAATTTGCTTACAGTAGTTCAATATCAAATTGATAAAAATTATTCTTTATTTGTTGATTTTGCTGTTCCATTTATTAAACGAGAAGTAAATGTGGATGGATTAACTCGTTCATTCAGTGCTTCTGTTGGAATGACACTAACGATTAATTAGAAATATTTAAAAATGAACTAAATTTTAAGTTTTTGTGAGATTTCTTCATTTAATAGCTGAAATCGATTTTCTAAATAAAATTTTCGCTCCTTTTCTTCAAGTATAGAACCTAAAGCAACTTTATAATCTTGTTCTTTGAAATTATTTATCACCTGCAAAGCATTTTGAAGTTTAGCTTTTTCGCCAGGGAGTTCTACACCTCGCATTAAAAGAAATTCAATGTCAAATACATCACGAATAATTTTTCTTGAAAGAAGTGCCTCGAATTTATTAAGCATCATTTGTTTTAATGTTAAGCCCTTAACAAGCACTTGCTTATTAGCGAATTTTGAAAAGGCAATTTTACGTTCCCATTCAAAATTCTGTTGTTCTTTTCTGATCTCTATTTTAAGGCTACGATTTACAGATGTTGATTTTATTTCATATAGCAGTGTGAATTTTTTGTTTGCTGAGTCAACTAATCTATAATTCTCAGAAAGACTTTTTTTTATAATTGTAAAAAATGATTTTGTATCAACTTTGGTATCGAACCAAAAGTCAAGGTCCGTTGAGTAACGATTTAAATTATGGCAAAGACGAAGCATTGTTCCACCTCCAAAATAAAGGTAGTCAAGTACTTTTATGCTATTTAGCAGTTCAAGAACTTCAATTTCAAGTTTCTCTAAATTTTGTAACGTTTGCATAATTTACTCCAGAAATTAATCGCTATTTCATTTGTGCTTGTAAGAAGATCAGTTATTTCTGATTTGTTTATTTTGCTGAAATTAACAGCATCAAAATCACAATTATATCTGCCGATGGAAGTGAGATAGATTGCATCTGCAAGAGATTTCTCTATAGTTGCGACGAAAAAATTATCGTTCCGTATAAAGTTGGAATAAAAAGATTTCTTCACCTTGAAATATTGAAATTCAATTTTTTTAACATTTGAAATCTTTGTTCTATTAAGTGATATTGATTCAATTACATTTTGAAGTTGTTGTGTACTTACTCCATAAAAACTCAATGCACTTGTTAGGGAGATATAAGAGGGAACTTGAATAAAATTAGCGAGCCTGAATAAATCTGGTTCATTTAATTTCTCAAAATTTGATGCAGTTATATAATAATTTCGTTTTACTCGAATTAGAAAATTCTGTTTTACGTAACGATTAGCTGTTACTTTTGCAGACTCTTTAGTAATTGATAGGTTTTTTGAAATATCCTCGATGCTAAAAAGAGGTTTATTAATTTTATTTAATTCATTTGTTCTCATATTACTAAATATAGATAATTAACACTAATGTTAACTTAATGTATTTACATAAAAATAGCAATTAAATAATGAAACCTAAATACAACATAGGCACAGCAGGCTGGTCCTATAAAGATTGGGTGCCAAATTTCTATCCTAAAAATCAAACTGGTGGATTCGATTGGCTGCAATTTTATTCACATTATTTTAATTGTGTTGAAGTAAACTCAACTTACTATACTTATATAAGTTCAAAAATTGTTGATGGATGGATAAAAAAAGTTGAAGACTCAAGTAATTTTATTTTTCACATAAAGCTCCATCAAGATTTTACGCATAAAAGAAAATTTGATGAACAAAACATAAAAGCGATTCGTTATAATCTTGAAAAATTAAGTAAATCAGAAAGACTTGGTGGGTTATTAATACAATTTCCTTATTCTTATTCATTTGATGGAAGTTCTGTTCAATATATTCAAAAACTTAGAGATATTTTTTCTGATGTAGATTGCTTCGTAGAAGTTCGTAATTCATCTTGGAATAATAATCATGCTTATGAATTCTTTAAAGAAAATGATTTGACTTTTTGTACCATTGATCAACCGCAAATTGGGCAGGCGATTGAGTTTGAACCAATTATTACAAACGATAAAGCATACATTCGGTTTCACGGAAGAAATGTTGAAGCCTGGAAAAAGTCTTTATCCAACTTTGGTAAACCGCAGACCTATCAAGAACAGAGTTCACGTTACAGTTATCTTTATTCTCCCAGCGAGCTAGTTGAGATCGAGCAGAAGATTAAATCAATTCAGCATAAAGTTAAAGAAGTAAATGTGATAATGAATAATCATCCACAGGGAGATGCAGTTGCAAATGCTTTTGAGTTAATCCATTTACTTGAAGAGAAAACTAAAGTTGAAATGCCGCCACATATTCTAAAATCTTATCCAAGGCTGGAAGAAATTTTGATTAATTAAAATTTTTGAATTCTGATTTTTTACTTTTGAATTTTATATGCGTACAATATTTCATTTAGACCTTGATGCATTTTTTGTTTCTGTAGAGAGAATTCTCAATCCAAAACTTAATGGCAAACCTGTAATTGTTGGCGGTGATCCGAAGGATGGAAGGGGAGTTATTTCTGCTTGTTCTTATGAAGCACGTGCTTATGGGTTGCATTCAGCAATGCCAATTAGAACTGCTTATAAACTTTGCCCGCAAGGAATTTATTTACATGGTCATGGTGATGAATACACACGATATTCCAAAACTGTAAAAAATGTTTTAGAACAATATGCTCCATTAATTGAGCAAGCCTCTATTGATGAATTTTATCTTGATATGACCGGTACGCAAAAAATGTACGGCTCAATGTTTGGATTTGCAACAAAACTTCAAAAAGAAATTTGGGATAAAATTGGTTTACCAATTTCCATTGGAATCGGGAGCAATAAAACCATTGCAAAGATTGGTTCAGATTGTATGAAGCCGAAAGGAATTACTTATATAATTCCCGGCATGGAAAAAGAATTTCTTTCACCAATGCCTGTTGAAACAATTCCGGGTGTCGGTAAAGTTATGAAACAAAGTCTTAACTCACGTGGAATTTATAGAATTGGTGATATCACAACACTTTCTTCCGATTATTTTGGAACTGCATTTGGTAAATATGGAATTGATCTCTGGCGAAAAGCCCATGGTGAAGGAACTGAATATCTTACAATCCAGCGAACAAGAAAAAGTATCTCCCGCGAAACTACTTTTGGAAATGATGTAACGAATGAAGAAGAAATAAAAAACACTTTGTTTTACCTGACGGGAAAAGTTGCTCAATCATTGCGAAAAAAAGGCTGGGAAGCATCAACAATCGATATAAAACTTCGTTATACAGATTTTCAAACATTAACCCGTGCAAAAACAATTAAGCCATCCGATGATGATAAAGTTATTTTTGAAACAGCGTGGGATTTAATGCAAAAGGCAAGAACTCGCAGAGTTGGAGTTAGATTAATTGGAGTTGGGATTACAAATTTTTCTCCGTTAAATGAACAAGAATTTCTATTTGAAGATTATGAAGTTAAAAGAAAAAAAATGTTAAGAGCAGTAACAAGGGTTCGTGATAAATTTGGATATGAATCTTTAATGTTTGGCAGAACTGAAGAAGATAAAAAACTAAAAGGTATGGAAAATTATTTTCAGGTTTGAAAAAATAATGAGTTTTAGTCATTCCGAACTTGTTTCGGAATCTACGAAGCTCCTGAAATAAATTCAGGATGACAGGTTACATTTAACCCGGAGGCCATTTCATTTTTCTGCCGCCAAGTAGATGAAGATGTAAATGGTAAACCTCCTGACCACCATTTTCACCACAATTAAAAACTAATCTAAAACCATCATCGGCAATACCCAAATCTTTAGCAATTTTATTAGCTGCATCAATCATTTCTCCAATCAGAACGGAATGCTTGCTTCCCTTAATATCAGTTACTTTGGGAATTTCAAATTTAGGAATAATCAAAACATGGATAGGAGCTTGCGGATTGATGTCCTTAAATGCAAGTACAGTGTCAGACTCAAAAACGATATCAGCAGAAATTTCTTTATTAATAATTTTAGTAAAAATCGTTGACATCATTCCTCCTTTTCAATTCCGTATTTCTTCATTTTGTTGTAAAGATGACTGCGTTGAATTTCGAGTATTTCTGAAGTCTTACTAATGTTCCAATCATTTGCTCTTAGCTGTTTAAGTATAAAAACGCGTTCTGCTTTTTCTTTAAATTCCTGAAATGAATTACTCATATCAACAAGCTCATCAACCGATTGTTGATTACCTGCAAACATAAAATCAATATCCTTTGCACTAATTTCCTTTTTATCCACAATGATGATGATACGCTCAACAATATTTCTTAACTCGCGCACGTTTCCTGTCCATGACTGATTTTGTAAAACTCGAATAGCATCATCAGAAAACTTTGTAACAGGTTTTTTATGCTTTAATGAAATATCATTTGTAAATCGTTCAATAAGAATCGGGATATCTTCAGATCGCTCACGAAGAGGAGGAACAACAATTGGAATTACATTCAATCTATGAAAGAGATCTTCTCTGAAATTTCCCTTCTCAATCTCTTCTTTAAGATTTTTGTTTGTTGCTGCAATTAAGCGAACATCAACATCAATCTTCTTTCCTCCACCAACACGCTCTATTCTTCCATCTTCAATGGCTCTTAATACTTTTGCCTGGGCCTGATGAGACATATCACCAACTTCATCTAGAAATATTGTGCCTTTGTGTGCAAGTTCAAATCTACCAATCCTTTGCTGAACAGCACCTGTGAATGAACCTTTTTCATGTCCAAATAATTCTGACTCAATTAGCTCGTTCGGTATAGCCGCACAATTAACTTCAACAAACGGCTTTTCTTTACGTTCACTTTTTTTGTGGATAGCTCGTGCTACTAATTCTTTTCCTGTTCCATTTTCCCCGGTGATTAAAACTCTAGTGTCAAGTGGTGCAACTTTATCAATCATTTGCAAAATATTTTGGATTGCTTTACTCTTTCCAAGTATTTCACCATCGCCTATCCACACTTTTTTAATGACTTCATTTTCTTCTTTTAATGATGCGGTCTCTGTTGCATTGCGTACGCTTATTAAAAGTTTATCACGATCAATTGGTTTTTCCAGGAAATCAAAGGCACCAAGTCTTGTTGCCTTAATAGCATTTTCAACGCTTCCGTGTGCAGAAATAATAATAACCGATACTGCAGGTTTTTGTTCTTTTAGTTTTTTAAGAACTTCAAAACCGTTCATTTCAGGCATCTGAATATCAAGAAGAACGGCAGAAAATTCTTTTGAAGAAAATTTTTCTAATCCTTCATTTGCACTTGTTGTAAAATCAACAGCATAACCCTCATATTCGAGGATCATATTTATGCTTTCGCAGATTTGAAGTTCATCATCAATAACTAAAACTGATTTCATATTATAACTCTTAAAAATCTAATTGAACGTATTAAAAATATTTGTGATGGTAATAAATCTTTATTTTCTTTAAGTAAGTCTCCGAACAATCTCCCGTATTCATTTACATCAAGATCGCGCAGATCAACACTTGATTGTACTTTAAAACTTTCTTCAAACGCTTCCACAAAATAACCAATTAGCTTTCCTATGTCAAAGATATTTGATTCATATGATAAAAATGCACTTCCGAAAAAATGAGCAAGTTTATCTTTGTCACCATAATTATTCTGAGGTGAATCAAAGAACAAATAACGAGGAAGTTTTTCATTCTTTGTTAAAAAAGTTTCTTCATCTGCAGAGGTTAAGGGATAATAAACTGTAGAGTTAAAAATCGGAATCTGAATGGGCACTTCATTATACGGAACTGTTGCAAGCATTAAAGCAATAAGTGCATCCCCATAGTCATATTCAGTAAATCTCATAGCTTCACTAAAAATAGAATCAGTTGCAGCAACATCTCCTATATTATTTTTCAGATTACTAAAATGCTCGGAAGCTAAATAGCTGGAAATATAATTTACTGTTTTGGATAGATTACTCTGCTGAGAAAATGAATTGAGAGAAATAAAAATAAGTAAAAGGAGAATTCGCAATTATTATTTCTCAGAAACTTTACGAAGTTCTTTCGAGAGCTCAGTCAATTTTGATAGGTAGAACTTTTTAATTCTACGTACAATTTCTCTTGTAATTTCTTCAGTATAAATATGTGAAGTTTGATTTCTATCCTCAAGCATATCAAGGTAAATTTCTTCATCTTTAATCAATCCAAAACGAAACGATTCTTTTAAGGCCTCTTTTGGCGATTTAGTTGTTATTCCTTCTGCAAGGAGGAACAGCCTAAGTGTCTTCCACAAAAGTTCGAAAGTAAATTCAAATCTTTGAATTACCCCATCATTATCTAATTGATCTTTAGCTTTCTTAATCCCAATATTTAACTTTGATAAAGCTTTGTTAAATTTTTCTATAGAATAGTTCAATTCATCTTTCATAAATAATTTTCCCTGTATTGAGAATAATACTTTTAAAAGATTTCTCCACATCATTTAGATACACTAAATCAATTTTATGCAATCCGATAATTTTATCAATTTTTTCTAAGAATTTTCGTTTAGTACGATGGTCAATCTTTTTTGAATCAATTGCAATGTCATAGTCAGAATTAAAGGAACTCGTACCTTTGCCACGTGAGCCAAATAGAATAATTTTTTTAGGATTATATTCTTTTATGATCAGCTTAAGTATGATATGTAGTTTGTTTTCTTTCATTTTATAATAGTTTTTTCTTACACATACAAAATTAAAGAAAGATAGATCAAAAATCTTATTATGTCTGTATTATCCCAGGATTAAACTTAGGTATCTCAGGATTATTATTTGCAACTTCCAAACACATTGCGATCCATTCGCGAGTCTGTGATGGATGAATTATTTCATCAATCCATAATCTTGCTGCTGCATGAAGCGGAGTACTTTTTTCATCATAAGATTTTAGTATATCATTAAGTAATTTCTTTTTGTCATCATCACTGAATTTGTGCCCGCTTTTTTCTTCTTGCTTTAGTTTGATATCAAGTAAAACGCTGCTTGCTTGATTTCCACCCATCACGGAAATTTTAGCATTTGGATATGCAAAAATAAAACGAGGATCATAAGCTTTACCACACATTGCATAGTTACCGGCACCAAAACTATTGCCCGTAATAATAGTAATTTTTGGTACAACTGAATTTGCAACTGCATTAACCATCTTTGCCCCGTCTTTAATTATTCCGCCATGCTCAGCTTTACTGCCAACCATAAATCCGGTCACATCTTGCAAAAAGAGTAAGGGAATTTTTTTCTGATTGCAGTTCATAATAAATCTAGTTGCTTTATCTGCAGAATCGGAATAGATAACTCCACCAAATTGCATTTCACCTTTTTCAGTTTTTACAACACTTCGTTGGTTAGCAACAATTCCAATAGCCCAACCATCAATTCGTGCATAAGCTGTAATAATTGTTTTTCCATAACCAGCTTTGTACTCATCTATTTCAGAATTGTCAACAATGCGGGATATTAATTCGAAAGTATCGTAGGGCTTAAGCGTATCTTCCGGAAGAATTCCTAAGATTTCTTTGGTTGGATATTTGGGTGCTTTACTTTCTACTCTATCAAAACCAGCAGTTTGATTCTTACCAAACTTTTCAACCAGACTTCTTATTTGTGCGATACACTCTTCATCGTTCTTCATTATGTAATCTGTAACACCGGAAATATTTGATTGTACTTTTGCACCACCGAGTTTTTCGTTATCGATTACTTCACCAATTGCTGCACGAACAAGATGCGAACCGGCGAGGAACACAGAACCTTCACCTTCGACAATTAATGCTTCATCACTCATTATCGGTAAATATGCTCCACCTGCAACACAAGGTCCCATAATAGCAGCAATTTGTGGGATGCCCATTGAAGACATTTTAGCATTGTTACGAAAGATTCTTCCAAAGTGTTCTTTATCCGGAAAAATGTCTTCCTGAAGAGGAAGAAAAACTCCGGCACTATCAACCAAATAAATAATCGGGATACGATTTTCTCTTGCAATTTCTTGCGCACGCAAATTCTTTTTTGCAGTTATAGGAAACCAGGCTCCAGCTTTTACAGTTGCATCGTTTGCAATAATTACACAATCTCGTCCGTGAATTTTTCCAATTCCATAGATAGTACCTGATGATGGAGCGCCACCATATTCTTCATACATTCCATAAGCGGCAAATGTGCTTAATTCAAAAAACTTTTTGGGATCATCTACAAGGAGATTTACTCTTTCACGTGCAGTAAGCTTTCCTTTAGCTTTATGTTTTTCGATGGATTTTTTCCCACCGCCTTCTTTAACTTTTTCTTTGGTGGCATCAAGCTTACGTAATAGTTCCTTTTGGAAATCTTCTCGCTTTAGAAAGATTTCGTTTTCTTTTATCTGAGTAACGATTTGTTTCATACGATTAATCCTTCAACAAATCTCTTGCAATAACAATACGCTGTATTTCGGAGGTGCCTTCTCCGATTGTAAGAAGTTTTACATCACGATAAAATTTTTCAACCGGATATTCTTTTATAAATCCATATCCACCAAAAATTTGCACAGCTTCACTTGCTGCTTTTTCCGCAATCTCACTAGCAAAAAGTTTTGCTTCAGCAGCCTCTTTTGTGTTTGGTATCCCGGCG
>Ga0209391_10002130_pt1 | contig 10346 bp, 8 predicted proteins | sample PPLLak3March2015_FD_187246 | JGI IMG/M metagenome (GOLD analysis project Ga0209391, IMG submission 187246) | Freshwater sediment microbial communities from Prairie Pothole Lake near Jamestown, North Dakota, USA - PPLs Lake P7 Core (1) Depth... | ecosystem: Environmental > Aquatic > Freshwater >... | reverse complement strand
CACCCGTTGTAGTTCAGGGTGAGGACCTTGCCCGTCTCGGCGCTGGCGCCTTGTCCGAACACCAGGTCAATCTGGCTGAAGGGTGCGTAACTCGAAGGCGATGACGGCGAATCACCGCATCCCGCCGCGGCGAACGCCAGCAGCACGAGAGCAAGAACGCCCGAAGCCCGACCCAGCACGCGCCGACCCATCACGTCTTCTCCAAGGCAATCCAACCGGTGACCAGCCCTGATTATGACATGGAACGCCCGGCGCCACCCTCCTCCGCCGCCCGCCGGGCCCCTCTCTGGACGCGATCGCCGCGCCACACCGCGTGCGGGGCATGAAGGAGGCATAATCGGCACATGATGTTCGACGCCTGGCTCGTGGCGGGCCTCACCGTCGCCGCGTGGGTCACCGTGCTCTGGCTCGCCAGCCTCCTGCTCCGCGACAGCTCCATTGTCGACAGCTTCTGGGGCCTCGGCTTCGTCGCCGTCGCCGCCAGCGTCGCCGCTGCCTCGCCGGGGGGCCTCGCTCCCCGTGCCTGGCTCATCACGGGACTGGTCGCCGTGTGGGGCCTCCGCCTCTCCCACTACATCTTCTGGCGCAACAGGGGCAAGGGCGAGGACTACCGCTACCGGAAATGGCGCGAAGAGGCCGGGGCCGCCTGGTGGTGGCGAAGCTACTTCAAGGTCTTCCTCCTGCAGGGCGTCGTCATGTGGCTCGTCGCGGCGCCGGTCGTCGCGGCGATCGCGGCCAGCCGGCAGGCCGCGCTTGGCTGGCTCGACGCGCTCGGCGTTGTCGTCTGGCTGGTCGGCTTCTACTTCGAGGCAGCCGGCGATTGGCAACTCGCCCGCTTCAAGGCCGACCCGGCCAACAAGGGCAGGCTGTTCACCGACGGCGTCTGGCGCTACACCCGCCACCCGAACTACTTCGGCGACGCGACCGTCTGGTGGGGCCACTATCTCGTGGCAGCAGCCTCCGGCGCGTGGTGGACGATCTTCAGCCCGGCGCTGATGACGTTCCTGCTCGTCCGCGTGAGCGGCGTGAGCATGCTCGAGTCCGCCATGCGCGATTCGAAGCCGGGCTACCGGGAGTACATGGCGTCCACGAGCGCCTTCTTCCCGCTCCCGCCCCGCCGGCGCTGAAGCGGGGCCTGCCTCCGAGCGGGTGGCACGGGACAGGGGGCCCATCACTGCAGTTTCTTCTGCTGCAGCGCGGTGACGACGCGTGGGATCAGCGTATCCGGAGACAGGAACTCCAGCAGCGAGTACTTCGCCTTGTACGCCTTCAGCACGTCGTCGTTCACCATCTGCTCAGCGGTCTTGCCTGCCGCAACGTTCGTCCGGATGATCTCGACCATCGCCTTCAGCGCGTCGCGATAGGCGCGCACGCCGGCCGCGTCGAGGTCGCGCCCGTGGCCGCTGATGAACGTGGCGTCCTCGGGGAACACGTCGAGCACATCGTCGAGGAACGCGAGGTAGCCGGCGATGTCCTGCGCCGCGGGGACGCTCTCGGACAGCAGGAGGTCGCCCAGGTCCACCACCCGCTCCGCCGGGAAGTAGACGATGAGGTCCGCGTCGGAGTGCAGGCCCGGCCTCGGAATGAGCGTGATGTCCGAGCCTCCGACGCGCCACGCGTAGGGCGCGGGCAGCGTGCGTCCCGACCTCCCCTTCAGAGGTTCGGCCTCCCTGGTAACCGAAAGGCCCGGGTGGCCGGCAGCCAGCGTCGCGGCGGTAATCACCGTCTCAGGAGCCGGCGCCAGCCCGTTGCCCGCCACGTGATCGCCGTGCGCGTGCGTATTGACGACGTACTTGACGCCGGACGCCGACCACCCGGAGATGAGCCGTCTCAGGTCGGGAATCGCGCGCGTCGAGAACCCCGTGTCGATGACAACCGCCCCGTCCGCCCCCGAGAAGACGACGATGTTGTTCATCATGCCCCAGGGGAACGCGACGCGGCGGATCGACGGCGCCACCTCAGCGATGTCGAACGTCAGGGGCGTGAACCGGGCGCCCCTCGCCTGCAGCCAGGCCACGAACTCCGTCTGCCCGGCCTCGTAGGCCACGTCCAGCGGCGTGCCCGAGTGCCGCGCCACGACATTCGGGTCCGCACCCTTGCCCAGCAGGTAGTCCGCCGTCAACCGCTGGCCGTAGAGAGCGGCGGCGTGAAGCGCCGTGAAGCCGTTCGGGTTGCGCGCGCTGACCAGCTTCGCATCCGCCTCCACCAGCGCCCGCACCCGGCCGAGGTTGCCGGTCGACGAGGCCTGGAAGATGTTCTGCGTGCTTGCCGGCGGCGGCCCGGCCGGCGCCGTCGGCGTGATGCGGAGGTTCGCGAACGCGCCATCGGAACCGTTGCCAACCCACAAGGCCACGCCGCCGCTCTTTGCCGGCCCGAGATCCTCCACAGAAAGGCTCGGTTTGGCGGCGCCGTTCACGAACACCTCGACCCGCCCTGCCGACAGGACGATGCGCGCGTGGAACCAGCCAGTCGGGTCTGGCGGCGGTTCGATCGCCTGCTCGAACTGGCCTGGCCGTTCAGTGCGCAGCCGTTGCCACGTGTTCGCGGGATGCGAGACGTACTGCACCGAGTGGGCCCGCTGCTCGGCGCTGCCCGCCCGGAAGTTGAACGGCCTGAAGTACACCGCGTTGAGCGTCGTCCAGTCGACGACGTGGAAGGCGATGCCGAGGAAGCTCTGCTGGGCGACATCCTTACCTTTGAGGTCGACCTCGATGACGCCCTCCCCGAGGAGCACGCCGTCGAACAGGACGCCGCCGTCGCCGGCCCGCGCGTCCAGGCGCGCAACCGCGCGGCCGCCCTCCGCGGCTACCGTGAGCGCGCGGTTGAAAACCTGCGCGTCCTTGCCGTCTGCCAACTGCCCGAGGTCCGGCGCAACAGTCTGCTGAGCCTGAGCGAGGACTGCAGCCGGACTCCAGATCAGGATTGCCGCCGCGAACGTCAGCCTGGCGATGCTGGTCATAGCCGTCCTCGCACGTGTGTCGCCGGGCTCATCGTTTCGCGCCCGGCCGGAGATCCTCAATGACTGCGGCATCAACCCAGTAGACATGGCCGGACCGCATGAAGAACAGAAAGCGGCCGTCGGGCGACACGACTGGGCACAATTCTCCCTCCGGCGTGTTGACCGGCTGCGGCAGCCGCACTGGTTCGAGCCACGCGCCGCTGGCGCCACGGAAACTGACGTGGATGTCGTAGTTGCGCTGGAACAAGAGGTAGCTGCCATCCTGGGCGATGAACGGCGTCGCTTCCGTGCCTGACACCACGACTGGCGCGCCGAGCCCCGCCGGTTCCGCGTAGCGGCCCCCGGCGAGGCGCGAAACGAAGAGCCCGCTCGCGCCCTTCCACCTCGAGCTGAAGTAGACCGCGCCGTCGCCCCCCACTGCGAACTGCCAGTGGTGCGGCAGCGCGTTGATGGCGGCGTCGAGGGGACGAGGGTCGCCCCACCGGTCACCGACCCGATCGGCAACCCAGATGTTCTCCTTGCCGGCGGCCTGCCCCGGGATGGGACGCCTCGCCATGTCGTAAAGGCGCTGGCCGTCCGGCGTGATCACCGGGACGTCTTCGAGCGGAAGCTTCCCCACCATGGCGCGTGCGGGATACGTCCATCGTTCGCCCTCGCGGCGGCTCATCATCGTCCGCCCGCTGCCGTAGCCGGTCCCTCTTGGCGGAATGGACTCGCTCCAGTAGATCTCGCGCCCGTCGGGCGAGAACGCCGGGCTGCTGTGCACGGTGAAACGGCCGCCGACAATGCCGGGCGCAAATTCCACGGGAATGCGCCCGGGTGGCGTCTGGCCCAGGTAACCGGCGGTGAGCGCCGGGAACCGCGGCGCATCCTGGCTCGCGCCGTTCGTGGCGAGCCAGCCCGCGACCTCGGCGAGACCATGCTCGCGGGCCAGGTTCCAAGCGCTCTGACCCAGGACGTTGCGGGCGTTCACGTCGGCCCCGCCCGCGACGAGCGCCTTCGCAACGTCGAGGCGTCCCATGTAGGCGGCGTTGTGAAGCGGCGTCCATCCGTCACGATCGGCGTCGTTCACCGCGATCTTACGCGAGAGCAGTTCGCCGACGATGGCCACGGAACCGCCGCCTGCGGCGTCATGCAGCAGCGTGCCGCCGCGTCCGGTGCGGGCCGCCAGATCGACGCCCATGCCCGCCAGTTTCATGAACAGCGCATCGAGGCCCTTCCCGGCGGCCGACTGGAGCAGGCTCTGCGAGGCGGGGCCTGTTGCCGGCACCGTCGCGCCACTCTGGAGGAGGAGATCGACGACATCGCAATATCCCCGCCAGGCCGCCAGTGTGAGCGGCGTGTCGCCAGACCTGTCCTTCGCGTTGGCGTTGGCCTTTCGGTCCAGCAACAGACGGGCGATGTCCGCCTTGCCGGATTCCCTCGCCACCAGCAGCAGCGGCGTGCGGCCGTAGGCGTTCGCGGCCTCGGTTGCGGCTCCGGCCTGCAGCAGCCTGGCGGCGGCTCGGGCCGCGCCGCGGCCCGCCGCGACCGCAAGGGGCGTCTCGCCTTCGGACGTGCGGGATTCCAGGGCGGTTTTGTTTTCGATCAGGAGGCGAACCGCTTCGTCCTGGTCTGCTGCGGACGCCGCGTGGAGCGGGGTCCAGGCGTTGTTGTCGGCGGCGTTGACGTCGGCGCCGCGCGCGACCAGGTAGGCGGCGACATCCGCGCGCCCGCTGCCGGCGGCGAGGTGCAGCGGGGTCAGGCCGGCTTCGTCGCGGGCGAGCGCCAGTTTCGCGTCCTTCTCGATGAGGGCGCGGACCGTTGCGAGATCGCCCGCCCGGGCGGCGCCGTGAATCGTGCCGCCCTGCCCGAAGACCGCCTTCGCGCGCAGCGAGGTGACGAGGCCCGCGTCGACCCAGTAGATGTCCGCGTTGCCGTTGCCGGGCCGATCGTGCAAATCGCGGAACAGCCGGAACGTCAGCCGCTCGGGAGCCGCCGGCCTCGATGACATGAAGAAGAAGTACTTCCCGTCGGGGCTGACGTAGGGCGAGAACTCCTGCGACCCCTTCGTGTTGACCGCCGGGCCAAGGTTGATGGGCTCGCTCCAGCGATCCTCGGGCGTCCGGAACACGACGTAGTAGTCGCATCCGCCAATCGAGTCGGGCCGGCCGTCGGTCGGCACGATCACGTAGCTTTCGTCCGGCGCCACGAACGCATTGAACTGTGATCGGCCCGAGTTGACCTGCGAGGGCAGCTTCTCCGGCGCGCCATACCCGTTTCCCGACCGTCGCGCCCGCCAGATGGCGCTCACGCGGCTGCCCGCCTCTTCCCGCGTGAAGTAGATGGCGCCGTCGCGGGTCAGCGACGGGAAGTACTCGGGCAGCGCGGAGTTCACCGGCGGCCCGAGGTTGCGGGGAGCGCTCCAGCCACCGGGCGCACGGGCGAGGAACCAGATGTCCTGGTTGCCCGCCGTGCCGCCCGCGGCCGGGTCGGGCCGCGTGGACAGGACGTACATCGTATTGCCGTCCGCAGACAGCGCCGGCTCGAGGTGAAGGTATCGGGGGTCGTCGAGGCCGGCGACCACCTCGGGCTCCGTCCAGCGTCCGTCAATCAGGCGCGTGGACACAACCGTCGTGTACTGGTACGACGGGCCGGCAAGTCCGAAGAAGATCTCGCTCCCGTCTGGCGTGATCGCCACGTCGCGCTCGAAGCCGCCGGTGCTGACGAGGCCTGGCGCGAAGACGGCCGGGGTCAGTCCGGGCGGCTTCTCGCCGAGGTAGGGCCCGGTTCGGTCCGAGAAGCGCGGCCCGAGGTCAGTTGATTGCCAGGGAATGAGGGCTGCCGCAAGCGCCACCGCTCCAGCGACCGCGCGTGTCACAGAACGCCTCCTTCAGGCTTTCGGCCGGTCCGACGCGAACGAGAAGTGCATCTGGACGATGACCCATCTTCCGGCGCGCTTCTCGAGCACACCCGTCCACCTGGTGTCCTTCCAGCCGGTCGGCTTGCCGTCCCACTCGGCGAGGTCGTCAAGCATGGCCGAGAACCAGCACACGTCGCCGGACCGCGCGAACGTAACGCGCAGGTCGCGCACGTCGAAGCTGGTGGCCTTGAACCGGGGATCCAGCCAGAAGGCGAAGTTCTTCGCGAATGCGTCCCAGCCGACCACCGTGGATTTCGAGTCTGGATGGAAGATGAAGAGGTCGGCGTCGTGGGCGATGATGCGCTCGAGCAGCGCCCGATCCTTCGTGAGCGCCCACCCGATGGAATCGCGGACCGTCTGCTCGACGACCGCCCGGTCCCGGGATCGCTCCGTCCCCTGCCAGGCGAGCGACGCTGCCGTCCCCATCACCAGGGCCGCGACGACCCACATAGCCGTTCTGCGCATGGTCCTCCCTCCGTGGACGGCGGGGGGCGCACCTCAGGACGGGTCGTCGTCAGGCGTACAGATCGTTGGACGCGACTGTGCGCGGAATGTTCTGAGGCTGCCGCCCCGGGGCTTGTGGTTGGCGGCCGCAGGTCGGTTCCGGCCGCACACGCGCGATGCGAGGGAATTTGGATCGCCCTTGACAAGCGACCAACTACTGTGTATATTGAGTATACTAAGTAGGCAAGGAGGCCAGCGTGTTCGTGGTGCTCTCACCGGCTCACCCGGACCCGATGTACAAGCAGGTCACGGACCAGATCAAGGACGCCATCGCCTCTGGCGACCTGAAGCCGAACGACCGCCTGCCCTCGGTCCGGGAGCTGTCGGAAGCCCTCAACGTCAGCGCCATCACGATCAAGCGGGCCTACCAGGACCTCGAAACGGGAGGTTTCGTTCTGACGCGCGCCGGGCTGGGCTCGTACGTCGCGCCTGTGGAGCGCGACGCCCTGCGGGAGCGGAAGCTCGCCGAGCTGCAGGAGGAGCTCCGCCGGCTGGTCCGGTCGAGCGCGAAGTTCGGCATCACGGCCGGCGACATCGTCCGGCTCACGCGACAGGTCGAGGGGGACTGACATGGACACCGTGCTCGAGGCGACTGACCTTACGAAGCACTACGAGGACTTCAGCCTGCGTGGTGTCAGCCTCGCGATCCGCGCCGGCTCGATCTCCGGGATCTTCGGTCCGAACGCGGCCGGCAAGTCCACCCTGCTGAGGGTCCTTGCCGGCCAGGCGCCGGCGCACCAGGGCAGCGTGCAGGTGTTCGGCTCGGCCTACGCGGACGCGGAGCAGGACCTCAAGAACCGCATCGGCTACGTGCCGCAGGAGCCGGTGTTCTACCCGGACAAGACGGTCCAGTGGCTCGCCCGCTTCGCGGCGCCCTACTTCGCGCGGTGGGACGGCGCCGGGTTCTACAAGCTCCTCGACGAGTTCAAGGTGAACCCGCTGAAGAAGGTGAAGCACCTGTCCGGCGGGCAGAAGACACTGCTCTCGATCGCGATGGCGCTGTCGCACGGGGCCGAACTGCTCATCCTCGACGAGCCCACGGCGGGGCTGGACGTCGTGCACCGGCGCGCGCTGCTGGACAGGCTCCGCGCCTTCGTCGCCGGCGGCGACAGAACGGTGCTCGCCGCCTCGCACATCACGGACGGCCTCGACGAGATCGCCGAGGAGATCTGGTTCCTCGACGACGGCCGCGTCGTGGCCCACGAAGACAAGGACGATCTGCTCGCCCGCTGGAAGTGGGTGCACTTCAAGGACGGCGCGCTGCCCAAGGCGATCGAAGAAGGCCTGGTCCGCGTGAAGCGGCTGCCGTTCGGCAGCAGCGGCCTGACCGGCGACTTCCTCAACCTGCGCGGCGCGCTGGCCGGCCCGCTGGCCAGCGGCGACGTCAGACTCGACAACGCCACGCTCGAAGACGTTCTGCTCTCGTTCATCAAGGGGGCCTGAGATGGACCCGATCCTCCGCCGCAGCTCGTTCTTCTACGTCACGGCGCTCATCACCTACATGGGCCTGATGGGCCGGTTCATGCTCACGCGCGACTGGCCCGCATTCGAGGTCATCCCCCTCTTCCTGCCGGTGTGGCTGATCAGCGGAATGGCGGCAAGCGAGCATGACGAGCGCTACGCCTTCCTGCGCATGCTCCCGGTCCCCGACCGGACCGTCGCCCGGACGAAGTTCATCCTCGTCCTGTCGTTCGCCGCGGTGGCCTGGGCCCTCATGACTGGCGTGGCGCTGGTTCGTATGGGAGACGGGCTCGCCGGTTCGCCGACGCTGGTCTACCTCACCCTTGTGTGCGTCTCGGCCATATTGATCGGCGCGTGTTACCAGATCGGCATCTGGCGCTACGGCCTGTCGATCATGTTTCCCGTCATCGGCGTGAGCGTGGCGGCCGGACTGGCGCTCGCCATCATCCACGTCGCGAACTTGAAGTACGCAGACGAATGGCCCGCCCTCAGCCGGCTCGGCGTCGTGGAGTGGCTGGGCGGCGCTCCCTGGATTTCGAGCGCCGTGCTCATCGCGCTGGCGCTGCTTGCGTTCCGCGCCTTGTTGCATCTCGGCGTCCGCGTCAAGGCGGCGAGCGAAGCGCATTTGTGAGGAGGTGGCGGCATGACGCGCCGGACTCTGTGTGTCGCCGTGGCTGTGCTCGTCGTGGCTCTGGGCTGCTCACCGACGGCTCCGCCACCGGGAACCCCGGGGGCGCAGGCTCGGCCCTCGGCCGCGAAGGCGAAGCCGGGCGCGTTCCCGCGCCAGCAGCTCCTCGAAGACACGAGGGAGCTCGCGCGCATCATCGAGGAGACGCATCCCGACCCGTACTCGAGCGGCGGCGGGCGCATCGCGTTCCATCGACGCCTGCACCAGGCGCTCAACGCGATTCCAGACGAGGGCATGACGAAGGAAGAGTACCAACGGCTGGTGCGGCCGTTTGTCGCCGGCGTCGGGGATGCGCACACCAACTTCACCCGCGGGTACTCCATCGACCGCGCACGGCCCGGCGGCGTGCCGCTCCGGCTGAAGGTCGTCGAAGAGTCCCTGGTGGTCGTCGGCATCGAGCGGCCGAACCAGGCACTGCTCGGCTCCCGGCTCGTCAGTGTCGAAGGGATCGCGCTCGCCGACCTCGTGGCGCGCCAGCGCCGCCTGCAGGGCATCGACAACCAGTACCACGCCCTGCACGTGCTCGCCACCCGCTCGCTCGCGTACCGGGCCTACATGCAGGACCTGATTCCAGAGTGGACGGATGTCGCGCGTGTCCGCGTCGAACTGCTGACGCCGGACGGCGGCACGACCGCGCTGGACCTCAAGCAGCCGGGCAAGGAGCCCGTAGAGGTGAAGCCGCCGTCTCGTGTGGTTCTGCCGGTGCCCGGCGAATCAGGATTCCGAAAGGCATTCCTCCAGCCGCCGGGCGGTGGACAGGAGGTCGCCTACGTCCGCTTCACGCACATGGGCGGCTACCGCGAGGAGCGCGAGCAGCGCGACCCGATCCGCTCGAAGATCGTCCGGCCGCCCTCGGCCACCGAGTCGTTCCGGGAGCTGGTCACCGAGATGAAGCAGCGCCAGACGGCGACGCTCATCCTCGATGTGCGCGGCAACCCGGGGGGCAACTCGCTCATCTCGGAGATCCTGGTCTACTACGTGTACGGCAAGGAGAAACTGCTCGAGATGGCGGGCGTGGGCACAGGCGAACACGGCGCCTTCCGGTATTCCCGCCTCTACTTTGCCGAACGCAAGGGCGAATCGCTCCAGGCCATCAATCGGGGCCGCGCGGTGCCGCTTGTCGAGGGCGACTACGACTTCGCGTGGTCGTACGTCGACGGCAAGCCCATCGCCCGGCGGTCGGGCCCCGACGGCGAGCCGCCGATGGTGAAGTTCCTCCGCATCTCGCCGACATTCCGGGAGGAGTACGACACCGGCACCTACTCGGGCTACTACAAACCGAAGCACGTGTTCGTGCTCTGTGACGCAGGCACCCTGAGCGCGGGCTTCAGCGTCGTCGTCGAGTTCTGGCGGCTCGGCGCAACGACCGTGGGCACGCCGCCGGCGCAGGCCCCGAACTCGTACGGCTCGGGCACCTTCTGGAAGCTCCGGCACACCGGGCTGCAGGGCATGGTGCCGATGATCAGCGCCGCGCACTTCCCGGACGACCCGTCGAAGGCGCACGTGCTGCCTGTCGACCACCTGCTGACGTACGAGCGCCTCAAGTCGTACAACTTCGATCCCAACGCGGAGTACCTCTACGCGCTGACCCTGCGGTGATACGATCGCCACGCAACCGGGGGTGGGCCCCATGGTGGTCATCCGGCGCACAACTCGGCGCGAGTTCCTGGCGGCCGGTGCAAGCGGCGTGGCCGGCGCCGCGCTTTTCGCCGCCTGCAGGAGGCCTCGCGACACCGGCGAGGGATCACCCGAGGCCGGTCCTCTCATCACGCGCGCCCTGGGCCGCACAGGCCTGACACTGCCTGTCGTCAGCATCGGCTCGGCGTACGAAG
>Ga0209391_10002129_pt1 | contig 10350 bp, 5 predicted proteins | sample PPLLak3March2015_FD_187246 | JGI IMG/M metagenome (GOLD analysis project Ga0209391, IMG submission 187246) | Freshwater sediment microbial communities from Prairie Pothole Lake near Jamestown, North Dakota, USA - PPLs Lake P7 Core (1) Depth... | ecosystem: Environmental > Aquatic > Freshwater >... | reverse complement strand
TCGCTTCGCCGACCCGCTCGTTGCCCACCACGAGGATGTGGTCCACCAGCACCTGCGGCCCCTCGTCGATCGCGAACTGGACGCGCGCGCCCGTCCGGTCGTCCGACACGTCGACGGAGGCGTCGATGCGCGCGAGCCGGTGGCCCAGGTTGAGGTACCGGACGAGGATGCGATCGCGGTCGGCCTCGACGCCCCGATCGAACAGCGGCTCGCCGGCTTGGGTGGCCAGCCCTGTCTCCAGGTCGGATCGCGACAGCGCGCGGTTGCCCACCATCTCCACGGCGGTGACGATGGTGCGCGGCCCTTCGGCGATCCGCAGGCTCACGATGACCGGGGCCTCGCGTGAGGTCCGCGCGCCCGGCACGGGCTCGACCGCCGGCCGGATGGACGCGTCGCCGAACCCGCGCCGCCGGTATTCGGCGAGCAGCGCGCGCAGGTCGGCGTCGAGACGTGCCTGCACGAACGGCTGGCCCTCGACCAGATTCATCAGTGCCGCGAGGTCGGTGGGCTTCACCTCGGCCGCCCCCTCGAACCGCACGCCGGCCACACGGTAGAGCGGCCCGTACTTCACGGTGTACACGATTCGAAGCTGGTCGCCGTCCGCGAGCCGTTCGTATGACGCGTCGGCGTCCCGGTACCCCTGCGCGCGCAGAGACTCCTCGATGCGCGCCTCCGAATCCTCCAGGAGGTCTTCGTCCACCGATCCTTCGCGCGCCACCGGCACGAGCTCGGCGAGCTGCTTCGCGGTGAGGGCGTTGTCACGTACCGACACGGTCACCTTCGGGCCGCGGACAAACGTGATCGTCACGTCGACCGCGTCACCCGTCGCCGACTCCTCGATGGCGGCGTCGGCCCTGGCCTCGTAGTAGCCTCGCGCCCGCCACCGCTCGACGGTATCGTCGAGTCGGCGGCGCAGGCCCGCGCGATCGAGGAACGAGCCCGTGCGAAGCGGCACCCGCGCCTCCATATCCAGGGCGTCCTCCGGGTCGTCGGCCCGGTACGACACCGTCCGCACCAGGGCCCTGGCGCCGGACCGCATGCGAAAGACGAGGTCGCCGTCCGCCGTGGCCGCGTCTCGCTCGGGACGCTCCACCGTCGCACGAAGGAACCCGTGGTCGGCCAGCAGCTCCTCCAGCGCCCTGGCGATGTCGGCCGCCCTGGAGGGCAGCGGGGAGGGCCCGAAGCGATCGGCGACGAACGCGCGCAGGGTGTCCTCGGGCAGGCCCAGCTCGCCGGTGAACACGACCCGCCGCGACTGGCGGAGCGGCACCAGATCGAACGCCACCCGCACGCGCTCACCGTCCTCGAACGCGGAGACCTGAACGTCGATGAACCGGCCCATCCCCATGAGATGGACAATGGTCTCGCGGACGGCCGCCATCCCGAGCGGCTGGCCGGGCTGGATCTCGACGAGGCCCTCGAGCCGGGCGTCCCGAACCACCTGTCCGGCCGACCACAGCTGCGCCTCGCTCACCACGCGGCCGATCAGGTGGTCCGGCATCTGCCCGAGGGCCGGAGACGCGCCGAGCGCCAGGACGGCCGCCGTGACGCGCGCGAGACGGCGCAGGGGGAGGGGCGTCATTTGAACACGTACCGCACGCGGACATCCAGCGCGTAGGTCCGGTCTTCGTTCTGCGTCAGGATCCACGACAGCCGGTCGCTCTGATCGTACTCGAGCAGGATGACCTGGTCCTGTGCGGCCGACGTCAGGCTGCGCGAGTAGGTGAGGTAGATGCGATCGGAGATCCGTTTGCCGATCGTGATCCGGGCGCCGGGCGAGAAGCGCGCGGTCTGCTGGTTGGGATCGACGAAGAACGGGGTGATTTGCACCGAGTCGAGGCCGAAGGTCTGCTCGACGACCTTCTGCACGTTGCTCGAGATCGGGCTGGCAAGCAATCGCGCCGAGCTAGACACGAGCAGGTTCTGCTCGGCGCTGTTCGGCGACCTGAGGGCGCGCAGCTCGGCGTCCTCCGTCGAGCGCACGTCGCCGAGCAGCAGCGACAGGATCTCGACCTCAGGCAGCGGCGGGTCGGAGAGCAGCTCCCACTCGAGCTTCGCCGTCGTGCCGGTCACGCGCAGCGTGATCTGGTGGGTCTGCCCGGGTGCGCGGACGCGCGTCTCCGCCTCGACGTCGAAGAACGGCTCGATCTTCAGCGGGTTCGAGAAATCCACCGTTCCGCGCGAGACCAGGTACCGCCGCCCTTCGAACCACACCTCGCCGCGGTCCACTTCGGCGCGCCCCTCCAGCACGGGCCTGTCGTACGTGCCCCGCAGGCGCAGGTCCGCGCTGGCCGTCAGGCGCGCGAGCTTGTTGTCGATCTCGAACGTGGAGGGGGCCGTCAGCCTGACGTCGAAACGAAGCGGGAGCGAGGCCGCGGGGGCCGCCGGCGCCGCGGCCGGCGCTCCGGCGGCGGCGCTGCCCGCCAGTTCGACCAGGCCCGCGCCGATGTCCACCGTGCGCCGCAGCTCGCTGCGCCTCACGAGCACCGTGCCGCCCAGCGTCGGATTGTCGAGGCTGCCGCGCAGGCTGAGATCGGCGTCGACGACCGAGCGGAAGCCGGCGGGATACCGCAGCTCCATGCCTTCGCCGCTGAAGGTGAGATCGAGCAGCGATGGCTGCAGCCCCGCGAGGCCGATCCGCCCGCCGAACCGCGCGTCCCCGCGGCCGATGGTCGCCGCGACGTCGTCGAACCGCACGCTGGACCCGGTGAAGGTGACGCGGCCGTTGATCGCGTCGATGGCATGCGGCAGCCACATGTGGCGCAGCCGGCCGCCCTCGATCACCGCGCTGCCGCTCAGCTGGGGCTTCTCCATCGTGCCGGTGAAGTCGGCGGTGACTTGCGCCCGCCCGCTCCCCCGGATGTCTCTCAGAAACGCCTGGAGGATGCCCAGGTTCGCCGAGCCTTCGGCCCTCAGGCCCAGGACGCCCTGCATCACGTCCACGTTCCCGGCCACGGAGAGCTGCGTGTCCTCGCCGCCGAGCTTCAGGCGCCCGACGCGCATGACGCCCTGCTCGAGAGAGGCCTCGATCTGCCCGTCGTTGCTCAGGCGGTAGTCGAACAGCGTCAGGTCCAGGCGGTCCACCTGCATCCGGGCCACGATGTTCTCGCGGCTGGCCAGCGCGCCGCTCATGCGCAGCACGCCCGAGGCCACCGCCGTGGCGAACGGGGACAGCCCGGGGGCGAACATCCGCGCGTACGGGTCAATCGACGTGTCCCGGATGACGAGCGTGACATCGCCGGGGTAGCTGCCGAGCAGCGTCACCTTGCCGGCAGCGGACACCTGCAACCGGCTCGACCCGACGTCGAACGAGAAGTTCATGTCGTCATTGCGCAGCTCGAGCACGCCTCTCCCGACGTCGCCGATCCCCTCGTCTTTGACGAACAGGTCGCGCACCCGGAAAAAGACGTCGTACGTGGGCTTGAGGAAGGCCCCGCTGCCGGAGGCCTCGAACTCGAGGGTCCCGGTGAGGGGCGCCGCCGGGAACGCCAGCATGTCGATCGACTCGACGGGGATCTGCCGCGCGTCCACGTTGAAGGAGTAGAACCCCTCCCATTCGACGTTCGCCACGCCGCGCACGACGCCGGTGGTGCCCTTGCGGATGTCGATGGCGTCGAGCCACACCCCGGGCCCGACAAACCGCAGCGAGGCCGCCGCGCTGGTCAGCGTCTCGCCGTACGCGATCGCCGGCGCCACGCGGACACGGCCGAATCCGTGCGGCTCGAGGTACTTCCCGTACAGATGGAACTCGCCCGACAGGTTTCCATCGAAGGGGTACTCGTCGAGGATGAAGGCGTGGCGGAGGTCCTTCAGGATCCACTCGTCGATGGTGACGACGGCGTTAATCTCCTCGCCCCCGTCCTTACGCGGGAACCCGAGGGAGAAGCGCCCGTTCGCGCGCAGCGTGCCGTTGCCCTTGCGGGCCACGCCGCCTGTGACGTCCACGTACCCGTTCTCGACGACGATGCGGGCGTCGCCGCGGCCCCAGTCGACGTCCCATGCGCGCATGCGCGAGGCGGCGAACGTGCCCTCGATGCGAGGCGCCCGGAACGCGTTCAGCAGCACGCCATCGAAGGTGCCGGCCCCGCCCATCTCCACCGCGCGGGTGGGCGAGCCGAACGCGGTGATGATGCCCGCAAGCAGCCGGTCGCTCTCCTGCCACTCGGAGCTGGTGACATGAAACGGGATGACCGACCGCTCGCCGTAGGCCGTGCGCCCCTGGAACTCGACAAACGTCGTCTCGGTGGCGATGCGGCTCGGCGCGATATCGACCCACTCGGGCCCGAACTGGTAGTTGAGCGTGCCGCCGATAGGCACCGCGCCCAGCGGCGGGAACGGATCGCCGAACACGTGGGCGTACGACGCGGACCGCAGGGCGGGCCCGGGCGCCCGGCCCTGCAGCGTCACGCCTGGCGGCGGCGCGGCCGTCACCGTGCCGTGCCCGTGGTGCTCGTCCCAGTGCCCCAGCCGCCACTCGAGCAGGTTGTGCCCGCTCATGGTGCCGGCAAGCCGCAGGCCCTGCATCTCCATCGCGTCGGTGAAGGCGCGCAGGTCGACGTCGGCGTACGTCGCGTCGAAGCGGACCGCGGTGGGCTGGTCCCGGCCGAACATCGACATCGTGTACGTGAACTGCGCGGCCCCGCCGTACAGCTTCGACCCGGCGTCGGTCACCTCGACGCGGTCCGGGGTCCAGCGCACGTGGCCTTCGAGTTGCGGGAACCGGAGCCAGTCGAGCCCCGCCTCCTCGCTGCGGAAGCGGCCGGTCAGCTCCCGGCCGCCCTTGAAGTAGCGGAAGCGCCCCTTGAAGACGGCTTCGCCCGACAGCGTGAAGTTGTACGGCGCCCACCAGATGCCGCGCTGCGTGGCGAGATCGATCACCGAGTCGATCTCGTAGGTCTGCTCGGGCCACCGCGCGATGTCGACCACGCCCGTCATGGTCGACTTCGCGCCGTCGCTGTCGAGCTCGATGCGGTCGAGCAGCACCTGGCCGCCGTCGATCCGGAACCACGTCCGAAGGTCGGCGGCCATCGGCGTGTACGACTGGACCGTCACCGTGCCGCCGGACGAGGTCGAAAAGCCCCGATAGCCGACCAGTTTCAGCACCGTGACGTCCAGGTTGCGCACGACGGTGCCCCACGGCGTGCCGTGGTCCTGGAACACGAACTCCCCCCGCCGCGTCCGGACGTAGGCCACCGAAACGGTGATCGGGCTCCTGCCTCCGGCCTGCTGTTCGCGCTTGAACCTGGGGAAGGTGTGGCGGCCGCCGGCGAACGTCTCCACCGTCATCCGCCAATCGGACATCTCGACGCTCACGATGTTGAGCTCGCCCCGGACAAGCGACCACAGCGGCACATTGACGACGATCTCACGCGCCTGCAGGAACGGGGCGTCCTCGGGCGTCGGGCCGCCAATGGTGAGGTCCCTGACGATGAACCGCCCGTCGAAGACGCGGAGCGAGAGGCCGCCAATGCCGACCGTCCGGTCGAGCCGCGCGCCCAGCGCGCGCTCGGCGCTGCGGCGCAGATCCACGCGGCCGAGGGTGACCGCGGGCACGAGCCCCGCCAGGTCGACCGTGAGCGACATCACGACGCCGGCCGCGAGGATGCCGATGACGATCACGCCCGCCCTGCGGGCGTGTCGCCAACTGGTGCGGGCCCACTCGGCTGCGCTCATGCCTTCGTCACGCTACTCCACCACCACGAGCAGGCGCCCGGCCTCGACCGACGCCCCTTCGGCCACGAGCACCTCGCTCACGCGGCCGTCCTTCGGTGACCGGAGTTCGTTCTCCATCTTCATGGCTTCGACGACGACGAGTCCCTGGCGGGCCTTCACCTCGTCGCCGGCCCGGACGAGCAGCTTCACCACCTTGCCCGGCATCGGCGCGAGCACCTGCTGCGTGCCCGCGGCCTGGGCGGCGCCCGCGCCGCGGCCGAAGCGGCTGGCCGCGCCCGTCAGCACCCTCACCGACGCGACGCCGGCGGCCATGTGCACGGCGATCTCGCCGGGCAGGCCCGTCGGCGAGAGCCCCACCTCCTGGCTGGATCGGCCGTCGGCCGGGAAGATCAGGGAGAAGGTGGACGCGTCCACGGCGGCGGCGTCGACGAACCGCTCGACGCCGTCGACCACGACGCGGTAGAGCCCGTCTTTCCGGTCGATGTCGACCGTCCTGAGGCGGCCGTTCACGTCAAGCTGCAGCTGCATCATCTGCTCCGGGCGAGGGAGAGGGCCTAGCGCAGCCCTTCGGTTCGCGCCACCCGCTGCCAGCGGCTCTCGGACGGGGCCGCCCCTGGCCGGGGCGACGCCGTCCGTGTGAATGCCTGCAGCGCCGCCGCGGCCGCGGCGATGTCGCTGGCGTGCTCCGGCATCTCGAGGAACGGACGCCCGTTCCGCGCGGCGAGCGCCTGGTCGATGTACGTCGTGTCGATGCGGCCGGCCTGGAAATCGGGGTCGGCCAGCAGCCAGCGGAAGAACGGGATCGTCGTCTTGATGCCGCGGACGTCGTACTCGTCAAGCGCCCGCGCCATCCTGGAGATGGCCATGGGCCGGGTCTCGGCCCACGCGGCCAGCTTCGCGATGAGCGGGTCGTAGAAGACCGGCACCACGACGCCCGCCACCGCCCCGCCGTCGTCGCGCCGGATGCCGGGCCCCGCCGGCGCGCGAAGCGCGGTCACCAGGCCCGGCGACGGGAGGAAGTCGCTGTCCGGGTCTTCGGCGTAGATGCGGCACTCGATCGCGTGCCCGACCGGCGCCAGCATGCGTTCCGGGTCGAGATCGAGCCTCTCGCCGCGGGCGATGCGGATCTGCCAGTGCACGAGATCCGTGCCCGTCACCAGCTCCGTGATCGGGTGCTCGACCTGGAGCCGCGTGTTCATCTCGAGGAAGAAGAACTCGCCCGACTCGTCGAGCAGGAACTCGATGGTCCCGGCGTTGTGGTACCCCACGCGCCGGGCCACGGCGGCGGCGGCGGCGGCCATGCGGCGGCGAAGCTCGGGCGTGATGATGGGCGAGGGCGATTCCTCGACCACCTTCTGGTGGCGGCGCTGGATCGAGCATTCGCGCTCGACAAACGGCACGACGACGCCGTGGTGATCGCCGAGGAGCTGGATCTCGATGTGGCGCGGCCGCAGGAGCCGGCGCTCGACGTAGATGGCCGGGTCGCCGAACGACGAGCGCGCCTCGGAGCGCGCGGCGCGGAGCGCGCCCGGGAGGTCAGCCGCCCGGGCGACGGTGCGCATGCCCTTGCCGCCGCCGCCGGCCACGGCCTTGATGAGGATCGGGTAGCCCACCTCGGCGGCGATGCGCGCCACCTCGGCGTCGGCCACGTCCGGGCCCAGCGCCTCCCGGGTGCCCGGCACGACGGGCACGCCGGCGGCCATGGCCTCGGCGCGGGCCGCGGTCTTGCTGCCCATCATGTCGATGGCCTCGGGCGACGGCCCGATGAAGGTGACGCCGGCGTCGCGGCAGGCCCGGGCGAACCCGGCGTTCTCGGCCAGGAACCCGTAGCCGGGATGCACGGCGTCCGCACCGGACTGCCGCGCCACGTCCACGAGCTTGTCGATGCGCAGATAACTGTCGCGCGGGGCGTTGTCGCCGATGGCGTAAGCCTCGTCGGCATAGCGCACGTGCAGGGCGGTCCGATCGCACTCGGAGTAGACCGCCACGGTGCGCAGGTGCATCTCGCGGCAGGCCCGGATGATGCGGACGGCGATTTCGCCGCGGTTGGCGACGAGGACCTTTGTCAGCGCGTGGTGCATGCCGTCGTCATTGTACCGCTACAGGGGGATGTTGCCGTGCTTCTTCGGCGGGTTCGAGAGGCGCTTGTTCGTGCAGGCCTCGAGGGCCGAGATGATCTTCCGCCGCGTCTGGCGCGGCCGGATCACCTCGTCGATGAACCCGCGCGAGGCCGCGATGTAGGGGTTCGCGAACGTCTCGCGGAATTCGGCGGTCTTCTCCGCCCGCCTCGCCGCCGCGTCGGGGGCGCCGTCGAGCTCCCGGCGGTACAGGATGTTCACGGCGCCCTCGGGTCCCATTACGGCGATCTCGGCGGTGGGCCACGCGTAGTTGAAATCGGTCCGGATGTGCTTGCTCGCCATGACGTCGTAGGCGCCGCCGTAGGCCTTGCGGGTGATGACGGTCACCTTCGGCACCGTGGCCTCGGCGTAGGCATAGAGCAGCTTCGCCCCGTGGCGGATGATCCCGCCGAACTCCTGCACGGTGCCGGGCAGGAACCCCGGCACGTCCTCCAGCGTCACGATCGGGATGTTGAAGGCGTCGCAGAACCGCACGAAGCGCGCGCCCTTCACCGACGCGTCGATGTCGAGGGTGCCGGCCAGGTGGGCCGGCTGGTTGGCGACGATGCCCACGGACCGGCCGCCCATGCGCGCGAAACCCACCACAATGTTCGGCGCGTAATGGCGGTGCACCTCCAGGAAGTACCCGTCGTCGGCGATCGTGTGGATGAGGTCGAGCATGTCGTACGGCTGGTACGGCGAGGCCGGCACGAGCGCGTCGAGGGAGGCATCCTCGCGATCGGAGGGGTCCTCGGTGGCCACCCGCGGCGCGTCGTCGAGGTTGTTCCCGGGCAGGAAGCCCAGCAGTTCGCGGATGAGGGCGAGGCATTCGCGGTCGTTCTCGGCCGCGAAGTGCGACACGCCGCTCCGCTGGTTGTGCGTCATCGCGCCGCCGAGGTCCTCCTTGGTCACGTCCTCGTGGGTCACCGTCTTGATGACGTCCGGCCCGGTGACGAACATGTAGCTGGTGCCCTTCACCATGATGTTGAAGTCGGTGATCGCCGGCGAGTAGACCGCGCCGCCGGCGCAGGGCCCCATGATGGCCGAGATCTGCGGCACCACGCCCGAGGCCAGGGTGTTGCGCAGGAAGATGTCGGCGTAGCCGCCCAGCGACATGACGCCTTCCTGGATGCGCGCGCCGCCCGAGTCGTTCAGGCCCACGATGGGCGCGCCCATGCGCATGGCCAGGTCCATCACCTTGCAGATCTTGGCGGCGTTGGTCTCGGAGAGCGAACCGCCGAACACCGTGAAGTCCTGCGCGAACGCGTACACCTGCCGGCCGTCCACCTTCCCGTGGCCCGAGACGACGCCGTCGCCAGGCACGAGCTGGTCCTGCATGCCGAAGTCGAGGCAGCGGTGCGTCACCAGCTTGTCGAGCTCCTCGAAGGTGCCCGGGTCGAACAGGGCCTCCATGCGCTCGCGCGCCGTCATCTTCCCGGCGTCGCGGTGGCGCTTGAGCCGGTCCTCGCCGCCGCCGAGCTCCGCCCGCCGCTCCAGGTCCGCCAGCTTCTCGGCCGAGGTCTTCACTGCGCCGCTCCTTTGGCTGCCGCCCAGTCCTTCAAGAACCGGTCGATGCCGATGTCGGTCAGCGGGTGTTTGAAGAGCGCCTCGATGACCGGGGCCGGGCACGTGCAGATGTCGGCGCCCATGCGGGCTGCCGCCACCACGTGCATCGGGTGCCGGGCGCTCGCCACGAGCACCTCGGTCTCGAACGCGTAGTTCCGGTAGATCTCGACAATCTGCTGGATGAGCTCCATGCCGTCGGTGGCGATGTCGTCGAGCCGGCCGACGAACGGGCTCACGAAGGTGGCCCCGGCCTTGGCGGCCAGCAGCGCCTGCGCCGGCGAGAACACCAGCGTGACGTTCACGCGGATGCCTTCGGCGCGCAGCGCCTTGCACGCCTGCACGCCCGCCTTGCCGAAGGGGACCTTGATCACGACGTGCGGATCGATGGTCGCAAGAAGACGCCCCTCGCGGATCATCCCCTCGACGTCGGTGGCGATCACCTCGGCGCTGACCGGGCCCTTGACGATCTCGCAGATCCGTTTGGTAATCTCGCGCGGGTCGCCGGTTTCTTTCGCCATGAGCGACGGGTTGGTGGTGACCCCGTCGATGATGCCGAGGGCGCAGTAGGTTTCGATGTCCTTGATGTTGCCGGTGTCGAGGAAGAGTTTCATGGTCACCTCACACGTATCGTGAATCTTCAGTAGCCAGTAGCCAGTAGCCAGTAGCCAGTAGCCAGTAGCCAGTAGCCAGTAGCCAGTAGCAGTTGGACACCGTGGGGCGTGTCCGTGTTCTTCTACTGAATGCTGACTACTGACTACTGACTACTGTCCCTGTCAACCACCGGATTCGTGAGCTCCCCCACCCCCTCGACCCTGACCGTCACCGTGTCGCCGGCGGCGAGGCCGCCGATGCCCGAAGGGGTGCCGGTGGAGATGACATCGCCGGGCTCGAGCGTCATGATCGCCGAGATGCAGGCGATGAGTTCGGCCGCGGAAAACACCAACTGGCTCGTGCGGGACGCCTGCCGTCGGACGCCGTTCACCCACCCTTCAAC
>Ga0209391_10002128_pt1 | contig 10350 bp, 9 predicted proteins | sample PPLLak3March2015_FD_187246 | JGI IMG/M metagenome (GOLD analysis project Ga0209391, IMG submission 187246) | Freshwater sediment microbial communities from Prairie Pothole Lake near Jamestown, North Dakota, USA - PPLs Lake P7 Core (1) Depth... | ecosystem: Environmental > Aquatic > Freshwater >... | reverse complement strand
GCCCGAGGTCACCGGTTGCAGCAGGTAGTTGTATTCCGTGTCATAAGGCTGTTTGGCGCGGTGTATCTTGAATGGCCATATTTTTGCGTTGGGATCGCGGATATCACCACGGGGGGCGTTCATGGCGGTAATGCCGCCCTTGTTGATCACATCACCAAGCAGGTAACGGTAAGCGAGGCCGTTGGACCAGCGGTACTCGGGGCGCAGGTTCTTCTCGTAGACGAATTCGCCCTTGATCTTGAGGTAGTGGTGCGTGTCATCCTCGCGGTTGGGGTCGCCGGCCTTTGACCAGTCCCAGTGGGTCTTGGTGGCCTGTTCAACGGCGATTTCCGGGACGTGGCAGGTCTGGCAGGCGACCGTATCGGTGTGGGCATTGATGCGGTCGTCGTCGTGCAGTTTCGGATTGTGGCAGTCGCTGCAGGCGATCTGGTTCTCGTTGTCGAGGCTGACCGAGGTCGAACGGCCGCCGATGACATGATCCCTGGTCCTGTGACAATCGACGCACTGGAAGTCATGGCGCCCCATGTGCACATCGACGCCTTCGGTCGGGTAATACAGGCTCTCATCCAGGTCGCCGTGTTTGACCGCGTTGCCGCCACCGCCACGGAAGTGGCAGCCACCGCAGTTTTCGCGCTTGGGAACCGCGACGCTTTTCGCTGCCGTCAGCAGGTCAACACCTTCGACCGGCAGCCCCGCCTTGCCCTTGCGGTAGGTGCCTGAACTGTCATGGCAGACGAGGCAGTCGATACGCGTTTGATCGCCGAAATCGAAATCTGCGGTTTCCCAGCCATAGCCCGCATGGCAGGCCGTACAGGAAGCCCAGTTGCCCTGCACGCCGATACAGAAGTTATTGATGGTATTTTTCTTGCCGGTGGTAAACAGACCCTCGCGGCCTTCGATTGCAGTGGGTTCGGATTCCCATTTCCAGTGCGCCGTTTGCAGCATCTGCTCACCGGCCGTTGCATGGCAGCTGAGACAGGCCCTGGTCACTTCCGGGCCGGTTTTAAGCTCGCCCAAACCATCGAACAGGTTTTTGTGGTCCACGTGCTCCGGGCGCCTGGGCACGTTTTCCCAGGGATTATCGAGGCTGGATTCCGCCTGACCCGTGAAATACCAGACCGGGACCCCGATCAGCAACAGGATGGCGACAAAGCCGGGTAACCAATTACGTTTGCTTGTATTCATGCCGTTACATCACTTATTTCGAAAATCGATTCTTAATATTAGTATTTTATAATATATAGGTCCCGCAGTAACCGGCTGTGCGTTAAAAATGCGCTTTCACTTGAGGTAGATCAAGTCGCAGCGAATCGCTGCAACCAGCGGAAAATCAATTCTTGAAATATCGACAGGAACCGGGACCGGTTCCTGTAACAACTGCACCTAACAGGCGGGTGCGGTCATGGCCCGTCAACACCATGCAGACAGGCGTCGGCATGGCGCAGCCGAACCTTAATCCATCTCCAGCATCAGGCCCTTCAGGACCAGGTCCGCATAACTGACCAGGCCGATGATTTTCTGGTTTTCGAGCACCAGTGCGCGCGACAGGCCAAAACGGTCCAACAGTCTTGTGCAATAGCGGATATCCATGTCGGGGTGTACGGAGATCACCGGCTTGGACATGATTTCATAAATATTGACGCGGTTGGGTGAATTGTCACGGGCCAGTACGTGCTTGGCCATATCCCGAAACATGACCACGCCATATTCGTCGTCCGCATGTCTTTTGTCCACGATCAGCGTGCTCGTTTCCGGGTATTTCATGGCTTTCAGCGCCTCGGTCACGGTCAGCATGCCATCGACGATGTCCAGTTCGGTTTTCATCACGTCGCGGACGCGTATGATCCTGTCGAGCTTTTTCATATTCTTTCCTCCACTACCCCTGACAGTGCGGCGATCTGGTGCCGCACACCGATGGCGTCTTCCACATCGATCTGGAAGGCGATACCGGAGCCGGGCAGGTCGTCAAACTCTCCCACAATGGCCACCTTTTCCATGATCTCCCTGCTCATGTGCTCCTCGGCCAGCATCAGGATCACGTCGACGTGGCGGTCGATGCTCAAACCGAGAAAAGTCCTGGCCGGCTTGATACCTTCGCCGCGCGCCTGGTTCAGCACCGTGCAACCGGTGACCCCCGCTCCGCGGGCGGCGTCCAGGATGACCTGGGTTCTCTCATCCTCTGCCATGATAATAATAAGTTTAAAGTGCATGTCGTTACCTCATTGTAAGAATAAATTATGGAAGCTCTGATCAATGCCATCCTGGCATTATCAGAGCGCGGCAGCCGAAAAGTGTCATTTTCGACTGCCTTACAAATCAACGGCTTTACGCCGTTGATTTGGCGACACATCCATGTGTCGCGGGAACCTCAGAATTAATCAGAGGTTCCTTATTTCTGTTCACTGCTTTTTTTCAATCGTCTTGCTTGCCATTCACCTAATTGCGCATATGCCATCACCGCTATAATCGGAAACAGACAGGTCGAGGCAATCATGCCAAAACCATCAAGAAGCGGACTGCGGCCGGGTATCGCTTCGGCCAGGCCAAGACCCAGCGCCACCACCAACGGAACAATTACCGTTGAAGAAGTCACCGGGCCCGAGTCGTATGCGAGGGGTATCATTGCACGGGGTGCTGACAGGGTCTGGATCATGACCACGACAAAACCGCAAATGATGAGCCAGTGGAGCGGCATGCCTGTCACGATACGGAAAGCTCCAACCGCCACACCCACCGCCGAACCCATGGCAACCGCAAAACGCAAACCCCTGACGGTGATCGTGCCGCCCGAAACCTGGTTGGCCTTGATCGCAACCGCCATCAGGGCTGGTTCTGCAATGGCGGCCGAAAAACCAATGGCTCCGGCAAATACATATATCCAAAGGTAATCCAGCCAGTGAAGGGGCCCTGACGCAGCCGCCGCAGATCCGTAAATAAACTCCGGCGCAGTCAGTTGTTGAGCCATCAGGCGACCGATCGGGAACAAGGCCATTTCCAGGCCTTCCAGGAACAGGGTAAGACCCAAAAGCACCAGGACCATGCCCATGGCAATCCGCGCAGGTTCCTTGATCTTCCTGCGCAACACCAGCGCCTGGAATCCAAACAGAATGGCCGCGATCGGCAAAATGTCACGCAGCATGGTGAGCAATGTGGTACCGAAACCAGTCAGGCCGTCCATCAGTACAGCATGCCGAATGCCATGACAAATATCACCGGCGTCAGTGATGCGAACGCGATGAGGCCGAAACCGTCGATCAAGGGATCGCGACCATGGATCGTTGTAGCCAGGCCAATCCCAAGCGCTGCAACCAGCGGCACGGTTACCGTGGAAGTCGCCACACCACCGGAATCATAGGCGATGCCAATGATCTCGGGGGGTGCAAGAAATGTCATGACGACCACACCGAAATAACCGCCAATGATCAGGTATTGCACCGGCCAGCCTTTCAATATCCTGAACACGCCCAGCACGAGCGCGAATCCAACCGCAAGCGCGACCGCCAGACGCAGGCTGATCGCGTAGTGGTCCTGTGCCTCGGCTGAGTCTGCGATCACCTGTGCAGATGCGGCAATGCGCGCAGCTTCCTGCGCGATGGCGATCAGGGCCGGTTCGGCCACCGTGGTGCCAAACCCCAGTGCAAATGCAAATACCAGCAACCACCAAAGATTACCCTTGCGTACGAAGTTGTAAGCCATTTCCTCACCGATCGGAAACAACGCCATCTGCAAACCGCGTACGAACAACGCCAGGCCAAAGAGCACCTGCAACATTCCCCACAGTGTTTCAGCCAGGCGCGGAAACGGTTGCTTGAGAACCAGCAACTGGAAAAACGCGATGACCAGCACGATCGGAACCAGTGCGAGTGCACTGTCGGTCAGCGGTTCTGCGGTCTTGCGAAACTTATGCCCGGCAACCCTTAATCGCCCCCTTTTATGCGGGTGTGATACAAGGGGGTCATCCGCGGGGTGCATGTCTTAGGTTGCTTGGATTCCGTTCAGATCAGACTTTCAGCACGACTTTCTGGTAAAGGCCGCCGAAGTAAAAACTGGTGTCAAGCTGATCCGGTTCGATGCCCGCCGGCATGAATGCGGGCAGTTCCTCGCGCCAGAGATCCATTGCAAACGGCTCCAGCAGTGTCAGGATGGGTTTCATCACGTAGCGCATGGGGTTGGAACGCTTCGGCCCGTGATAATCGACGAAGATCACCCTGCCGCCCGGGCGGGTGACACGGACCGCCTCGCTAATGGTCTTGCGGCGCGCCTCTTCCGGTTGCTCGTGCAACAGGAAGAACACCACCGTCTGGTCAAAACTGTCATCCCCGAACGCCATGCAGGTAGAGTCCTGGTGGTGCACCGACACGTTGTCGTGTGCCGCCAGTTTTTTCTCGATATTGCTGATCTGGATCGGCGCCACATCCACCACGCTGAGCCTGGATTGAGCTTGCCCGAGGTGTGCCGCCAGGCGGTTGGAAAAATCGCCATAGACACAGGCGACCTGCAACACGCTGCTGCCGGGGCCGGGGTTCAGTTCATCCAGAACCGCGCGGGTGAGCTTGCGCATGTTGCCCCACAGGATCAGGTTGACAACCCACTCACGCTCAAAAAACCAGAATGATTTCGGATGCAGGTATGCCCACCAGTAAGTGTCCTGGAGATAATCGGGGATGGCAGGCGGGACCGCCGGGCTTGCACTGACCGCCACTTCACCACCCGTATGCCCGCTCATTTCGTACGGGTAATCCTCTGCTATAGCTCTGGAATCGTCATTCATGATAATTTTAGGCCGCCAGGCACAGGTGCACTGGCAACTGAATATTCCTTCTCTCTGTTAGTCAAATACCGAGTAAATAAAAAGCCGTCAGCAACGTGCCAATGGCGGCAAAAGTGTAGACGGCTTTGGCAACCAGCGCATCTTTCCTGATGCCAAAATCGTGAGCCACGACCCTCAGCCGATGTGCTGCATGCCAGACAGACAGGAAGAGTACGATGAACAGGCATGCCTTGCCAAGCCAACTCGCCGCAAAAGCGTGAATTTGATCAAATTGGAGGCCGTCAGGGACATTTCCGCTGGCGATCAGCAGGTAAAGCCCGATCAACGCCGGGAAAACAAACGCCGTCAGGGTCCCGCCCGCCGCGAACAACCCCCAAACCACTGCCTTTTTTGCAATTGCCATCAGAATGCTCCCGCCAACCAGAATATGCAGATGCTGACTGCAATCCACGCCACGTAATGGCCGATGATGATGTAGCTGTCCGGCAGCCTCTTTTCGCCGAGTTGCACCGGCATCGCCTTCGGCGCCAGCTTGAACCATGGGAAAGTCTGGAAGAAAAGAAAATACAGCAACGCGAGCGCGTGGAAGACCATCATGCCTTTACCTTGCTGTGACGCAATGAAGCCGTTCCAGCGATCCGCTGAGTCGGCCAAGGCCGACAGCGCGAAAATGGTCAGCAGGCTGTAAAAAACCACCAGGAAACTGGTCAGTTCGCGCAACATGTAGACCTTGTAACGGCCGTTGCGCATGTACCAGGTGGTCGTGGATATTGGCCTGACATAGGGGTTGCGGCTCATGGCTTGCCTCCCGGTATACCCATTTTCTGTTTCCAGAATTCCACCGCGCCATCGATTTTCATCTGCTGTATCGCTGCGGCCGGATCGACGTGCTTCGGGCAGACCTCCGAACAGGCGCCGACGAAGGAGCAGTCCCAGACACCATCGTGATCGGCGAGGATGTCGAGACGGTCGGATTTGCCCTGGTCGCGGTTATCCCGGTTGTAGCGGTGGGCCAGCGCCAGCGCAGCCGGGCCGATGAAATTCCTGTCGAGCGCGTACTGCGGACAGGCTGCATAACAGCACATGCAATTGATGCACATCGTCAGTTGCTTGAATATCGCCAGTTGACCGGGGGTCTGGATGTACTCCTGGTCCCCGGCCGGCGGCGGGTCCTTGCGGATGATGTAGGGCTGGACCTTGTGCAGTTTCTGTATCACGTCATCGAGCACCACCACCAGGTCACGCTCTATCGGGAAATTCTCCAGCGGCTCGATGCGCACCTTGTCGGGCAGTTCACGGATGAAGGTCTTGCAGGTCAGCGAGGGCTCGCCGTTGACCATCATGCCGCAACTGCCGCAAACCATCATGTGGCAGGACCAGCGGTAGGCCAGCGTGGTGTCGAGATTTTCCTTGACATAGTTGATCGCGTCGAGGATCACCCAGTCCTCGAGACAGGGCACCGTGTAACTCTGAAACCAGGGCTGCTTGTCCTTCTCGGGATCGTAGCGCATGATTTCCAGTTCGAGTGTGCGGGTCCGGGTGCTCATTAGTTTTTACTCCCTGAATAGTCACGTGTACCCGGCTGGGAACGCGTGATGAGTACTTCCGACCACTCCACGCGGGGACGCGCGTCCGGCTGGCGGTAGCACAGGGTATGTTTCAGGAAATTGACGTCGTCGCGCTCGGTGTAATCCAGGCGTTGGTGGGCGCCGCGGGATTCACGGCGCTGCAGCGAACCTTCGGTGATGGTTTCGGCCACATCCAGCAGGTTGCGCAACTCGAGCGCTGACTGCAGGTCGGTATTGAACACATTGCTTTTGTCGTTGATTTCGATCCCTTTGTAGCGCTGGCGGAATTCGGCGACTTTCTCGCAGGCCATCTGGGTGCCTGCCTCATCACGGTAAATGCCGGCGCAGTCTTCCAGTATCGTCCGCATTTCCCTGCGCAGACCGGCAATCGTCTCGGTCGCGCCGCCTTGTTGCAACAGTTCACGCACACCCGTCACGATCGCTTCCGCCTGCGCCCTGAGGGCTTCATCACCGCCGCTTGCACCGGCCTTCTGCGCATACGCTATGGCCGTATCGGCGCAACGCTTGCCTGACACAAGCAGGTCGGTCAATGAATTGGAACCCAGGCGGTTGGCGCCGTGCAAGCCGGAACAGGCGGTCTCGCCGATGGCGAACAGACCGGGCATCGGGCTTTCACCATTGATGTTGGTATCGATGCCGCCCATCATGAAATGCACGACGGGACGCACCGGCACCGGGTCCTTGATCATGTCCACGCCCACATAGGCATGGGCCAGCTCCTGCACCAGCGGCAGACGCTCCATGATTTTCTTCGCACCCAGGTGGCGCATATCCAGCAGCACGCAGTCACCCCAAGGGGTTTCGATGGTATTGCCTTTCTTCTGTTCGTGCCAGAAAGCCTGGCTGAGGCGGTCGCGCGGGCCGAGTTCCATGGTCTTCAGCACCGGATGCCCAACCGGCGTTTCCGGGCCCATGCCGTAATCCTGCAAATACCGGTAGCCATGCTTGTTGACCAGGATACCGCCTTCCCCGCGACAGCCCTCGGTCAACAGGATACCTGTGCCCGGCAACCCGGTCGGGTGATACTGCACGAACTCCATGTCCTTCAGCGGCACGCCGGCGCGGTAGGCCATGGCCATGCCGTCACCGGTCTTGATCGCGCCGTTGGTGGTAAAAGGAAACACCTGGCCAGCGCCGCCGGTCGCGACGATCACCGCCGGTGCGTCAAACTGGAAGAACCGGCCACTGCGCATTTCCATCGCAACCACGCCCCGGCACCTGCCATCGAGGTGCAACAGGTCAAGCGCAAAATATTCATCGTAGCGGTTGATGGACGGAAACTGCAGCGAGGTCTGAAACAGCGTGTGCAAGATATGAAAACCGCTCTTGTCAGCGGCATACCATGTGCGCTTTTTCTTCATGCCGCCGAACGCACGCACCGCCACGGAGCCGTCGTCCTCGCGACTCCACGGGCAGCCCCAGTGTTCAAGCTGCATCAACTCGCGCGGCGCACGCTGGACAAAATCCTCCACCACGTCCTGGTCACACAACCAGTCGCCACCACCCACCGTATCGTTGAAATGCATCTCCAGCGAGTCATCCGCACCCTTGACGCCGGCGGCTCCGCCCTCGGCCGCGCAGGTATGGCTGCGCATCGGGTAAACCTTGGAAACGAGCGCGACCTTGAGCTTCGGATCGGCTTCTGCAACCGCAATCGCGGCACGAAGACCGGCGCCACCGGCGCCCACAATTACTACATCTGCCTTAATGTGTTCCATGATTTTTGTTCTCAATCAGACCTTATGATGGCTTTAGGTAACCTCTGATTAATTCAGAGGTTACCGCGACACATGGATGTGTCGCCAAATCAGCGGCGTCAACCCGTTGATTTGTAGGGCAGTCGAAAATGACATTTTTCGGCTGCCGTGCTCTGATAATGCCAGGATGGTATTACTCAGAGCTTCCTAAGATTAAGTCATTAATCACAGCGGCTTAATGACACATGTCAATCAGGCTGGGTTTGGCTCTCCAAAGTGGCCGTTGACCGGTTCTGCTCAGAACCGGTAACTTACCTGGAAGCGGTAGTACCAGACGCTGTACTCTGGACTGTCTTCACCCATCGTCAAAACCGAATTGATCCCGTCCACACCGAACCCGTCGATAGCCCAGTCGCTGCTTTCGTATTGCTCGCGTTCGGCATACAGCTTGTAACCCCAGTGATCGTTGAAAGCGTAATCAAAATGCAATTTGAAGTTTTTCAAATTGGTTTTTAACGGATCGAACGGTGGTTCAGCGGCGGCGGTCTGCACGGAAATCCTGCCGTTGGAGTCGGAATAAACATAGTCCATGCCAAGACTTGATTTTTCACTGATGGTTGCGGTCAGGCCAACCCCGCTGGTTTCGATGCGATCGCGGGTCGCGGCATCCCAGACACCCGACCCGCCGCTGGACGTATTGACGATGTCAGCATCGATCGTGTCGAGATTGTAAAAACCATAGACATTGATTTTATCGCCCAGCGCGTAATTCAGGTTGACCGAATAGTTCTGGTCCTCGCTCTGCTGCAGACCCAGGATGGAGTTCTTGTACTCTGACTGCGCCTCGCTGTAAGCAAGATTAAGACCGAGCGCTGCGGTGACCATGTAATCGAACTCGATGACGTAGCGGTCGCGGCTGCGGTCCGCCATGTGGAATTTACGCATCAGCGGGTTGTCCACCGGGCCGCCATCAAGCGGTTGCAGGTAGTCCGATATATCACGGTCCGCCCATTCGCCCCTGACCCGGAATTCCGTGCTGTAGGTCGGCGTCACCTTGACCTCGCCCCACCAGGTGGTTTCCTTGGTGCGCTCGACGGCCTGCAGCGTGCGGTCGATGTTTTGCTGCTTGCCGCCCGCGCTCACCCTGATCACGCGGTGCGCCCGGTAGTTGAGGTCTGCTGAATACTGCTGCCGTTCGTAACTGTAAGGCCGGTTGTAGCGGGGCGCGATCGGCACGAGGTCGCTGATCACCGGGGTATACCTATCGACAGGGGTTTGGTTGTCCCGTTCGTCCCACTTGCCGCGCGCGGTAAAGGTCAGGCCATCGTTGATGCGGGCGAAAAGCTTGCCGGCGGCATTGAAGGTGCTGGTATCCAGCTTGCCGTCGAGCGATGCGCGCGGCAACGGCAGGTCACTGTATTCGGGACTGATGGTGTAGGGCAGGAACGGATCGTCCTGGGTCATTTCGCCAATCGCCGCCTGTCCTGAAAGATTCATCCAGGAGGTCAATGTCAGCGCGCCGGACAGGTTGAACTGGTAAAACTTGTTGCCGGGTTCGAGCGCCGCCCTGAAGGTGGCATGTTCGGGCCTCGAACTGAACGGGTTCTGCCAGGTCAGGGAGGAGTTGCCATTGTCAAACTGGGAGTTGATAAAACCCAGCTCGACCTGGGCGCGTTGATTCGCCCACGTCACGGCGGTGTCAATCAGGTTGGTGGTGTAATCAATCGGCGCAGGCAGGATGCTGGCGTTGCTGTAATACAGCCCGGCACCCATTGGACGGGTGCCTTTCTTGTCCTGGCGCTGATAATCGAACCGGTATGAGAAGTTGGAGAGGAAATTCACCGTTATCCCGGCATCGAGAATCTCGCGCTCGGTTTTCAATGGCGCCACCGCCAGGCTGCTATCCAGCGCGGTCATGCCGCTGGTGGTGTTTGCCTTCACCCAGTTCGAGGGAAGACTCAGGAAATCGCTGCCTACACCGAGGAATGGCGTTTGAGTGCCATAACCAAGGTACCTGGGTAGCTCCTGCCAGCCAAAGCGGAGTTCGTAAAAGCCCTGGTTGCCAACGCGCGTATCGATTTCCCGGCTGTCGTAACCGAGGTCCCGCGCGTACAGGTCGAAATAATCGCCCTGCAGATTTCTGTAGTGCGCATCGCCATCAACAGCGGCGTAAAGCCCTAACTCTTCCAGGCCGCGGTAATCACCGAAGCGGTATGAATCGTCGCTGATGTAAGCACCCCCGAAATCAATGCTGCCGCGCCAGCCGGTATACTTGACACACGCTTTACAGGCG
>Ga0209391_10002127_pt1 | contig 10351 bp, 6 predicted proteins | sample PPLLak3March2015_FD_187246 | JGI IMG/M metagenome (GOLD analysis project Ga0209391, IMG submission 187246) | Freshwater sediment microbial communities from Prairie Pothole Lake near Jamestown, North Dakota, USA - PPLs Lake P7 Core (1) Depth... | ecosystem: Environmental > Aquatic > Freshwater >... | reverse complement strand
GCTGGTCGAAGATCGGTGGAAGGTCATCGCGCCGGAAGGCGGCGGAGAAGAGCTCTACGACATCGCGAGCGATCCAGTCGAACGCGAGAACGCCGCGCGCCGAAGGCCGGAGGTCGTGCAGGCTGCTGTTTCGAGGCTCGCCGCGATCACGCGCGCCGAGGCGGCGCCCGCATCCGCCCCGGCGAATGCCGAGGCGCAGGAGCGGCTTCGGGCGCTCGGCTACGTCGCCGCAGCGCCGCCGGTGACGTCTGCCGCCGCTGGCGCCGTCAATCCGGCCGCGCAGATCGCCACATGGGTCGCGTTCGAGGAAGCCCTCGATCTGCTCGCCACCGATTCGGCGCGTGGAGCGCTCGCGAAACTCGCCGCCCTGCATGCCGCGAACCCCGGGGCGCAGGTGATCGCGGCCACGTACGCGCGCGCGCTTTCGGAGCAGGGCCGGCACCGCCAGGCCCTGGCGATCTACCGAAGCGCCGTGCGGACGTGGCCTGACGACAGCATGCTCTTTCACGATCTCGCCGTGGCGGCCCAGCGCGCCGGGTTTCGCGACGAAGCGACGAGGGCCGAACGGGCCGCGATCGCGCTCGACTCGAGGAACGGCGCCGCGCACAACGGGCTGGGCCTGCTGCTCGTCGACGCGAACCGCATCGACGAAGCCAGGCAGGCGTTCGAGCTGGCGGCGGCCGCCGATTCGTCGAGCGCCGAGTACTTGTCGAACCTCGGCAACGCGAAGCGCGCGTTGGGAGATCGGACCGGGGCGGAGGCGGCCTACCGCTCGGCGCTGAACGCCGACCCCGGTGCGGCCGATGCCCTGAACGGCCTGGGCGTCCTGCTGGTCGAGACAGGCCGGGCACGCGAGGCCATTCCCCTTCTGGAGCGCGCGACTGCCTCCGGCGTAGACCTCTGGGAAGCCCGGCTCAACCTCGGGATCGCCCACCAGACCGCCGGGAACCTGGATGCCGCGGCGGATGCCTACCGCACGCTGCTCGCGGCGGCGCCTCGCTCCAGTCGCGAGCGTCGGGCCGCCGCGGAACTTCTGGCCTCACTGACTCGTAGGGATTAGCGATCCTTCCGCCGCGCTGCACATTTTTGAATCGTCCGCTACCGGCGATTGGATGTCCGACTGAATACAACATCGCTCAGGCAAGATCGGCCGGGTTTCCGTGATCGACAGGTCATTGTTGTTGGGCACACCGATTGCATTTCGGCGAAGGTTCTACCCGTCACACCCGTCGCGTCGTGCGGAGTCTCGTAGGTCCCCCAAGGCAGGAGGCAACTGCATGCGTAGGTGTCTGATCGCGTCGCTTGTCGTCGTGCTCTGCGGAATCCTCGCCGTGCCTGCTGCCGCGCAGCAGACCACGGGGAACATCACGGGCCGTGTTACCGACCAGCAGGGAGGGGCGCTTCCGGGAGTCACGGTGACGGCCACGCAGGCCAACACCGGCTTCAGCCGGATGGTGGTGACGGATGGTGAAGGGCTGTACCGCCTCACGGGGTTGCCCCTCGGGAACATCGACCTCACGATGGAAATCACCGGGTTCGCCAAACTGGAGCGCAAGGATCTGGTGCTCAACGTGGCGCAGACGCTGAACCTCGACGTTCAGCTCACGGTCGCCTCGATGTCGGAGACCGTGACGGTGTCGGGCGACACGCCGCTGCTCGAAACCACCTCGTCTTCGGTGGGCGGCGTCGTGGACGTGAACAAGATCGAGGCGCTGCCGCTCAACGGCCGTCAGTTCGCGAACCTGGCGATGACGGTGGCGGGTGTGGCGATGGGCTTCCATTCCGACCCGACCAAGAGCACGCAGCAGTCGCCGCAGATCGCCGGCGGCAACGGCCGCAACGTGAACTACCAGATTGACGGCGGCGACAACAACGACGACACCGTCGGCGGCCTGCTGCAGCTGTTCCCGCTCGAAGCCATCCAGGAGTTCAACTTCGTCACGCAGCGCTACAAGGCCGAGTACGGCCGCAGCAACGGCGGCGTGATGAACATCGTCACCAAGAGCGGCACGAACAGCGTCAAGGGCAGCTTCTTCACGGCGTTCCGCGACGATGTGATGAACGCCCGAACGAAGACGCAGGAACTCGCGAACGTGGACAAGCAGGACTACCGCCGGTACCAGTACGGCGGGTCCTTCGGCGGGCCGATCGTCCAGAACCGGGCGCACTTCTTCGCGGCGTTCGAGCGTACGCAGCAGGACACCTTCGCGACGGTGAACACCCTTGGGCTGTTCCCCGACAAGGACGGCACCTACCTGACGCCGTACCGGGAGAACCTCTTCACGGTGAAAGGGTCGTTGAACATCAACCCGTCGCAGTTCCTCACCGTGCGCTACGGTCGGAACACCAACTCGCAGGTGTACGGCGTCGGCACGCGCTCGGTGCCCGAGAATTGGGGCGACAGCACGAACACGTTCAACTCGATCAACGTGAACCACAACTGGGTGCTCGGCGGATCGATGCTGAACGAGTTCATCTTCCAGTACGCCGACTTCGGCAACTACATCCTGGCGCGCACGGGCGACCCGCAGCAGACGTTCGCGAACGGCGTGGTGATCGGCTACAACTCGAACACGCCGCAGACCACCATCCAGCACAAGTGGCAGTTCCGCGACGACTTCTCGTGGAGCGTCAGCGGCATGGGCGGCCTCGGCCACGCGTTCAAGGCCGGCGTGAACTACATCAACGAGCCGAAGCTCTACGTGACGTTCAACTCGGGCAGCACGGACTACTCGTACACGCACCTCGACAACAACATCAACGGGCCCATCAGCGGCGTATCCAGAAGCAAGGACGGCGCCGCGGCGAACCTGCCGATGAAACAGTTCGGCGTCTACTTCCAGGACGACTGGCGGCTGACGCCTCGCCTGACGCTGAACGCGGGCATCCGGTACGACCTCGTCACGGGCTTTGCCATCAACCAGAAGGGCGTCACGAACTTCGACAAGCTCCAGGCGGCGGGGCAGTCCGGCCTCTTCAACGGTGTGGTCGGCTTCCAGGAGTGGGGGCCGTCGAGCAGGGAAGACTACAACAACATCCAGCCGCGCATCGGCATCGCGTGGGACGTGTTCGGCAACGGCAAGGACCTGTTCCGGACCGGCTGGGGCATCTACTACGACTTCGGCTACACGAACGCGAACATCCTGTTCCCGGGCTTGAGCGCCCAGGGCGGGTCGGGCGTGATCTTCACCGCGACGAACACCGCCGGCCTCAAGAACCCCGACGGCTCCTTCTTCGCCTACGGCCAGCCGATCAGCAACATCTCGTCACAGAACCAGGTGAACCCGGCCGGGCCCTTCTTCAGCAGCAACGTGGCCGTGCCGCGCGTGCGGCAGCCGTTTACGCAGCAGTTCTCGGTCGGCTGGTCGCATGAACTCAACAGCTCGACCGTCATCGACGCCGACTACGTCCACGTGGAGGGCAAGGACCTCGGCGTGCGCTGGCCGCTGAACACGATCACGCCGGCCGGCACGCGCCGGTACGCGTCGCTCGGCTTCAGCCCGGCGAACCCCACGATGAACATGAGCATCGGGGCGAGCAAGTTCGACGGCTTCAACATCGGCATGCGGCGGCGCATGGCCAACAGCTGGCAGCTCAACGGCTGGTACCAGTGGTCGAACGCCCGCGGCCTCGGCGGCCTGGGCCTCGACGAGTTGACGACGAACCTCGTGCAGGACGCCACCGATCCGCTGAATGACGTCCAGTGGGGACCGTCGGCCCGCACCGACGCGCGCCACAAAGTCACGATCAGCGCCGTCATCAACCTGCCGTGGGACATCTATGTGTCGCCGGTCTTCCGCTACCGCTCGGCCCTGCCGCTTCACATCTGGACGGGCTACGACGTGAACGCCGACGGCGCGAACAACGACATCTATACGACCGCGTACCGATTCACGGGGATCGATTCCGCGGGCAACGGCCAGTTCGAGGAGATCGGCCGCTGCGAGGCGATCAACTGCGGACGCGGCGCCGCCCTGTCGCAGTTCAACCTGCGTGTCTCGAAGTCCTTCAAGTTCGGCGGGCGCTACAGCGTCGAGGCCATCGCCGAGATCTTCAACATGTTCAACGCGATCAACCCGAACTTCGGTGTCGGGTCCGCCTCGAGCTCGCGCTTCTACACGGGCACCAAGGCGAACCCCGTGCCCAATACGGTGTTCATGAAACCGACCTCCTACTCGGGCGACTCCGGTCAGCCCGAGCAGCGGGTCGGCCAGATCGGGTTCAGGTTCACGTTCTAACCCCGGGATTCGGGACTCGGGGCTCGGGATTCGGGCTGCGAGAAGGGCCGGCGGGGCTAGTCCCCGCCGGCCTCTTTCGCGTGTGCGAGGCGGCGGCGTGTAGGATAACGGCATGGCACGGTGGAACCGCCTGCGTCCGATCGTCGTTGCTGCCGCCCTCGCCGCGGTGGGCCTCGCGGCGGCGGCGGTGTTCGTGGCGATGCGGGGCGGCCAGCGGCCGGGTGCGCGTGCGGCGGGCCCGGCCACGATGCAAGGCCCCATTCGGACCGTTCTCCTCATCACCGTCGATACGCTTCGCGCCGATCGGGTCGGCGCATACGGCCGGGCTGCGGCCCGCACGCCGGCCATGGACGCGCTCGCGGCGCGCGGCGTCCGCTTCACGCACGCGTTCGCCCCTGCGCCCATCACGCTGCCCTCGCACGCGAGCCTCCTGACGGGCCTCTACCCTCCAGGCCACGGCTCCCGCCACAACGGGATGCGCATGAGCGACGGGCGCGCCACCCTGGCGACCGTGCTCCGTGAACAGGGCTGGGCGACGGGCGCGTTTGTCGCGGCGTTTCCGTTGGATCGCCGCTTCGGCCTCGACCGCGGGTTCGACCGTTACGGCGACCGCATGCCGCGCGGCCCCGACGGACGTCTCCTGAACGAGCGGCCCGGACGCCAGGTTGTTGACGAGGCGCTGGCGTGGATGGGCGGCGTTGGTGATCGGCCGGCCTTCCTGTGGGTGCATCTCTTCGAGCCGCACGCCCCGTACGAGCCCGATCCGGCCCGCGGGCCTGCGGGGCAATCCGCGCCCGCTCCGGACCGATACGACGATGAGGTGGCCCGCGCGGATGCCGCGGTGGCGCGCCTGCTGGCGGGCCTCGGCGCCCGCGCGGCGTCGGCGCTCGTCATCGTGGCGGGGGATCACGGCGAGGCCTTCGGCGAGCATGGCGAGATCGCCCACAGCGTATTCCTGTACGACACAACGCTCCGCGTGCCGCTGATCATGGCGGGGCCCGGAATCAGCGCGCTGCCAGTGGGACAAGACGCGGACGTCTCGCTCGTGGATGTGTTTCCGACGGTATTGGACGCGGTCGGCCTTCCGGCGCGGGACGTCGACGGCGTCAGCCTGCTGCCGCTCGTGATGGGCAACGCGCTCGAGTCCCGCGAGCTGTACGCGGAGACGTTCGCGCCACTCTACGATTTCGGGTGGAGCTCGCTTCGCAGCGTCAGGTCCGGACCGTGGAAGTACATCGCCGCGCCGTCACCCGAGCTCTACGACGTGGCGTCGGATGCCGGTGAGCAGCACAACGCCATCGAGCGGGAGGCTGCCCGCGCCCGCGACCTGGACGCGCGAGTCGCGACATACTCAGGTCCAGAGCCACAGCCTGCGGCGGACCCGGCCTCGACGCTGGACGCCGAATCACGGAGGCGCCTCGGTGCGCTGGGCTACGTGGCGTCGAGGCCGGCGGCCGCATCGGGCGGCCGTCCCGACCCGAAGGACCGGCGAGAACTGGCCGCCCGGATGGCGCAGGTGGCCGCCGGTGAACTCGAAGGCGCCGCCCTGCTTGCGGCGCTGGAGACCATCGTGTCCGAGGACCCGCGGAATGGCCAGGCGCAGATGCGGCTGGGGTACACCCTGGTTGAGCGCGGCGACCTTCGCGCCGCCGAAACGCACTTCCGTGCGGCGCTGGCCGCGTCGATGCCGACATCGGACGTGCACCTCGGCCTGGCCCTGTGCTTCGCCGCGACGGGACGCGCCAGGGAGGCTGCCGGCGCCTTGATGGAGGCCAGGCGCCTCGAGCCCGGGAACCCGGTCGTCGAGGCCAACCTGGGGTCGCTGGCGCTCGACGCCGGCGACGAGACGAAGGCCGCGGAGTTCCTCGAAGCGGCACTCCGGATCGATCCGGATCTGCACCAGGCGCGCTTCAATCTGGTCCGCGCGCTCGGGCGGCAGGGCCGTCGCGCCGACGCGCTCAGGGAAGCCGAGACGCTGCTGCAGCGGCTGCCCGCCGACGCGCCCCAGCGCCAGGAAGTTGAACGCCTTATCGTTGCGCTGCGCTGACCCCCAGCCCCTAGAACCTGCTCCACAGATACTGGTTCGTCACCTCGTGGTGGAACTGGACCTCCGAGGTCTTGATGACCGAGCCGAGCGCCTTCGGGCAGCGGTCGGCCTGGAGCTGCTTGACCTCGGCGAACTTCGTCTGCACGTCGGCGCCGAGAAGCTCGGTAACGTAGTCGCTCGCCTTGAAGTGGCGGATGGCGTCGTAGATGTTGTCGGGCAGGAACCGGGTGCGCGACCTGCGGATCTCGGTGTCGGCTTCCGCGGGCAGCGGCCCCTCGAGGCCGATGCGCAGCAGCGCGTAGAGCGCGAGGTACGGGTTCGCGTCGGGCGCGATCGAGCGCACCTCCACGCGCGCGGACTTCTCGTTGCCCAGGGGGATGCGCACCATCGCGCCGCGGTTGATGGCCGACGCCTTGATCTGGTTCGGCGCCTCGAAGTGCGGGTCGAGGCGGCGGTACGAGTTCACGCTCGAGTTGAGGATCAGGCAGATGTCGTTCGCGTTGGCCAGGATGCGATCGATGAAGCTCCAGCCGAGGTCCGAGAGGCCGTCCTCGCCCTCGGCCCCGTGGAACAGGTTCCTGCCGTCCCTGGTGAGCGACAGGTTCGTGTGCATGCCGCTGCCGTTGACGCCGGTGACCGGCTTCGGCAGAAACGACGCCGTCATGTCGAGCTGCTGGGCCACCTGGCGGCAGATGAGCTTGTAGAGCTGCACCTGGTCGGCGGCGATGCACGCCTCGGTGTAGGTGTAGTTCATCTCGAACTGCGAAGGCGCCACCTCCGGATGGTCCTTCTCGTTGCCGAACCCCAGCGCGCGCTGCGCTTCGGCCGAGTTGTCGATGAACCGCCGCAGGGCGTCGCCCGGCAGGGAGTGGTAATAGCCGCCCGTCGAAATGAACTCGAACGACCCGGTCAGGTGGTACTGGCGCTCCACATCGCGGCCCTTGAAGAGGAACCCCTCGATCTCGTTCGAGGCGTGGGCGACGGTGCCGTCCTTCGCGAACAGGCCGTCGGTCAGCCCCTTCAGCCGGCTGCGCATGTCGGCGGTGTACTGCGAGCCGTCGCGCTCCTTCACCTCGCCGAACACGAGCACCTTCCCGGGTCCGAAAATGTCCGCCGGCAGCCAGTAGAACGCCGGCCAGTCGACCACGAGCCGGAGGTCCGACTCCGCCTGCTGCGAGAACCCGCGGATGGACGACCCGTCGAACGTCAGGTTGTCGGCCGCCTTCAGCAGGAACTTCTTGTCGTAGTCGAGCATGTGGAACCGGCCCTCGAGGTCCGTGAAGCACACCGTGACGGCCTTGATGCGCTTCTCGTCGGTGAGGTACCGCACCCGCTCCTCGCGGATCTGGTCCGATGACACGCGGTCGAGCCGCTGCTGTTTGCCGGCGAGGTTCATCTCCTCGAGCCGGTCGTAAGGAATCTCCAGAAAGTCGCGGAGCGGAACATGGTGGTCCACGGTCATCCTCCCTCGCCCCGGCGACCCATGGCCGAGGACGGATAACGCTACCACAATTAGTTAGATAAATATCTTAGATAATCGTTAGATAAGGCTAAATATTTCAAATTTAGCCTTATGTCAGCCTAGACAGCGTGATGTCGACCGACCTGGCCTGGTTCGAGGCGCGGTCCCACTGAACCAGGATGGGACTCTGGTAGGTTCCCTGGACGATCGCGCCCTGACCGGGTGTCTGCGTGTCGGAGACCAGCAGGTTGACGGCCCGCTTGAATCGCAGGAACCGCTCGGCCGGGACGGCCATGGCCTTGGCCATGACCCGCTCGATGACGCTCTCGTTCAGTCCCAGGGCGTCCACCAGCTTGTTCAGGGCCCGGACCATGTCGTACTTGGCGTAGTCGAGGGTCTTGGCGGGGATGGACCGGGGGTCGGCCCACGCGTGGCGCCCCTTCTCGGCCACGTACTTCAGGGGGTTGTGAAGCACGTGCATCAGGTCGTGGCGCATGAGCAGGGTTTCGTACTCGTTCACCGTCAAGCCGGCCTGGCGTTCCTCGGGGTTCAGTTCGATCCGCAGCCGGCCCTTGGTCACTCCGTAGCGCGCGATGGCCTCATCGAGCAGTTCATAGAACCCGACTCTCGGGTCGCGGAGGTTGACCGAATCCATCGGGTGGCCGGAAACCGGGATCGTGACGCGGGTCTTCCAGACCGGCACCTCGTGGGTGTACGCCAGCACGGTCGTCTGGCGCCGGCGAGGCTGCCCGGCGTTCACCCCGTCGAGGTCGACAAACCACACCGGCTCGTTGGCGGCCCGGTATTGCACGCACGCGCGCAGCCCGGAGGCGATATACGCCAGGTGCGAATCGGCGTTGCGCGGCTCCACGGCCCGCTGGTCGTCGGAGAGCTCTGTCCGCAGCTCCAGCTTGTCGTGCTCGTATCCCGCGTCCTCGGGGAAGACCAGCCGGAACGCGTCCATGTAGAGGTCGACGCCGTTTGCACCCTGCCTGGCCAGGCGCGTCGCCAGCCCCTGTTCGAGATACCCGGCGGTGGTGTGCAGGGAGACGTAGTAGGCGCGGGGAAACTCCGCGAGCACGTCGCCGTAGTCGGCGAGGATGCGGCTGCGCACGTCGATAGCGTCGAATCGTGCGCGCGGCTGGAGTGCGACGGAAAATTCCGCCGGTTCCTGTAACATAGCGGCCAACTATCTATTATCCACGATCAGGCTGACTCGCGCGAGTTCCCGGGGTTACACTGGAGGGCGATGAGCCAGCCGCGCGCCTGGACGCTTGGCGAAGAGGTGGCCCACAGCGTCACCCACGGCATCGGCCTGCTGGCGGCGGTGGCGGGCCTGGTCGTCCTGGTCATCCTGGCCTCCGCCACCCGCGATCCCTGGCGCATCACGTCGTGCGCGATCTACGCCTCCACGCTCGTCCTGCTCTACGCGGCATCCACGCTCTACCACGCGTTCTCGGCCACGCGGGCCCGCGAGGTCTTCAGGGTGCTCGACCACTCGGCGATCTTCCTGCTCATCGCCGGCACCTACACGCCCTTCGCCCTTGTTTCGCTTCGAGGGCCCTGGGGCTGGACCCTGCTCGGCATCGTCTGGAGCCTGGCGGTGGCCGGCGTGGCGGCCAAGGCGGTGTTCGGCACGCGATGGCCCGTCCTTTCGACGGTCCTCTACCTCGCCATGGGGTGGACCGTGGTGATCGCGGTGAAACCGCTGCTGACGCACGTGCCGCCGGGAGGCATCGCGTGGCTGGTGGCGGGAGGGCTGGCCTACACGGGCGGCGTCGTGTTCTACGCCTGGACGCGGCTGCGCTACGGCCACGCCATCTGGCACGTGTTCGTGCTGGCGGGCAGCGTCTGCCACTACGTCGCGGTGGTCTTGTACGTCGTCTGACGAGGGCCGGCGCCCATAGTTCGATCGGGCGCCGTGAACACGAAGCGGTCGCTCGCGAGGAAGTTGACCACCGACACCACCAGCACCGCCACGAGATTGGCCAGCAGGTAGTGCACGCCGAGCGCATCGACGAGCAGCGCCATGATGGCGGCGCCGCCGACGAGCGAGAACCCGCCGTTTGACAGGTTGAACCTGAGCAGCCGCCCGCCCGCGGCCCGAATGCCCGCCGGCCTGTCCGCCCACGTCCACCGGAGGTGCCAGAAGAAATTGTGCAGGACCGCGGCCTCGGTCGCCACGAGCGTCGCGGGCACGACGGCCATCCCGAACCGCCCGACGAGCAGCCACAGAACAGCCGTCTGGACGCCGAAGCCGGCGATGCCGACAACGGCGAACGCGGCGACCCTGAAAGGTTGCCATCCCGGACCGCGGGACCGTCGGCCGCGGGTCCTGTCCGAGGCGTTTCCATCTGTCCTCGGCTGACCTTCGCCTGTCCTGCCTGCGGGCAGATGGAAAGCGCCCCGGCCACCCGCGGCCTCCGTGAGACGACCGGGAACTGCGGTCTCGTCTCCAGTCACCAGCGCGTCTCCTCACGATAGAGAGCGGCCGTGTTCCGGACCGCGTTGACGATGAACACCACCGCCAGGCCGGCGGAGGCGACGATGCCGCCGACGTCGAAGAGGCGGTAGGGCCCGAGGCCGAAGGGCCGGACCATCCCG
>Ga0209391_10002126_pt1 | contig 10355 bp, 8 predicted proteins | sample PPLLak3March2015_FD_187246 | JGI IMG/M metagenome (GOLD analysis project Ga0209391, IMG submission 187246) | Freshwater sediment microbial communities from Prairie Pothole Lake near Jamestown, North Dakota, USA - PPLs Lake P7 Core (1) Depth... | ecosystem: Environmental > Aquatic > Freshwater >... | reverse complement strand
CTCAGCGACGACCTGTTGCGCGCGGCGCGTCATCTCTACCGAGGCGCGCCGGCTGAAGGTGAGCAGCAGCAGGCGCTCGGGGGCGACCCCCTCGAGCAGCAGGTGCGCGACGCGATGCGCCAGCGTGCTGGTCTTGCCGGTGCCGGCACCGGCGATCACGAGCAGCGGCCCGGCCCGCACTCCGCGCCGCTGCGGCAGCGGTTCGCCGAACGTGGCCGCCTCACGCTGGGCGGCGTTGAGTCGCGCGAATGCCTCGTTGGTGGTCGTCATGGATGCGATCCACTATAGGTCGGGCCTGTATGGATATCCAGCCCGCGCAGGCCGGCAACTGTAGACCTAGTAAGATGCCGCCCCGGGGGGCACAACCTGGGAGGCGCGGATCGCGCATGGACGACCAATTCAACATCTTCAGCCTCGCGTGGCGCATCCTGTTTGCGCTCGCACTGGTGCTGCTGACCTTCAACCCGACCGGCTACTCGTACTACCACTGGCTGGCGGACGGCTTCCCCTCGGTGCAGCCACTCGAGGCCGTCGCTGGCATCCTGCTGGTGATCGGCTGGGTGGTGTTCGTGCGTTCCACGCTGGCGGCAACTGGCACGCTGGGCCTCGTGCTGATGCTGGCCTTGTTTGGATCGATCGTCTGGTGGATGGTCAGCCGCGGCTGGCTCGACGTCAGCAACCGCTCGGCGATGGCCTGGGTGGTGCTGCTGATCCTCGGGCTGGTGCTCGGAATCGGCATGTCGTGGTCGCACATCCGCCAGCGCCTGTCAGGCCAGGCCTCGGTGGACCGCGTCGACCAGAACTAGGGGAGAGTCCGCGTCGGCGCGGAGGGGACAGTCCCCATTCGGGGACAGTCCCCGTTACTGCACCAGCTTGAGCAGCCTCGCCTTCTGCTCGGTGTACGGCGGGTAGCGCATCGGCGCGTCGAAGCGGAAGCTGCGCTTCATGACCGGCTTCATGTGGCTGAAGGTCTCGAAGCCGTACCAGCCGCTGTAGCGGCCCATGCCGCTGTTGCCGATGCCACCGAACGGCAGTTCCGGCGACACCATGAAGATCACGGCGTCGTTGACGCACACGCTGCCGGAGCTCAGGCGCGTCAGCACCGCGTGCTCCAGCGCCTTGCTCTTGGTGAACAGGTACAGCGCCAGCGGCTTCGGCCGGTCCGCCACGAACTTGATCGCCTCGTGCATCTCGTCCACGGTGATCACCGGCAGCACGGGCCCGAAGATTTCCTCCTGCATCAGCGCGGAGTCGGGCGGCGGATCGAGCACGATGGTCGGCTCGACGAAGCGCTTGGCCACGTCGACGCGGCCGCCGGTGTGGATGTTGTGGCCCTGCAGCAGCTGCTGGAAGCGCGCGGTATGGCGCTCGCTCGCGATGCGGCAGAAGTCCGGGCTCTGCTCCGGGTCGTCGCCGTAGAACTCGCGGATCTTGCGCGCCAGGATGTCGACGAAGCGCTGCGCCACCTCGCGGTGCACCAGCACGTGGTCGGGCGCGACGCAGGTCTGCCCGGCGTTGATGAACTTGCCCCAGGCGATGCGCGAGGCGGCCACCTCGAGGTCGGCGCTCTTGTCGATCAGGCATGGGCTCTTGCCGCCCAGCTCGAGCGTGACCGGCGTGAGGTGCCTGGCTGCCGCGGTCATCACCACCTTGGCCACGCGCTCGTTGCCGGTGTAGAGGATGTGGTCGAAGCGCTGTTCGAGCAGTTCCGTGGTCTCGGGGATGCCGCCCTCGACGACTGCGAACGCGTCCTTGTCGAGGTAGCGCGGCAGGATCGCCGCGATCGCCGCGGAGGTGTGCGTGGTGACCTCGGAGGGCTTCATCATCGCGCAGTTGCCCGCGGCGATGGCGCCGACCAGCGGCGCGGCGACCATGGACAGCGGGTAGTTCCACGGCGCGATGATCAGCACCACGCCCTTGGGCTCGGGCCGGATGTAGCTGCGCCCGGGCTGCGCCATCATCGGCGTGCGCACCCGCTGCGCCCGCATCCAGGTGGCCAGGTGCTTGCGCGCGTACTTCACCTCGGACTGGACGAAGTTGATCTCGGTCATGCTGGCCTCGAACCGGCATTTGCCGAGGTCGAGCCGCAGCGCCTCCGCAAAGTCGGGCTCGTGTTCACGCAGCATGCGGTCGAGTTCGGCCAGCTGGGTGAGCCGCCACTCGATGGGCAAGGTCTTGCCGGTGTCGAACGTCTGTCGCAGCCGGGTCAGCGTGCCCTGCAATGGTGAACTGCTCACGGGAAATCTCCAGCCAGCGTGGGTCGGGATGACCTGTAACGTTAGCACAGGGCGGGGCGGCCAGCCCGTCCCCGCGGCTGGGGCCGGGGCCAGTGGCGCGGGCGTATCATCCGCGCGCCGCCGTTTGCGGCGCCGGGGCAGCACCGCATGGCCGACTCGATCCGCAACGTGTTCAAGGGCCGGGTACTGACGCTCAACGTCGAGCAGGTGCGGCTGCCGAACGGTCGTGTCGCCGAACTCGAAATCGCGCACCACCCGGGCGGCGCCGCCGTGGTCGCCATCGACGCCGCCGGCCGCGTCTGCCTGCTGCGGCAGTTCCGCCATGCCGCGGGCGGCTGGCTCGACGAGCTGCCGGCCGGCAAGCTCGATGGCGGCGAACCGCCGCTCGAGTGCGCGCAGCGTGAACTGGCCGAGGAGGCCGGCATGGTCGCCCAGCGCTGGGACGGGCTCGGCGAATTCTTCAGCTCACCGGGGGTGTTCACCGAAGTGATCCACCTGTTCCTGGCCCGCGATCTCCGGCCGGTGCCGCCGCAGCCCGAGGACCACGAGGTGTTCGAGGCGCGCTGGATTCCGCTCGCGGACGCCTGCGCGCTCGCCGGCAGTGGCCAACTGCACGACGCAAAGAGCCTGATCGGACTGTTCTGGGCCCAGGAGCGGCTCCGGCAGGACTGAGCACCGCGTGCGGCGTCAACAGGGCGACGGCATTCCGTGATGCCGGTCGCATTGCCTGCCGGCCGGCATTCTGTAACATTCCACGACAGGACCGAGTGCGTTCCTGGAGAGCACATCATGACCGAGAAGCCCGGCGGCAAACCTCCGGCGACGAAGGGCGGCGACCCCGGCCACCTTGGCCTGGATGACCGCGGCAACGTTACCTGGGAGTGGCAGGACGAGGGCGACCTGCTCGCAGATGACACGCTCGGCGGGGCAGAACGCCTGCGCGCACTCGTCAATCCGGCGCTACAGGTCAAGGACGACGACGAGGACCCGCTCAACCCGATCCGCAGCAACCCGAAGGGCCTCAAGTCCGGCTACAACCCTTACAACAGCGGCGCGCTCGGCAAGCAGTCGTTCAAGAAGAAGAAGAACCTGAAGGAACTGTCGAAATGGATCGAGCTGCGCAAGAAGCTGGGGGAAAAGAAGGACACGGAGGAATAGCCCCCCGTCCTCGGCGCCACTGCTGAGGATGACGCACCACTGCGCATGCACGTCTATGGCATCGTCGGCCGCAAGAACAGCGGCAAGACCCATCTCGTCATGCGGCTGGTGGGCGCGGCTACGCGACGCGGCCTCGTGGTTTCAACCGTCAAGCACGCACACCACGCGCTCGACCTGGACCAGCCTGGCAAGGACAGCTGGCTGCACCGCGAGGCCGGCGCCCACGAGGTGATCGTCGCCTCCGCGTCGCGCTGGGCACTGCTGCACGAGCTGCGCGGCGCTGCCGAGCCGACGCTCGACGAGCTGCTGGCCCGCCTCGGCCCGTGCGACCTGGTGCTGGTGGAGGGCTTCAAGCGCGGCGACCACCCCAAGCTGGAGGTGTACCGCGCCGACTGCGGCCAGCCGCCGCTCGGTGCGGACGACGCCACGGTCGAGGCGATCGCGCTCGATGCGGCCACCGCGGTCGACACGGCGCGGGTGCAGTTGCCGCTCGACGACACGGACGCGGTGCTCGACTTCATCCTGCGCCGCGTGGTGCAACACGCCGCGGCGCGAGGCTAGTCGAGCAGCGTCGCCAGTTCCGCGAGCGACCGCACCGTCAGCGGCTGGGGCGAAGCCGCAGCGGGCCAGTCCGCACCGTCGCGGTTGACCCAGACCGGGGTGATGCCGGCGCGGCGCGCCCCCTCGACGTCCGCCACCACGTCGTCGCCAGCGTGCAGGGCACGCTCGGGGACGACGCCGGCCCGCGCCAGCAACAGCGCGAATATCCGCGGATCGGGCTTGAGCACGCCCGCGTCGCGGGCCGCGACGGCGTGCTCGAAGAAGCGCGCGAGGCCAATCGCGGCGAGATCTGCGTTGCCGTTGCTGATGGCGAAAAGCCGGAACCGGCCGTGCAGCCGCTCCAGTGCGGGCAGCACGTCGTCGTACAGCGTCACGTCGTTGCGTGCGCGATAGAACACCGCGAACACTTCCTCGGCCATCGCCCCCGGATAGCCGGCCTCGCGCGCATGGCGACGCAGCGACTCGAGCCTGAGCCAGGTGAAGTCGTGGCGCATCGCCGGGTGCTCGAGCGCCATGCGGGCGCGGACGTCGCGCATCGAGTCGAGCGTGTGCAGCTCCAGCACGCGCGGGTAGCGCTCGGCGAGGAATGCGAGCATGGCGTGCTCGGCGCGCACGATCACCGGCCCCACTTCCCACAGGGTATCGTCGAGGTCGAAAATGACCGCCTGGACATCGCGCATCGCAGCGCGGAGTCTAGCGGAGCCGCCGCGCCGGCGACGGCTGGAGATACCCATGGCATTCGACACGAGCTTCGCACGCCGCTTCGTCCGGCCCACGGGCACGCTCGAGCTGATGGAGGATCTCGGCGGCGCGCGACCCGGCACCATCATGCTCGGTGGCGGCAATCCCGCGCGCATCCCGGCACTGGAAGCGGTGTACGCACGACGGCTCGTGGAAATCGCCGGCGACAGGACGCTGTTCGGTCGCTTCGCCGCGTCCTATGCGGCCCCGGGCGGCGACGTCGGGTTCCGAACCACCGTCGCCGAGGTGCTCGTGTCACGCTACGGGTGGCCACTCACCTGGCGCAACGTCGCGCTCACGAGCGGCAGCCAGTCCGCCTTCTTCACGCTGTTCAACCTGCTCGCCGGCGAACGCGACGACGGTCCGCGGCAACGCATCCTGCTGCCGCTCGCGCCCGAGTACATCGGCTACGCCGACGTCGGGCTCAGCGACGGCCTGCTGGTGTCGCGCCCGGCCGAAATCGAGGTACTGCCGGAGGGCTTTTTCAAGTACCGCGTGCAATTTGACGGCCTCGAAGCCGTGCCGGACGTCGCGGCCCTGTGTGTATCGCGACCGACCAACCCGAGCGGCAACGTCCTCGACGGCGACGAACTGTCGCGGCTCGACGCCATCGCCCGCCGACGCGGCGTACCGCTGATTGTCGATGCCGCCTACGGCCTGCCCTTCCCCGGCATCCAGTTCACGGGCGACGCGCCGTACTGGAACGACAACGTCATCCTCTGCCTGAGCCTCTCGAAGCTCGGCCTGCCCGCGACCCGCACCGGCATCGTGATCGCAGCTGAGCCCGTGATCGACGCGGTCACCGCATTCAACGCCACGGCGGCACTCGCCCCGCCCGCAACCGGCCCGCTGATCATCGAGCCACTGCTCGCGAGTGGCGAACTCGAGGCGCTGTGCCGCGACGTGATTCGCCCCTATTACGAACAGCGCGCCCACGACGCCATCGCGTGGCTGCGGGAGGCGTGCGACGGGGTGCCGCTGCGCATCCATCGCCCCGAGGGTGCGTTCTTCCTCTGGCTGTGGTTCCCGGGCCTGCCGGTCACCAGCCGGGACCTGTATGCACGCCTCAAGGCCCGTGGCGTGCTCGTGCTGTCCGGCCATCACTTCTTCCCGGGCCTCGCCGAGCCCTGGGCACATCGTGACGAGTGCCTGAGAGTAAACTGCTCGCATGAGCCGGACCGCGTGCAAGCCGGCATCCGCCTGATCGCCGAGGAGGTTCGATGCGCATACCGCGCCTGACCGCAACACTGCTCGCCGCGCTGGCGCTCGCGGGCTGCGCTGCGAACCCGGTCACCGGCCGCTCCGAGCTGCACATGGTCTCCGAGGCCCAGGAGATCCAGCTCGGGCAGCAGTACTACCCACCGTCGCGCCAGTCGCAGGGCGGCGACTACGTCACGGACCCGCGCGTCACCGAGTACGTGCGGCAGGTCGGCAACCGGCTTGCCGCCGTGGCCGAGCGGCAGCTGCCGTACGAGTTCGCGGTGCTCAACAGTGGCGAGCTCAACGCATGGGCGCTGCCCGGCGGAAAGATCGCCGTCAATCGCGGATTGCTGGTCGAGCTCAAGAACGAGGCCGAGCTCGCGGCGGTGCTGAGTCACGAGATCGTGCACGCGGCAGCGCGTCACGGTGCGCAGCAGATGGAGAAGGGCCAGCTGATGCAGATCGGCGCAGCCATCGCCTCGATCGGCGCGGCGGCCTACGGTGGCTCGGAACTCGGGCAGGTGGTTGGCCAGGGCGCGGCGCTCGGCGCACAGCTGCTGCAGGCCAAGTACGGTCGGGACGACGAACTGGAGTCCGACCATTACGGCATGCAGTACATGAAGCGTGCCGGCTTCGACCTGCAGGCGGCGGTCACCCTGCAGGAGCTGTTCGTTCGCAAGTACCAGGCCGGAGTCGAGCAGGACTGGATGACTGGGCTGTTTGCCAGCCATCCACCCTCGCAGGAACGCGTGGACGCGAACCGCCGCACCATGCAGGCACTGGGTGGCCCGGGCGGCGACCTCGGCACCGAGCGCTACCGGGCGGCGATGGCCGGCCTCATGCGCGACGCGCCGGCGTATGCAAAGCACCAGCAGGCGCTCGCGGCCGCGAACAAGGGCGACCTCGCGACCGCGCGCCGTCTTACCCAGGAGGCGGCGAACATGCAGCCGCGCGAGTCACGCTTTCAAGGCATGCTCGGCGACATCGAACTGGCGCAAAAGAATCCGCGCGGCGCGCTGCCCTACTTCCAGAAGGCCGGCCAGCTCGATCCGGGCTATTTCAAGCCGATGGCGCAGGCGGGCATCACGCACTACCAGCTCGGCAACAGTGCCGCGGCGGAGCCGCTGCTGACCAGGAGCATGCAGCTGCTGCCCACGGCCCCCGGCGCCTACTACCTGGGCCGCCTGAACGAGGACCGGGGCAACACCGCCGAGGCCGTGCGCAACTACAAGCTGGCCGCGGGCACGAAGTCTGCGCTCGGCGAGGACGCGCGCAGCCGCCTCGCGCGGCTCGACATGGCGCAGAGTCCGGACACCTACCTCGCAATCCAGCCGCAGCTCGACAACCAGGGCCGCGTCTGGCTTACGGTAGGCAACCGCACCTCGCTGCCGGTTTCTGGCGTGAGCATCGTCGTGGGGATCGTCGACCAGACCGGGCGCACCGTCTACGGCCCGGAGCGCGTCGGCACCGGCAGCAGCGTGGTTCCCGCGGGCCAGTCCGTGAATCTGCGCACGTCGTTCGGGCCCTTCAGCAGCGGCGACGTTCTGCGCTACGTAAAGTGGCAGGTCGAAAGCGCACGGACCGCCCAGTAATCGGCCCGCCGGGTCCTACGGCGCGCGCTCCCGGAGAAAGTCGCTCAGCACGCGGGCGGTGTGCGACTTGCCTTTCACCTTGGCCACCGCCTCGGGCGCACCCTGCGCGACGATGCGGCCGCCGCCCGAGCCGCCCTCCGGGCCGAGGTCGATGAGCCAGTCGGCCTCCGCGATCACGTCGAGGTTGTGCTCGATCACCACGACGGTGTGCCCCGCTTCCACGAGCCGGTGCAGCACGCGGATCAGCTTCTCGACGTCGGCCATGTGCAATCCGACGGTGGGCTCGTCGAGCACATACACGGTGCCGGGCGTGCTCCCGGCACGGCGCGGATCAACCTGCGGCCGGAGTCGCGACAGTTCCGTCACCAGCTTGATGCGTTGCGCCTCACCGCCGGAGAGCGTGGGGCTCTGCTGGCCGAGCGTCAGGTAGCCGAGGCCCACGTCCTGCAGCAGCCGCAGTGCGTGGTGGATGCGCGGGTGCGCGGCGAAGAATTCCACCGCCTCGTCGACGCTCATCGCCAGCACGTCGCCGATGCTGCGGCCGCGATGCTGCACGGCCAGCGTCTCGACGTTGAAGCGCCGCCCGCGGCAGGCGTCGCACAGCACCTTCACGTTGGGCAGGAAGCTCATCTCGATGGTCTGCACGCCCTGGCCTTCACACGCGTCGCACCGGCCGCCAGCGGTGTTGAACGAGAAGCGGCCGGGCCCGTAGCCGCGCACGCGTGATTCGGTCGTGCCGGCGTACAGCTTGCGGATGTCGTCCCAGAACCCGACGTAGGTGGCGGGGCAGGAGCGCGGCGTCTTGCCGATCGGGGTCTGGTCCACCTCGAGCACGCGCGCGACGTGCTCCACGCCGTGCAACGCCTTGCAGCCGAACCAGGCCGGGGCACGGCGACGGCGCTTCGCATCGCCGGCATGTGCGTGCAGGTTCGCGTACAGCACGTCGCGCGCAAGCGTGGATTTGCCCGACCCGGACACGCCGGTGACCACGGTGAGCCGGCCGAGCGGAATCCGTGCGTTCACCTTGCGCAGGTTGTGCAGCTCCGCGCCTTCGATCTCGAGCGCCGGGTCGGCGCGCCGGACGGCACGGCGCCCGGCGAGCGGGTGCAGCAGCGGGTGCGCGAGGAAGCGGCCGGTGAGCGATTCCGGGGCCGCGATCAGGTCTTCGATGCGGCCCTCGCCCACGACGCGGCCGCCCCGCGTGCCGGCGCCCGGCCCGAGGTCGATCAAGTGGTCGGCGCGACGGATGGTCTCCTCGTCGTGCTCCACCACCAGCAGCGTGTTGCCCTTGGCACCGAGCTTGTCGAGCGTGTCGAGCAACACGCGGTTGTCGCGCGGGTGCAGGCCGATGGTGGGCTCGTCGAGCACGTAGCAGACGCCCTGCAGGTTCGAGCCGAGCTGGGCGGCCAGGCGGATGCGCTGCGCCTCGCCGCCGGAAAGCGTCGGAGCCGCGCGGTCGAGCGAGATGTAGCCGAGCCCCACGTCCTGCAGGAATTCGAGCCGCGAGCGGATCTCGGCCAGCAGGTCGCGGGCGATCTCGCGCTCGCGACCTGCGAGTTTCAGGCCGTCGAAGAACTGGCGCGCGCCGTCGACCGGCAGGGCCGCCAGCTCGGCGACGGAGCGCTTGCGAAACAGCACGTTGAGCGCCACCGGGTTGAGCCGATGGCCTTCGCAATCGCCGCAGGCCGCCGCCTCGCCCTCAAACCAGTCGTTCCACCAGATCTCCTCGCCGCTCTGCTCGGCATCGAAACCCTGGATGGCGACACCGGTGCCGAAGCACGACTCGCACCAGCCGTGCTTCGAGTTGTACGAGAACAGCCGCGGGTCGAGCTCGGCGAAACTGCGGCTGCAGGACGGGCACGCGCGCCGGGTGGAGAACACGCGCAGCTTGCCGCGGTCGAGCAGGTGCGCCACGCCCTTGCCGTAGTCGAGCGCCTGCTGCAGCAGGCGACGCAGCTCGAGCTCCTGGCTGCCGCCCACCTGCACGCTGCCGAGCGGCAGCTCGAGCGTGTGTTCGCGGAAGCGGTCGAGGCGCGGCCAAGGCGCCGTTGGCAGGTACTCGCCGTCGACGCGCAGCCGGCTGAAGCCCTTGCCTGCCGCCCACTTCGCGAGGTCGGTGTAGTAGCCCTTGCGCGCCACGACGAGCGGCGCGAGGAACTCGATGCGCCTGCCCTTCGCTTCGCGCAGCAGTCGCGCGGCGATCGCGTCGGCGCTCTGCGGCTCGATCGGCACCGCGCAATCCGGGCAGTGCTGCACGCCGAGCTTGACGTACAGCAGGCGCAGGAAGTGATGCACCTCGGTGAGCGTGCCCACCGTGCTCTTGCGACCGCCGCGGCTGGTGCGCTGCTCGATCGCCACGGTCGGCGGAATGCCGAAGATCGCGTCCACGTCCGGGCGGCCCGCCGGCTGCACGAACTGGCGCGCGTAGGCGTTGAGCGATTCGAGGTAGCGACGCTGCCCCTCGGCGAACACGATGTCGAACGCCAGCGTGGACTTGCCGGAGCCCGACACGCCGGTGACCACGGTCATGCCATGCCGCGGGATGGCGACGTTGACGTCGCGCAGATTGTGCTCCCGGGCGCCGTGGACGACGATCGCGTCGCGGGTGGCGTCCGCCACGCGTGGTGCCGCCGGAGGCTCGGCGACAGCTCGGGCTGCCGACTCCAGCAGTCGCGTGCGCTCGACATCGTGCTCGCGCAGCGCGCGGCCCGTGTGCGACGCCTCGCAGCGCATCACTTCGTCCGGCGTGCCGGCGGCGACCAGCCGTCCGCCGTGCTCGCCGCCCTCCGGGCCGAGGTCGATGATCCAGTCGGCCGCGCGGATCACGTCGAGATTGTGTTCGATCACCACCAGCGAACTGCCCGCG
>Ga0209391_10002124_pt1 | contig 10359 bp, 8 predicted proteins | sample PPLLak3March2015_FD_187246 | JGI IMG/M metagenome (GOLD analysis project Ga0209391, IMG submission 187246) | Freshwater sediment microbial communities from Prairie Pothole Lake near Jamestown, North Dakota, USA - PPLs Lake P7 Core (1) Depth... | ecosystem: Environmental > Aquatic > Freshwater >... | reverse complement strand
GTCACCCAGGAAGAGCGCCCGCTCAACGCCTCCAGCTTCAGCCTGACCCCGCCCCAGGCCGAAGGTGAGGTGAAGATCAGCGCCAACATCGCCGACAACGGCAAGCTGCTGGCCAGCGGGCCGGCCTTGGCCCTGGCGCTTGCCACCGCTACCCCCACGCCGTCGCCCACGCCCGAGGCCACGCCCACGCCAGTCGCCACGCCCACGCCCGACTTTGCCTCGGTGACGACCGGCACAACGGTCAACCTGCGCAGCGGCCCAGGCACCGGCTTTGGCACGGTCGGCCAGATCAACGCCGGCGAGACGGCGCGCATCATCGGCAAAAACCAGGACGGCTCCTGGTGGCAGATCGAGCGCTCCGGCGGCGATCCGGCCTGGGTAGTGGCCCGGCTGGTCAGCACGCAAGGCCCGGCCGATCAAGTGGCAGTGGCCGAAAACATCCCACAGGCGCCGCAAGCTGTGGCTGCGGCTGCGCCTGCACAAGCAGCAGCGGCTGCGCCTGCTGCCCCGGCAGCGGCTGCACCTGCAGCGCCTGCGCCCAGGCCATCGGGCGGCGGTTCCTTCGGCTATGGCGTCCAGGCCCATATGATCCACAACGACCAGGCCGGCAAGGTCATGCAGATGACCAAGGGCATGGGCTTTAATTGGGTCAAGCAGCAGATCGAGTGGAAGGTCTTCGAAGCCTCGCCAGGCGAAATCGGCTGGAGCGAGATGGATCGCCTGGTCAATGAAGCTGCGGCTAACGGCGTCAACATGATGTTCAGCGTGGTCAACGCCCCCAACTGGGCGCGCGGCGGCGCAGGCGACCTCAGCGTCGGCGGCCCCCCGGCTGACCCGGCCACCTTTGCCAACTTCCTGGGCGCGATGGCGGGCAAATACTGCGGCACCTCGCTCAAGGCGATCGAGGTCTGGAACGAGCAGAACCTGCACTACGAGTGGGGCAACATGACCATCGACCCGGCAGCCTATATGAACCTGCTCAAACCGGCCTATCGATCGATCAAGGCCGCCTGCCCGTCGATGACGGTGGTCAGCGGCGCGTTGACCCCCACCGGCGCGCCGGCGCCCTGGGCCATGGATGATATCGCCTACCTGGAAGGCATGTACCAGAACGGCCTGCGCGACTACGCCGACGCCATCGGCTCTCATCCCAGCGGCTACAACGTGCCGCCCGATGTGGGATACCAGGACGCGTGCGCCACGATCCAGCGCACCGGCAACAGCTTCAACGGCCCCTGCGACGCGCCGCATCACTCATGGAGCTTCAAGAGCACCATGGAAGGCTACCGCAACATCATGGTCAGGTACGGCGATAGCAACAAGCGCATTTGGCCGACCGAGTTTGGCTGGGCGGCGGGCGGCGCCTACGACAGCCGCTACGCCTACGCCAACGACAACGACTTCAACGAACAGGCCGCCTGGACCGTGCGCGCCTATGAGATGATGCGCAACTGGGGCTTCGTCGGCCCGGCCTTCCTCTGGAACCTCAACTTCCGCGTGGTAGCCAACGGAACCGAGAAGGCGCAGTGGGGCATCGTCGATCCCGGCTGGGGTCCGCTGCCTGTCTACAACGCCTTGGCCAGCATGGCGAAGTAAGCGACAGCTTGCCAGGGATGCAATGCGCTTCATGAAACGTGAAACGTGAGGTCTTCCCAATGATCAATCTCACGTTTCACGTTTCACTTCTTACGTTTCACGCCGCAGATCCGAAGTCCCTAGCCGTCCGTGGCTACAGCCACCCGGTCAGGGACTTCATGTTGTTTGCGCACTGTCAACGTGCCCTCAAACCCACCAAGGAAAGCCTCCGATGACTATCCGATACCCCCGCCCAACAGCCCAGGATCGCCTCTTGATGACAGCCCTGAGCATCCTTTTCATCGCCGTGCTGGCGCTGGTCCTCCGGCCAAGCGCCGCGTCTGCTGCCGTCCCGGCGCAAACAACGCCCGGCTCAACGATCCGCGTGAACGTCGCCGCGCTCAACGTCCGTTCGGGGCCTGGCCTGAGCTACGAGCGTATCGGCCAGGTGCGGGCAGGGTCTCAACTTGAAGTCGTGGCGGCCGACGACGGCAGCCAATGGCTGCAGGTTTGCTGCGTTGACGGCCAGCAGGGCTGGGTGCTGGGCAGCCCGGAGTTCGTTAGCGCTGCTAGCGCGGCCGCCCCGGAGCAGCCAGCCGCAGCGCCATCTGAGCCGGTGGTCTCGTCGGCTGGCACGGTCAACCTGCGCAGCGGGCCGGGCACGGCCTTCAACCGCGTCGGCACACTCAGCGCCGGGCAGCAACTGCGCATCATCGGCAAGAACGAAAACGCCTCCTGGTGGCAGGTGGAGGCGGCCGGCGGCAAGGCATGGGTGGCCAACTCGGTGGTGCGCGCGGCCGGCCCGGTAGACCAGGTAGCCGTGGCGCAGGACATCCCGCAGCCGCCGGTGCAAGCCGCGGCGGCCAGCGGCCCGGCCCCGGCGCCAGGCGCGCCTGGCTTTTTCGGCTACGGCATCCAGATCGACCCCTATGCCGACCGCGGTTCCTCCGTCGGTCTGATCAAGAACATGAACTTCAACTGGGTCAAGTTTCAGTTGGCCTGGAAGGATTTCGAGGGCCAGCAAGGGCAGCGCAACTGGCCCGACGACGTGATCGGCGACCTCAACGGCAACGGACTGAACATCCTGGCCAGCATTGTCAAGGCGCCGGCCTGGGCCCGCGGTGCAAATCCGGACCTTTCGGTGGAAGGACCGCCGGCTGACCCAGCCACCTATGCCAGCTTCGTGGGCGAGTTCGCCAGCCGTTACTGCGGCCGCGTCCAGGCCGTCGAGGTCTGGAACGAACAAAACCTGCACTACGAGTGGGGCAACGAGGCGCTGGACGCCAACCGCTATATCAGCCTGCTGGCCGCAGCCTACCGAGCGATCAAAGCGGCCTGCCCCAGCATGATCGTGGTCAGCGGCGCACCGACGCCCACCGGCGCGCAGCCGCCGGCCGCCGTGCCTGATTTCGCCTACCTGGAACGCATGTACCAAGCCGGCCTGAGGAACTACGCCGACGCCATCGGCGTCCACCCCAGCGGCTACGGCAACCCGCCCGATGCGCGGGTGCAGGACGCCCAGGCCGGCACGTATGGCCGCCCTTCACACTTCGACCACGCCTCGTTTTATTTCCGCAACGTGATGGAGCAGTATCGCAACATCATGGTCAAGTACGGCGATGGCAACAAGCGCCTGTGGCCGACCGAGTTTGGCTGGGCCTCGTCCAGCAACCCGGTAGGCGGCTATGAGTATGCGGCCTACAACAGCGAGCAGGACCAGGCCGCCTACATCGTGCGCGCCTATGAGATGATGCGCAACTGGGGCTGGGTGGGCGTGCCCTTCCTGTGGAACCTGAACTACAACGTCAGTCACCCCGGCAGCGAGCTGGCTCAGTTTGGCATCCAGGGCCGCGCGGCCTATGAGGCGCTGCGCAACGCCCGCAACAACGGCACGCTGCAGTGAACCTGGCAGCCGTCTGGAACGTGATATGGCGGTGAGCCGGCGAGAAACGTAACCCGTAATGCGTAACTCGTAACCCGGAAATGCCTTCTATATGGCTCCAGTTACGAGTAACGTGTTACGGTTCATTCCGGACCATCGCCAGCAGAATACACTTCGTCGAGGATTAACCATCGCATGCCTAAACGCTTGATACTGATTTTGGTCGCATCCCTGCTGCTGGCCGCGTGCGGCCCGGCTGCGGGCGGCCCTACGCCGACGCCTACCAAGACGGCCACGCCGCTGGCCGCCGACCAGCCCACCCTCGCGCCCACAGAGACGCCTGCCCCACCGGCTGAACAACCTACTGACACGCCGCCTGCCCCAGTCGACACCCCGGCGCCGGCCGAACAGCCGGCCGAACAGCCGACCGACACGCCGGCCGCGCCTTCCACTGACACTCCCGCGCCGCGTCCGTCAGCGGCCACGGGCCAAATGGCCTCGCCCGATTACGGCGCCCAGGCATTTCTCTGGTGGCGCGGCGAGATAGCCGATCGTGACCTGACGTTGATGAAGAACGCTGGCTTTCGCTGGGTCAAACAGTGGTTCGCCTGGGACGACATCGAGGGTGCAGGCCGGGGCCAGTACGACTGGAGCATCCCCGACCGCATCGTCAGCCAAGCCGAGGAGCACGGCCTGAACCTAATGGTACGGGTCGACCGCGAGCCGGCCTGGGCGGGACCGCCCCCTCAGAACAGCGCTGCCTTCCAGGAGTTCCTGGCCGAAATGGCCACGCGCTACAAGGGCCGCATCGACGCGATCCAGATCTGGAATGAACCGAACCTGGCGCGCGAGTGGGGCAACAAGGCGCCTAATGCCGCAGAGTACGCGCAACTGCTGAGCGACTCGTACCAGACCATCAAATCGATCGATCCCAACATGACGGTCATAACGGCCGGCATGGCGCCGACGGGCACGTGCTGCGACATCGCTGTGCCCGACGATCAGTTCTACCGCGACATGTACCAAGCCATGGGCGGCAACTCCGACGGCTATTTCGACATGCTGGGCGTGCATGGCGCGGGCTTTGCGGCCCCGCCCGAGGCCTCCCCCGACGAGACCGCTGCCAACGAAGACGACTTCGGCGGCGAGCGCTTCTTCGCCTTCCGCCGCATTGAGGACATCCGCCAGATCATGGTAGAGAACGGCGACGCCGACAAGCGCGTGGCGGTGCTGGAGTTCGGCTGGACCACCGACAACCGGGAGGGCACCGACTACTACTGGCACGGTGCAGGCGCCGGCATCGACGCCAACGTGCAAGGCGACTACCTGGTGCGTGCCTACCAGTATGCTGAGGCCAACTGGCAGCCCTGGATCGGGCTGATGAGTCTGATCTACATGCCCGACCTCGATTGGACCTCAGACGATGAGCAGTGGTGGTGGTCGATCATGGACCCCAGTCCCATCGACCAGCTCTACCTGCGGGCCCCCTTTGTCAAGCTGTGCCTATATTTCAACGAGCAGCAAGGTCTGCCCCGCTGCCAGTACGCGCCTCAGTAAAATCAGCTGTCCCCGCTCCCGCCGGATCACGGATCCGCCGCGAGCAAGACCAGCCAATCGCTAAATCAAACGGCGTCCTTGTCAGCAAGGGCGCCGTTCTATATTTAGCGCTGCTGCCAGTCTACCCAGTGACATAGCGCATCGCCTGCCTCCCCCTGGCGGTGCTGAATCTCGATTACAGGGCTGATGATCACGCCGCCGGCGTCGATCACCTGAACATAGTGGACGTTGACCGTGTCGTCGAAGGAAAAGTCATACTGGCCCCGCCCGGCGTCGCCGGATTGGCTCTCGACTACCGCCTCGTTGCCCAATTGATCATAGCGCCACAGCCGCACGCCGCCCAGCGGACTGCCGGCGGCATCGCGCACCGTGCCGCGGATCGACGCTGCCGTGCAGTCGTCGCTGCTGCTGCGCACGGCCCCAGCCGGGGCAAAGGGCAGCTCAGGGCCGGCAGGAGAGGCAGCCACCTGCTCTGGGGTTGGCCCGGCAGGCAAGGTGGCTGTGACGGCCTCAGTGGGCGTGGCCGTTGACTCGATGCCCTGCACAACCACCGGCTCTGGGGTGCGCAGCGGGATGGATGGGGTGGGCGAGGCGGCGGGAGTCACGCCTGGGATCAAGCGCGCAAACAGGCCGAACAGATCCAGCTCTGTAATCACCTGTTGCGCGCTGCTGGGCAAGGCTATCTGCGGCGTCTCGACGGCGCGCGTCCGCTCACGGATCAGAAAGAATCCGGCCACCGCGGCCAGTAACACCAACAAATATGCCAGGCCATAACGCTTTCTTCGTCGCATAGGAACTTGCCTGATTAATCCTTCAATGCTATAATCTGCCCGTTGGGAGGGCGAGTAGCTCAGCCGGTTAGAGCGCTGCGTTCACATCGCAGAAGTCAGGGGTTCGAGTCCCTTCTCGCCCACCAGTTCGGTTGAACCGGCTTCCTTGGAAGCCGGTTTTGCTTTTCCGGGGCCATCTTCTGGCCGATTATACCCCGGCCTGCCGCCTGCGCCAATTCTCGTCGATTTACCCAATGACCACTCTCCTGAGCACCCTTGCCGACTACTCCCCGCTGCTGCCCTGGGTGCTGGCCTCTGTGGTCTTCTATGCGCTGGCCACCAGTGGACTGTGGCTGGCGATGCGCCGCAGTGGCTCCAGTGGACGCTTGAGCGGCCTGCTGGGCAGCATCCCCGGCCAGTTGGCGCTGTGGTTGGCGCGCCTGCTGTGGCTGGTCGGTCCCGGCTACGCGACTCTGCTGCTGGGCATTCTGTCGCCTCGTTTGATGGGGCTGAGCCAGGCGGAGCTAGGCTGGGGTCTGGGGCGCGGGCTGCTCTTCGCAGCCGGCGCGCTGGCTGTGCTCCTGGCGGCTGGCTTGAGCTATCGCCGCGCCTACCCGACCCGGCCGCCCTACCTTACGCTCAGCCACGGCATCGCCCTGACCGTCCTACTGGTGATGGAGGCCGGCGCGCTGCAATGGCAGTGGGCCTTCTACCGCAGCGCCGTGATCGAAGCTTTGACCAGCGCAGCTACGCCCGCGCCGATCTATTGGGGAACGTGGCTGGCAGTCGCTCTCCTAGCCGTGCAAGGCGGCCTCAGCCCCTTCCTATGGCATGACCTGCGCACGGCCGGCCTGGCCGAACGCCGGGTGCTGCGGGCCGCGCTGTTGGCAATCACCAGTGTGCTCTACCTGCTCAGCCGTAGCTTCTGGCTGGCATGGGCGCTGCACGGCGCTGCGAGCGCGATCCTGGAGCCGCGCGTCGTCCAGCCGCAGATGCCAGCCGCCACGCGACGACATGAAGGCCAGACATCCGGCGACTGAACGGTGCGCCAGGCAACAAAAAAGGCCGCCAGCAGCTCAACGGCCGCCAGCAGCCTTACCAGCCAGGTTGGCCAGCCCTAACGGACGAGATTCAGCACCAGATTCAGCACGATCAGCACCGCGAACATGGCCGCGGCCGTCAGGCCTAGCATCCGCAGGTCCTTGCCGACGAAGGGATACTCGCCCCGCAGGTCAACTTGCTTGCTGGGCTTGGGAGCTACCGCAGTAGACGTAGATGCGGGTTTGTAGGCAGGCCGCGCCTCGGTGCTGGCCTGCAGGGGCGGCACGGACTGCGATGGCTGTGGACCGGACTGGCCGTAAGTGCGTGGACTGGAAGAACGGGGCTTGCGAACTTTCTTCGCCATAGGACCTCAAAACCTCTCTAATGGGAAATCAATGAAAAGCATTATACGCCGGCCAGGGCGGTTGGTCAACTTAGCGCCCCCGTCGCAGCCGCCGGCCGAAGCGCTCCACGACCATGCCAGCCTCCTGAACACCCAACCGGCTGACTACCACGAGATAGACGACAGCGCCCAGCCCGCCGGCGATCGTGACCAGCAGCAGATTGCCCCAGAAGCCGGCCGGCAGCGCAGGTTGCATGACCGTAACCAGCAGCAGCAGGCCAAGGCTCATGACAGCCGATGCAGCCAGCGTGCCCAGCGCCGTGGTCCCTGCCTGTAGATCGCGCAGATCGCCCAGTCTACGGCGCAACAACAGCCACATGAGGATGAAGTGCCCGGTGTGCTTCATGGAGTCGGCGAAGACCAGTCCCAGGAAGCCAAAAGGCTTGACCAATAGCAGCGCAAACACCAGGTAGATGCCCACGGACACGACCCCCACGATGGCCGGAGTCAGCGTGTCGTTGCGGGCGTAAAAGGTGTAGTTCAGCAGCCAGTCCAGCGAAGCGGGGATCAGCCCCAGCAGATACAGATTGAGCGCCAACACCACAGCGGTCGTGTCTGACGGCAAGAACGCGCCGCGCTGGAAGATCAACTGAACGATGGGCGTGCCCAACACCCACAGTCCCACGGTAGCCGGCGTGATCAGCAGCAGCACCATGCGCAGCCCGCGGCCCAAGGTACGGCGAAAGTCAGTCTCGTTACCCGCGGCGAAGAACTGGGCCAGTGCAGGCAGTGCGGCCAGGCTGATCGCGACCGCCACCAGGCCGTGGGGAAGCTGGAAAAGGGTGGTGGCGTCGCGCATCCAGGCCAGGCTCTGCTCTCCCGTGCCCGAGGCCAGCCGCCGGTCGATGATCACCTGCGCCTGGCTGACCAACAGGCCAAAGAGGATCGGCAGGTAGAGCAGCCAGATGCGGCGCAGGGCGGGATGGCGCAGGCCGATGCTGACGACGACGCGCGCCCGGACCAGATCAGGCACTTGCAGCACAAGCTGCAGCACGCTGCCCAGCAGCACGCCGATAGCCAACGAATAGATGCCCAAACGCTCATGAAAAAGGAGCGCTGCCACGATGATGCCCAGGTTGTAGACTGCGGCTGCGAAGGCAGGAAAGGTAAAGCGCTTGAGGGCAAACAGCGTGCCCGTCACGACCCCTGAAACCGCCAGGAACCAGACGGCCGGTGTCATCATGCGCAAGAGCGTAGCCGTGACCTCCAGCAGCTCAGGTGACAGGCCACCGGCCACCAGCCGGGCCAGCGGCTCGGCCAGCGCCATGATCAGCACCACCAACCCCGCCACCACCAGCCCAATCACCGACAGCACCGTGCCCACCACCTGGCCGAACTCGCGCCGCCGCTCCGGCCGGGCGTAGTCGCTGAAGACCGGCACCAAGGCCGCGCTCAACATGCCGCCGACCAGCAGGTCGAAGATCATCGTGGGGATGGTGCTGGCGGCCTGAAAGGCGCTGACCAAGCCCGACGCGCCAAAGAAATAGGCGATGGTGGTCTCGCGCCCCAGCCCCAGCACCCGGCTAACGATATTGCCGAACGCGATGATGCTGGCCGAGCGGGCCAGCGAGGGCGACGCTTCAGCCGGAAGCGGCACAGGAAGCGGGGTGGGATCGGTGAAAGGCGCTTGAGACATGCTTTAGCTGCGAATCTGGGCTACGATCTCGCTGGTGCTACGTCCTGGCAGGTAGGGAATGAACTGGACGCGGCCGCCATAGCTGAGGACGACAGCGGCCTCCAGTGGGGTACGCTGTCCGGCGCCCCAATCGCCCCCTTTGACGTAGATAGCAGGCTGGATGGCGGCCGCCAGCGCCTCGGCCGTGGGCTGATGAAAGATCACGACTGCATCCACGGCGCGCAGCGCTGCCAGCACCACCGCCCGATCGTCCTCAGGTAGGATCGGCCGGCCGGGTCCTTTGAGTTGGCGCACCGAGCCGTCGCCGTTCAGCCCCACCAGCAATACGTCGCCCAGCTCGCGGGCGCGCTGCAGGTAGTCCACATGGCCGCGGTGCAGCAGGTCGAAGCAGCCGTTGGTGAACACCACGGTCTTGCCGGCCGCGCGCAACTCCGCCGCCCAAGCTGCAGCCTCATCCTGCTCTAGCACCAGCCCGCTCAACACCACCTCAACCTGCATACCATTTCTCCATTCTGCATCTGCTCACCTACTTGCTTACTTGCCTACTTGTTTACTTGCCTACTTGCCTACTTGCCTACTTGCCACAACGACTGCTCCAGCGCCTCAACCAGCTCCGCCGGCCGCACCACGGCGTTGCCCAGCCTGCGCACCACCAGGGCGGACGCGACGTTCGACAGGTGCGCGGCCGTGGATAATGAAAGCCGCGCAGCCAGCGCCAGCGCCAGCACCGCGACCGCCGTGTCGCCCGCGCCGACGACGTCATACACCTCGCCGACCGGCACGGCCGGGCTGTGGATCACCGCATGGCCGCGCTGAAGCGCCGACAGGCCGTCCGAGCCGCGCGTGACCACCAGGTGCTCCACACCCAGTTGCGGCAGCAGGCGGGTCAGTGCGCGTTCGAAATCGTCCTCGCTAGCCAGGGACTGGCCCAACTCAGCCTCGGCCTCAGCCCGGTTGCACTTGACCAGGTCGAAGCCGGCGAAGCGGGCCAGGTCAGCCTGGGCGTCGGCCGCCGTGAACAGGCCGTGCTGGCGGGCCATCTGGCGCACCCGCTCCACGACCGTTGGCGTCAGGACGCCGCTGCGGTAGTGAGAGACCAGAATGGCATCGCAGCCAGGCGCCAGCGCCTCCAGCCGTTCCAACAGCGCTGCCTCGACCAAGCCATCCAGCGGCCTGCGCTCGATGCTGTCGATCCTCGCCAAATGTTGCGGCGTGCGCAGCACGCTCTCGGCCACCAGCCGGGTCTTAGTGGTGGTAGGTCGCGTCTCGTCTGGCACCACGCCGGCCAGATCGATGCCGGCGGCTTGCAGCGCATCCAGCAAACGCTGGCCGGCCGCATCCTGGCCCACGATGCCAACCATGATCGCCTGGCTGCCCAGCGCGGCCACGTTGTGAGCCGGGTTGCAGGCGCCGCCCAGCAGCGCGAAGCTGTGGGTGCGCTCTAGCACCGGCACCGGGGCCTCGCGGCTGAGCCGCACGGCGCGGCCCACCAGGT
>Ga0209391_10002122_pt1 | contig 10361 bp, 7 predicted proteins | sample PPLLak3March2015_FD_187246 | JGI IMG/M metagenome (GOLD analysis project Ga0209391, IMG submission 187246) | Freshwater sediment microbial communities from Prairie Pothole Lake near Jamestown, North Dakota, USA - PPLs Lake P7 Core (1) Depth... | ecosystem: Environmental > Aquatic > Freshwater >... | reverse complement strand
AGAAGGCGGCGCTGCTCGAGGCCGTCGCGTTCCTCGACGGCCGCATGCGTGAGATACGCGATAGCGGCAAGATCGGCGGCGCGGAGCGCATCGCGGTGATGGCGGCGCTCAACATCGCGCATGATCTGTTGCGCGAGCGCAAGAATCCTGCGTCTGCCGTCGCGGTTTCCGTTGACGGCACGGAAGCGGCGGGTAGAATCAATCGCATGAGCGCGGCGATCGACGCCACGCTTGCCGCCGCGCAGGAGCGGCTCTTCTGAGAGGCCACGCGAAGCACGACGACTATCGATCAATCCCCTGCGGTGTTCGAGCGCTGCCTTAGCACTCCTTGAACCAATGCCTAGCGGCGAGGTCGCCTCGATGTCCATGCGAACCCGTGTGCGTTCCCAAGCGGAAGCGCCTGACGGTTCGGGCTCGGCGACCGCCTTGAACCTCGGTTCAGGGTCGGGGCAGCACGGCACAGGCGGGGACCCTTGAAGGCCTGGCCGGGGACCGAAGCGTCCTGGTACGGCGAGCGACGCGGCGCGCGAGCAATCGGCGCCGCGTTGCATTTGCAGGGTGCTTCCTCGACCGTTCGCCCGTAGCGAGCCTGTCATACTGCCGCAAGGAGCCGCCGGGGATACAGGGGTGAGGGTGCGCCACTGGCTGATGAAATCCGAGCCGGACGAATTCTCGATCGACGACCTTGCCCGCGCGCGCGGGCAGTCGACATCGTGGTTCGGCGTGCGCAACTACCAGGCGCGCAACTACATGCGTGACGGGATGCGCATGGGCGACCGCGCGTTCTTCTACCACTCGAGCTGCCCCGAGCCTGGCGTTGCCGGCATCGTCGAGGTCGCCGCGCCGGCGCACCCGGACGCAACACAGTTCGATCCGAAGAGCCCCTACTACGACGCGAAGTCCACGCGCGCGCAGCCGCGCTGGGTCAACGTCGACGTGAAGCTGGTCGAGAAGACGCGACTCGTCACGCTTCCTGAGCTGCGCGCGCATACGGCGCTCGCGGACATGGTGATCCTGCGCCGCGGGAACCGGCTGTCGATCACGCCGGTGACGCCCTCGGAGTGGAAGGCGGTCGTCGCGCTGGCGAAAGCGAAGCCGACCTGATGGGCCTCGGGCTGGTCGCGATCTTCGTCGCACTGGGCGCAGCGGTCGGCTTCCTCGCGGGGCTGCTGGGCATCGGTGGCGGGATGACGATCGTGCCGGTGCTCGTCGCAGCGTTCACCAGCGAGTCATTCCCGCTGCAGCACGTCGTGCCGATGGCCATCGGCACCGCGATGGCGACGATCGTGTTTACGTCGCTGTCCTCAGCGCGGGCGCACCACGCGGCCGGTGCGGTGGACTGGCGCATCGTGCGCGCGATGGCTCCCGGGCTCGTCGTCGGCTCGCTGGTCGGACCGCAGGTCGCCGCTGCAGTCCCCTGGCGGCTGATGGCGGCGATCTTCGCGCTGTTCACCTGGTTCACCGCGCTGCGCATGATGCGGCCCGCAGCCGCGGCGCCCATGGCGGCGCGCAAGCTTCCCGGCACCGCAGCGCTGTTCGGTGTGGGCACGGGGATCGGCGTGCTCTCCGGCATGCTCGGCGCCGGTGGAGCGTTCCTCACCGTGCCGTTCATGACCCGCTGCAACGTGCCGATCCATGCCGCGGTTGCAACGTCGGCCGCGCTGGGCACACCGATCGCTATCGCCGCGACCATCGGTTTCGTCGCCGCCGGTTACGGTGAGACCGGGCTGCCGGCGTACTCGCTCGGCTACGTCTACCTTCCCGCGCTGGCCGCCATCGTCGCTGCGAGCATGCTGTCGGCGCCCTTCGGCGCGCGCACCGCGCACGCCTGGCCGGTGGTAAAGCTGCGCCGCGCGTTCGGCGCCCTCATGGCTGCGCTGGGCGCCTACATGGTGTGGTGGGCGTTCGTCGGGCGCTAGCAGGCCGATGCAAAAGGCGCTCGCGGGGTAGGCGGTGACTCGAGACGTCGGAGTTGCGCCTTTTGCATCGGGTCGAAGCCAGGGCGGGCGCCTAGTACGCCGGCACGGGGGTTTCGCAACAAGAAAGCGCGCCTTCGGGCCGATGGCAGCGTTGCAAATCCTCGCCGTACCACGAGGTACGGCGGCGGTTTGCGCCTTGCCCTCGACCCGAATCCATCGCTTTCTTCATGTTGCGAAACCCCCGTGCCGGCGTACTAGCGGCGGCCCGTCGGCGCCCGCCGCCAACGGCACGCAACATCGCGCGTCGTGCGACGCCCAGCGCATCACCGCAGCGTATTGCATCAGGCTGCTAGTCCCCTCGCCCCGCGCCAGCGGGGAGAGAGGCAGGGGGCGAGGAGCTATCTCGTGACGTTGCGGTAGATCATCTCGGTGAACCGCTGCGGCGTCATGAAGCCCTTGCCCCACGCGGCGTCGAACTCGGCGGTCGGCTTCGCCGCCTGCACTTCCTCGAGGCTGCGGCCCGCGCGGACCGCGTCGCGGATGCGCTTGCCGATGGTCGCGACCATCTCGCGATAGGCCGCGAGGTCGGCCTTGCTCGCCAGCGGGCCGTGGCCGGGGATGATGCGCGTCTTCTCGCCGGCGATGGCGAGCACCCGGTCCACTGCCGCCACCACGCCGTCGACGGTGCCGCCGCTCGACGTGTCGATGAACGGGTACGACCCGTTGAAGTGGACGTCGCCCATGTGCACGACGTCGGAGCGGCGGAAGTGCACGATCGCATCGCCGTCGGTGTGCGCGGCGGGAACGTGGAAGATCTCGATCTCGTCGCCGTTCAGGTGGAACGTGACGTCGCGAGTGAACGTGACGACCGGCAGCGCGGTGCGCGGCTCGGTCTTGATCTTCATGTTCAGGAACTCGATGAACTGCTCGGTCGACATGCGCTTGCGCACGTTTTCGTGTGCGACGATCAGCGCGCCGGCCTTGCCGAGGTTCTCGTTGCCTCCCGTGTGATCGAAGTGCCAGTGCGTGTTGACGACGAAGCGGATCGGCTTGGCCGTCGCCTTCGCCACCGCCGCCTCGATGCGCGTGGTGAGCGGTGCGAACTGGTCGTCGACGAGGAACGCGGCGTCCTCCCCCGCGGACAGCGCGAGGTTGCCGCCCGCGCCGGTCAGCATCCACGTCGTCTCGGACAGCTTCTCGGCCTTGATCTCGACCCGGGAGTAGTCCTGCTGCGCCGCGGCGGCACCGGCGAGCGCGAGCGCGCCGAGGAGGATATGGCGCAGGCGTAGAGGCGTCATGCACGGCTCCTGGCGGCGATGCACCGCGATGGGGAATCAGTCGACCGGTTGCGCCGACTTCGCTGCGACCCGCGAGCCGTCGTAGCCCATGCGCTCCGGCGCCGCGCCACCGGCGGTCACGCGCACGGCGCAGAACTTGAACTCGGGGATCTTGCCGAACGGGTCGAGCACCGGGTTGGTGAGCAGGTTCGCCGCCGCCTCGTGGAAGCAGAACGGCAGGAACACGGCGCCGCGCGGCGTGCCGGCATCGGCGCGCGCGAACAGCGTGACCTTGCCGCGGCGCGAGGCGACGGTGACCATGCCCCCGGGCCCGACGCCGAGTTTCGCGGCGTCGTCGGGGTGCATCGACACGACGGGCCCCGGTTCGAGCGCGTCGAGCACGGCCGTGCGCCGCGTCATGCTGCCGGTGTGCCAGTGCTCGAGCTGACGGCCGGTGATGAGCACGAACGGGTACTCGTCGTCGGGCTGCTCGGCCGCGCCGATGAGGCTGGCGGGCACCAACCTCGCCACGCCGGTCGGCGTCGGGAAGCGCTCGGTGAACACGACGCGCTCGCCGGGGTCGCCCTCGTTCTCGCAGGGGTAGGTGACCGCGCTCTCGCGCTCGAGGCGCTCCCAGGTGATGCCCGCGATCGACGGCATCGCACGGCGCATCTCGTCGAACACCTCCCGCGGCTGCGCGTACGTCCAGTCGAGCCCCATGCGCCGCGCCAGGTCGACGATGATCGCTAGGTCCTGTCGCGCTTCGCCTGGCGGCGCGAGCGCCTGACGGCCGAGCTGCACGGTGCGGTCGGTGTTGGTGAACGTGCCGGTCTTCTCGGGGAACGCGGAGGCCGGCAGGATCACGTCGGCGAGGTAGGCGGTCTCGGTGAGGAAGATGTCCTGCACGACGAGCAGGTCGAGCTTCGCCAGCGCCTCCCGCGCGTGCCCGGCGTCGGGGTCGGACATCGCCGGGTTCTCGCCCATCACGTACATGCCGCGGATCGTCCCCGCGTGCGCCGCATTCACGATCTCGACGACGGTGAGCCCGGGCTTGGCGTCGAGCGCCGTTCCCCACAGCGCCTCGAATTTCCCGCGTGCCTGCGCGTTGTCGACGCGCTGGTAGTCCGGGAACACCATCGGGATCAGCCCGGCGTCCGAGGCGCCCTGCACGTTGTTCTGGCCGCGCAGCGGGTGCAGGCCCGTGCCGGGGCGGCCGATCTGGCCGGTGAGCATCGACAGCGCGATCAGGCAGCGCGCGTTGTCGGTGCCGTGGACGTGCTGCGAGATGCCCATGCCCCAGAGGATCATCGAGCCACGCGAAGTCGCGAACGCGCGCGCCACCTCGCGGATCGTGGCCGCGGGAATGCCGCACACGTCCTCCATCGCCTCGGGGCTGAACGCGGCGACGTTGCGCGCGAGCTCCTCGAAGCCGCTGGTGCGGTCGGCGACGAACTTCGCGTCGGCGAGCCCCTCGGCGACGATGACGTGCATCATCGCGTTGAGCAGCGCGACGTCGGTGTCGGCCTTGAACTGCAGGTACCAGGCGGCGTGGCGCGCCAGGTCCGAGCGGCGCGGGTCGGCCAGGATCAGCCGCGTGCCGTTCTTCACCGCGTTCTTGATCCACGTCGCCGCGACCGGGTGGTTGACCGTCGGGTTCGCGCCGATCAGCAGCACGACGTCGGCCTCGAGCACGTCCATCACCGGGTTGGACACCGCCGCCGAGCCGATGCCCTCGAGCAGCGCGGCGACGCTGGAGGCGTGGCACAGCCGCGTGCAGTGATCGACGTTGTTCGTGCCGAAGCCGGTGCGCACCAGCTTCTGGAACAGGTACGCCTCCTCGTTGCTGCCCTTCGCCGAGCCGAAGCCGGCGAGTGCGTGCGGCCCGTGCGCGTCGCGGATCGAGGTGAAGCCGCCGGCGGCGCGCGCCATCGCCTCCTCCCACGTCGCCTCGCGGAACACGGCCAGCGGGTTTGCCGGGTCGACGGTGAACCCGGCGGACTTGGGCACGCCGTCGTGGCGGATCAGCGGCTTCGTCAGCCGGTGCGGGTGCGCGATGTAGTCGAAGCCGAAGCGGCCCTTGACGCAAAGCCGCGAGCGGTTTGCCGGGCCGTCGCGGCCTTCGACGCGCACCAGCTCGTTGTCGCGCACGTGCCAGGTGAGCTGGCAGCCCACGCCGCAGTACGGGCACACCGAGTCGACCTTGCGGTCCACGGGAGCCATGTACGCGTCGTGCGCGGGCGCGAGCGCGCCGGTCGGGCAGGCCTGCACGCACTCGCCGCACGCCACGCAGGTCGACGTCCCCATCGGGTCGTCCATGTCGAACACGATGGCCGAGTGCGCGCCGCGGTGCGCGTAGCCGATGACGTCGTTGACCTGCGCTTCGCGGCAGGCGCGCACGCAGCGCGTGCACTGGATGCACGCGTCGAGGTTGACCGCCATCGCGGGGTGCGAGAGGTCGGCGGCGGGCTGCTCGCGCGGCGGGAAGCGCGGCTGGCCCACGCCGAGCGCGCTCTGCCAGTGCGCGAGCTCGGAGTCCGGCTTGTACGTCCTCGCCGGCATGTCCGAGGCGAGCAGCTCGATCACCAGTTTCTGCGAGTGCCTCGCGCGCAGGCTGTCGCTTTGCACCTCCATGCCGGCCGTGGGCGCGCGGCAGCACGATGGTGCGAGCACGCGCTCGCCCTTGATCTCGACCACGCAGGCTCGGCAGTTGCCGTCGGGGCGCAGGCCGGGCGTGTAGCACAGGCGCGGGATCGCCACGCCGAGCCGGTCGGCGGCCCCGAGAATCGTTTCCCCGGGAAGCGCCTCGACGTCGGCGCCGTTGAGGCGAAACGCGATGCCTCCGGGGGCGATCATGCCTTCAGTTCCTGCGGAAAGTACTTCACCACGCACGCGATCGGGTTCGGCGCCGCCTGGCCGAGCCCGCAGATCGACGCATCGGCCATCGCCTGCGACAGCTCGGCGAGCAGCGCGGTGTCCCACTGCGGGCGCTCCATCAGCATCGCCGCCTTCGCCGTGCCCACACGGCACGGCGTGCACTGCCCGCAGGATTCGTCAGCGAAGAAGCGCATCAGGTTCAATGCGGCGTCGCGGGCACGGTCGTGCTGCGAGAGCACGATGATCGCCGCCGAGCCGATGAAGCAGCCGTGCGGCTGCAGCGTGTCGAAGTCGAGCGGCAGGTCGGCGAGCGACGCCGGCAGGATGCCGCCCGATGCGCCGCCCGGCAGGTACGCGTAAAGCTCGTGGCCGGAAGGCATGCCGCCGCAGAACTCGTCGATCAGCTCGCGCACGCTGATGCCTGCAGGAGCCAGGTGCACGCCGGGCCTGTTCACACGGCCGGAGACGGAAAACGAGCGCAGGCCCTTGCGGCCGCGCCGGCCGTGGCCGGCGAACCACGCGGCGCCCTTCTCGAGGATGTCGCGCACCCAGTGGAGCGTCTCCAGGTTGTGCTCGAGCGTGGGACGTCCGAACAGGCCGACCTGCGCGACGTACGGCGGGCGCAGCCGCGGCATGCCGCGCTTGCCCTCGATCGACTCGATCATGGCGGACTCTTCGCCGCAGATGTACGCGCCTGCGCCGCGCCGCAGGTGGATCGGCGGCAGCGGGCAAGGCGGATCACGCTGCAGCGCGGCGAGCTCGCGCTCGAGCAGCGCGCGGCAGGCGGCGTACTCGTCGCGCAGATAGATGTAGACCGCCTCCACCCCCGCCGCCCACGCGGCGATCAGCATCCCTTCGAGGAAGCGGTGCGGATCGCGCTCCAGGTAGTGGCGGTCCTTGAACGTGCCGGGCTCGCCCTCGTCGATGTTGATCGCCAGCAGGCGGGGCGCGGGCTCGCCGCGCACGATGCGCCACTTGCGCCCGGTCGGAAAGCCCGCGCCGCCGAGACCGCGCAGCGAGGAATCGTCCAACTCGGCCATCACCGACTCGACGCTGCGCTGGCCGCTCGCGCACTCGACGAGCGTGCGATAGCCGCCGGCGGCGCGGTACGCCGCGTAGTTTGTGGCCGCGAGCGGCTCCGCTTCGACGCGCTGCTCGCGCAGCGCCGCCTCGACCTTCGCGGCGGTCGCATGTCCGACCGGATGCCGGCCCACGACGGCGACGGGCGCGCTGTCGCAACGCCCGACGCACGGCGCGCGCAGCACGCGCACGCCGGCCCCGGCCAGCCGCTCCACCTCGCGGTGCAGCGCGTCCGCACCCGCCATCGCGCAGGAGAGCGTCTCGCATACGCGCACCGTCACGCGGGGCGGCGCCGCCTCACCTTCCTTCACCACGTCGAAGTGGTGGTAGAACGACGCCACTTCGTACACCTCGGCCTGCGCGAGCCGGAGCTCCTGGGCGAGGGCGGCCAGGAGCGGTGCCGTGAGGCAGCCGTGGCGGTCCTGCAGCCGGTGCAGGAATTCGATCAACAGGTCGCGCCGACGCGGCGCATCGCCGAGCAGCTCGCGGACTTCGGCGAGCGCCGCCGGTTCGACGCCGCGCCCCTTGAGGGTAGCGCGCGGCTTGCGGCTGCCGCGCAAGCGCGAAGTGTCGACGGCGACGGGCCCGCTCACGGCGTCGCGGTCACGGCGGGGGCGGGGCGCCACCGCCGCGGGGCGTGCGGCGCAACGGCTGCATGCGCGACTGCCAGCCCTCGACGACCCTCGACATCAGCGGCCAGTACAGCAGCACCAGCGCCAGCGTCATGATCGTGCCGACCAGGCCGTTCGACCAGAAGATCTCGATGCTCCCCTTGGACAGCAGCATGGACTGGCGGAACGCCGTCTCGGCCATGTCGCCCAGCACCAGCGCCAGCACCAGCGGCGCGAGCGGGTACTTGAGCTTCTTGAAGAAGTAGCCGACGACGCCGAAGACCAGCATCATCGCGACGTCGAAGAAGCTGTTGTGCACGGTGTAGGCGCCGATCGCGCAGATGACGACGATGACCGGCGCGATGATCGAGAACGGGATGCGCAGGATCGCCGCCCACCACGGCACCGTCGTCAGCACGATGATCAGGCCGACGATATTGCCGAGGTACATGCTGGCGATCAGCCCCCAGACGAATTCCTTCTTCTCGACGAACAGCAGCGGCCCCGGCTGCAGGCCCCAGATCAGCAGGCCGCCAAGCAGCACCGCGGCGGTCGGCGAACCGGGGATGCCGAGCGTCAGCATCGGCAGCAGCGCGCTGGTGCCAGCCGCGTGCGCGGCCGTCTCCGGCGCGACCACGCCCTCGATGTGCCCGGAGCCGAACTTCTCCTTCTCCTTGCTGAAGCGGCGCGCCATGCCGTAGCTCATGAACGAGGCCGGCGTCGCGCCGCCGGGCGTGATGCCCATCCAGCAGCCGATCAGGCAGCTGCGCAGCGACGTCAGCCAGTACTTCGGCAGCTTCGCCCAGGTCTGCAGCACGATGCGCGGGTCGATCTTGCCTTTCACGCCCTTGAACGCGAGACCCTCCTCCATCGTGAGCAGGATCTCGCCGATGCCGAACAGCCCGATCACCGCGACGAGGAAGTCGAAGCCCTGCAGCAGCTCGGTGTGACCGAACGTCATGCGCAGCTGGCCGGTGACGGTGTCCAACCCCACCGCGGCCAGCGCGAAGCCGATCATCATCGCGGCAATCGTTTTCACCGGCGGCTCGCGGCTCATGCCGATGAAGCTGCAGAACGTCAGGAACTGCACGGCGAAGAACTCGGGCGGGCCGAACTTGAGGGCGAAGCGCGCCACCAGCGGCGCCAGGAACGTGATGACGACGACGGCGAAGAACGCGCCGATGAACGACGAGGTGAACGCCGCGGTCATCGCCTCGCCCGCGCGGCCCTGCTGCGCCATCGGGTAGCCGTCGAACGTGGTGGCCACCGACCACGGTTCCCCGGGGATGTTGAACAGGATCGAGGTGATCGCCCCGCCGAACAGCGCGCCCCAGTAGATGCAGGAGAGCATGATGATCGCCGAGGTTGGCGACATCGTGAACGTCAGCGGCAGCAGGATGGCCACGCCGTTGGCGCCGCCCAAGCCCGGCAGCACGCCGATCAGCACGCCGAGCAGGATGCCGACCAGCATGAACAGGAGGTTCTGCCAGGTCAGCGCAACGGCGAAGCCCTGCATCAGGTTGGCGAGGTCTTCCACGCGGGTCTTCCTCTCGCGGTCTCAGCGCGGCGCCCATCGACGTTCGTCGCCCCCGCGAAGGCGGGGGCCCAGTGTCGTTCGGGCGGAAGACACTGGGTTCCCGCCTTCGCGGGAACGACGCCGGAGCACTTCGGCAGCGCAGCTCACCTCAACCCGTGAGTTCGGTGTGCGGTCGGCTAGTAGCCGAACAGCCGCTCGACCGGCCCCTTGGGCAGCGGCACGAGGAACCAGAGCTCGAACAGAAGAAACACGACGGTCGGCACGCCGATGCTCACCGCGAGCGTCGGCAGCAGCTTGTACTTGCCCTGCCACATCATGAAGGCGCCGATGAAGACCGCCGCGGCGACGTAGAGGCCGATCAGCTTGATCAGCACGACAAACGCGATCGTCGGCAGCAGCATCGCCAGCACGGTCTTCCCACGGGCCCAGCTGACGAACACGTCGCCATCGAGGGACTTCCAGCGCCAGGCCGTGTGGCCGATCAGCCAGAGCCCGGCGAGCGCGAGCGACCACCCGGTGAGGAACGGGAAGTAGCCGCCTTCCGGCCCGTCGGGCCCCCACTCGGTGCCGATGCGGATGCTGTCCTTGATGACGAGCGCGCCGCCGCAGATGATGACGAGTGCGACGACGAGCTCGACCCAGCGGGTGGCGAGGCCGCCGGCGGCGGCCTCGCCTTCGGCTTCGCGTTCCATCGGTTACTTGGCCAGGAACCCGGCTTCCTGCATCAGGTCGCGGTGGTGCACCTCGGCCTTGCCCACCCAGTCGGCAAACTCCTTGCCGGTCATGAACGTGGTGTTGAACGCGGCGTCCTCGGTGTACTTCTTCCACTCGGGCAGCGCGCGGACCTTGTTCATGAGGTCGACGTAGAACGCGACCTGGTCGGGCGTGGCGCCGGACGGCATGAAGATGCCGCGCAGCATCGTGTAGTCGACGCCCAGTCCCTGCGAGCGGCAGGTCGGGATGTCCTGCCACGACTTGTCGGCGGTGACCTTGGCGGGAAAGGGCATGGGCTTCGTGTCGAACACGCACAGCGGCCGCAGCGCGCCCGAGCGCCAGTGCGCGA
>Ga0209391_10002121_pt1 | contig 10362 bp, 6 predicted proteins | sample PPLLak3March2015_FD_187246 | JGI IMG/M metagenome (GOLD analysis project Ga0209391, IMG submission 187246) | Freshwater sediment microbial communities from Prairie Pothole Lake near Jamestown, North Dakota, USA - PPLs Lake P7 Core (1) Depth... | ecosystem: Environmental > Aquatic > Freshwater >... | reverse complement strand
CGCGGGTACTCGACGACGATGTCGCCATAGAGCCGCATCGAGCGAGCGAAGTCGCCGCCGAGCCAGGCGCGCCCCGCGGCTGCGTGCATGCGCTCGCGCTCGTTGGCCCGCACGCCGAGCGCCTCGATGGCCGTGACACTCTGCTCGAGGATCGGCAGCGCGCCGCGCTCCGACGACATCAGGGCGAGCGCCGCCCGCAGGCAATGTCCGGCGGCGAAGGTGGGATCGGCCTCCAGGGCCTCGTTGATCGTCGCGAGCGGGTCGACGAAATACGAGGCGGTTAGTTCCGTGGCCTGCTCGAGCTTCTCGAGCGAAGCGGGGTCGGCGGATGAGATCGCGATGCCGCGACGATCAATCTGGGTCATGGTCGTGTCCTCGTGCGTTGTGTTGCGTGGCCCGGGTCCCGGCGTCTCCGGTTCCGGTGTGGGGCGCAAGTTACGGAGCAGCCGTCAACGACCCGTCACGACAGGCGTGAGAAAAGCGTGAAAAAGCGCTCTTCCGCGAATCTTCACCAAGACTTTCCGAAACCTTCATGCACGGACGCCGGACCGGCGCCAGCCTCGGTCTGGCGTTCCGGGGGCAGCTCTGGACGCAGCTCATCCAACGACACGGGGGGAGAACGTCAATGAAATCCAGTTCTGAATGCTCCGCCTCAGGGTGCTTGGTGCGCCGAGGCCTGGGCGTGCTGCTCGCTTGCGGAATGCTCGCCGCAGGCCTCGCATCCGCCGACGTGGTCGCCGACTTCAACGTCGTCGGCGCACGGACCGTGAATACGGCGCCGGGCGCCTATCCAGCGGTGACTCCCGAGGAGCGTCGCACCGTCCTCGGTCCCGACCTCGCGACCATGCACGTGGCCATGTACGACGCCGTCGTGGCGATCGCGGGCGGCTACGAGCCCTATGCCGTCGTGCCGGTCAGCCCGAGTGCGGGGGCTTCGCAGCAAGCCGCGGCCGCGGCCGCCGCCTGCACCGTGCTCGCGGGGCTGTTTCCGAACCGTTCACCGGAGTACGCGGTGGACTGCGCGCCATACCAGGCGGGCGCCGGTACCGGGGCCGTCGGGATAGGCATCACGCTCGGCATCGAAGTCGGGCAGAAGATGCTCGCCGAACGCGCCGCCGACGGCCGCTCGACCATCGTCGCCTACACGCCGGTCGGCGGCGTCGGCCGCTTCGAGCCCTTCCCGGCAGGTACTTCGCCGGTGTTGTTCTTTGCGCCGGCGATGCGGCCGTTCACGCTGACGAGCGCGATGCAGTTTCGCGCCGACGGCCCGCCTGCCCTCACGAGTGCCAGCTACACCGATGCGTTCAACGAGGTAAAGCGGCTCGGCGTCGCGGGCGGCGCGGCCTTGACCGGCGAGCAGCAGGACATCGCGCGCTTCCACACCGAAAACCCGAACGTGTTCGGGGCGCGCAACCTGCGGGTGTTCCTTAACCAGCCGACGGTCCTGCAGAACGCGCGCCTGGCCGCGATGCTGTGGGTGGCCTACGCGGACGCCATCCTCGGTTGCTTCGAGTCGAAGTACTACTTCGATGCCTGGCGGCCCCGTGCCGCAATTCCCGCAGCGGGCGCCGACGGCAACCCGGCGACGGCGCCGGATTCGGGCTGGACTCCGTTCGTGAACACGCCGAACCACCCCGAGTACCCGGCCGCGCACGCCTGCTTCGGCGGGGCCACCAGCGAGGTCCTGAAGGCGTACTTCAAGACGCCACGGGTCCACTTCACCTGGACGAGCACCGTGACCGGCACGAGCCATGAGTTCGCGTCGGTGTACGAGATGCTGACCGAGCTCAAGCTCGCGCGGATCTACGGCGGCATGCACTTCCGCTACGCCTCCGACGACGGGGCGACGCTAGGTCGAAGGACGGGCCGATGGGTTGCGAAGAACTACTTCCAGCCCGTCCAGCGCAAGCATGGAAAGCCCTGAGGCAAGGATGCCAGGGCAGGGACGCCCGCGTCGGGCCGGAGACCCATTAGGCTCCGGCCCGGCGCCTCTCGACGCGTCGGCCCCCGATTCGTTTCGTAAGGAGTAGTCTCAACGCACGACTTCGCGGTTCCCGGCCCGGACGGGCCGCCGCCGACAGGGAGCGTGCGCTGCGACATGTCATCCACGGAGCCAACCTGTTACAGGGTAGGTGACCTGCTGGTTGATGCTGGCCAGCGCCGGGTCGAGCGCGACGGGAGTGAAATTGCGCTGCCCGGGCTGACATTCGACTTGCTCCTCGCCCTCGCGCGCGAGGCACCGAATCTCTCTTCTATCGATGCACTGATGCAGCAGGTCTGGCCGGGCCGCGTGGTCAGTCCCGAGACCGTGAGCCAGCGCGTCAAGCTGCTGCGTGCTGCGCTCGGCGACGACCCGGATTCGCCGCGGTATCTGACAGGAGTGCGCGGACACGGCTACCGGCTGATCGTGCCGGTGGAGCGTTGCGCGATTCCAATCGTTGCCCCCGCGGTGAGCGCGCGTGAACCGCGGCCAGTGCCGCGTAGTCCCTGGCCGTTCGCCATCGCGCTGGTGCTCGCCGCCGGGCTCTGGCTCGCGTGGTCGAGCCTGCGCGAGTCACCGGCCTCCCATGCCGTGCGCGCCACGTTGGAAGCCGCGCCACGCTCCATCGCCGTCCTGCCATTCGAGAACCGCAGTCGAATGGAGGACGACGCCTACTTCGTCGACGGGCTTCACGACGACATCGTGACGCAGCTCACCCGCATCGGCGGACTGACGGTGATCTCGCGGACCTCCGTCGAGCAGTTCCGCGACACTCGGCTCGCGACCCGCGAGATTGCAGCCAGACTCGGCGCTTCACACATACTCGAAGGTGGCGTTCAACGCGCGGGAGACCGTGTGCGCGTCACCGTCCAGCTGGTCGACGCGGGAACTGATGCCCACCTCTGGGCCGAGTCCTACGATCGCGAGCTCGATGCGGACAGCATCTTCTCGATTCAGAGCGAGGTCGCTACGGCTGTTGCCGCTGCACTCAGCACCGCGCTCACGCCCGCCGAACAGGGTCGGGTCAAGGCGGTTCCGACGCGCAACCTCGACGCCTGGGAGGCCTATCAGGCGGGCCGCAAGGCGCTGGGCCCGCGGACGGCGGCAGGAATGGCCCAGGCCCGGCAGTCCTTCCAGGCGGCGATCGAGCTCGATCCGGCGTTCGCGCAGGCCTACGCCGGTCTTGCGGACACGATCTGGCTGCAAGCCGACATCCTCGGCATTCCGATCGAATCCGCCATGGTCGAGGCGGAGGTACTGCTGCAGGAAGCACTCCGGCTCGACCCCGAACTCGTCGAAGCCCTGACCACCACCGCGAACTTTGCAACCGTGCGGCACGACTTCGCGCGTGCCGAATCCGGCTTTCGCAGGGCGATCGCGCTGAACGCCAATTACGCCACGGCTCACCAGTGGTATGCCGCCCTGCTGGGGATACAGGGACGCCGCGCCGAGGCGCTGCAGAGCATACAGAGGGCGGTCCAGCTCGATCCGATGTCGACGCTGATGCGTGTACTCCTGGCCTCGCATCTGATCGATGATGGTCGGTTCGACGAAGCGCTGGCGGAACTGAACGAGGCTCACGTACGCGATCCCATGAGCTCGTTGCCAGTGTTCCACCTCGGCATCCTCCATGCCTATGCGTACAACCGGTTCGGCCCGGCGATTGCGTTCGGCGAGCAAGCCGTCGAACTGGCTGGTAGTCGGCCCGGGTATCGGGACAGCCTGGCGCAGATGTGCCTGGACTTAGGCCAGTACGAGCTGGCCAAGGCAACGCTCGATGCTGCAGCCAAGGGAGCGTCAGCGACGACGGCCAGGGGTTATCTCCACCTCTACCAGGCGGAAGCCGAGGAAGCGCTCTCTTCAGCGCTCAGGGCTGTCGAGGCTGAGCGACGTGACGACCGCTCGCTGGCCCTGCTCCGCGACGCCGCACTGGAGGCCGACGATCCCCGGTCTGCGCGAGCGCTCTACGAGCGAAGTTTCCCGGAGCTGCTGGCGCCTTCGCCGGTCATCGATGCCCCAAATTTCGAGGCAGCCATCGACCTCGCGCTGGTGCTGCAGAAGAACGGCGAAGCCGAACGCGCAGGTGAATTGCTCGGGCGAGCCGAGGCCTGGGTCCTAGCGCACCCGCGACGAGGGCCCAGGGGCTACGGGATCGCGGATGCCCGGATCCGGTTGCTGCGCGGCCAGCCACGTGAAGCGCTTGCGATGCTGCAGCAAGCCGAACAGGCGGGTTGGCGCGGGCCGCTCTGGCGTTACTACCGCGACTTCGATCCGGTCCTCGCCCCGGTCCGGAACGATCCCGAATTCAAGACCGTCTTTACCGCCATCGAGCGGGACATGGCACGCCAGCGCGCCGAACTGGCTGCCCGGCCGCCGGGTGTTCCCGCCTCGCCGGTGGACTCGCCGACGGTGGCCCAGTAGTCTCTCTGCCCCCCTACGAAAACAGGCTGCCGCACCCGATGGGCCGCGGCGGAGGCCGACATGAAGCAGCTTTCCGGCACGGACACGATGTTCCTGGACTACGAGCGCGGCCACAACTACATGCACGTCGCCTCGTTGACGATCTACGACCCGTCGACCGCGCCGGGCGGCGGCGTGCGTTTCAAGGACGTCTTGCGCTTCTTCGCGTCGCGGCTGGAGCAGTTCCCGCAGTTCCGGCGCCGGCTCGCCACGGTGCCGCTGTCACTCGACCGGCCGTACTGGATCGAGGACTCGAGCTTCGACGTCGAATTCCACGTGCGCCACATCGCGGTGCCGCACCCGGGTGACTGGCGCCAGCTCTGCATCCAGGTCGCACGCCTGCATTCCCGGCCGCTCGATCGCAGCAAGCCGCTGTGGGAGGCGTACGTGATCGAGGGCCTGCACGGCATCCCGGGCGTACCGCCGGGCAGCTTCGCTCTGTACACGAAGATGCATCACGCGATCGTCGACGGCGAGTCCGGCACCGAGATCATGAAAGCGCTGCACTCGCTGTCGCCGGAACCGGTGGACGACGACGAGGACATGACCGGCGGCTTCACGGCCGATCGCGAGCCGAGCCTGCCGGAGCTCTATTCGAGGGCGGTCATGCACAACGTCGAGCGGCTGCCGTCACTGGCGCGCTTTTCGTTCGGCACGGCGCGGCGCCTCGTTGCCGCTGGATCCGGTGCGATGGGCGGCCTCGCTGGCGCCGGCGCGGCGCTGGTGCCCCAGGTCAAGCGCCTGCTGAAGGGTGACCTGAGCGCCTTGCTGGCGAAGGTGCCACCCAAGACGCGGTTCAGCGGCGACGTGTCCTCCCACCGTGTCTTCGAGGCGGTCGGACTGCCGCTCGCCGATTTCAAGCCGATTCGCGCCCAGGTCGACGGCGCGACGTTGAACGACCTGTTCCTCGCGATCGTGGGCGGCGCGCTCAACAAGTACCTCGGCGAGAAAGGCGAGTTGCCGGACACGTCGATGATCGCGATGGTGCCGATGACGCTGCGCGGGACCGAGAAGGGCGGCGATCGCGGCAACCAGGTCGCCGGCACGCTGATGCCGGTCTATTCGGAAATCGCCGATCCGCTCGAGCGCCTTCGCGCCATCAGCGAGAGCGCACTGACCTCGAAGCGCGTCACGGACGCCATGGGCAAGGAGCTGCTGCGCGACCTGCTCGAGTACACGCCCGCGATGGTCTCCGGGCCGATGCTGCGCAACCTGAAGCTCCCGGGGACCGGGCTCGTCGTCTCGAACGTGCGCGGCCCGGACGTGCCGCTCTACATGGCGGGCGCGCGGCTGGTGAACTATGCGCCGATCAGCATCGTGATCGACGGCATGGGGCTCAACTGCACCGGCTTCAGCTACCACGGAACGATGTGGATCTGCGCCGTGTCGTGCCGCGAGATGCTGCCCGACCCGGCGCGCTTCGCCGACTGCCTGCGCGAGAGCTTTGCCGACCTGAAGCAGGCCGCGGAGCGCAGCGCCGCCGAGTCCGTCGCCGAGTCGGTCCCCGTCGTGAGCAAACGTGCGACCAGGCGAGCGCCCACCAAGGCCAAGTCGCGCGGCCCCGTGGTTCGCAAGAAAGCCGGCGGCAAGCGCCGCAAGACAGCTGCAGCGTCGCAGTCCGAGGCCTGATATTGCGCACGGCCGACTGCATGCCCGAAGCGCTGCGGACGGCGCTGGAAGCGGTGTTTGGCGATGACGTTGATGAGGTGGAGATCGTCGAGCGGTCCTGGTACGCGCGGCTGCATTTCGGTGCGCGCGCGACGACGCGGCGCAACCGGATCCTGCTGCGCGGTACGGCGGCCGAGTTCTTTGCCGATCCCGAGCTGCTGCTGCACGAGTACTTCCACGTGCTGCGCCAATGGAACCGAGGTCGCCTGAGCGTCGCGGCGTATCTCGCCGAATGGCTGCGTCATGGATACTGGGGGAATCGCTACGAGCACCAGGCGCGGCGGTTCACGCGCCTGCGCCTCGGCGCGTTCGCGGCGCTGCTGCGGCAGCAGTAACAAGAACCGGTTGCAGGAAGCCCGTAGAATGGCGCCCTTCTTCCGGAGCCCGGGGCGATGCGGTCCAGCGACTCTTTCGACGTAATCGTGGTGGGCGGCGGCCACGCCGGCACCGAGGCTGCGCTCGCCGCGGCCCGGATGGGTTGCCGCACGCTGCTGGTCACGCAGAGCATCGAGGCGCTCGGCCAGATGAGCTGCAATCCGGCCATCGGCGGCATCGGCAAGGGCCACCTGGTCAAGGAGATCGACGCGCTCGGCGGCGCGATGGCCCGCGCGATCGATCGCGCCGGGATCCAGTTCCGCACGCTCAACGCGAGCAAGGGCCCGGCCGTGCGGGCGACCCGCGCGCAAGCGGATCGCCAGCTCTACAAGCGCGCGATTCGTGGGATGCTCGAGGATCAGCCGAACCTGAGCCTGTTCCAGCAGGAGGTCGCCGACCTGCTGATCGAAGGCGGACGGGCGTCGGGCGTGGTCACGCAGGCCGGGGTGTCGTTCAGGGCGCGCGCAGTCGTGCTCACGGTGGGGACGTTCCTCGGTGGCCGCATCCACGTCGGGCTCGAACAGTACGCGGGCGGCCGCGCCGGCGATCCGCCGTCGAACCGGCTGGCCGAGAAATTGCGCGCACTGCCGCTCCGCGTCGGCCGGCTCAAGACCGGCACGCCACCGCGCATCGACGGGCGCAGCATCGACTACGCCGGGCTGCAGGTGCAGCCCGGTGACGAACCGCTGCCGGCGTTCTCGTATCTGGGGCTTCGCGACGAGCACCCGCGTCAGGTCGTCTGCCACATCACGGCGACCAACGAGCGTACGCACGAGCTGATCCGCGCTGCCACCGATCGCTCGCCGATGTTCACCGGCGTGATCGAGGGCGTGGGCCCGCGCTACTGCCCGTCGGTCGAGGACAAGGTGGTGCGCTTCGCCGACAAGGCCTCGCACCAGATCTTCATCGAGCCCGAGGGCCTCGACACGCACGAGGTGTACCCGAACGGGATCTCGACCAGCCTGCCGTTCGACGTGCAGCAGGCGTTCGTGCGCAGCATCCGCGGCTTCGAGCAGGCGCACCTCACTCGGCCTGGGTATGCGATCGAGTACGACTTCTTCGACCCGCGCGACCTGCAGCCGACCCTCGAGACGCGTCACCTGCCCGGGCTCTATTTCGCCGGGCAGATCAACGGTACGACCGGCTACGAGGAAGCGGCGGCGCAAGGCATCGTCGCGGGCATCAATGCCGCGCTCGCCGTGCAGGAGCGCGAACCCTGGTGGCCGCGTCGCAGCGAGGCCTACCTCGGCGTGCTGATCGACGACCTGATCACCCAGGGGGCGCCCGAGCCTTACCGGATGTTCACCAGCCGCGCCGAGTACCGCCTGACACTGCGCGAGGACAACGCCGACCTGCGCCTGACGCCAGTCGGCCGCAACCTGGGGCTGGTCGACGACGAGCGCTGGCAATTATTCGCGACCAAGCGCGCCGCCGTGGATGCCGAGCTCGATCGCCTGCAGTCGCTCTGGGTCCGACCCGGCACCGCCGAGGCGGGCCACGTCGAGGCGCGATTCGGTCCGTTGTCGCGAGAGCAGCGCGCGTTCGAATTGCTGCGGCGCCCGGAGGTGTCGTACGCGGCGCTGGTCGAGGCCGTGGGCGCCGACGACGCGACCTGGCGCGACGACGAGCGTCTCGCGATGCAAGTGCCGCTGCAGGTCGACGTGCAGGCGAAATACCGCGGCTACATCGAGCGCCAGCAGGCCGAGATCGAGCGGCAACGGCGCAACGAGGATTCGCGGCTGCCCGATGATCTAGATTACGGCGCCGTGCGCGGCCTTTCGAACGAAGTTCGCCAGCGGCTCGTCGAGCGTCGTCCGGCGACGCTGGGCCAGGCCGCGCGCATTCCCGGCATCACCCCAGCCGCGATCTCGCTGCTGCTGATCCACCTGAAGCGCCACGAGGCGGCGATGAACCGTCCGGCCAGCGCGGCGCAGGGACTCTGACCCGGATGAAGGCGATCACCGCGCGAACCACGACTGCAATGCGGGCCACCGCGCTCGCGCTGCTGCTCGGCCTCGTCGCAGCTTGCGGCGGCGGCGAGCATGCTGGAAATGAGCCGGTCAAATCGGGTGATGCCGCCGCCGAGCGCACGACGCTGCGGCGCGGCAACGGGCCCGAACCCGATACGCTCGACCCGCAGCGCGCACGCACGGACGCCGCGTTCAACATCCTGCGCGACCTGTTCGAGGGTCTCACGGCCGTGGGTCCCGACGGCAGTGCCGTGCCGGCCGCGGCAGACACCTGGACCGTCAGTGCGGATGGCCTCGAGTACACGTTCCGGCTGCGCGAGAATCTGCGCTGGTCGAACGGCGACCCGCTGCGCGCCGCCGACTTCGTCGCGGGCATGCGTCGCCTCACGGATCCGGCGACGGCCTCCCCCTATGCGCAAGTGCTCGAGCCGGTCCAGAACGCTGCTGCGATCATCCGCGGCGAGCAGACGCCCGACGGTCTCGGCGTCAGCGCGCCGGACGACCGGACGGTCGTGATCCGACTGCAGAACCCCGCGCCCTACCTGCTGGGCCTGCTGGCGCAGCCGGGCACGTTCCCGGTGCACGGCCCGTCGCTCGCGCAGCACGGCGCCGAGCACGCCCGGCCCGGCCGGCTGGTCTCGAACGGCGCGTTCGCGCTGACGGACTGGATCGTCGGCTCCCACGTCGTCGCCGAGCGCAACCCGCATTACTGGAACGACGCCGCGACGCAGCTCGACAAGGTGCATTACCTGCATCACTCCGATGCCGGCACCGAGTTCCGCCAGTACCGTGCCGGCGAGATCGACGTCACCTACATCGTGCCGCCGCAGCAGTTCGCCTGGATCCAGGCGAACCTGCCCGGTGAGCTTCACGTGGCGCCGCAGCTCAGCGTCTACTACTACGGCTTCAACCTGGACCGGCCGCCGTATAAGGACAACCCGGACCTGCGCCGCGCGCTGTCGCTCGCGATCGACCGCGAGCGGTTGACGACGGCGGTCACCGGGGTCGGCGAGGCACCGGCCTATGGCTGGGTGCCGCGGGGCGTCGCCGATTACACGCCGCAGCAGTTCGACTACGCGGCACAGCCGTACGCCGAGCGAGTCGCCGAGGCGCGGGAGTTGTACCGCAAGGCGGGTTATTCGGCCGAGCGACCGCTGCGCACCGAGATCCGCTACAACTCGGGCGAGGTCCACAACCGGCTGGCGGTCGCCATCGCCGCGATGTGGAAGGAGGCGCTCGGGGTCGAGACGACGCTCTATGCCGAGGAATTTCGCGCGCTGCTGCAGAGCATCCAGTCGGGCGCGGAGACCCAGGTGTTCCGTTCCAGCTGGGTCGGCGACTACAACGACGCCTATTCGTTTGCCCAGTTGTTGCAGTCGGGCTTCGGCATCAACCTGACCGGCTACTCAAACCCGCAGTACGACGCGCTGCTCGCGGCGGCGACCCGGGAACCGGATCCCGCCCGCCGCCGTGGCCTGCTCGAAGAAGCCGAGCGTCTGATGCTCGCGGACCACCCGGTGTTGCCGCTCTACTTCTACGTCAACAAGCACCTGGTCAAGCCCTACGTCCGGGGCTGGACCGACAACGTCATGAACGTCCAGTACAGCAAGGACCTCCGGTTGACCGACATCCCCTGAGTGCTGCGTCACAGTTCCCCCGCGCCGGACGAGTCGGCAGTTGAGTCGCCCCGTCCACCTTGTCAGCATGGCGGCACTCAGCAACCACCCGCGCCCCTATGTCCTGGTTCGTCATCTTTGCCTGCACTGTCTTTGGCCTGTACTTCTGGCGCGAGCACCGAGTGCAGCAGCAGGACTTGCAGAGTTCGTCGTCTCCGCTGCGGACCGGAGAGCGTTACATCGGGCAGGTCCTGACCTTGTCGGAAGGCCTGCGTGACGGTGCCGGCCAGGT
>Ga0209391_10002120_pt1 | contig 10362 bp, 10 predicted proteins | sample PPLLak3March2015_FD_187246 | JGI IMG/M metagenome (GOLD analysis project Ga0209391, IMG submission 187246) | Freshwater sediment microbial communities from Prairie Pothole Lake near Jamestown, North Dakota, USA - PPLs Lake P7 Core (1) Depth... | ecosystem: Environmental > Aquatic > Freshwater >... | reverse complement strand
AGCTGATCGCGTGCCTGCAGCCCGATCGTCGTGTCGAGGTCGAGGTGAAGGGCGAGACGGTCAAGAAGTAGCGGATCGCATACCCTCCGCAAGGCAGAGCCCCGCGTTCGCGCGGGGCTTTTTTTTCTACCGGTGCGGCAACGGTCGCGCCGGCAGCGGTCAGTAGCGGCCGTGCTGCTTGTAGATGTAGTTGGACAGCTCGGTCTGCTGCATCGACAGCCGGCGCTGGATCTGGTGCGCGACGCGCACGATCGCGCGCATCACGCGGTAGACCAGCTCCGGGTGCTCGCGCAGCATGGCTTCCAGGCGCTCGCGGGCGAGGCCGAGCACACAGAGGTCCGACATCGCCACCTTGGACGCGTAGTACGGCGTGCCGTCGAGGAAGCCGAGCTCGTCGACGAAGTCGCCGGCGGACAGCGTGTGCAGCGTCAGCGCCTCCGGCGTGCCCGCGTTCTTCACGACGCCGAGCACACCCTTGACGATCACGTAGAGGTGGTGGTCGGTCGTGCCTTCCTGCACGAGCACGTCGCCGACCTTGAGGTCGCGCAGCGTCAGGACTTCGGCGAGCGCCTCGGCCTGGCGTTCGGTGAGCTCGGTGGCGAGCCGCGTGCCGCGCAGTGCCTCGAGTCGGGGATCGGTCATGTCGTCACTCCTGGTTCGTCGGGAAAGCGGGTATTCCGTGCGGGCGGCGCCGGCTCGGGCGCGGTCGGGGCAGGGTCGGGCAATTGCACCGGTCCGACCGGCAGGGGTTTCGGAATGCGCTCGCCGAGCGCATCGGCGCGTGCGACGAACGCATCCACCAGCGTACTGGTGATGCGCTCGAACACGGCGCCGGCGATGCGCCGCATCAACGCATTCTCGAAGTCGTAGCGGAGCGCGAAGTCGATGCGGCAGCCGGCATCCCCGAGCGGCGCGAGGTTCCACTCGCCTTCGAAGCGGCGGAACGGGCCCTCCTCGAGCCCGAGGCCCATCCACGTCGGCCGCCGCTTGCGGTTGCGCGTCACGAACTGGAAGTGCACGCCGCGCACCTCGACCGTGACCCGCGCCGCGACCTCCTCGTCGCTCCGCGCGAGCACCGTGGCGGCGCTGCACCAGGGCAGGAATGCCGGGTAGTGCTCGGCTCCCTCGATCAGGTCGTACATGCGCTCCGCGGGGTGGGGCACGAGCAGGAGGCGACGGACTTCCATGCCGCGAGTATCGCAAACCCGGATGTCCGGCGGAATGCGACGCGGCAACAGCCGCGATTGCGTGCGGTCCGCCCGGGCGGCGACGACTGTAACGCCTACCGTTACAGGCCGTGCGTCACGCCACCCGGCCCTCACCCGCGGAAGTTCGCTGGCGCGCGCGCGGTAGGGCTCCGTTGACATGGATCAACGGCAGCACCGCATCGCAGGTTCCTAATTCCAATCCAGGCCGCGCCGAAGCCGACACGAAGCAAACGAGACCAGCGCGCGCGGGACCGCCCCAACGGAGAGCCAGCGATGACGGACACCTATTACGAACTGATGCGACGGCAGGGCATCTCGCGCCGGAGCTTCCTCAAGTTCTGCAGCCTGACCGCGGCGTCGCTCGGACTCGGCGAGGCGGGCGCGCAGCAGATCGCGCAGGCGATGGCGACGAAGCAGCGCACGCCGGTGATCTGGCTGCACGGTCTCGAGTGCACGTGCTGCACCGAGTCGTTCATCCGTTCCGCGCACCCTCTGGCGAAGGACGTCTTGCTGTCGATGCTGTCGCTCGACTACAGCGACACGCTGATGGCCGCGGCCGGCCACCAGGCCGAGGAGGCGCTCGAGCAGACGATCTCCAAGTTCAAGGGCAACTACATCCTCGCGGTCGAGGGCAACCCGCCGCTCGCGGACGACGGCATCTACTGCATCCCCGGCGGGCGCCCGTTCGTCGACAAGCTGCGCCACGTCGCGAAGGACGCGAAGGCGATCATCTCGTGGGGCAGCTGTGCCTCGTGGGGCTGCGTGCAGGCGGCGAAGCCGAACCCGACGCGGGCCACGCCGGTGCACAAGGTGATCACCGACAAGCCGATCATCAAGGTGCCGGGATGCCCGCCGATCGCCGAAGTGATGACTGGCATCGTCACCTACATCCTGACCTTCGACCGGCTGCCCGAGATGGACGCGCAGGGACGGCCGAAGATGTTCTACAGCCAGCGCATCCACGACAAGTGCTACCGCCGGCCGCACTTCGACGCCGGGCAGTTCGTCGAGCACTTCGACGACGCCGGCGCGCGCATGGGTTACTGCCTCTACAAGGTCGGCTGCAAGGGCCCGACGACGTACAACGCGTGCTCGGCGCTGCGCTGGAACGAGGGGCTCTCGTTCCCGATCCAGTCGGGCCACGGCTGCATCGGCTGCTCCGAGGACGACTTCTGGGACAAGGGCTCGTTCTACGACCACCTGACCACGATCCGGGCGCCGGGACTGTCCAACCTCGGCATCGAAGGCACGGCCGACCGCATCGGCCTGGTGGCGCTCGGCGTCGCCGGCGCGGCGATCGCGGCGCACGCGGCCGTGTCCGCGATCAAGCAGGCCTCGAACAAGGGGCGTAACGACCGCGTGAGCGAAGTGGAGAAGTAACATGGCGACCTATCAGACCCAGGGATTCACGCTCGACAACAGCGGCAAGCGCATCGTCGTCGACCCGATCACGCGGATCGAAGGCCACCTTCGCATCGAGGTCAACGTCGACAAGGACAACGTGATCCGCAACGCCGTGTCGACCGGCACGATGTGGCGCGGCCTCGAGGTCATCCTCAAGGGCCGCGACCCGCGCGACGCGTGGGCGTTCGTCGAGCGCATCTGCGGCGTGTGCACCGGCGTGCACGCGCTGGCATCGGTGCGCTCGGTCGAGGACGCGCTCGGGATCAAGATCCCGAAGAACGCGAACATCATCCGCAACCTGATGCACGCGACGCTGTACGCGCAGGACCACCTGGTCCACTTCTACCACCTGCACGCGCTCGACTGGGTGGACATCGTGTCGGCGCTGAAGGCCGACCCGAAGAAGACCTCCGAGCTGCAGCAGAGCATCTCGCCGTGGCCGAACTCGTCGCCCGGGTACTTCCGCGACGTGCAGAGCCGCCTGAAGAAGTTCGTCGAGAGCGGCCAGCTCGGCATCTTCGCCAACGGCTACTGGGGCAGCCCGGCGTACAAGCTGCCGCCCGAGGCCAATCTGATGGCGACGACGCACTACCTCGAGGCGCTCGACTTCCAGAAGGAGATCGTCAAGATCCAGACGATCTTCGGCGGCAAGAACCCGCACCCGAACTGGCTGGTCGGTGGCCACCCGAGCCCGATCAACGTCGACGGCACGGGTTCGATCGGCGCGGTCAACATGGCCAACCTCAACATGGTCAAGGACATCTGCGACCGGACGATCGAGTTCGTCGACCAGGTGTACATCCCGGACCTGCTCGCGGTCGCATCGTTCTACAAGGACTGGGCGAAGATCGGCGGCGGCCTGTCGGGCCAGAACGTGATGTCGTACGGCGACTTCCCGGACATCCCGAACGACTACTCGAACAGCAGCATGCTGCTGCCGGCCGGTGTGATCCTCGGCGGCGACCTGAAGAAGATCCACGACGTCGACCTGAAGGCGCCCGACCAGGTGCAGGAGTGGGTGACGCACAGCTGGTACAAGTACGCGCAGGAGCAGAACGGGCTGCATCCGTTCGACGGCGTGACCGACCCCAGCTTCGTGCTCGGCCCGGCGACCAAGGGCACGCGCACCAACATCGAGAACATCGACGAGGCCGCCAAGTACTCGTGGGTCAAGTCGCCGCGCTGGAAGGGCCACGCGGTCGAGGTCGGCCCGCTCGCCCGCTACGTCATCGCGTACGCGCACGGCAACAAGGAGATCCAGGAGCAGGTCAACGGCGTGCTGAAGGCGCTGGACGTGCCGATCACGGCGCTGTTCTCGACGCTCGGCCGCACTGCCGCGCGCGGGCTCGAGTGCCAGTGGTCGGCGCACAAGATGCGCTACTTCTACGACCAGCTGATCGCGAACATCAAGGCCGGCGACTTGGCCACCGCCAACGTCGAGAAGTGGGAGCCGTCGACGTGGCCGAAGGAGGCGAAGGGCGTCGCGCCGTGCGAGGCGCCGCGGGGCGCGCTCGCGCACTGGGTGAAGATCAAGGACACCAAGATCGACAGCTACCAGTGCGTGGTGCCGACGACGTGGAACGCGGGACCGCGGGACGCGCGCAACCAGATCGGCGCGTACGAGGCGGCGCTGATGAACACGCCGATGGTCAACCCGGCGCAGCCGCTCGAGATCCTGCGCACGATCCACAGCTTCGACCCCTGCCTCGCGTGCGCCACGCACGTGATGTCGCCCGAGGGCGAGGAGCTGGTTTCGGTCAAGGTGCGCTAGCGTCAGGAGTCACCAGGAGACGCCATGAAGGTCAATCGTGTGTCCGGCCGGGTCCTGTCGGGCCCGTTCGAGCCGGTGTACGTCTACGAGGCGCCGGTGCGGTTCTGGCACTGGGCGATGATGCTCTGCGTGATCGTCCTCGCCAGCACCGGTTATCTCATCGGCGCGCCGCTGCCGGCGATCGGCGGCGAGGCGACGTTCAGCTACTTCTTCGCCAACATCCGCCTGATCCACTTCATCGCGGCGATGCTGTTCGCGGTGCTGTTCCTCGTGCGGGTCGTCTGGGTGTTCATGGGCAACCACCACGCGCGCTCGATCTTCGTGCCTCCGGTGTGGAGCGGCGAGTGGTGGTCGGGGCTGTTCAGCCAGATGGCCTACTACCTGTTCCTGCGCAAGGAGCCGCACCACTGGGTCGGCCACAACCCGCTCGCGCAGCTCGCGATGTTCGCGATGTTCGTGCTCGGCGCGATCACCATCATCCTCACCGGCTTTTCGCTCTACGCCGAGCAGTACGGCTGGGGCTCGGCGTGGATGAACGCCTTCGGCTGGGTCAACGTGCTGTTGGGTGGCTCGCAGACGGTGCGCACCATCCACCACCTGACGATGTGGTACCTGCTGCTCTTCACCATGATCCACGTGTACATGGTGATCCGCGAGGACATCATGAGCGGTGAGACCGTGATCAGCACGATGGTCAACGGCGTCCGCATGTTCAAGCGCGAGGCGCGGGGCTAGCGAGTCTTTCGGAGGAGGGGGGGGAGGAGCGGCTACCGATGCTCGCACGCATCGATTCCACTCGCGCACGCGGCGCCGGTCCGAAGGCGGCAAAGCCGGGACCGGCGCCGGTGAAGCTTCCCGGCCGTACCCCGCCGCATCCGGGGCAGTTCCTCGAATCGAGGTTCCTGACGCCGCTCTCGATCAGCCAGACCGAGCTTGCGGCAGCGCTCGGCGTCTCGCGCCGGCGGGTGAACGAGCTCGTCAACGGCCGCCGGGGCATCACGGCCGACACGGCGGTTCGACTGGCGATGTACTTCCGCAACGACGCGGCGTTCTGGATGCACTTGCAAGTCGCGTGGGACATGCGCAACGCGGTGCGCAGCGTGCGGGCGAAGAGGCCCGCCGCCTGACGCGCCGAGCGGCCGCGTCGCCGCGTCGCGCCGCTACAATTCAAGAGGAGGGCCTGGCCGCGCTGGTGCGGCAGGTGCCCGCTGCGTGGCCCGGCAGCCCGCCGCGCCCGCGTTCCATGGAGTCCTTCCCCGATGTACGTCGTCATGATCGCGTCGGAGTGCGCGCCGGTCGCCAAGGTCGGCGGCCTCGCCGACGTCGTGTTCGGCCTGTCCCGGGAGCTCGAGCTCCGCGGCCACGCGGTGGAGATCGTGCTGCCGAAGTACGACTGCATGCGCCACGACCAGGTGTGGGGCCTGCAGGTTGCATCGCCGGACTTGCAGGTGCCCTGGGACGGCGGCGCGATCGCCTGCACCGTGTGGTTCGGCTTCGTCCATGGCCGCAAGTGCTACTTCATCGAGCCGCACTCCGCTCAGGCCTACTTCAGCCGCGGCGCCTATTACGGCTTCCCCGACGAGGCCGAACGCTTCGCGTTTTTCAGCAAGGCGGCGCTCGAGTTCTTGCTCAAGGCCGGCAAGCGCCCGGCGGTGATCCACACGCACGACTGGCAGACGGCGCTGGTCCCGGTGCTGCTCTACGAGATCTACGCCTCGGCCGGGATGGGCGAGAGCCGCGTCTGCCACACGATCCACAACTTCCGCCACCAGGGCGTCGCCGGGCCGGAGATCCTGCGCGCCACCGGGCTCAACCGGCCGGAGCACTTCAGCGCTCCTGACCGGATGGGCGACTTCGGCCAGTCGGCGATCAACTTCACGCGCGGCGCGATCCTGTACGCGAATTTCGTGACCACCGTGTCGCCGCACCACGCCTGGGAGGTGCGGCACACCGACCTGGGCTGCGGCCTCGGCCACGCGCTGCACGAGCAACAGCGGAAGTTCGGCGGCATCCTGAACGGCCTCGATTACGAGATGTGGAATCCGCAGATCGATCCCCACATCCCGGTGCGTTACAGCCTGGCGAGCCCCGACGGCAAGGCGGCGAACACGAGGGCGCTGCGCGAGCGGCTGCTGCTGCGCCACGGGGCGCGGCCGGTCGCTGCGTATGTCGGCCGGCTCGACACGCAGAAGGGCCTGCACCTGATCCGCCACGCGATCTTCCACGCGATAGGACAGGACGCCCAGTTCGTGCTGCTCGGCGCGGGCTCGGAGCCGGGCATCAACGAGGACTTCTGGCAGTTGAAGCGGATGCTCAACGACAGCCCCGACTGCCACCTCGAGATCGGCTACGACGAGGAGCTCGCGCACCTGATCTACGCCGGCGCGGACCTGCTGGTGATGCCGAGCCTCTACGAGCCCTGCGGGCTCACGCAGATGATCGCGATGCGGTACGGCACGGTCCCGGTCGTAAGGGCGGTCGGCGGGCTCAAGGATACGGTGTTCGACTGGGATCACTCGCCGCTGCCGCGCGAGCAGCGCAACGGCTTCGTGTTCGAGCATCCGGACCACCCCGGCATCGAGTCGGCGCTCGACCGCGCGTTCCGGCTGTGGCGCAACGAGCCCGCGCTGTTCCGCGCGCTCGCGATGCAGGGCATGGCGTACGACTATTCGTGGAACCACCCCGGCGCGCGCTACCTCGACGTCTACGAGTTCATCCGCCACAGGTAGGCGATGCCATGACAGCGATGCCCGAGTGCGTCGACGGCCTGCCCAACCTCTCGGGCTTCGAGGAGCAGGTGGCGCGCGCGCTCGCCGGGGCCCGGGAGCGCCCGGTCTTCCTCGCGGACAGCGGCATCGCGTTCGAGCGGGTCAGAAGCGCCTGCGCGATCGCGCTGCACATGCACCAGCCGCTGGTTCCGGCGGGCGGCCGGGAGCTCCGGACGGCCGCGCTGATCGGCAACCTGCAGCGCATGTACGAGCACCCCGGCGAGGGCGACAACCACAACGCGCCGGCGATGCGCCGCTGCTACGCGCGCATGGGCGAATTCGTGCCGGCGCTGCTCGCGGAGGGGCGCGAGCCGCGGGTGATGCTGGAGTACTCGGGAACGCTGCTCCACGGGCTGCGGCTGATGGGCGCGGACGACGTCATCGACAGCCTGCGCCGCGTCACCTGCGACCCGAACTGCCGCCGCGCCGTCGAGTGGCTCGGCGCGCCGTGGGGGCACGCGGTCGCGCCGTCGACGCCAGTCCAGGACTATCGCCTGCACGTCAGGGCATGGCAGCACCACTTCGCCGCGACGTTCGGCGTCGAGGCGCTCGCGCGCGTGCGCGGCTTCTCGCCTGCCGAGATGGCGCTGCCGAACCACCCGGAAGTCGCGTACGAGTTCGTGCGCACGCTGGTCGAGTGCGGCTACCACTGGGTGCTGGTGCAGCAGGACACCGTCGAGGAGGTCGGCAGCGGGGCGGCGCTGCGCCGGCCGCACCTGCCGCACCGGCTCGTCTGCCGCAGCGCGAGCGGTGCGGCCGCGAGCATCGTCGCGATCATCAAGACCCGGGGCTCGGACAGCAAGCTCGTCGGCCAGATGCAACCCTGGTACGAGGCGCGCGGGGTGTCCCGCGTCGAGCTCGGCGGCCGCGCGGTGCCGCCGCTGGTCACGCAGATCGCCGACGGCGAGAACGGCGGCGTGATGATGAACGAGTTCCCGCCCAAGTACTTCGAGGTGGTGCGCGAGGCCTCCGGCGGAGAGGTGCCGCTCCTCAACGTCACCGAGTACCTCGAGCACCTGTTCGCGCAGGGCGTGCGCGAGTCCGACCTGCCGGAGGTGCAGCCGCTCTTGCAGGGCCGCATCTGGGCGCGGATGCAGCCCGGCGACGGCGTGGAGCGGCTCGCAAGCGTGATCGCTGCGCTGCGCGACGAGGATCCCCGCTTCCACGTCGAGGGCGGCAGCTGGACGGGCGATCGCAGCTGGGTGCGCGGGTACGCCGACGTGCTGGGCGCGATGGAGCAGGCCAGCGCGCAATTCCACGAGACGGTGACGCGCCGCGGGATGCCGACGGGCGAGCGGCGCTATCGTAACGCGTTGCTGCACCTCCTCGCCTCGCAAACGAGCTGCTATCGCTACTGGGGGCAGGGCGTGTGGACCGACTATGGCCGCGAGCTCTGCCGCCGCACCGGGGACATCCTGCGCTTCGACTACTGACCCCGGCCCACACGTACGGCGGGGTCGCCGCTGCTGATAGAATCTGTGAACCCTATCCGACGGGTGCGTCCCGGTCCGCGAGACGCGCGCGTGCCGGACAGCCCGGGAGTGAAGTTCCATGAGCGATTCCGCCAAGCCCGCCGCGCCAGACCCCGGCGGGCCTGTCTCGGCCAGGATTCGCGCGCGAATCCTGGAGGCGCGCCAGCGCTTCCACGCCAACGACAACATCGCCGCCCACCTCCAGCCGGGCGAGCTCGAGGCGCTGCAGGACGAGGTCGAGGGCAAGATGCGCGCGGTGCTGGAAAGCCTCGTCATCGACACCGAGAGCGACCACAACACGCAGGACACCGCGCGGCGCGTCGCCAAGATGTATGTGACCGAGGTGTTCCGCGGCCGCTACGTGCCGCCGCCGCCGGTGACCGAGTTCCCCAATGCCGAGCACCTGAACGAGCTGATGATCGTCGGCCCGATCACGGTGCGAAGCGCGTGCAGCCACCACTTCTGCCCGATCCTCGGCCGCCTGTGGATCGGCGTGATGCCCAACGAGCACTCGAACCTGATCGGCCTGTCCAAGTACTCGCGCCTCGCCGAGTGGATCATGGGACGGCCGCAGATCCAGGAGGAGGCGATCGCCCAGCTCGCCGACCTGCTGATGAACAAGGTCAGCCCGGACGGCCTCGCGGTGGTGATGGAGGCTGACCACTTCTGCATGCACTGGCGCGGCGTCAAGGACGACCGCACCAAGATGCTGAACAGCGTGATGCGCGGCTCGTTCCTCAAGAACTCCACGCTGCGCCGCGAATTCCTTTCGCTGATCAACCTTCCTGCCTGAAGCCGCCATGCTCGTCCGCCTGCTCTACGCCAGCCGCGCCGCGGCCCCGCTCACACCCGCCGTACTCGATTCCATCCTGGAGGCCTCCCGCGCCAACAATCCGGCCGCCGGCATCACGGGCGTGCTGTGCTTCAGCGACGACCTGTTCATCCAGGTCCTGGAGGGCGGGCGCGACGAGGTCTGCGGCCTCTACAACACGATCGTGCGCGACAACCGCCACGCCCACGTGTGCATCCTGAGCTACGAGGAGATCCGCGAGCGGCGCTTCGGCGGCTGGACGATGGGGCAGGTCAACATCGCCAAGGTGAATCCCACGCTGCTCCTCAAGTATTCCGAGCGGGCGGAGTTGAATCCCTTCTCCTGCTCGGGCCAGGCGTCGATGGCGCTGCTCGACGAGCTGATCGCCACCGCCTCGGTCGTGAGCCGCGGCGGCTGACGCGCCGACGAGAAGGCGCGGCCCGGTATCCACTCGACGCGATGACTCTTTCGACGCGCACTGCAACGGCCTTCGTCCTCGCTGGCCTGATCGCTGGCGCAGCGGCGGCAGAGCCGATCGCGGCAAGCCGCGGGCGCTGGTCCGGGCCGATCGCGGACCGGCCCGCTGGCGGACCGGGCGGCGCGGGACGCATCGAGCTTCGCTTCGACGGCACCGCCGATCGGTTCACCGTCGACTTCGCCGGCCCCGGCGGTTCGCTCGTCGCGGGCGAGTTCAGCGCGGGCAAGCAGAAGGACGTATTCGGTCCGCCCGCGGCCAAGGGCCTGATGTCGTTCCTCGGGCGCGGCAGTGCAGTCAATCCGCTCGAAGGCAAGCCGCTCGCGTGGGCGCGGCGCGACGGCGAGACGTTGATCGTCTACCGGCTCGACCTGCGTGGCGGCGCCCATCGCCTGGATCGCCTCGAGCTCAAGCCGTCGGGCGAGCGCATCGGCGTCGTCTTCGAGCGCCGCG
>Ga0209391_10002119_pt1 | contig 10362 bp, 9 predicted proteins | sample PPLLak3March2015_FD_187246 | JGI IMG/M metagenome (GOLD analysis project Ga0209391, IMG submission 187246) | Freshwater sediment microbial communities from Prairie Pothole Lake near Jamestown, North Dakota, USA - PPLs Lake P7 Core (1) Depth... | ecosystem: Environmental > Aquatic > Freshwater >... | reverse complement strand
AGAGACTAGAGACTAGAGGTTAGAGGTTAGAGGTTAGGGGTTAGGGGGCAGAGGTTGGGACGCCGCGATGTGGCGCCACTAACCTCTGATCGCTGGTCCCTGATCCCCGGAACGGCCGCCTCGCGCGGCCGTTCTGCTTTACCGGCCGACGCCGTGGGGCTGGAGCATGCCGCCCTTCCAGGCGACGAACAGCAGGACGAACAGCAGGACCGACAGCGCGATGCGCACGCTCAAAGCGTTTACCATGCGCTTCGACTGGCCTTCGTCCTTGACCAGGTGAAACAGGCCCGTGCCGAGGCTCGCGACGATGGCAGCCAGGGTCAGGACGATGAAGAACTTGATCATGCCGGGGCAGAACGCTCGTGGTGAGGGCCAATTATAGATGAGCCTCCGTATCGGCAACCGCGTATTCGAGCCGCCCATCTGGGGCTTAGGGCTGGCCGCGCTCGGGCTCGCGGTGTTCGTCTCGATGGGTTACTGGCAGCTCGGCCGTGCCCGCGAGAAGCAGGCGCTGTTCGACGCCTTCATGCAGGGCAGCCAGGACACTGTCGACGCCACGGGCCTCGCCTTCGACGAACTGGCCCGCTACCAGCACGTGCGCCTGCGCGGCTCGTACGACGCCACGCGGCAGATCCTGCTCGACAACATGCCGTCGGTGGCCGGCCGGCCCGGTTACCGTGTGCTCACACCACTCGAACGCGCGGACGGTCGGGGCTGGGTGCTGGTGGACCGCGGCTGGGTGCCGCTCGGCGCCACCCGCGACGACTTGCCCGACGTGTCGGTCGGCGTCCGCGAACGCGAGTTGAGCGGCATCCTCGACGTGCTGCCGATCCCGGGCTTGCGGGTCGGCCCGGCCGCGTCGCCCGGCGCCGGCAGCTGGCCGCGGGTATTGCTGTTCCCGACCGAGGCCGACGTCGAATCCGCGCTCGGCGTGGACGTCGAATCGCGCATCGTCCTGCTCGACGCCGGCGAACCCGACGGTTTCGAGCGAAAATGGCGGCCTTCGCTCGGCTTCGGCCCGGAGCGGCACCTCGGTTACGCGATCCAGTGGTTCGCGTTCGCGCTGGTGGTCGTCGTGTTGTTCATCGCCCTCAACCTGCGCCGCGTGGGCGCAGACCAGGAATCCGACCCGTCATGAATGCTCCCGATCCCAAGGCCGTCAGCCGCGGACGCCGCCAGCTGGTGCTGCTCGCCGCGCTCTTCTTCGTGCCGCTCGCCATCGCGTTCTGGATGTATTACGGCCCCACGGGCTGGCGCCCGGCCGGCGACGTGAGCAAGGGCGACCTGATAGAGCCGGCGCGCCCGCTCGCGGAGATCGCCCTGGCGACGGCCGACGGCAAGCTGACCGACGCCGGATTCCTGCGCGGCAAGTGGAGCATGGTCTACGTCGGCGACGGGCTGTGCGACGACCGCTGCCGCAAGGCACTCTATCTCACGCGCCAGTCACGCATCGCGCTCAACAAGGACATGGACCGCGTGCAGCGGGTGTTCCTCGTCACCGGACGTTGCTGTGACCGCGGGTTCCTCGCCCAGGAGCATCCCGACCTGATCGTCGCCCGCGTCGACGACGATGCCTCGGCCGCGCTGCTCGCGCCGTTCCCGACCTACGGCGGCGTGCCGCTGGCTGACGCGGGCCGCGTCTATCTCGTCGATCCGCTGGGCAACCTGCTGATGAGCTACGCGCCGACTGCGCCGGACAAAGCGCTGCTCACCGACGTGAAGAAGTTGCTGCGCCTGTCCCACATCGGTTGAGGCCCGGCACCATGAAGCTGACGCTGTTCCGCCGCCTGTGCCTCGTCGCGACGCTGGTCGCGCTGTGCGTCATCGTGATGGGCGCCTGGGTGCGGCTGAGCCACGCGGGCCTCGGCTGTCCAGATTGGCCGGGCTGCTACGGCCACCTGACCGTGGGCGAGGCCCTGGAGAACGCCGACCGCGCCAACGCCGCGTTCCCCGAGCGTCCGCTCGAGGCCGACAAGGCGCTCAAGGAGATGATCCACCGTTATGCCGCGTCGGGACTCGGGCTGCTGATCCTCGCGATCGCGATCCTCGCGTGGCTGAACCGCCGCGACCCGGCGCAGCCGATGCGCCTGCCCGGGTTCCTGGTGGCGCTGGTGGTCTTCCAGGGACTGCTCGGCATGTGGACGGTGACGCTGCTCGTCAAGCCGCTCGTCGTGACGGCTCACCTCGTCGGCGGCCTCAGCACCATGGCGCTCTGCTGGTGGCTCGCACTGCGCGTCGACCGCACGACGCGGCCGCCAGGCGAGCGCGGCTTGCGTCGCCTCGCCGTCATCGGGCTCGCGGTGCTCGCGTTGCAGATCATGCTCGGCGGCTGGGTCAGCACGAATTATTCCGCGCTGGCCTGCCCCGATTTCCCGACCTGCCAGAAGTCGTTCTGGCCCGAGATGGACTTCAAAGATGCGTTCGTCCTCTGGCGAGGCCTCGGCATCGACTACGAAGGTGGCGTGCTCGACCACCCGGCGCGCGTGGCGATCCACTTCGTGCACCGCCTCGGCGCGGTGGTGACGGCCCTGGTGCTCGGATTCCTCGCCTGGCGGGCGATCCGCAGCGGGCGGTCGCGAGCGGTGCGCACGGCCGGCGCGGCACTGGCCACCCTGCTCATGGTGCAATGGACGCTGGGCCCGGTGATGGTGCTGAAGGCGCTGCCGCTCGAGCTCGCCACTGCGCACAACGGCGTGGCGGCACTGCTGGTACTCGCGGTGGTGGCACTGCTGCGCTTCCTCTGGACGCCCAAGACGCTGAGGTGAGCCTGCGGGCGGCCCTGTACAATGGCCGCCCCCATGAACGCCGCGGACTCACACCTCGCCGCCCCCGGGTCCGCGACCTGGCGGGACTATTTCGAGCTCGGCAAGCCGAAGGTCGTCGCGCTGATCGTCTTCACGGCGGTGGTGGGCATGTTCCTCGCGGTGCCGGGGCTGCCGCCCGTCGCGGCGCTGCTCTTCGGCACGATCGGCATCGGGCTCGCGGCCTCGAGCGCCGCGGCCATCAATCACGTGGTCGATCGCCGCTACGACGAGCAGATGGCCCGCACCATGGGCCGCCCGATCCCCTCGGGTGCCGTTACCTCCCCGCAGGCACTCGTGTACGCCACCGTGATCGGCGTGCTGTCGATGCTGGTGCTGTGGCTCCTGGTCAATCCGCTCACCGCGGTGCTCACGTTCGCGTCGCTGATCGGCTACGCGTTCCTCTACACCGTCTGGCTCAAGCACGTCACGCCGCAGAACATCGTGATCGGCGGGGCCGCGGGCGCCGCGCCGCCGGTGCTCGGGTGGACGGCCGTCACCAGCAGCGTCGACCCACACTCGCTGCTGCTGTTCCTGATCATCTTCGCGTGGACGCCGCCGCACTTCTGGGCGCTCGCCATCGCGCGGCGCGACGACTATGCGCGCGCGGGCATCCCGATGCTGCCCGTGGCATACGGCATCGAGTTCACGCGCCTGCACATCCTGCTCTACACGATCATCCTCGTGATCGTGACGCTGCTGCCGTACCTCACCGGCATGACCGGCCTCATCTACCTCGCCACCGCGGCAGTGCTCGGCGCCGGGTTCATCCGCCACGCCATCGCGCTGCGCCGCTCCGACGCACCCGTCGAGCTGCCGATGAAGGTGTTCCGCTACTCGATCAACTACCTGATGCTGCTGTTCGCGGCACTGCTGATCGACCACTACGTCATGATCCGGCCCTGAGGCTGAGGCCGTGGCGAGCCGCTCGCATTTCGCCGCGCCGCTGCTGCTGGCAGCGGTCGTGGCGCTGATCCTCTACGTATCGCTGTATCCGTTCCGCTTCCACGCCGAGGCGCCAGCGATCCTCGAGACGCTGCGCCAGCTCGACTGGGCACGCGCCGGGCGCAGCGACATGTTCAACAACGTGCTGCTGTACGTGCCTCTCGGTTTCTGCATCGCGCTGGTGGTCGAGCCGCGCTTCGGGCGCCTGTGGGGCATCGCCCTCGGTGCCGCGACCGGCGCACTGCTTTCGCTCTCGGTGGAGGTCGCCCAGGCGTCGATCACGCAGCGTGTGCCGAGCCTCACCGATCTCTCGCTCAACGCCGCCGGTGCGCTCATCGGCGCCATCGGCGGCTCGATCTGGCACGCGCTCGACGCGCGCATGACGCCGCGCAGCAACCCGATCGGGCGCTCGGGCGCGGTCGCGCTCACCGTGCTGGTGCTGTGGCTGATCGCGCGGCTGTGGCCGCTGTGGCCCGACGCCAGCCTGCGGCAGATCAAGCGCGCCGTGCGCCCGCTGTTCACGCCCGATTTCAGCTGGACCGAGCTCGCCGCGTTCTTTGTCGGCTGGCTGGTGGTGGCGCAGGCGGTGTTCCACCTGGCCAGGCGCCAGCGCAGCGTCGACGCGTTCCTGCTGGTGATCGCCGTCGTGCTGGTGGGTCGCGCGTTCACCGCCGGCAACACGCTGGTGTTCGCGGAACTCGCGGCCATCGCGATCCTGCTGCCGGTGCTCGTGTTGCTGAGCCGCTTCGAGGATCGCGGCCGCTCCGCACTGCTGGCAGCCGTGCTCGGGACGTGGCTCGCCGCAGTGGCGCTGATGCCCGCCATGCACGGTGGCCCCGCAGTCTCGCTTGAGATGCCGGGCTTCACTGAGTTCCTGAGCCGCAATCCTCCGCCGCCCGCGCAACTCGCCGGCAAGGGATTCAGCTACGTCGCGCTTGCGTGGCTGCTCACGGGCACGGGCCTGATGCCGCACGTCGCCGCCGGCGTCACGGTGCTGCTGGTGCTGTTGCTGTGTCTGCTGCAGGTCGGCGCCGTCGCCCCGTCGTACGGCTGGATCGACCTCGTCATCGCCGTGATCGCGGGCCTGATGGTCGCGCGCTGGATGCCGCGCGGACTGGCGCGAAAATAGGGAAAATAGGGGACATTCTCCTATTTCGCTGTTGCGAAATAGGAGAATGTCCCCTATTTTCCCCACCCTCCCATGGACGTCTCCCACCTCCTCGATCCGCTGAACGACGCGCAGCGGCAAGCGGTCACCGCGCCGCTCGCCCCGACGCTCGTGCTCGCCGGCGCCGGCAGCGGCAAGACGCGCGTACTCACGCACCGCGTGGCCTGGCTCGTTCAGGTCGAGGGCGTGTCGCCGCACGGCATCCTCGCCGTGACCTTCACCAACAAGGCCGCCGGCGAGATGCGCGCGCGCATCGAGCAGCAGCTCGAGCTGCCGTCGGCGCCGCTGTGGATCGGCACGTTCCACGGCATCGCGCACCGGCTGCTGCGCATGCACTGGCGCGAGGCCGGCCTGCCGCAGGGTTTCTCGATCCTCGACGCCGAGGACCAGCAGCGCCTCGTGAAGCGCATCATCCGCGGCGCCGGGCTCGACGAGTCGCGCTGGGTGCCGCGCGAGGTGACGTGGTTCATCAACGCGCAGAAGGACGAGGGCCTGCGCCCGAAGCACCTCAAGGACGACGGTGATCCGACGCGCCGTCAGATGATCAGGCTGTACGAGGCGTACGAGGATGCCTGCAAGCGCAACGGCGTGGTTGATTTTGCCGAGCTGCTGCTGCGCAGCTACGAACTGTGGAAGGACACGCCGGGTCTCGTCGAGCACTACCGCTCGCGCTTCGGCCACGTGCTGGTGGACGAATTCCAGGACACCAACACCATCCAGTACAACTGGATGAAGGCGCTGGTGGGCGCCACCAGTATCCCATTCGTGGTGGGCGACGACGACCAGTCGATCTACCGCTGGCGCGGCGCGCGCGTCGAGAATTTGCAGCAGTTCCGCCGCGATTTCCCCGGCGTGCAGACCTTCAAGCTCGAGCAGAACTACCGCTCCACCGGCAACATCCTCGCCGCCGCCAACGCCATCATCGCCAACAACAGCGGCCGCATCGGCAAGAAGCTCTGGACGGACGGCGGCAAGGGCGATCGCATCCGGCTCTATCGCGCCTACAACGAGCGCGACGAGGCCGACTTCGTCGTGGGCCGCATCCGCGACTGGGTGTCGCGCGGCGGCAACCGCAAGGACGCGGCGATCCTCTACCGCTCGAACGCCCAGTCGCGCGTGTTCGAAGAGTACTTGCTCGCGCAGCGCATCCCGTACCGCGTCTACGGGGGACTGCGGTTCTTCGAGCGCCAGGAGATCAAGGATGCGCTCGCCTACCTGCGCCTCCTCGCCAACCGCGACGACGACGCGTCGTTCGAACGCGTGGTGAACCTGCCCACCCGCGGCATCGGCGCGCGCACGCTCGAGGTGCTGCGCGCGCACGCCAAGGCTCATTCGGTCTCGCTGTGGCAGTCGGCCGGTCCGTGCGCCGGGGAGCTCGGCGCTCGTGCGACGGGCTGCCTGGAGGCGTTCCTGCAACTCATCGACAAGCTCGACGCCGACACGCGCGACCTGCCGCTGCACGAGCAGGTCGACCACGTGATCCAGGCGAGCGGCCTGTCCGGTCACTACCAGAAAGAGAAGTCCGACAAGGGCGAGGCGCGGCTCGAGAACCTCGAGGAACTCGTGAGCGCCGCCCGCGGCTTCGAGCCGGAGGATGGCGACATGCCGCCCCTCATGGCGTTCCTGTCGCACGCGGTGCTCGAGTCGGGCGAGGGCCAGGCCGAGGAGTGGGAAGACTGCGTGCAGATGATGACCCTGCACACGGCCAAGGGCCTCGAGTTCCCGGTGGTGTTCCTCTGCGGGCTCGAGGACGGCCTGTTCCCGCACCAGCGCTCGATCATGGACGTGCAGGGGCTCGAGGAAGAGCGGCGGCTCTGCTACGTCGGCACCACGCGCGCCATGCGCCAGCTCTACCTCACCTTCGCCGAGCAGCGCCGCATGCACGGCATGGACAGCTACGGCGCGCCGTCGCGGTTCCTCGCCGAGATCCCGGCCGAGCTGATCGAGGAGGTGCGGCCCAAGGTCCAGGTGTCGCGGCCCGCCTACGTGCCCAGCCAGCGCGCGCCCGCGATGCCGTCCCGCAACCCGAAGTTCACGGACGACTCCCCGGGCAGCCTGAAGCTCGGGCAGCGCGTCCGGCACCAGAAATTCGGCGACGGCGTCGTGTTGAGCGTCGAGGGCCAGGGGTCGAACGCCCGCGTGCAGGTGAACTTCGAGCGGCAGGGCACCAAGTGGCTCATGATGGGCTACGCCAACCTCGAGGCCGTCTGAGGCGTACAATGGCCGCCGCGCGATAGAAGGGGCCCGCCGCAGGCAAGGACCCCGGCGCGCATCAGTCCTACGGGGCAACGCTGGTGAAAATCATCATCCTCGGTGCCGGCCAGGTCGGCCGGACGGCTGCCTACCACCTCGCCCGCGAGGAGGCCAACGACGTCACCGTCGTCGACGTCAACGATCACCTGCTGCGCGACCTGCAGGATCGTCTCGACATCCGCACCGTCGCCGGCAACGGCGCGCATCCCAACGTGCTCGAAATGGCCGGCGCCGCCAACGCCGACATGATCGTCGCGCTCACCAACAGCGACGAAGTGAACATGGTCGCCTGCCAGGTGGCGTGGACGCTGTTCCGCACGCGGACCAAGATCGCGCGCATCCGCTCGCTCGCCTACACCGGGCACGAGGCGTTGTTCTTCGACACCGACACTCCGCCGCCCGACGGCGCCGGCTTCCCGGTGGACGTGTACATCAGCCCCGAGGAACTCGTCACGCAGTACGTCGAGCGCCTGATCCGTTACTCGGGCGCGCTGCAGGTGCTCGAGTTCGCCGACGGCCGCGTGCGGCTGGTGGGCGTCAAGGCGGTGAGGGGCGGGCCGCTGGTCGGCCAGCAGCTGCGCAGCATCCGCGACCACCTGCCGAACGTCGACGCCCGCGTGGTCGCCATCTACCGCGAGGGCGGCAGCATCCCGACCGAGGGCGACACGATCATCCGCGATGGCGACGAGGTGTTTTTCCTTGCCGCGACGGAGGACATGCGCAAGGTGATGATCGAGCTGCGCCGCGTCGAGGACTCGGTGAAACGGGTGGTGATCGCGGGCGGCGGCAACATCGGGCTCCGGCTCGCGCAGCGCATCGAGGAGCGCTACCAGGTCAAGGTGATCGAGCGCGACGCGTCCTGTGCGCGGCGCATCTCCGAGATCCTGCGCAGCGCCGTCGTGCTGCACGGCGACGCCGCGGACGAGGAACTGCTGATCGAGGAGAACATCGACAGCGCCGACGTGTTCTGCTCGGTCACGAACGCCGAGGAAGCGAACATCCTCTCGGCGATGCTTGCCAAGCGGCTCGGCGCCCACCGTGTCATGGCGCTGATCAACCGGCCCGCGTATGCCGAGATGATGCAGAGCGGCTCGATCGACGTGGCGATTTCGCCGCAGTCGGTCACCATCGGCTCGCTGCTGGCGCACGTGCGCCGCGGCGACGTGGTGCGGGTGCACTCGTTGCGGCGCGGCGCCGCCGAGGCCATCGAGGCGATCGCCCACGGCCAGCGCGGCGGCAAGGTCGTCGGCCGGCGCGTCGAGGAAGTGAAGCTGCCGAAGGGCGCCACGATCGGCGCGATCGTGCGCGGCCAGGACGTGATCATGGGTCATCACGACACCGTGATCGAAGCCGACGACCACGTGATCGTCTTCCTGACCGACCGGCGCCACGTCGAAGCCGTCGAGCGGCTGTTCCAGGAGTGATCAGCCGGGTAGCCCGCCGATGAGTTTCCGCGCCATCCAGCGCATCCTCGGGTTGCTGCTGATGGTCTTCAGCCTGACGATGCTGCCGCCCGTCGGCGTGTCGCTGTACTACGCCGACGGCAGCCATCCGGCGTTCCTCGCGGCCGCCGCCTGGCTCATCGCGGTGGGCGGGGCCATCTGGTGGCCCGCGCGCCGCGACCGCCGCGACCTGCGCCTGCGCGACGGCTTCATGGTCGTCACGCTGTTCTGGACCGTACTCGGCATCGCGGGCGCGCTGCCGCTCTACATCTCCCCGCAACCCGACATCGGCGCCACCGACGCGATCTTCGAGGCCGTGTCGGGCCTCACCACCACCGGCGCCACGGTGCTCGTCGGTCTCGACGCCCTGCCGAAGTCGATCCTGTACTACCGCCAGCAGCTGCAGTGGCTCGGCGGCATGGGCATCGTGATCCTGGCCGTGGCGCTGCTGCCCATGCTGGGCGTCGGCGGCATGTCGCTGTACCGGGCCGAGATGCCGGGGCCGGTGAAAGACGCGAAGCTCACGCCGCGCATCACGCAGACCGCGCGCATGCTCTGGGTGGTGTACGTGACCATCACGGCCGCTTGCGCCGGGGCGTACCTGCTCGCCGGCATGGACCTGTTCGACGCTGTCGGCCACGCGTTCGCGACGGTGGCCATCGGCGGCTTCTCGCACTACGACGCGAGCCTGGGCCATTTCGACAGCCGCGCCATCGAGCTGGTCGCCGTGTTCTTCATGCTGCTCGGCGCGATGAACTTCGGCCTGCACTTCGTGGCATGGCGCAACGGCCGCATCAGCGCCTACTGGCGGGATCCCGAGTGCCAGGCGTTCCTGCGCCTGATGGCGACGCTCAGCGCCGTCACGATCGTCTACCTGCTGCTGGCGGGCGACTACGACGACACGCTGCAGCTCGCCGCCGACGGCGTGTTCCAGGCGGTCTCCGTCGCGACCACCACCGGCTTCACCACCTCGCATTTCCATCACTGGCCGGCGGGGCTGCCTGTCCTGCTGCTGTTCGCGTCGTTCATCGGCGGCTGCGCCGGCTCGACGGCGGGCGGGTTGAAGGTGGTGCGCTGCCTGCTGCTCGTGAAGCAGGGGCGCCGCGAGATCATCCGGCTCGTGCATCCCGCCGCCGAGATTCCTGTGCAGCTCGGCGGGCGCGCCGTGCCGTTGCGCGTGGTGGACGCGGTGTGGGGCTTCTTCGCCGTGTACGTCGGTGTGTTCACGGTGCTGATGCTCGCGCTGATGGTGACCGGCGTGGACCAGGTGACGGCGTTCTCGGCGATCGCCGCGACGCTGAACAACCTCGGGCCAGGCCTCGGCGAGGTCGCCTACAGCTACACCGCCCTCAGCGCGACGGCCAAGTGGATCTGCGTGCTCGCGATGCTGCTCGGCCGCCTCGAGATTTTCACCCTGCTGCTGCTGTTCACCGTCACGTTCTGGCGCAAGTGAGCGCAGCTCGCCGCGCGGGACGCGCAGGACGTCGCCGGAGCGGCTAGACTTCCGCCTTTCCGCAGCCCAGGCGATCGGAGCATGGCGCGCAAGAAGTTGTCGGCCGGGATGCGCAGGAAGGTGCAGCGTGGCTTCGCCGTGCTGGCGCTGCTGCTGCTCGTGGCGGCCATCGCTATCGTCGCGGTACTCGACCGTCGCGTCACCGCGCAGTTCGAGGGCCGGCGCTGGACGCTGCCCGCCCGGGTGTACGCGCAGCCGATCGACCTGTATGCCGGCCAGCAGCTGTCGGCGCAGCGCTTC
>Ga0209391_10002118_pt1 | contig 10365 bp, 20 predicted proteins | sample PPLLak3March2015_FD_187246 | JGI IMG/M metagenome (GOLD analysis project Ga0209391, IMG submission 187246) | Freshwater sediment microbial communities from Prairie Pothole Lake near Jamestown, North Dakota, USA - PPLs Lake P7 Core (1) Depth... | ecosystem: Environmental > Aquatic > Freshwater >... | reverse complement strand
ATCAGCGGGCCGGAAATCCGGCTCCCTTGAAGTTTGCCTTTTTCAGAAGACTTTCATACTGGTGCGACATTACATAGGCTTGCACCTGCGACATGAAGTCCATCGTCACCACGACGATGATCAACAGGCTGGTGCCACCAAAATAAAATGGGACGTTCCACTTCAGGATCAGGAACTCCGGCAGCAAACAGACTGCCGTTATATAGATGGCGCCGGCCAAGGTCAGGCGGGTCAGGATCTTGTCGATATAACGGCTGGTCTGGTCACCGGGGCGGATGCCGGGGACAAAGGCACCGCTTTTTTTCAGGTTGTCTGCCGTCTCCTTCGAGTTGAAGACCAGCGCGGTGTAGAAAAAGCAGAAAAACACGATTGCGACGGCATAAAGAATCACGTAGATCGGCTGTCCCGGCGACAGCGTCGCGGCGATGTCCTTGAGCCAGGTCATACCCTCGCCAGCGCCGAACCAACTGGCGGCGGTGGCCGGGAAAAGGATGATGGACGAAGCAAAGATGGGCGGGATTACACCCGACATGTTGAGCTTCAGGGGCAGATGGGAACTCTGCCCGCCATACACTTTGTTGCCGACTTGCCGCTTGGCGTAATTGACCAGAATCTTGCGCTGGCCCTTTTCGACGAACACCACGAAACCGGTGACCAGAACCGCGACGGCACAAATGAACAGCGCCGACAGAGCGTGCATCGCACCGGTGCGGACCAGTTCGAAGAGGCCGCCCAGCGCGCTGGGCAAACCGGCGACGATGCCGGCGAAAATGATGATCGAAATGCCGTTGCCCAAACCGCGCTCGGTGATTTGTTCGCCTAGCCACATCAGGAACATGGTGCCGGTAACCAAGGTCATGACGGTAACGAAGCGGAACATGAGGCCCGGGTCGAGAACCAGCCCCGATTGGGACTCCAGCGCGATCGCCATGCCCAGACCCTGAAACAATGCCAGACCTAAGGTGCCGTAACGGGTATATTGGGTGATTTTGCGACGGCCGGCTTCACCCTCTTTCTTAAGCGCCTCGAAAGTTGGCACTGCGACCGTCATCAGTTGCATGATGATCGACGCAGAAATGTAGGGCATGATGCCAAGCGCAAACAGGGTAAAGCGCGACAACGCACCACCCGAAAACAGGTTGAAGACGCCAAGAATTCCGCCTGCCTGGCCCTGAAACAGCTCAGCAAGCTTTACCGGATCGATTCCGGGTACAGGAATATGCGCGCCAATCCGGTAGACCACCAGCGCACCCAGCAGAAACCAGAGCCGGCGCCAGAGGTCACCGAACTTTCCGGTCTTGCCTAGAGTTGCTGCCTGGTTTGCCACGTGGTCCGTCCTCGTCCGCTATCAGGCAGCGGCGATGTCAGCTACTGAACCACCGGCCGCTTCGATAGCGGCACGGGCACCCTTGGTCGCACCAACGCCTTTGAGGACGATTTTGCGATTGAGTTTTCCGGAAAGAATGACTTTGGCCGACAGGGCATCGCCTGCAACCACACCAGCCTGTTTCAGAACCAGCAAATCGACCTCTTCGACCGGGAGCTTGTCCAGTTCGGACAAACGCACTTCGACATTGCGACTGGCGGTCAAGGACACAAACCCCCGCTTCGGCAACCGACGCTGAAGGGGCATCTGGCCGCCTTCGAAACCGACCTTGTGAAAGCCGCCGGCGCGCGATTTCTGGCCTTTGTGGCCACGACCGGCCGTTTTGCCAAGCCCGCTGCCAATTCCGCGCCCGACACGCTTGGAGGCATGCTTGGAGCCGGCGCCCGGCTTGAGATTGTTGAGTTCCATAGCCATTCTTGTCCTCTTAACCTTCGCACTTAACCAGATACGCGATCTTGCGAATCATGCCGCGCACCGCCGGCGTGTCTTCAAGCATGGCGGAACTGTTCAGCTTGCGCAGGCCAAGTCCGCGTGCAGTGGCACGATGATCCTGCTTGGTACCGATCACGCTCTTCACCAGCGTGACCTTGATTGTTTTCTCGGCCATTTCTTACTCCAGAATTTCGGCGACGGCCTTGCCGCGCTTGGCTGCAATCTCGGCCGGGGTACTCATGGCCAGCAAGCCATGCAGCGTCGCACGCACGACGTTGTAGGGGTTGGTCGAACCGATGGTCTTGGCAACCACGTCGGTGATCCCCATTACCTCAAACACAGCACGCATCGGACCGCCAGCGATCACGCCGGTACCCGGGGATGCGGGTGACATCAGGACCGTGGTCGCACCATGCTTGCCGGTCACGGAATGATGCAGGGTGCCGTCCTTGAGGCTGATCTTGGACATCTTGCGTCGGGCTTCCTCCATCGCCTTCTGGACGGCGACGGGGACTTCGCGGGACTTGCCCTTGCCCATGCCGATACCGCCATCACCATCACCCACTACGGTCAGCGCAGCGAAACCGAGAATACGGCCGCCCTTGACGACTTTGGTAACGCGATTGATGGATACCATCTTCTCGCGCATGCCGTCGTCGCGCTCTTCCTGGACCTGCTGCTGTTTCCTGCCTTGGGGTTTAGCCATGTCCGTCTCGCTTAGAACTTGAGACCGCCCTCACGGGCGGCTTCGGCCAGCGCTTTGACGCGGCCGTGGTAATGAAAACCGGAACGGTCGAAGGCCACCTGCTCGATGCCGGCCGCTTTGGCCCGTTCGGCGATGAGCTTGCCAACCGTCTTGGCTGCATTGACATTGCCGCCGTTCGGAACCTGGGTCCGGATTTCCGGCTCCATGGTCGAAGCAGCGACGAGAACCCGGGTGCCGCAACCGGAGAAAATCTGCGCGGAGATGTGCAAGTTGCTGCGATGCACCGCAAGGCGCACCACCTTGAGCTCCGCAATCTTGGCGCGGGTTTTGCGCGCCCTGCGCAGACGAGCCTGTTTCTTTTCCATGATTCAGCGCCTCGGTTATTTCTTCTTGGTTTCCTTGATGACGACCACCTCGTCGGCATACCGGACACCCTTGCCCTTGTAGGGCTCCGGGGAACGGTAGGCACGCACTTCAGCGGCCACCTGACCAACCACCTGCTTGTCGATCCCCTTGATCAGGATCTCCGTCTGGGTCGGCGTTTCAACTTTGATGCCATTTGGCATATCGTGCGACACGGGATGCGAGAAGCCCAAGGTGAGGTTCAGCTTGGCTCCCTGAGCCTGGGCGCGATAGCCGACGCCTACCAGTGTCAACTTCTTCTCGAAGCCCTTGGTCACGCCGATAACCATGTTGTTCAGCAACGCGCGCATCGTGCCTGACATGGCACCGGAATTCGGGGCACCCTCGACGGCACGGCAGAGCAGCTTTTCACCATCTCTCTCGATCGTGACGGCCGGCAGGAGGAACTGCTTCAGCGTGCCCAGCGGACCCTTGACCGCAACGTCGGTGTCGGAAAGCGTCACTTCGACGCCTTTGGGCACATCAACGGGATACTTTGCAATACGTGACATGACAGCGGCTCCTTAGGCGACGATGCAGAGAACTTCGCCGCCCATGTTGCCCGCCCGCGCGCGGCGGTCGGTCATCACGCCTTTCGGCGTGGAGACAATGGCAACACCCAGCCCGTTCATGACACGGGGCAAATCGTCCTTGCCCTTGTAGACACGCAGGCCCGGCTTGGAAACGCGTTCGATGCGCTCGATCACCGGGTGCCCGGCATAGTACTTGAGCGCAATGTCGAGTTCGGGCTTGGCCCCGCTCTCGCGGATAGCGAAATCATCGATGTAGCCCTCGTCCTTCAGCACCTTGGCAATCGCCACCTTGAGCTTGGAGGAAGGCATGGAAACGGACAGTTTTTCCGCCATCTGCGCATTGCGGATGCGGGTCAACATGTCGGCAACTGGATCGGTCATGCTCATATCGCTCTCCTTACCAGCTTGCCTTGGTCATGCCGGGCACTTCGCCGCGCATGGCAACCTCGCGCAGCTTGTTACGGCACAGACCGAACTTGCGGAACACTCCGCGCGGACGCCCGGTCAATGCGCAACGATTGCGCTGACGGGACGGGCTCGCGTTGCGGGGCAACTGCTGGAGTTTCAGGCGCGCATCCATGCGCTCCTCGTCCGACAGCTTGACGTTGTTGATCACGGCAAAAAGTTCGGCGCGCTTGGCTGCATACTTCGCAACCATCTTGGCGCGTTTTTCTTCGCGGTTAATAAGAGCTAGTTTCGCCATACGTCCCTCAATTCTTGAAGGGGAACTTGAAAGCGGCGAGGAGTGCCTTCGCTTCCTCGTCGTTCTTCGCGGTGGTGGTGATGCTGATATTCATGCCCCGCAAGGCATCGATCTTGTCGTACTCGATTTCGGGGAAAATGATCTGTTCCTTGACCCCGACGTTGTAGTTGCCACGCCCGTCAAAACCCTTGCCCGAGATGCCCCGGAAGTCGCGGATACGCGGCATGGCAATGGTGACCAGGCGATCAAGGAATTCGTACATCCGGTTTCCGCGCAAAGTCAGCATGCAGCCGATCGGATAACCCTCGCGAATCTTGAATCCGGCGATGGCCTTGCGTGCCTTGGTGACCACCGGTTTCTGACCCGCTATCTTGGTCATGTCGCCGACTGCGTTATCCAGCACCTTCTTGTCACCTACCGCCTCGCCCACACCCATGTTCAGGGTGATCTTGGTAATGCGCGGGACTTCCATGATGGACTTGTACGCGAACTTCGCGCGAAGTTCGGGAGCCACCGTCTGTTTGTAGTATTCCTGCAATCGCGCCATGACTGATCCTTACGCGTCAACAACTTCGCCGTTCGACCTGAACACCCGAACCTTGCGGCCATCGTCGAGTTGCTTGAAGCCGACGCGGTCCGCTTTCTGGGTGGCCGGATTGAACAGCGCCACGTTGGAAATATTGATCGGCATTTCCTTCTCGACAATGCCGCCCTGATTACCCTTGAGCGGGTTAGGCTTGGTATGCTTCTTGACGCGATTGATGCCTTCAACGAGCAGGCGTTCCGCATCGAGGCAGTTCAGCACGACACCTCGCTTGCCCTTGTCTTTACCCGTGGTAACGACGACATCGTCACCTTTGCGAATTTTGTTCATGATCAAGTCCTCGGATGCCGGTTCAAAGAACCTCGGGAGCCAGCGAGACGATCTTCATGAATCGCTCGGTGCGCAGCTCGCGTGTGACCGGGCCGAAGATGCGCGTGCCGATCGGTTCCAGCTTGTTGTTGAGCAATACGGCTGCGTTGCCATCGAACTTGATCAGGGATCCGTCGGCGCGACGAACGCCCTTGGCCGTGCGCACCACTACCGCGCTATAGACTTCGCCCTTCTTGACACGACCACGCGGCGCGGCATCCTTGATGCTGACCTTGATGACATCACCAATGCCGGCATAGCGGCGCTTGGACCCGCCAAGCACCTTGATGCACATAACCGAACGCGCGCCCGTGTTGTCGGCGACATCCAGCAAAGACTGCATTTGAATCATTATTTCATCTCCAACTTAATCCGCGATTGACTCAAGTCCCGCGATCAGTCTTGGAGCCCGCTAGGGGCTGGGATGCCGGGAAGAGTGAATACCCCGGCGGAGCAAAGAGGCGGGATTTTACAGCCCGCCACGATGTTGTCAACCACTATTTCCGTATTGCAGAACGTCCGGCCCAACAAGATCCGGTCAGACCGCGCGCGCCTTCTCGACAACCTTGGCGACACGCCACGCCTTGGTCTTGGAGATCGGCGCGCATTCCTCGATCTGTACCAGATCACCGGCTGCCGTCTCCATTCCTTCAACGTGCGCGTGGTACTTTTTCGAACGCGTCATGATCTTGCCGATCACAGGGTGCTTCACCTTGCGCTCAACCAATACCGTAACGGTTTTCTGCATCTTGTCCGAAACAACGCGCCCCTGGAGGGTGCGCCGCACGGTTTGAGTGATCGGATCCGTCATTTCGCCGCCGCCTTCTCACGCTGTATGGTTTTGACGCGCGCAATATCCTTGCGCACCTTGCCGACCTGGCTGGTATTGGTCAGTTGTTGTGTAGCCACCTGCATGCGAAGACCGAATTGCGCCTTGCGCAAATCGAGCAACTCCTTTTGCAGATCCACGTCGTTTTTCGCTCTCAGCTCAGTTGTCTTCATGGCTTATCCCAAATGGCGGGTGACGAAAGTGGTCTCGAGCGGAAGTTTGGCCGCTGCCAGGCGGAAAGCTTCGCGCGCCAGCGTCTCGTCCACGCCATCCATCTCGTACAGGACCTTGCCCGGCTGAATCTCGGCAACCCAATACTCAGGAGAGCCCTTGCCGTTACCCATCCGAACCTCAAGCGGCTTCTTCGAAATCGGCTTGTCCGGGAAAATGCGAATCCAGATACGACCACCGCGTTTGATATGACGCGTCATGGCACGACGCGCTGCTTCGATCTGACGGGCTGTAAGGCGCCCCCGGCCGATGGCCTTGAGGCCGTATTCGCCAAAACTCACCTTGGCGCCACGGGTAGCGAGCCCGGTATTGCGGCCCTTCTGTTCCTTGCGATATTTTCTGCGGGCAGGTTGCAGCATGTTTTACTCCTTGCCTTCTTTCGCTGCGCTATCGGTACCCTCGGCCTTGGCCGGGGCCTTGCGAACACGCTTGACGGGTGCCTTGGGCGCTGCAGCAACGACTTCCGGCTTGGCTTCCGGCTTGGTTTCTTCAGCCTTCTTGGCGGACGTCCGGCGTGCGGGCTTGGCTTCGCCTTCGCCTTCGACTTTGGGCTTGCCTGGACTACGCCGCGGCTTGCGCTGGTCGTCAACGATCGGCTCCGGGGCGGCCAGCAGTGCTTCGCTGCGCGACAGAATCTCGCCCTTGAATACCCAAACCTTGATGCCGATGATGCCGTAAGTGGTCTTCGCCTCGGAAGTACCGTAGTCAATGTCGGCACGCAGGGTATGCAAAGGCACGCGGCCTTCCCGGTACCATTCCCGGCGCGCAATCTCGGCGCCGTTGAGACGCCCCGAACTCATGATCTTGATGCCCTGGGCACCAAGGCGCATTGCATTCTGCATCGCGCGTTTCATTGCGCGGCGGAACATGATGCGCTTTTCGAGCTGTTGCGCTATGGAGTCGGCGATCAGCTGGGCGTCGGTTTCCGGCTTGCGAATCTCTTCGATATTGACGTGCACCGGCACGCCCATCTTGCGCTGGAGTTCCGCCTTGAGGTGTTCGATGTCTTCACCCTTCTTGCCGATCACCACACCGGGGCGAGCGCTATACACGGTCACCCTTGCGTTCTTGGCCGGGCGCTCAATCACCACGCGACCAACAGAGGCGTGCGCCAGTTTCTTTTTCAGGTATTCGCGAACCTCAAGGTCTTCCTTGAGCATCTGCGGAAAATTCTTGCTGTTGGAATACCAGCGCGAAGTCCAGTTGCGTGTGACCGAAAGACGAAAACCGGTCGGATGAATCTTTTGTCCCATGTGTCCCCCTTAATCGCCAACAGTCACGAAAATGTGACAGGTAGGCTTGAGGATGCTGTTGCCGCGTCCCTTGGCTCGCGCGGTAAAGCGCTTGAGCACAGTGCCCTTTTCGACATAGATCCGCGTGATCTTCAGTGCATCGATATCCGCGCCGTCATTGTGTTCTGCGTTGGCGATAGCCGACTCAAGAACTTTCTTGATGATTCCGGCGCCCTTCTTGGGCGAAAATGCCAGAATGCTGAGTGCCTGATCTACCGGCTTGCCGCGTACCAGATCGGCAACAAGACGACCTTTTTGGGCGGAAAGTCGGACGCCGCGCAAGTTTGCGTTGGTTTCCATCATCGCTCCTTACTTCTTGGCGACGGCTTTTTTGCCGCCGGTGTGGCCCTTGAAGGTTCGCGTCAGCGCGAACTCGCCAAGCTTGTGACCCACCATGTTTTCCGATACATAGACCGGAATATGCTGCTTGCCGTTATGCACGGCGATGGTCAATCCCACGAAGTCCGGAAGAATGGTCGATCGACGCGACCAGGTCTTGATCGGGCGCTTGTCGTTGGAGGCGCGCGCTGTATCCACCCGCTTCAGCAGGTGGGCGTCAATGAACGGGCCCTTCTTGATAGAACGTGCCATCTCTTACCTCTTACCTTTCGGCCTGCGTTGGACAATCATGACGTCCGTGCGCTTGTTGTTGCGGGTACGGTAGCCCTTGGTCGGCTGGCCCCAGGGACTCACGGGAACGCGCCCTTCTCCGGTGCGCCCTTCGCCACCACCATGCGGGTGATCGACCGGGTTCATGGCCACGCCGCGAACCGTCGGACGGATACCGCGCCAACGCATCGCACCGGCCTTGCCGATCTTGCGCAGGCTATGCTCTTCGTTGCCTACTTCACCGATCGTCGCGCGGCACTCTATGTGGATGCGGCGGATTTCGCCGGAACGCAGCCGGATCTGTGCGTAAGAACCTTCACGCGCCAGAAGCTGCACTGAAGTGCCGGCAGAACGGGCGATCTGCGCCCCTTTTCCCGGCATCATTTCGACGCAATGGATTGTCGTGCCGACGGGAATACTGCGAATCGGCAAAGCGTTGCCCGGCTTGATCGGGGCTTCGGAGCCGCTGATGATCTCCTGACCGACGACCATGCCCTTGATGGCGATGACGTAACGACGTTCGCCATCCGCGTAGAGCACCAGGGCGATATTGGCGGAACGATTCGGATCGTACTGAAGGCTCTCGACCTTGCCCGGAATCCCGTCCTTGTCGCGGCGGAAATCGATAACGCGGTAAAGCTTCTTGTGGCCGCCACCCATGTGCCGCGTGGTGATATGACCATGCGCATTGCGCCCGGCGGTCCGGGTCTTCGCTTCGACCAGCTTGTCGTGCGGACGACCCTTGTGCAGATTCGGGTTAACGACCTTGACGACACCGCGGCGACCGGGTGAAGTCGGTTTGACTTTTACGAGAGCCATTTAAGCCGCCCCCCCTTCAGCAAAGTTTATTTCCTGACCCGGCTTCAGGCAGACAAACGCCTTCCTGATGTCGCTGCGCCGACCGACGGTGCGACCGGAGCGCTTGACCTTGCCCTTTAGATTGGCGATCTGGACAGATTTGACTTCGACCTTGAACAGCATTTCGACGGCCGCCTTGACTTCAGGCTTTGTCGCGTCGGGTGTCACGATGAACACCACCTGCTCGTTCTTGTCGGCAATGTAGGTAGCTTTTTCGGAAATCTGCGGAGCTACCAGCACCTGCAGCAAACGTTCCGGATTGAAGTTCTTGCTCATGCCAGCATCTCCTCGATCTTGGCCACGGCACCCTTGGTGAAGATCACCTTGGGAAAACGCACCAGGGATACCGGATCAGCCTGATGCGCTTCCAGCACCAGTACATTCGGCAAGTTGCGGGATGCCAGCACCAGGTTGTCGTCCAGACTGTCCGTCACGAGCAGCACGGAATCCAGACCCATGGCTTTCAGCTTCTGGGCAAACAGGCGTGTCTTCGGCGCCTCGATGGCGAAATCATCAATCACCACCAGTTTGTCTTCGCGGGCCAGTTGCGACAGGATAGCCGCCAAACCGGCGCGATACATTTTCCGATTGACCTTCTGGGTGAAATTCTCTTCCGGCGTGTTCGGGAAAATCCGGCCACCGCCACGCCAGATGGGCGAGGATGTCATACCGGCACGTGCACGGCCTGTTCCCTTTTGGCGGAATGGCTTCTTGGTGCTGTGATGCACTTCCTCGCGGTCTTTCTGCTTGCGATTACCCGCGCGGGCGTTGGCTTGATAGGCGACCACCACCTGATGTACCAGCGCCTCATTGAATTCGCGACCAAACAGCGCATCTGACGCTGTAATGGTAGATGCGGCCTGACCCTGGGCGTCAATTAATTTAAGTTCCATGTCATCCCCGCTCTTTCGACGCCTTGATGGCCGGAGCGACAATCACGTCACCCCCCTTGGCGCCAGGCACTGCACCCCTGACCAACAGGAGTTGGCGCGCCTCATCGATGCGGACGACTTCCAGATTCTGTGTCGTACGCGCGACATCGCCGAGGTGTCCGGCCATTTTCTTGCCGGGGAACACGCGCCCCGGATCCTGCGCCATGCCGATGGAACCGGCAGAATTGTGCGACAGGGAATTGCCGTGGGAAGCCCGGTTCGACGAGAAATGGTGTCGGGTAATTGCACCGGCAAATCCCTTGCCGATCGACGTGCCACTCACATCGACTTTCTGACCGACACTGAAAATGCTTGCGGCGACCACGTCACCCGGCTTGAAAGCGGCCAGTTGATCGGGCGCGACACGGAACTCCCTGAGAACTTCACCGGCTTCGACGCCGGCCTTGGCAAGGTGACCCGCTGCCGGCTTGCCTACCCGGCTGGCGCGACGCTTGCCAAAGGTCACCTGAACGGCGGCATAACCATCCGCCTCAGGTGTCTTTATTTGTGTGACGCGGTTATTCGACACATCGAGCAC
>Ga0209391_10002117_pt1 | contig 10366 bp, 9 predicted proteins | sample PPLLak3March2015_FD_187246 | JGI IMG/M metagenome (GOLD analysis project Ga0209391, IMG submission 187246) | Freshwater sediment microbial communities from Prairie Pothole Lake near Jamestown, North Dakota, USA - PPLs Lake P7 Core (1) Depth... | ecosystem: Environmental > Aquatic > Freshwater >... | reverse complement strand
CTCGGCTACGTGGCCGTCGGCCACGTAGCCGAGCGCGGTGTTCCAGTCCACCGCCTGCCACTGCCCGCCCTCCCGGATCATCGGCGTGGTCAGGCGCGCGGGGCTGTTCAGCGCCTCGTACGAAAAACGGTCGCGGTCGGCCAGCCAGCATTCGTTGACGTCTTCGTTCTCAAGCGGTACGACGCGCATCACACGGCTGCCCTTGGTCTGCACGACCAGGTTCGCGCCGGTGGAGTCGTGCGGGCTGACGCTCTTGCGGCGCGCCAGCTCCCAGGTGCGCGCGCTGTAGCGGAAGGGCTTGCTGGTCAGCGCGCCCACCGGGCAGATGTCGATCATGTTGCCCGACAGCTCGGAGTCGACCGTGCCGCCCTTGACCGTGGTGATCTCCGAATGCTCGCCGCGGTGGATCATGCCGAGCTCCATCACGCCGGCGATTTCCTGGCCGAATCTCACGCATCGCGTGCAGTGGATGCAGCGGCTCATCTCCTGCATGCTGATCAGCGGGCCGACGTCCTTGTGGAAGACGACGCGCTTCTCTTCCGTGTAGCGCGAGGCCGAGCCGCCGTAGCCGACCGCCAGGTCCTGCAGCTGGCATTCGCCGCCCTGGTCGCAGATGGGGCAGTCGAGCGGGTGGTTGATGAGCAGGAACTCCATCACCGACTGCTGCGCCTTGAGGGCCTTCTCGCTCTTGGTGTGCACCACCATGCCCTGCGTCACCGGCGTGGCGCAGGCCGGCATCGGCTTGGGCGCCTTCTCGATGTCCACCAGGCACATGCGGCAGTTGGCCGCGATGCTGAGCTTTTTGTGATAGCAGAAATGCGGCACGTAGACGCCGGCTGCGTCGGCTGCATGCATGACCATGCTGCCGGGCGCGACGCTGACTGAGCTGCCGTCGAGCTGGATTTCGATCATGAAGTGCTCACCGCCGCGCCGACGACGCAACGCTTGTGCTCGACGTGGTAGACGAACTCGTCGCGGAAATGCTTGATCATGCCGCGCACCGGCATCGCCGCCGCGTCGCCCAGCGCGCAGATGGTGCGGCCCATGATGTTGTCGGCCACCGAGCCGAGCAGCTCGATGTCCTCCATGCGGCCCTGGCCGTGCTCGATGCGGTCGACCATGCGCCACAGCCAGCCCGTGCCTTCGCGGCAGGGCGTGCACTGGCCGCAGCTTTCGTGCTGGTAGAAGTAGCTCAGGCGCAGCAGGCTCTTGACCATGCAGCGCGTGTCGTCCATGACGATGACCGCACCCGAGCCGAGCATCGAGCCGGCCTTGGCGATGGCGTCGTAGTCCATCGTGGTGTCCATCATGATGTGGGCCGGCAGCACCGGTGCCGACGAGCCACCCGGAATCACCGCCTTCAGCGAGCGCCCGGGGCGCATGCCGCCGGCCAGCTCGAGCAGCTTCGCGAAGGGCGTGCCCAGCGGCACCTCGAAATTGCCGGGACGCTGCACGTCGCCGACCACCGAGAAGATCTTCGTGCCGCCGTTGTTCGGCTTGCCGACCTCCAGGTAGGCCGGGCCGCCGTGGCGGATGATCCAGGGCACAGCCGCGAAGGTCTCGGTGTTGTTGATCGTGGTCGGCTTGCCGTAGACGCCAAAGCTGGCCGGGAACGGCGGCTTGAAGCGCGGCTGGCCCTTCTTGCCCTCGAGCGATTCGAGCAACGCGGTTTCTTCCCCGCAGATGTACGCGCCGAAGCCGTGGAAGGCATGCAGCTGGAAGCTGAAGCCGCTGCCCAGAATGTGGTCGCCCAGGTAGCCGGCGGCGCGCGCCTCGTCCAGCGCCTCCTCGAAGCGCTGGTAGACCTCGAAGATCTCGCCGTGAATGTAGTTGTACGCGGTGCCCACGCCCATCGCGTAGGCGGCGATGGCCATACCCTCGATGACGATGTGCGGGTTGTAGGCCAGGATGTCGCGGTCCTTGCAGGTGCCGGGCTCGCCTTCGTCGGAGTTGCAGACCAGGTACTTCGGGCCGTTGTAGTTCTTCGGCATGAAGCTCCACTTCAGGCCGGTGGGAAAGCCCGCGCCGCCGCGGCCGCGCAGCCCCGAGGCCTTGACCTCGGCCACCACCTGGTCGGGCGTCATGCCGGGGCCGCCGTCCAGGCCGAGGATCTTGCGCAGAGCCTGGTAGCCGCCGCGCGACTCGTAGTCCTTCAGGCGCCAGTTGCGGCCGTCCAGGCCGTCGTAGATCTGCGCGCCGAGGTGCCTGCCGTGGAAGCAGGTCTCGCGGCCGGTGGCCTGGAACTTCGACAGGTCCAGCATGGGCTAGTTGCCTTCCTTGGCGGCATGCGCCTTGAGCGTGTCGACGAGTTCGTCGAGGCGCTCGGGCGTCATGAAGCTGAGCATCTGCCGGTCGTTGACCAGCATCACCGGCGCATCGGCGCAGGCGCCCAGGCATTCGCTGGGCTGCACGGTGAACACGCCGTCTTCGGTGCTGCCGTAGGGCTCGACGCCCAGGCGGTGGCAGACATGGTCCAGCGCCGTCTGGCCGTCGCGCAGCTGGCACGGCAGGTTGGTGCAGACGTTGAGCTTGAACTTGCCCACCGGCTGCTGGTTGTACATGTTGTAGAAGGTGGTGACCTCGTGCACCGCGATCGGCGCCATGCCCAGGTACGCGGCCACCGCGTTCTCGGCCTCGGCCGAGACATGGCCCTGCTCGTGCTGCACGATCGCCAGGCAGGCCATCACGGCCGACTGCTTCTGGTCGCTCGGGTACTTGGCCACTTCACGCGCGAAGCGTGTCAGCGTGCTCTCTGACAGGTTCATCGATCGATCTCGCCGAAGACTATGTCCATCGTGCCGATGATCGCCACCGCGTCGGCGATCATGTGGCCGCGCGCCATCTCGTCCAGCGCCGCCAGGTGCGGAAAGCCGGGCGCGCGGATCTTCAGCCGGTAGGGCTTGTTCGCACCGTCGCTGACCAGGTAGATGCCGAACTCGCCCTTTGGATGCTCCACCGCCGCATAGGCCTCGCCCTCGGGCACGTGGAAGCCCTCGGTGAACAGCTTGAAGTGGTGGATCAGCTCCTCCATGTGCGCCTTCATGTCCACGCGCGACGGCGGCGCCACCTTGTGGTTGTCGACGATCACCGGGCCGGGGTTGGCGCGCAGCCAGTCCACGCACTGCTTGATGATGCGGTTGCTCTGGCGCAGCTCCTCGACGCGCACCAGGTAGCGGTCGTAGGTGTCGCCGTTGGTGCCCACCGGGATGTCGAAATCCATGCGCTCGTAGATGTCGTAGGGCTGCTTCTTGCGCAGGTCCCACTCGATGCCCGAGCCGCGCAGCATCGGGCCGGTGAAGCCCATGTTCATCGCGCGCTCCGGCGTGACCACGCCGATGCCCACGGTGCGCTGCTTCCAGATGCGGTTGTCGGTGAGCAGGGTCTCGTACTCGTCGACATAGCCGGGGAAGCGCTGCGTGAAGGCATCGATGAAGTCCAGCAGGCTGCCCTGCCGGTCCTCGTTCAGCCGGTCGATCGCCTTCTGGTTCTTGATGCGCGACACGCGGTACTGCGGCATCGTGTCCGGCAGGTCGCGGTACACGCCCCCGGGGCGGAAGTAGGCGGCATGCATGCGCGCACCGGACACCGCCTCGTACATGTCGAACAGGTCCTCGCGCTCGCGGAAGCAGTAGATGAGGATGTTCATCGCGCCGCAGTCGAGGCCATGCGCGCCCAGCCACAGCAGGTGGTTCAGCAGCCGCGTGATCTCGGCGAACATGACGCGGATGTATTGCGCGCGCAGCGGCACCTCGATGCCCAACAGCTTCTCGATGGCCAGGCAATAGGCGTGCTCGTTGCACATCATCGACACGTAGTCCAGCCGGTCCATGTAGGGCAGGCTCTGGATGTAGGTCTTGCTCTCGGCCAGCTTTTCCGTCGCGCGATGCAGCAGGCCGATGTGCGGATCGGCGCGCTGGATGACCTCTCCGTCGAGCTCGAGCACCAGCCGCAGCACGCCGTGCGCGGCAGGATGCTGCGGCCCGAAGTTCAGCGTGTAGTTCTTGATCTCGGCCATGTCAGGACGCAGCGCATGGCTTTCGGGCGAACGCCGTGGAACCGGCTTCGCCGGGCCACTGACGTTGCCCCCTTGAGGGGGCGCGCGAAGCGCGTAGGGGGCGGGTCATTGAAGCCCTCCGTAGTTCTCTTCGCGCACGACGCGCGGCGTGATCTCGCGCGGCTCGATCGTCACCGGCTGGTAGATCACGCGCCGCGTCTGAGCGTCGTAGCGCATCTCGACATGGCCGGTGGTCGGGAAATCCTTGCGCATCGGATGGCCGATGAAGCCGTAGTCGGTGAGGATGCGTCGCAGGTCCACGTGGCCTTCGAAGATGATGCCGTACAGGTCGAAGGCCTCGCGCTCGAACCAGTTGGCCGAGCTCCACACCTCCGTCACCGAAGGCACCACCGGCATGTCGTCATCCACGGCGAAGACCTTCAAGCGCAACCGCCAGTTGTGCGCCAGCGACATCAGGTGGCTGACCACTGCATAGCGGGCGCCGTCCCAGGGCATGTTCTTGTAGCTCGAGTAGTCGATGCCGCACAGGTCGATCAACTGCTCGAAGCGCAATGCCGGGTGGTCGCGCAGCCGTCGGGCCACGTCCGGATAACGGTCGGCGGCCACCGTCAGCGTCAGCTCGCCTCGGTCGCGCTTCAGCGAACGTACAGCCTCGCCGAGTTCGGACTCGAGCGCGGCTTGCAGGGTGTCGAGCTTCTGGGTCATTTATCGTGATGGACGGCGTGGGGGCGCTGCAGCCGGAGTTTCAGCGCGCGATGGTGTTCTCGCGCCGGATCTTGTTCTGCAGTTGCAGGATGCCGTAGAGCAGCGCTTCGGCCGTCGGCGGGCAGCCAGGGACGTAGATGTCCACCGGCACGATGCGGTCGCAGCCGCGCACCACGCTGTAGCTGTAGTGGTAATAGCCGCCGCCGTTGGCGCACGACCCCATGCTCAGCACCCAGCGGGGCTCGGCCATCTGGTCGTAGACCTTGCGCAGCGCCGGCGCCATCTTGTTGCACAACGTGCCAGCGACGATCATCAGGTCGCTCTGCCGCGGGCTGGGGCGAAACAGCATGCCGAAGCGGTCGATGTCATAGCGCGCGGCGCCCGCGTGCATCATCTCCACCGCGCAACAGGCCAAGCCGAATGTCATGGGCCACAACGAGCCAGTCTTCGACCAGTTGATCAGCTTGTCCACCGAGGTGGTGACAAAGCCTTCCTTGAGTACGCCTTCGATGCCCATGGTGTGCTGCTCACTCCCAGTCCAGAGCGCCCTTCTTCCATTCGTAGACGAAGCCCACGACGAGGATGGTGAGGAAGATCATCATCGCCCAGAAACCTGACGGCCCGATTTCATGCAGGGCCAGGGCCCAAGGGAAGAGAAAGGCGATTTCCAGGTCGAACAGGATGAACAGGATGGCGACGAGGTAGTAGCGCACGTCGAACTTCATGCGCGCGTCCTCGAAGGCCTCGAAGCCGCATTCATAGGGCGAGTTCTTCGCCGTGTCGGGCCGGTTGGGCCCCAGCGCAAAGCCGATCAACTGCGGGGCCACGCCGACTGCCGCGCCCACCAGGATGAACAGGATGACGGGCAGGTACGGTTGCAGATCCATGTGTCGTGTCCGCTTGGGGACCCTGCTGGTGCCGACGGCGAGACTCGAACTCGCACAGCTTTCGCCACTACCCCCTCAAGATAGCGTGTCTACCAATTTCACCACGTCGGCAGGCGTGTTTTTCTTCGCTGAATGGCCTGAGGTATTGCCACCCTTGCACTGCAACAATTCTAGCGGCAATCGCCAGCCATTCCGGCGCTCGGAACACGGCGCAGCGGCGGTTGCGGTGCCGCAGCCGCGACGCTACTTCGTGGCGCTGGCCGGTGCCGGGATGGGCGCCGGAATCGCCGCAGGCACGCCCTGGGCCGCCGGCGCGGCAGGTGCGGACGCCGCGGCCGGCGCGGGCACGGGTACGGCACCGGGAATGGCCGGTGACGCAGGCACGGCGCTCGCGGCCGGGGCGGCGCGATCGAGCACGCTGTCGCCACTGCTCAGCGGCGCGCTCGCACGGCCCGCGTTGGAGCTGAACGCCAATGCCAGCGTGGCGGCGAAGAACACCGCGGCGCACGCCGCCGTGGTCCGCGACAGGAAGTTCGCACTGCCGCTGGCACCGAACAGGCTGCCCGAGGCGCCGCTGCCGAAGGAAGCGCCCATGTCGGCGCCCTTGCCGTGCTGTATCAGCACGAGTCCGATCATGGCCAGCGCCGTGAGCAGTTGCACGGCATGTAGAAGCGTGGTCCAGATTTGCATGTTGAGTCGAGGTTTCGGTTTGGCGCGGGTTCAGCCCGCGGCGCGGCAGATGGCGACGAAGTCGGCCGCCTTCAGCGAGGCCCCGCCGACCAGTGCGCCGTCGATGTCGGGTTGCGCGAAGAGTGCAACGGCGTTGTCCGGCTTGACGCTGCCGCCGTAGAGAATGCGGATGCGCTCGGCATGAGGGCTGGCCGCCTGCAGCTGCGCACGCAACAACTGGTGCACCTCCTGCGCCTGCTGCGGCGTGGCGCTCAGTCCGGTGCCGATGGCCCACACCGGCTCGTAGGCGACGACCATTTCGGACACGCAGTGCGCGAGCGCGTGAATCACCACCGACAGCTGGCGCTTGACCACTGCGGCGGTCTCGCCGGCCTCGCGCTGCGCCTGCGTCTCGCCCACGCAGACGATCGGCGTGACGCCGGATCCCAGCGCCGCCTGCGCCTTCTCGGCCACAAGCTGGTCCGATTCTTGATGCATCGCGCGCCGTTCCGAATGCCCGACGATGGCATAGCGGCAACCGAACTCGGCCAGCATCGCGGCCGAGACCTCGCCGGTGTAGGCGCCCTGCTTGTGCGCCGAGCAGTCCTGCGCGCCCCAGCGCAGGTCGCTGCCCGCGAGCTTGACCGCTGCCTCGGCCAGGTAGGGGAACGGCACGCAGACCGCCACGTCGGCGCCAAAGGGACGCGCGGCGACGATGCCGGCCAGCAGTTCGGCATTCGCCGGATGGCTGCCATGCATCTTCCAGTTGCCGACCACCAGCTTGCGTTTCGTGCTCATGCTTGGCTCCAATCGAGCACGATCTTGCCCACGTGCACGCTCGATTCCATCAGCGCATGGGCCTGCGCCGCCTGTGCCGCCGGAAACACGGTGTGAATCACCGGTCTGACCTTGCCCGATTCGATCAGCGGCCAGACCCGCTCGCGCAGTTCGCGCGCGATCACCGTCTTGTAGGCGATGCTGCGCGGACGCAGCGTGCTGCCGACGATCCACAGCCGCTTGCGCAGCACCGCCGCCAGGTCCAACGCGGACTTCGTGCCGCCCTGCACCGCGATGAGCGCGATGCGGCCATCCTCGGCCATGCACTCCACCTCGCGCGGCAGGTAGTCGCCGCCCACCATGTCGAGCACGACATCCACCCCGCGCTGCGCCGTGATGCGCTTGACCTCGGCGACGAAGTCCTGCGTGCGATAGTTGATCGCGTGGTCGGCGCCCTGCTGCAGGCAGGCGGTGCATTTATCGTCGCTGCCGGCGGTGACGATGACCTGCACGCCGAAGGCCTTGGCCAGGTGGATGGCCGTCACGCCGATGCCGCTGGAGCCGCCCTGCACCAGCAGCGTCTCGCCGGCGGCCAGGCGCGCGTTCTGGAACAGGTTCTGCCAGACGGTGAAGAAGGTCTCGGGCAACGCGGCGGCCTCAATGTCGGACAGCCCCAAGGGCACCGGCAGGCACTGGCCGGCCGGCGCCACGCACAGTTGCGCGTAGCCGCCGCCGGCCACCAGCGCGCAGGCGCGATCGCCGATCTTCAGTCCGGCGGTCGCCAGGTCCTCGGGCAGGCCTGCCACCACCGTTCCCGCAACCTCCAGCCCCGGCAGGTCGGACACGCCGGGCGGCATCGGATACAGGCCCTTGCGCTGCAGCACGTCGGGGCGATTCACGCCGGATCCGGCCACCGCAATGAGCAGCTCGCCAGCCTTCGGCGCCGGATCAGGGCGCTGCGTCGGCACCAGCACCTCGGGGCCGCCCGGCTGCTTTATCTCTATCGCATGCATGCTCGTTCCTCGACGTATCGCACCGGGGCACAGGCCCCGGGCGCGGTCTCAGTCGCGCGGCGCCTCGTCGGCGGCGGCCGGCGCGGGCGCGGCATCGCCGTTGTTGTCCCGGCGCGGCCTGTCGCCACGGTCACCGCGGTCACCGCGGTCACCGCGATCGTCACGGTCCCGGCGCGGCCGGTCGCCCCACTCGCGGCGCGGCGGGCGCTCGCGCTCCTCTTCCATGCCCTCGGGCCGCTCCAGCAGCGCCTTCATCGACAGCTTGATGCGGCCCTTCTCGTCGGTTTCCAGCACCTTGACCTTGACCACCTGGCCTTCTTCGAGGAAGTCGGTGACCTTCTCCACGCGCTGGTGCGCGATCTGGCTGATGTGCAGCAGCCCGTCCTTGCCCGGCAGGATGTTGATCAGCGCGCCGAAGTCCAGGATCTTCGTGACCGGGCCTTCGTAGACCTTGCCGACCTCGGCCTCGGCCGTGATCTCGGTGATGCGCTTCTTCGCGAACTCGGCCTTGTCGGCGTCGGTCGAGGCGATGGTGATGGTGCCGTCTTCGCCGATGTCGATGACGCAACCGGTCTCTTCGGTCAGCGCGCGGATCACCGCGCCACCCTTGCCGATGACGTCGCGGATCTTCTCCGGGTTGATCTTCATCGTGTACAGGCGCGGCGCGAACTGCGACACCTCGGCCTTGGCCTCGCCCATCGCCTCGGTCATCTTGCCCAGGATGTGCAGCCGCGCCTCCTTGGCCTGCGCCAGCGCCACCTGCATGATCTCCTTGGTGATGCCCTGGATCTTGATGTCCATCTGCAGCGCGGTGATGCCGCTGGTGGTGCCGGCGACCTTGAAGTCCATGTCGCCCAGGTGATCCTCGTCGCCCAGGATGTCGGTCAGCACGGCGAAGCGGTTCGCATCCTTGATCAGGCCCATCGCGATGCCGGCCACGTGGGCCTTCATCGGCACGCCGGCGTCCATCAGCGCCAGGCAGCCGCCGCACACCGAGGCCATCGACGACGAGCCGTTCGATTCGGTGATCTCGCTGACCACGCGCATGGTGTACGGGAAGTCTTCCTTCTTCGGCAACGCGGCGATCAGCGCGCGCTTGGCCAGACGGCCGTGGCCGATCTCGCGGCGCTTCGGGCTGCCGAAGCGGCCGGCCTCGCCGGTGGCGAAGGGCGGCATGTTGTAGTGCAGCATGAAGTTGTCGCTGAACTCGCCGGCCAGCGCGTCGATGCGCTGCGCGTCGCGCTCGGTGCCCAGCGTGGCCACCACCAGCGCCTGCGTCTCGCCGCGCGTGAACAGGGCAGAACCGTGTGTGCGCGGCAGCACGCCGTTGCGGATCTCGATGGCGCGCACGGTGCGCGTGTCGCGACCGTCGATGCGCGGCTCGCCGGCCAGGATCTGGCCGCGCACGATGCGCGCCTCGATGTCGAACAGCATCGACTCGACCTTGACCGCGTCGAACTCAGTGCCTTCGGCCTTCAGCGCGGCCAGCACATTGGCATAGGCCTCGCGGCAGGCCTGCGTGCGCGCCTGCTTGCTGCGGATCTGGTAAGCCGCGCGCAGCGGCTCCTCGGCCAGCGCATTCAGCTTGGCGATGAAGGCCTCGTCCTTGGGCGGCGCCTTCCAGTCCCATTCGGGCTTGCCGGCGTCGCGCACCAGTTCGTTGATGGCGGCGATGGCGACGTTGCCCTGCTCGTGGCCGAAGACCACGGCGCCGAGCATGATCTCCTCGGACAGCATGTCCGCTTCGCTTTCCACCATCAGCACGGCGGCCTCGGTGCCGGCGACCACCAGGTCGAGCTTGGAGTCGAGCAACTGCGTCTTGCCGGGGTTGAGCACGTACTCGCCGTTGACGTAGCCCACGCGCGCGGCGCCGATCGGGCCGTCGAAAGGGATGCCGCTGATCGCCAGCGCGGCGCTGGTGCCGATCATCGCGGCGATGTCGGCCTGCACCTCGGGGTTCAGGCTGAGCACATGCACGATGACCTGCACCTCGTTGTAGAAACCTTCGGGGAACAGCGGGCGGATCGGCCGGTCGATCAGGCGGCAGGTCAGGATCTCCAGCTCGCTGGGGCGGCCTTCACGCTTGAAGAAGCTGCCCGGGATCTTGCCCGCGGCGTAGGTCTTCTCGGTGTAGTCCACCGTCAGCGGGAAGAAGTCCTGTCCCGGCTTGGCGTTCTTCGACGCCACCACGGTGGCCAGCACCACGGTGTCGTCGATGTTGACCATGACGGCGCCGCTGGACTGGCGGGCGACCTCGCCGGTTTCCAGCGTGACGGTATGCGGGCCCCACTGGAAGGTCT
>Ga0209391_10002115_pt1 | contig 10368 bp, 9 predicted proteins | sample PPLLak3March2015_FD_187246 | JGI IMG/M metagenome (GOLD analysis project Ga0209391, IMG submission 187246) | Freshwater sediment microbial communities from Prairie Pothole Lake near Jamestown, North Dakota, USA - PPLs Lake P7 Core (1) Depth... | ecosystem: Environmental > Aquatic > Freshwater >... | reverse complement strand
TCCTGCGGTCTCCTTTCTGAGACTCGGGTCGTTGACGCCGGAGTGAGCCACGCCTGATGCCGTCTGTTTCGAACTGGAATTCTGAAAAATGAAAACTGTGGACCTGATCTATTTCAACGCCGGCGGGGGCCATCGCGCCTCCGCACTCGCGCTGGAGTCCGTGCTGCGCGCGCAGGAACGACCCTGGCGGGTGCGACTGGTCAACCTCTTTGAAGTCCTGGACCCCCAGGACAAGTTCCGCAAATTCACCGGAAGTGCTCCCGAGGACTGGTACAACAAGCGGCTCGCGCGTGGATGGACGATCGGAATGGCGCAGGAATTGAAACTGTTGCAAGGTCTGATCCGGTTTGCGCATGCACGCCTGGTCAGACAGCTCCAGCAGCACTGGTTGCAGACGGAACCCGACCTCGTCGTATCGCTGGTGCCCAATTTCAATCGGCCAATTTTCGACAGCCTGGTGTCAGCGCTGCCCGGTGTACCGTATGTCACTTTGCTGACCGACCTGGCGGACTTCCCGCCAAATTTCTGGATCGAACGGGATCAGTCGCAGCATTTCATCTGCGGCACGGCGAAAGCCGTGGAGCAGGCCCTTGTCCTGGGCCACGAACAACACCGCATCCACGCCACGTCGGGCATGATCATCCGGCCCGATTTTTACAAGCCGCCGGTCAACAACCGTGCGCAAGAGCTGAGTCGTCTCGGCCTGGACCCTCGACGTCCCACAGGCCTGGTCATGTTCGGCGGCCATGGATCCAGATCCATGCTCGGGATTGCCAGGAAACTAACCGATACGACGCAGCTGATACTGATTTGCGGCCACAACAAGGCGCTCGCGGCCCAGCTGCGCGACTTGCCGAAGGCAGCACCCCGGCTGGTGGTGGAGTTCAGCTCGGACATGCCTTACTACATGCAACTGTCGGACTTTTTCATTGGCAAGCCAGGACCAGGAAGCATCAGCGAGGCTGTGCAGCAGGGTTTGCCGGTGATCGTCGTGAACAATGCCTGGACGATGCCGCAGGAGCGTTACAACGCCCACTGGGTTCGCGCCAATCACCTCGGCATTGTTCACCGCAGCTTCCGCACGATAGACCAGGCGGTCGCCCAGCTATTGAGTCAGCTCGACGTGTACCGCGCCAATGTGCGCAAAGTTGAAAACCGTGCCTTGTTTGAGGTCCCGCAGATTCTTGCCGGGCTGCTGCTCGAAGCGGATCAGGTTCGTCAATGCGAATGGAAGCAGGAGCCTGAAGGCGCACAGTCGAGCGTAAAAAGAGTCGATCAGGCCTCCTGCAACTAGGCCGCAATTTGATAGTTACGCTGTCGGCCTCTTGACGCGGCGTGGCGCGCGCACTTCGCATGCCGCAGTGGTGGCCCGACAACTGGGCAAGGTCTGCCTGGTCGGATGCGAGGCTTTGCGAATCGACTCCCGGTCGCGAACTGTTCGGCTGGGTGAAGCGCTCCTGGGCGAAGGGGATGTCATCACGCTGGACGGCAATGACGGGCAGGTGTACCCCGGCGCGGTTGAATCGGTCAGGGTGCCCGACGAAGCCCTGCTGGGCCGCCTGCGGGCGCTTCGAACGCTCGAAGCGCGCAACCATCAGGGCAAGCGCCACAAATGAGAAACGGCACCGCAGCGGCGCCATCGCGGACCGCTCTGCTGGCCAATCCTTCAGTCCGGGCATCAGCCGGATACGGCAACCCGTTGGAAGGATGGTGGAAAGATGTTGCAAAAAAACCATTATTTATAGCAACAAAGGGTTACCGCCATTGTCGAAAACGGTCCACTTCGCTTTAATGGTATATACCGTTTCGTCAACCCTATCAAAAGCGAGGAGTCCAATGTTCTTCAAGCAATTCTTGAAAGCGGCCCGCTTCATTCTGGAGCGGCTCAGCCGGCATGGGTCCGCTGAGGTTGCCGGCCGCGCGCCGCCCCCCAAGCAGCTGGGGTACTCCGCGGCCTGCATGATTTCGCTCGACAACCTGCCGCGTTGATTCGGCAAGTCAGCCGCGCCTCCCGGGCGCGCACCAGCCTGAAACCCAGCCGCTGCGCTGGGTTTTTTCATGGCCAGACGCATCGGTGGCGTCCATAAACGACGTATACTGTATATATCGTTAATACCCAGGAGTCACCACATGGCGACAGCAGAAAATGCACTTCCCACTGTGCCGCCGGCTAAAGCCGCGACAGCCGTGGCTCTTCCCGCCAAGGTCGTGGCGGTTGAGGCGCCAAAACCGCCTGCGGCGAAAGTTGCACCCAAGGCGCTTGTCAAGAAACCTGCCAAGCGACCCGCCCCCGACAACAAGTCGGGCGGCAAGACAGCCGCCCCGACACCCGTGAAGAAGTCGGTCACGCCGGTTGCGAAGGCAGTCGCCAGGCCTGCGCCCAAGTCAAAAGCCATCGCGCCAGCCAAGGAAAAGAAAGCGAAGCTGGTGCGTGACAGCTTCACCATCCCGAAAGACGAGTATGGTGTTCTTGGTGAACTCAAGCATCGCGCCGGCAAACTGTCCATGCCGATCAAGAAAAGCGAACTGCTGCGTGCTGGCATCAAGGCGCTGACAGCCATGTCGGACAGTGCGTTTCTGGCGGTGTTGAAGGCTGTTCCCACGATCAAGACCGGCCGTCCCGCCAAGAGCTGATTGAGCAGGAGGGATTTGTCGGCGCCGTACTGGTGTTGTACGGCGGCCCGGCATCCTCCGCTTCATCGTGGTCCCCGATGTGTCCGCGGCTCTGGCGGACCGTGCCCGACAATCACCCCGGTGAAAACCCGCCATTTCGCGCAGCTGGTTGCGCTTTCTGCCCTGTGGGGCGCCTCCTTCATGTTCCTTCGCATTGCCAGCCCGGTGTTCGGGCCCAATGTGATGGCGGCCTTGCGCATCGGCCTGGCCACGCTCACGCTCGCGCTCATCATGGCCGCCATGAAGCAGCGCTGGCCCTGGCGGCACTGGCGCGAGCTGACGATGCTCGGCGCGCTGTCGGTGGCGGTGCCCTTCCTGCTGTTCGCCTGGGCTGCGCTGCGCCTGCCGGCCGGCTACAGCGCCCTGCTCAACAGCACCGCCGTGGTGTTTGGCACGCTGGCGGCGGCCTGGATGAAGGAAGACACGCTGACCGCGCGCAAGCTGACCGGCTGCGTGCTGGGCTTTGCCGGCGTGGCGCTGATCGTGCGTCTGGGCCCGGTGGCGCCCACGCCCGAGGTGCTGCTGGCCGCGCTGGCCTGTATCGGCGCGGCGGCCTGCTACGGCGTGGCCACGCCGCTGATGAAGCGTGCGACCCAGCGGATGGAGCCGCTGGCGATCGCGGCGGGCATCCACCTCGCCTCCCTGGCCTTGCTGATGCCGGGCGCGGCCTGGAGCTGGCCCCAGGCGCGCTATTCCGAGGAGGCGATGCTGGCCCTGCTGGTGCTGGGCGTGGTGACCTCGGGGCTGGCTTACTGGATGCACCTGCGGGTGATCCGCCATGTGTCGTCGGTCGCGGCGATCAGCCCGGCCTTCATGATCCCGGTGTTTGGCGTGACCTGGGGCCACCTGTTTCTGGGCGAGGCGCTGGGCTCGGGTATCTGGGCCGGCGGCGCGCTGATCCTGCTGGCCACCGCGCTGATCACCGGCTTCAACCCTGTGCAGAAGATCCTGGATGCTGTAGACGCCAGACCTTGAAGGCGCAGCCGGTCGCTATCAAACTGGTAGCTATAGATAGCCAGAAGACGCTGGACAAGCCGTATTTTGAGCTTATAACGCCGCCTGCCAAACCCCCGAGAACGCCCGGCAGGCCGTAGGCGATCACGGTGTACAGTGCCTGCCCGCGCCCGCGCAGTTGTCCCGGGAAATGGTGCGACAGCAACGCGATGCACACCGTGTGATGCGTGGCAAAGGTGAATGCGTGCAGCGCCTGGGCCAGCAGCAGGGCCACCAGCACGCTGGCGCTGCTGGCCGTGATCCCCATGCGCAGCACCATCGCCGCCGAGCACAGCACCAGCCAACCGGTCAGGCTCAGCATCGGCAGCCAGCGTGACTGCGTGAAGAACCAGCCGATCTCGACGATCACCGACACCGCCCACAGCACGCCGATCATGGTCTTGCTGTAGCCCAGCGAGTCCAGGTACAGCGAAAAGAACACATAGATGCCGATATGCGAGAGCACATGGAAAAACGCCGCGGCAAAAAACCACTGAACCGCGCGCTGGCGCAGCACCGGCAAGACCGAGACCTTGGCCTCGTGCGCAGGAATCGCTTCCTTCAGGTCGGGCAGGAACCAGACCGCCAGCGTGACGGCCGCCAGGCTCAGCGTGGTCCAGGCCGGAAAGTCCTTCATGCCGAAATGTTCGAACCAGGCGCCCGCCGTGAACACCGTGACCAAGAAGCCCAGCGAACCCCACAGACGCACGCGGCCGTAGCGCCGGGCGTCGAAGCTGCCGCCCTGGCTGACCAGGTGCGCCATGGCCGCCTCGCTCATCGGCATCATCGAACTGGTGTGGGTAAACATCACCAGCAGCACCACGCCGAGCCACAGCGGGCTGAGCTCGAACCAAAGGCCGATGGACACGAGCAGCGCGGCCGTGGCCCCGTAGCGCAGCAGCCTGACGCGCTCGCCGGTATGGTCGCTGAGCCAGCCCCAGCCGTAGGGCGCAAACAACCGCGTGGCGGCCTGCACCGAGGTCAGCACGCTGATGGCGAACAGGCCGAAGCCCATCTCCTTGAGCCACAGCGGCAAGTAGGGATTGAAAAAGCCGATGTGCGCGAAATAGCCGGCCGACAGCGCCGCAAAGGGAATCAGCTGGCGGCGGCCGGCAGGGCCCGCGCTCATGGTGGTGACTTTCTACGGGTGTGCATTCAAGCGCAGGACAAAACGCAAAGCCGAAGACAGTGCTGTAGCACGGCGAGGCGAAGCAACGCAGTAATACGCTTGAAGGCGAATCCGTATCAGAGGAAAGAGGCCTTGATCGGCGACACCGGCAGGTTCACGTCGGCGCACTGGGCGCGGTGGCGCAGCGCGTGCTCCATCACGACAAGAGCCAGCATGGCCTCGGCGATGGGTGTGGCGCGGATGCCGACGCAAGGGTCGTGCCGGCCCTTGGTCACGACTTCCGTGGAATGGCCTTCGATGTCGATGGACTCGCGCGGTGTGAGGATGGAACTGGTCGGCTTGATGGCGATGCTCACTTCGAGGTCCTGCCCGGTGCTGATGCCGCCGAGCACGCCACCGGCGTTGTTGCTCTTGAAGCCCCCGGGTGAAAGCGAATCGCCGTGCGTGGTGCCGCGCTGCGTGACGCTGGCAAAGCCGGCGCCGATCTCCACGCCCTTGACCGCGTTGATGCCCATCATGGCCCAGGCGATGTCGGCGTCCATCTTGTCGAACAGCGGCTCGCCCAGGCCCACAGGCACCTTGCGGGCGGTCACACGCAGGCGCGCGCCGCAGGAGTCGCCAGCTTTGCGCAGCTCGCCCATGTAGGCCTCCAGCCCGCTGACATCGGCCACCGGCGCGAAGAACGGGTTGTTCGGCACGTGGTCCCAGCTCTCGAAGGGGATGACAAGGTCGCCGATCTGCGTCATGCAGCCGTGAAACGTGGTGCCGTATTTTTCGAACAGCCACTTTTTGGCCACCGCGCCGGCGGCAACCATCGGCGCGGTCAACCGCGCCGATGAGCGCCCGCCGCCGCGCGGGTCGCGCAGGCCGTATTTGTGGAAGTAGGTGTAGTCCGCGTGGCCGGGGCGGAAGGTCTGCAGGATGTTGCCGTAGTCCTTGCTGCGCTGGTCGGTATTGCGGATCAGCAGGGCGATCGGCGTGCCGGTGGTCTTGCCCTCGTAAACGCCGGAGAGGATTTCCACCGCATCGGGCTCATTGCGCTGGGTGACGAACTTGCTGGTTCCGGGGCGGCGGCGGTCCAGGTCGCCCTGGATGTCGGCCTCGCTCAAGGTCATGCCCGGCGGGCAGCCGTCGATCACGCAGCCGATGGCCGGGCCGTGGGATTCACCGAAGTTGGTGACTGCGAATAGGGTGCCGAAGGTGTTGCCGCTCATGCAAACGATTATCCCCGACCCATGGCCTGCAGCGGCCGCCACGCCGATCTGGTGCAAACCGGCTGGAACATTTCATGCTTGATGCTGCAGTGCAGCAACTCTTTTCACGCTGCCCAACCCGGAGGAACCCCATGCTGGACCGCACCACCACCCTGTTCTCCCACGTCAAACCCGCCGACACCGATTACGCCCCTGGCGGCCTGCGTGATTTCTTTCTCTACCGCGACCTCGGCGTGGCCGAAGCCACGCACGGCAAGGTCATCGCGCATCTGGTCAAGGCCAATCTGGCACCTGAAAAGGGCACGGGCTGGCACCGTCATGAGGCGGATTTCCAGATCGTCATCATGGTCAAGGGCTGGGCCAAGTTCATGTACGAGGACCAGGTGACCCTCGTGCAGGCCGGCGACTGCGTGCACCAGCGCCCAGGCATCCGGCACTACCTGTTCGACTACTCGCCGGACATGGAGTATCTGGAGATCGTCTCGCCGGCCGACTTCAAGACCGTGGACGTGGAGCCGGTCTGCGCCATCCCGGATCCGACACCCTGGGCCTGAGTCCGTCTCGCGGGTTGGCTACAGAGCACGCCTCAAAGGGGTCTGTCCGGCAAGATCCAGCCAGTTGAGGACAGAGCAAAATTTCACTGCGTGTAAATTCTTGGTCTGTCCCGCAAGGTTTCAGAACTCCGCTTCGAGTTCGTCGATTTCGTCAGGCTCGAGTTGCGCCGCAGCGACCCACTCCTTCATGGCGGGCAGTGCCATGATGGTCTTGCAGTAGGCCGCGCAGACCGGGTCCAGCGCCACGTCGTAAGTCAGGAAGCGCGTCACCACCGGCGCGTACATGGCGTCGGCCATGCAGGGGTGGGCGCCAAACAGGTAAGGCCCGCCGTAGGTGGCCAGGCACTCTTTCCAGATCTCGACGATGCGGGCGATGTCGCCCTGCGCGCGCGACCACACCTTGTACTTCGGGAAATGGGCCTTGATGTTCATCGGCAGCGCCGAGCGCAGCGAGCTGAAGCCCGAATGCATTTCGCCGCAGATGGCGCGGCAGTGCGAGCGCGCCGCCAGGTCGGCCGGTAGCAGGCCGGCCTTGGGTTTGATCTCGTGCAGGTACTCGCCGATCGCCAGCGTGTCCCAGACCTTCAGGCCCTGGTGCTGCAATGAGGGTACAAGCATTGACGAGGAGAGCAGCAGGATCTCGGCCTTCATGGCCGGGTCGTCCGGCGGCACCACATGCTCGGTGAAGTCGAGCTTGGCCAGCTTCGCCATCAACCAGCCGCGCAGGGCCCAGGCGCCGTAGTTGCGGCTGCTGATGGTGAGTACGGCTTTGGACATGAACAGTCTCCTAGGGTGGTTGACCCGGCAACGCAAAGGCTGTGCCAGTCCGGGGCGCACCGGCCCGGTGCACGCGCTTCGTCGCTGGCTGGCCCGCTAATTGCCTTCAAGGACAGCGACACGACCCCCTCTTCAGGAACCCCATGCTTTATCAGGCCTACCAACTCCAGTCCGACCTGATGTCGCCGCTGCGCCTGATGGCCCAGCACGCCAGCGCCAGTCTGTGGCTGCAAAAGACCGAGCGCAGCCTGGTGCGCCGTCTTTCGGCCGTCAGCGAAGTCATTTCGCGCATGCGCCTGACGCATGCCCGCCCCGCCTACGGCATTGACACCGTGAACGTGGCCGGCGAGGAAGTGCCGGTCACCGAGGAAAAAGTGATGTCCGCGCCCTTCGGCACGCTGATTCGGTTCCGCAAGGCCTACACCGGCGGCGAACCGCACCCGCCCGTGCTGCTGGTGGCGCCGCTGTCGGGCCACTTTGCCACGCTGTTGCGCGAAACCGCGAGCACCCTGCTGCAGGACCACGACGTGTACATCACCGACTGGCACAACGCGCGCGACGTGCCGTTGAGCCAGGGCGCGTTCGCACTGGACGATTACATCGACCACATGATCCGCTTCCTGGCCGCCATCGGCCCCGGCGCCCATGTGGTCGCCGTCTGCCAGCCCTGCGTGGCAGCGTTGGCGGCCGCGGCCGTCATGGCCGAGGACGACCACCCCGCCCAGCCGCTCAGCCTGACGCTGATGGCCGGCCCGGTGGACTGCCGCGTCAACCCGACCGGCGTGAACACCCTGGCAATGAGCAAGCCGATCGATTGGTTCGAGAAAAACCTGATCAGCCGGGTGCCCCTGCCCCATGCCGGCTTCATGCGCCGCGTCTACCCCGGCTTCGTGCAACTCACCGCCTTCATGAGCATGAACCCGGAGCGCCACAAGCAGGCCTTCAAGCACATGTACGAGCACCTGGTGGAGGGCGAGGTCGAGCAGGCGCGCGTCATCCAGAATTTTTACGACGAATACCTCGCGGTGAACGACCTGCCGGCCGAGTTCTACCTGGAGACGGTGGAAAAGGTCTTCCAGACCTTCGATCTGGCGCGCGGCGCGCTCAGCTACCGCGACCGCACCGTCAATCCGGCGGCCATCCGCCGCACGGCCTTGTTCACGGTGGAAGGCGAGCGTGACGACATCTGCTCGGTGGGCCAGACGGTGGCCGCGCACGACCTGTGTCCCAGCATCCGCCCCTACCTGAAGACGCACCACGTGCAGACCGGCGTCGGCCACTACGGTGTGTTCAGCGGAAAGAAGTGGAACCAGCAGATCTACCCGCGCGTACGCGAGGTCATCCATGCGAGCATGGGCTGATCGGAGCGGGTCAAAGGAGATTCACGCCAGAACGGCGTGAATCGCGAGGCCTGACTTCAGGGAACGTCGGGTCCGGTCTTGCCGTCAGTTTCCGGCTCTTCAGCCGGCCAGTCGTGGATGTAGGCCTTGAGCATCTTGTTCTCGAAACTCTGGCTCTCGACGACGAACTTGGCCACGTCGTAGAAGCTGATCACGCCCATCAGCATTTTCTTGTCCATCACGGGCATGTAGCGAGCGTGGCGCTCCAGCATCATGCGGCGCACTTCGTCAATCTCGGTCTCCGTGGTGCAGGTCAGGGGATGGTCGTCCATCGACGCACGAACCTTCGTGGTGCCCAGCATGCCGCCATTTTTCACGATGGTCTGAATGACCTCGCGGAAGGTCAGCATGCCGACCAGATCACCGTGCTCCATGACCACCAGCGAGCCGATGTCCCGCTCGGCCATGATGTTCACTGCGCTGGCCAGCGACTCATCGGGAGTGACAGTGAACAGGGTGTTGCCCTTGACGCGTAGGATGCCGCTGACTTTCATGGTGATCTCCAATGTCGCCGCCATGGCGTACTTTGAAAAGAATATAGCCCACAATTGGCAGAAATAACACCTTCCGCAAAACAGAAGCTCTTGGAGACTCGCATGTCCGGCTATTCCGACCCCGGTTTTGACACCTTGGCACTGCACGCCGGTGCCGCCCCGGACCCTACCACTGGCGCGCGCGCCGTGCCGATTCATCTCACCACCTCCTTCGTCTTCGAGTCCAGCGACCATGCGGCGGCGCTGTTCAACCTTGAGCGCGCCGGCCACGTCTACAGCCGCATCAGCAACCCGACCAACGCGGTCTTCGAGCAGCGCATGGCGGCGCTCGAAGGCGGCATCGGCGCCATCGCCACCGCCAGCGGCCAGGCGGCGCTGCATCTGTCGATTGCCACGCTGATGGGCGCAGGCTCCCATATCGTGGCCAGCACGGCGCTGTACGGTGGCTCGCAAAACCTGCTGCACTACACGCTGCGCCGCTTCGGCATCGACACCACGTTCGTGAAGCCGGGCGACATCGACGGCTGGCGCGCCGCCGTGCAGCCGAACACCAAGCTGTTTTTCGGTGAAACCGTGGGCAACCCGGGGCTGGACGTGCTGGACATTCCCACGGTCTCGACAATAGCCCACGAGGCGGGCGTGCCGCTGCTGGTGGACTCCACGCTCACCTCGCCCTGGTTGATCAAGCCCTTCGACCATGGCGCGGATCTGGTCTACCACTCGGCCACGAAGTTTCTGTCCGGACACGGCACGGTGATCGGCGGCGTGGTGATCGATGGTGGCAGCTTCGACTGGGAAGGGCCGCGCTCGGCCGGCAAGTTCACCGAGCTGACACAGGCCTACGAAGGTTTCCACAACATGATCTTCAGCGAGGAAAGCACTGTGGGCGCCTTCCTGCTGCGGGCGCGCCGCGAAGGCCTGCGCGACTTCGGCGCCTGCATGAGCCCGCACACCGCCTGGCTGATCCTGCAGGGCATCGAGACCCTGCCCTTGCGCATGGCACGCCACATGAGCAACACGCAAAGGGTGGTGGAATTCCTGGCCGCCCAGCCCTTTGTCGGCCGTGTCGGCCACCCGATACTGGACAGCCACCCGAGCCATGCGTTGGCGCAGAAGCTGCTGCCGCGCGGCGCG
>Ga0209391_10002112_pt1 | contig 10371 bp, 12 predicted proteins | sample PPLLak3March2015_FD_187246 | JGI IMG/M metagenome (GOLD analysis project Ga0209391, IMG submission 187246) | Freshwater sediment microbial communities from Prairie Pothole Lake near Jamestown, North Dakota, USA - PPLs Lake P7 Core (1) Depth... | ecosystem: Environmental > Aquatic > Freshwater >... | reverse complement strand
CAACTTGAGCCCGTTCGCGATTCTGGTCAGCCTGACGGTGTGGTCGGGTCTCTGGGGCATCGCCGGCGCATTCCTGGCGGTGCCGATCACCTCGATCATGACGATCGTCCTCGCCGGATTCGCCGGGACGCGTCCGATCGCCGTCCTGCTGTCGCGCGACGGCCGCGTGTAGCGCAATAAGTAGGGTCAGACTCGACTTTCGAACAATTGGGGTCAGACCCCACTATCAACAGGTGGGGTCTGACCCCAATTGTTCCAGTTGTTCGCTACTTGCGCAGCGCCGCGTCGACCATTCCGCGCAGCTCCTCGAGGCCGAACGTCGGCAGCGGCTTGCCGTTGACGAAGTACTCGGGCGTCTTCACGACCTTGAGGGCCTTCGCATCGGCGAAGTCCTGCGCGGCGCGTTGGCGGACCTCGGGCCGCTGCATGTCGGCCTGCAGCCGTGCCATGTCGAGGCCCGGCACGTTGTCGAGCACGGCCGTGGCGGCATCCGGCTGTACGCGGTGGTTGTTCACCCAGCGGTCCTGCGCGCGCAGCAACGCCTCCAGCGCCTCCCAGTACTTGCCTTGCAGCTGCGCCGCCTCGAGCATCGCGACCACCGCCTCCGAGCCCGGGTGGAAAGGCACGTGACGGGTCACCAGTCGCAGGCGACCGGGGTTGGCGGCCAGCATGCGCTTGACCTCGGGAAAGAACAGCGCGCACGTCTCGCACGCCGGGTCGAGGAACTCGACAATCGTCACCTTCGCGTCGGATGGACCCAGCGACGGCAAGCCGGGGCGCACGAGCACCGCGGGATCGGCGGTGGCGACGGGCCGGTCCGCGGGCGCGCTGCCGCCGCGCTCGACGACGACCGCGATGACGAGTACCGCGCCCAGCAACAATACGGTGATGGCGAACAGCAGCTTGGTACTCATGCAGGAGACTCCCGTCGGGCGGCACGCAACGACGCGGGCCGCAGCGACGCGAGGCTACCAGAATCCCGCGCGAAAGCCGCGTCACGTGATCATCGTCACAGAACCGCACGCCTCGGGCACGGATACTTGATCCTCCTGCACCGACGCGACAACCACGCCATGACCAAGCGTTACCGCGACATCACCCGCTCGATCTCGGGCTCTCTCGCCAAGCTCCGGCCGGCGATCCCCGACGTCACCACGGCGTTTTCCCACATGGCCCGCGCCGCCCTCAAGGACGGCGCACTCGACAAGAAGACCAAGGAACTGATCGCGCTCGCGATCGGCGTCGCCATGCGCTGCGACGGCTGCATCGGCTTCCACGTCGACGCGCTGGTCAAGCTCGGCGCGACACGCGCCGAGCTCGAAGAGACGCTCGGCATGGCGATCTACATGGGCGGTGGGCCCTCGCTGATGACCGCCGCCGACGCGATCGCGGCATGGGAAGAGTTCACCACGGCGGCGGAGCCGAAGCCCGCGGGATGACGCACCCCCGGGGGCTAGAATTGCGTCATCCGCTTACGGAGGACACGACGATGACTCAGGACGAATCGAAAAGGGCCGTCGCCCGCGAGGCGCTTCGCTACGTCGTCGACGACGCGTACATCGGCGTAGGCACGGGCTCGACCGCGAACCTCTTCATTGACGAGCTCGCGAAGTACCGGGGACGCATCCGCGGCGCGGTGGCAAGCTCGGTGGCGACCGCCGAGCGGCTCAAGTCGCACGGCATCCCGGTCGAGGAGCTCAACAACACCGGCGACCTGCCCGTCTACGTCGACGGTGCCGACGAGGTCACCGAGCACGGCGCGATGATCAAGGGTGGCGGTGGCGCGCTGACGCGCGAGAAGATCGTCGCCGGCGCGTCGCGCCAGTTCGTCTGCATCGTCGACGGCTCGAAGGTCGTCCCCGTGCTCGGCACGTTTCCGCTGCCTGTCGAGGTGATCCCGATGGCGCGGAGCTACGTCGCGCGCCAGCTGGCGAAGCTCGGCGGCCAGCCCGAGTGGCGGATGGGCTTCACCACGGACAACGGCAACCTGGTTCTCGACGTCCGGGGCCTGTCGATCGTCAACCCGTTCGAGCTCGAATCGGCGATCAACCAGATCCCCGGTGTCGTCACCGTCGGGCTGTTCGCGCGACGGGGCGCCGACGTGATCCTGATCGGTGGCGACGCCGGCGTGAAGACGCTGAAGCCGACGCGAGCGTAGGCGCGGACGGGGCAACCGCCCCGCCCGCGTTCGCCGTGGCTACTTCTTCGGCTGGGCCGGCGCCGACGGGGCAGTGGGCGCTGCCGGAGCGGCTGGCGCAGCGGGCGTCACCGCGATCGCCATCGCCTCGGTGTACGTGGCCTGCACCTGATCACCCTTCTTGATCAGCTTGAACTGCTCGGGGTCGCGGACCTTGAGCTCGACGGTGCGCTGTGGTCCCTTGAGCGTGACCACCTGCGTCTCGGCGTTGAGGTCGATCACGTCGGCGACGACCGTGACCTGACGGCCTCCGACCATGCCCGGACGCTCGCCCGGCTTGGCCGCCGCCGCGCCCTCCTTCGCGGTAGCTGCCACCGGCGCTCCGCCGCCCTTCTTCAGTTCGAGCGCCAGCGACTCGACGTACTCGACGGTGACCTGGTCGCCGACCTTGATCTGCGCGAAATTCTTCACCTCGGGGCCGGCGGTGACCACCATTTCGTTGCCCTTCGGGCCCTTCAGCGTGACGGCGCGGGTCGCGGCGTCGATCGCGGTGATCGTCGCGGTCGCCTTGACGGTCTGCGCCATGGCCACCTTGCCGGGTGCCTTGCCCACGACGGTGGCACCGGTCTGGGCAGAAGCGGGAAGCACGGCCAACGCGGCCGCGAGAACGACACTACCGAACATCGTGCGAAACATGGAACGACTCCTGAAATCAGGGCCGTCGTGGCAGCCGGCCCATGCCGGCGCCGCGTCGCGGCCAATGGAAAACCGGTGATTATCGCACTCCGTGGCACCCAGGCCCGGGACGCTAGAATGCGCCGATGACCAACCTCGCGATCCCCGGCCTGGGCACCTTCGCCGACGTCGCCGCCTACATGCAGGGCGTGGGCGAGGCCGCGCGTGCCGCCTCGCGCGCCCTGGCGCGCGCCGACTCGGCCGCCAAGGACCGCGCGCTGGCAGCGATCGCCGCCGCGCTCCGCCGCGACGCGGCGAGGCTGCTCGCCGCCAACGCCGAGGACGTCGCCGCCGCCAAGTCGCGCGGTGCGGATGCCGCGTTCGTCGATCGGCTGACGCTCACGTCCCGGTCCGTCGAGGCGATGGCCAAGGGCGTGGAGGAGATCGTCGCGCTGCCGGATCCCGTCGGCGAGATCACCGACCTCCGGTTCCGTCCGACCGGCATCCAGGTCGGCAGGATGCGCGTGCCCTTGGGCGTGGTCGGCATCATCTACGAGTCGCGGCCCAACGTGACCGTCGACGCCGCGGCGCTGTGCCTCAAGGCCGGCAACGCGACGATCCTGCGCGGCGGCTCCGAGGCGCAGCAGAGCAACGCCGCGATCGCCGCGTGCGTGCAGGAAGGCCTGCGCGCCGCGGGGCTTCCCGAGACTGCGGTGCAGGTCGTCGCCACCACCGACCGCGCGGCCGTCGGGCACCTGATCGCCGACGAGAAGCACGTCGACGTGATCGTGCCCCGTGGCGGCAAGAGCCTGATCGAGCGCATCTCTCGCGAGGCGAAGGTGCCGGTGATCAAGCATCTCGACGGCGTGTGCCACGTGTTCGTCGACGCGGCCGCCGACCTCGACAAGGCGGTCGCGATCGCCGACAACGCGAAGACGCAGCGCTACGCGCCGTGCAACACGATGGAGACGCTGCTCGTGCACGCGGGCATCGCCGCGCGCGTGCTGCCGCCGCTGGCGGCGATCTACGCCGCCAAGGGCGTGGAGCTACGCGGCTGCGAACGCTCGCGCGCGATCGTCCAGGCGATGCTGCCCGCGACCGAGGACGACTGGACCACCGAGTATCTGGCACCCATCCTCGCAGTGCGCGTCGTCGACACGCTCGACGATGCGATCGAGCACATCGCGAAGTACGGCTCGCAGCACACCGACGCCATCGTCACCGAGGACTACACGGCGGCGCTGCGCTTCCTGCGCGAGGTCGATTCGAGCTCCGTGATGGTGAACGCCTCGACGCGCTTCGCCGACGGCTTCGAGTACGGCCTCGGCGCGGAGATCGGCATTTCGACCAACAAGCTGCACGCCCGTGGTCCCGTCGGCCTCGAGGGCCTCACCAGCCAGAAGTGGGTGGTGCTGGGTTCGGGGCAGATCCGGACCTGATCCGGGCCTTCAGCCCGTTCCGCCCGGAAGCCGTCCATGCCCGCCGGTAGCCTGCTCGCGCTTCTCGACGACGTCGCCAGCGTGCTGGACGACGTTGCGCTCCTCACCAAGGTCGCCACCAAAAAGACCGCCGGCGTGCTGGGTGACGACCTGGCGCTCAACGCGCAGCAGGTGGCGGGCGTGCGTGCGAGCCGCGAATTGCCCGTCGTGTGGGCGGTCGCCAAGGGCTCGATGGTCAACAAGGCGATCCTCGTGCCGGCGGCGCTCGCAATTAGCGCGTTCGTGCCGTGGCTGGTGACGCCGCTGCTGATGATCGGTGGCGCATTTCTCTGCTACGAGGGCTTCGAGAAGGTCGCCCACAAGTTCCTCGACCGCGGCGGAGACGCCGCCCACAAGGAGGAGCTCAAGCACGCGGTCGAGGATCCAGCGGTGGACATGGTGGCGCTCGAGAAGGGCAAGATCAAGGGCGCGATCCGCACCGACTTCATCCTCTCCGCCGAGATCATCGTGATCGCGCTGGGCACGGTGGCGGCGCAGCGTTTTGGCATCCAGGTCGCGGTGCTCGTCGGCATCGCGATCCTGATGACCGTCGGCGTCTACGGACTCGTTGCCGGCATCGTCAAGTTGGACGACGTGGGACTGCACCTCGCCAGGCGAGCCGGGGACGGCGCAATCGACGGCATGCTGCGCGCGCTCGGCCGGGGCGTCGTCGCGGCGTCGCCGTGGATCATGAAGTTCCTGTCGGTCGCGGGCACGGTCGCGATGTTCCTGGTCGGCGGCGGCATCCTGCTGCACGGCTTCGCGTTCCTGCAGCACGGCGCCGAGCACTGGGCAGACCTGGTCGGCACGCTGCCAGGCGTCGGCGCCGTGCTGGGGCCGATCGCGATGATGCTCCTCAACCTGCTCACCGGTCTCGTCGCCGGCGCGATCGTCGTCGGGATCGTGTCGCTCGTGCGCCGCTTCGTGCCGTCGCGCAGCGGGGCGCCGGAAGGCTAGTTCACGCCGCGCGCGGCACCCCGCGGCGCAGCCAGGCGAGCCAGCCGACCGCCGCGGCGACCAGCATCAACACCGGCACCGCGCCGAGGTTCATCCGCTCCCAGCCGGCCGACGAGACCAACGCACCGGACGAGAGCGACGAGACGCCCATCGTCGCGAACACGATGAAGTCGTTCAGCCCCTGCACTTTCGCCTTCTCCGCGGGTTCGTAGGCCTCGGTGAGGAGCGTCGTGGCGCCGGTGTACATGAAGTTCCAGCCGACGCCGAGCAGCACCAGTGCGAACGTGAAGTGGGCGATGGTATTGCCGGCGAGCGCGGCCGCGACGCATCCGCCGACGAGCAGCACGCCGAGCAGGATCACCGGCAGCACGCCGAGGCGCTTGATCAGGTCGCCGGTGACGAAGCCGGGGGCGTACATCCCCACGACGTGCCACTGGATCACGAACGCCGCCGCCGCGAACGGGTGCTGGCAGAAGCTCATCGCCAGCGGGGTCGCAACCATGAGCAGGTTCATCACCCCGTAGCCCAGCGCACCGGCCAGCGCCGCGACCACGAACACCGGCTGGCGCGCGATCGCCGCGAGCGACCGGCCGCCGTGCTGTTCATGCGCGGGCGGACGCGGCACGTGCAGCAGCGACTGCACGCCGAGCGCGACGAACGCCACCGCGGCGAGCAGCAGGAACGACCCGAGGAACGGCGTGGCGAGCCAGTCCTTGGCGAGGCTTACCAGGCCGGGGCCGAGGAAGCCGCCCGCCACGCCGCCGGCGAGCACCAGCGAGATCGCCCGCGCGCGGTCGGCGGGTGCTGCGACCTCGGCGGCGGCGAAGCGGTACTGCAGCCCGATCGCGTTGTAGACGCCGATCACCGCCGTCGCCACGCAGAACAGCACGAAGCTCTTCGTGAACAGCGCGGCGACCGCGATCGCGCAGCCGACGACGTTGACCAGCGCGCCGGCCATGAACCCCCGGCGGCGCCCGACCTTCGCCATCCACAGCGAAGCCGGCATCGTCGCGAGCGCCGAGCCGATCACGTAGGTCGTCGCCGGCAGGCTTGCCAGCGTCTTGGTCTCGACGAGGCCATAGCCCACCAGCGCGCTCAGCGAGATCAACCCCGCGCCGTTGGTGAGCAGCAGCGCCTGGCAGCACGCAAGCAGCAGGATGTTGCGATAGGATGTCTGCATGTCGGAAAGTCGAGTCTGACCCTACTTTAGCGGATCGGCATGAGCACCCCGGCAGAAGCGCGCGCTGTTCTCGAGTTCTGGTTCGGACCGGCGCCACACGCGACGCGCGCGGAGTGGTTCCGCAAGGACGCCAGCTTCGACGCCGCGATCCGCGAGGGCTTCGCCGCGACGATCGCCGAGGCGCTGGCGGGCGGGCTTGGAGCGTGGTGCGCTGACGCGCATGGGGCACTCGCGCGCGTGATCGTGCTCGACCAGTTCACCCGCAACGTCTACCGCGACACGCCGCGCGCGTTCGCGGGTGACACGCGCGCGCTTGCGACCGCGGAGTTTGCAATCACCCGCGGCTTCGAGCGCGACCTCGACGGCTTCGAACGCTGGTTCCTCTACCTGCCCTTCGAGCACTCGGAAGACCTGGCGATGCAGGAGCGCTCGCTCGCGCTATTCGCGAAGCTCGCCGCGGACACCGGCGAACGCAGTCCGCTCGAGTGGGCCGAGAAGCACGCCGCGGTGATCCGCCGCTTCGGCCGCTACCCGCACCGCAACGAGGTTCTCGGCCGCGCGTCGACGCCGGAGGAAATCGCGTTCCTGCAGGAACCGGGCTCGCGCTTCTGAGGACCGCCGGCACCGGCGGACTGCCGCGCAGCCCTACCGCCCCTTGAGCTTGGTGATGCCCATCATGCTCATCACCGACTTTTCGTAGAACGGCTCGGAGGTGCCCTTCTTCATCTTGCGGATGAAGTACTTCTCGAAGCCGATCTTGGCGAGATGGACCCACTTGCCCTCGGCGAACCAGTTGACGTTGCGCGGCGGGATCTGCGGCAGCGCGACGAAGGCGATGCCCGTGTCGCCCATGTCGGCAAGGCACACGGCGTTCCAAGTCGCCCGGTGCGTCGGCTGCCGGCCATCGATCACCTCGCGGATGTTGTGCGCGGTCGCGGTGACCATCGATTCGATCATGTAGCCGGTCTTCGGCGCGCCCGTCGGCACCGGCGTTGCCTCGACCGGCGGGATCGCCACGCATACGCCGACGCCGTATACGTTGGCGTACTTCGGGTTGCGTTGGAACTCGTCGATCAGGAGCATGCCGCGTGGATTGGCGAGACCCTCGATGCCGAAGACCACGTCGGTGCCCTTGAACGCTGGCAGCATCATCGAGAACTTGAACGGCAGCACGTGTTCCTTCTTCGGCTTGCCGTCATCGTCGTGCTCGGTGACGTGCATCGTGCCCGCCTCAACCTTGGTCACCTTGGCGTTGGTGATCCACTTGACGTGCTTGTCACGCATCGCGGACTCGAGCAACGTCTTGGAGTCGCCTACGCCGCCCAGGCCGAGGTGGCCTATGTAGGGCTCGGCAGTGACGAAGGTCATCGGGACCTTGTCGCGGATCTTGCGCCGGCGCAGGTCGGTTTCCATGATGAACGCGAACTCGTAGGCGGGACCGAAACACGACGCGCCCTGCACCGCGCCGACGACGATCGGGCCGGGTTCGGCGACGAACGCGTTCCAGCGTCCGGCCGCGGCTTCCGCGTGATCGACGTGGCACACCGACTGCGTGTGCCCCGCCGGGCCAAGACCTTCGATCTCGTCGAATGCGAGCTTCGGGCCGGTCGCGATGATGATGTAGTCGTAGCCGAGCCGGGTCCCGTCCGAGAGTTCGAGCTGGTTCTCGGTCGGATGCAGCCGCTTCGCCCCGCGGGGATCGAACGCGATGCCCTTCTTCGCCAGATAAGGCGCCACCGGGAACTCGATGTCGCCGCGCTTGCGCCAGTTGACGGCGACCCACGGATTCGACGGCACGAAGTGGAAGTTCGGCCCGTTGCCGACGACGGTCACGGTGTCGCCCGTCCGCAACTGTTCCTTCATCTCGTAGGCCATCGGCATGCCGCCGAGCCCCGCCCCCACGATGACGACGTGCGCCATGGTTCCCTCCCCGATGGTTTGCGCGGGCACGCCCGCCCGAAGGACGTGGCGCACCGGTCGGCCGGGCTGGCCGTCGCGGCGAAACGGAAAGCATCGCCCGTGCAGCGCGACCTGCCTTGACGCGAATCAAGGAGCCGTCGACATGAATCCGCGCGCATGTCGCGCGCGCGGTCCCGAGTCACGGGTCGCCTTCAGCAAGCGACGCATTTGCAATCCGCACCGTCCTCGTTCAACCTTGCGACGCCATGACCACCCGCGCGACCGCACCCATCGGCCTGATGGGCGGCACGTTCGACCCGGTGCACTACGGCCATCTGCGCGCGGCCGACGAGGTGCGCGCGGTACTCGGCCTTGCGGAAGTGCGCCTGGTGCCCGCCGGCGACCCGCCGCACCGCGCCGCCCCGTCGGCGAGCGCCGAGCAGCGCCTCGCCATGCTCGACCTCGCGGTTCCGGAGTTTCCGGGCCTCGTCGTCGACCCGCGCGAGATCGCGCGCGAGGGCAAGAGCTACACCGTGCTCACGCTCGAGGAGCTGCGCGCCGAGGCACCGGCGCGGCCGCTCGTCCTGATCGTCGGGATGGACGCCTTCGCGGGATTCCCCACCTGGCACCGCTGGCGCGAGGTGTTCACCCTCGCGCACGTCGTCGTGGTCACGCGGCCGGGCGCAACCACGGACGACGCGATCGGCGGCGGCCTTCGCGACGAGTGGGTCGCGCGCGCGACCGCCGATGCGTCGAAGCTTGAAAGCACGCCTGCCGGCACCATATTCGTGCAATCGATACGACCGCAGCCGATCTCGTCGACGGTGATCCGACGCGCGCTCGCGCAGGGCCACGCCGGCGTGGCCGAGGTGCGCGGTTTGCTGCCCCCGGCCGTTTTGGCCTATATTGACCGCAACCAGATCTACCGCCACCGAACGGATGCGACTTAACAAGCTCCAGAAGACCGCCGTCACCGCCCTCGAAGACATCAAGGCTCGCGACATCAAGGTGCTCGACGTCCGCAAGCTCACGAGTCTCTACGACACGCTGGTCATCGCCACCGCGGACTCGAACCGACAGGTCAATGCGCTGGCGCGCAACGTCCGCGACAAGCTGAAGGAAGCCGGCGCCGACATCATTGGCGTCGAGGGCGAGGCTGCCGGCGAGTGGGTACTGGTCGACGCTGGCGACATCGTGGTCCACGTCATGCAGCCGGCCGTGCGCGCGCACTACAACCTCGAGGAGCTCTGGACGCCGCCCACACCGAAGCGTCGACCGGGAACGCGCTCCGACGGGGACAAGGCCGCCACGGCCTGACGTTCCGGGTCCCCGGCCTGCCGATGCGTCTTCGGATCGTCGCGCTGGGCCTGCGGATGCCCTCCTGGGTCACCGAGGCGGTGGCCGAATACGCGAAGCGCCTGCCGCGCGAGACGCCGTTCGAGTGGGTCGAGCTGAAGCCCGCGGCCCGCGACCGCGGCCGGACGATCGCGCAGATGCTCGCCGAAGAGGCACGCGCAATCGCCGCGGCCTGCACTGGCGCCACGGTGGTGGCCCTGGACGAGCGCGGCGCCGCCTGGACCACCCGGGAGCTTGCCGACCGCCTGGCCCGCTGGCGGGAGGACGGCCGCGACGTCGCCTTCGTGATCGGCAGCGCCGACGGCCTCGACGCCTCGGTCAAGGCAGCGGCGTCGGCCGTCGTGGCCCTCTCGGCGATGACGCTGCCCCACGGGCTCGTGCGGGTGGTCCTCGCCGAGCAGTTGTACCGTGCGGCAAGCCTTCTCGCCGGGCACCCTTATCATCGCGAATGACGCCAACGACCGGAGGACGCCCGTGATCTACCTCGCATCGAAGAGCCCCCGACGGCGCGACCTGCTGAAGCAGCTCGGCGTCGCATTCGAGGAGCTACGGCTGCGCGAGGCGCCGGGGCGCATCCGCGACGTGGTCGAGGAAAGCCTCGACGGCGAGCCCGCCGCCCACTACGTCGAGCGCATCGCGCGCACCAAGGCGAGCGTGGGGTGGAAGCGCATGGAGCAACGCGGGTTGAT
>Ga0209391_10002105_pt1 | contig 10382 bp, 7 predicted proteins | sample PPLLak3March2015_FD_187246 | JGI IMG/M metagenome (GOLD analysis project Ga0209391, IMG submission 187246) | Freshwater sediment microbial communities from Prairie Pothole Lake near Jamestown, North Dakota, USA - PPLs Lake P7 Core (1) Depth... | ecosystem: Environmental > Aquatic > Freshwater >... | reverse complement strand
AGTTCGGGTTCGCCAGGATCTTGTCGTCCTGCCCTTCGACACGGATGGACGTGTTGACGCGCACGGTATTGTCCCAGCGCATCACCAGGTCTTCATTGCCCGTGTCGAGTTCGACCGCTCCGACCGTAGCCGGCAGCGCGAGCGCGGCCGCGACCGCAATGCTCAACTTGCGGTTCCGCTGCGCCCTCGTGCGCCGAGGGAGACTGGTCATCATCCTGTTCATTGGTAGCCCCGCTTTTGTATGTCTGTGGTCGTGGCGAGGCCAAGCCTCCCCCGTGGGCGAGGATTCTTGCAAAGCGGCGTCGTGCATCCTCCCCCCCGGGTCGGGGGGGCGTCGGGGGGCTAGGCTTCGAGCAGGCCGAGCAGGCGCGCGCGATCGACTGCGTGCTTGCGGCTACCGGCGTTGAGCTTGAAGAACACGTTCTTCAGGTGCCATTTCACCGTCTGCTCGCCGATGTCCATCGCGCGTGCAATCTCCTTGTTGGCGCGACCTGCCGCCAGCAGCGCCAGGATGCGTGCTTCCTTGGGAGTCAGCAGTCCGCCGGTCGCCGGCGTTACCGCGGCGCCATTGGGTGCGTGCTCCTGCCCGCCGTGCGCTGCGACTGGCAGCTTTGGTCTCCGGGCCGGGCCGGTGGTTGCACCGTCCGCCTGCACCGAGGTCTCCGCGAGTAGCCCCGTAATGCGCGGATGGGCCCACTCGACGTAGCTGCGCATCCCGGCCAGGTCGGCGAGGCTCATCACTTCGGCGAGCGTTGCCCGGCCCTCGGCCAGGCCGCGGTCGTGAGCCACCAGGGCCTGCATGGCGCGTATGACCAGTGCCGGTCCACCACGACGCGCGCCAGGCGGCACGTCGGCCGCAACGCGCAAGGCCGCCTCGGCACCGTCGAGGTCCGACGCTGCCAGGCACGCATACGCTCGCGCGTGCGCGAGCGTCCGACGGTAGAGGTACTGCATGGCCCGGTAGGGCGCTGACTCGAAGTCGGGCCCCAGCGCCTCGACCTGGGCGACGAGTTCGAAGGCAGTCTGCGTACGGCCGTGCGTCGCGTGGATCCGGACCTGCTCGGCCAGGCTGATCAGCGTCATGCGCGGCAGCCTCCGGGCCAGGCCCAACTCGCGCAATGCCTCCAGGATCTCCAGTGCGCGCGCCTCATCTCCGCCACGCAGGGTCACTTCAGCAAGCACCCGGTAAGACATCAGGATCGAGTCCGGCATCGCGAGCCTTTCGATGACGTCGAGCCGGTCCGCGAGCACCTCGTACACCTGCTCCGTTTCGCCACACATCATCAGTGCGCCCGCCAGCACGCCGGCCAGCATCGCCGGGACCGCAGTCCGACGGCCGCCTTCCTGCTCTGCCAGTGCCAGCCGCGGCCGCAGCAAGGCGACCGCCTTTTGCGGGTGCCCCTCGAACAGGTGGGTCAGCCCGAAGATCATGTCGCCGTAACCGAGCGCCAGGCGCATGCCGGACTCGCGCGAGGCGTCACCGAGCAAGGTCGCCAGCAGGTGCCGGGCCCCCTCGAAGTCGCCTCGCAGGTAGGCCAGGTTCGCCCTCGAGTTGACCCAGGCGACCTTGTGTATCGGCAATGCCCAGGGCGGCAGTTGGTCCCATCCTTCCAGTGCCTCGGCGACGCGCCCGGGCTGGTCGCAGAACGCGCCGGCCGCCGCGGCGACGAGGGCTGCGAGGAACCGGCAGTTGTCGCCGTATTGCGGGTGCTGCCGGATCTGCTCGATCAGCGCCGGCACCGTTGCCGCGTCCTCGCCCAGGGCCGTGATCCAGGCCACGATGAGTTGCAACTGCACGTCGCGCTGCAGCGCATGCGGGGGCAGCCGCCGGATCCACTCGCGCGCTTCGGCCAGGCGACCCTCTCGAGCGATGTCGAACAGGCACGTCGCAGCGTGCGCGATGGCCAGCGCGTCGTTGCCTGCAGCGAGCGCGTGGCGGGCGGCATCCTGCAACTGGCCGTGGTCGGCATACCAGGCGGCGGCGCGCTCGTAGTGGCCGCGGCGCTCCTCCGCCGGCAGCTTGTCGAATTGCCCGAGCAGGAAATCGCGTGCCATCGAGTGCAGTCGCAACCAGTCGCGGTCCTCGCCGACGGTCACCAGCGGCGATTCGCGGGCGAGATGCTCCAGGTAAGTCGCGGCTTCCGGCTGCCCGGTCACCGCCTCGCAGATTTCCGCATTGACCGCTTCGAGGATCGCGATGCGCACCAGGAACGAGGCCTCTGCCGGCGGCATCCTTGAAAGCAGCGATTCGAAGAAAAAGCGGTGGATGTCGCCGCGTCGCGAGCTGAGCTGCCCGATCACCTCGTGCAAGTCGACGGCTTTCTCGACGGTCGATGCCGCCAGCTGCAGCCCGAGCGGCCAGCCCTCGGTGATCTCGTGCAGCCGGACCGCGTCGTCGAGGGCGATGCGCGCACCGAACCTTGCCCGCAGCACTTCGACCGCTTCGTCCAGGCCGAAGCGCAGGTCGCGGGCATCGAGCTCGGTCATCCGCCCCGACGCCATCAGGTCGGTCAACTGCAGTTCGAGCGGCCGGCGTGAACCGATCACGAACTGCAGGTTGGGCGGCGCGTTGTTGAGCAGGTACGCCAGCAACTCGCGCATCGTGTCCTGCGGCATGCGATGCGCGTCGTCGAGAATCACGACCGTGGGTGTCGCGAGGAGCGCCACGTCCGCCAGCAGCGTGGTCAGGGCGTCGAGTTCGTGGTTGGGCTGCATCAGGTTCTGCGTCGCAGCCAGCGCGAAGGATTCGCGCCCGGTCGCCGTCCGCAGCGCGAACAGCAGCAGGTTGACGAACCGCGCGCGGTCGTCCTGCGAATCGAGTGACGCCCAGGCGACGTAGGCCCCCCGCTCGAGCCAGTTGCGCCGCCACTGCGCCAGCAGGGTCGTCTTGCCGAAGCCCTGCGGCGCCGTGACGACGATCGCGGCGCGGTCATTGATCTCGGCCCAGCGGTGTTCGAGTCGCTTCCTGACGGGAGCGGCCCGCATGACCCTCGGGGGCGCGGTCTTGAGCTGTAACTGTAAGTCAGCCATCAACCTGGCGCCCTTGCCCCCGGCGCATTCGGCACGTCTTGCTCCCCCGGACTTTGCAGCCCGCCAAGCATAGCGCACTCGATCCCGTCCTGACGGCGGGCCCCCACCCCCCTCACCGCGGGTGGGTCTGGTCGGCACCGTCTGACGCTACTCTCGTCTGCACCGGGGATAGCCCCCATACCCCGGGGAATGGACACGCTCATGGCAATCAAGCTCGAAGACGTCGACACGCGCTGCATCGCGGACGACAGCCTGCCCTGGCTGCCACTCGCTCCCTATGCGGACTTCGCGTCCGTCAAGCTGTTGTCCGCCGACCCGGTACGCGGCGAGTTGATCCTGGTCCTGCGCGCTCCGCCCGGGATCGAGTTGCCGCGTCACCGTACCTCCGGCTCAACGACGATTTACACCGTGCAAGGCCGCTGGAAGTACCGTGAGCACGACTGGGTGGCCGGACCGGGCAGCCTGGTCATCGAACCGGCGTCCGTGCTGCACACTCCCCAGATGCTCGGCGACGGTACCGACGACGTCGTGGTGTTCCTGCTCGTCGCCGGTGAAATGCAGCTGCTCGATACCGAGAACCGCGTGACCGGCATCGAGAACTGGCGCAGTGCCGTCGGGCGGTACCTCGAGTATTGCGGCGCCAACGGCATTGAGCCCCGGGACATCACGGCGCAGGGTCGCTCGGACCACGGCTGCGCGCCCCTCACCACCAACGCATCCAGGGTCGCAACGTGCAACAGCTGAGCGGAACGGACAACGTCATGTTGTTTGCCGAGAGGCGCAACATCTACAACCACGTCGGTGCGCTGATGGTGTACGACGTGACCACGGCGCCCGAAGGCAAGGTGCGCTTCAAGGACATCGTGCGGCACTTCGACGCGCGCATGCACCTGCACCCGCTGTTCCGCCAGCGCCTCGCGCAGGTCCCGTTCGGCCTCGACCGTCCCTACTGGGTGGCGGAACCGAATCTCGACATCGAGTACCACATCCGGCACATCGCCCTGCCGAAACCCGGTGACTGGCGCCAGCTCATGATCCAGGTGGCGCGACTGCATTCGCGTCCGCTCGACCGTGAGCATCCGCTGTGGGAAGCCTACGTGATCGAGGGACTCGACAACATTCCGAAGCTGCCGCCCGGCGCGTTCGCAGTGTTCCTCAAGATCCACCATGCGGTCGTCGACGGCATGGCCGCCGTGCACCTGATGCGTGAGTTGCACGCGTCGTCGCCCGCAGTGGACGGCTGGCCGACGACCCCGCAGACCATCGTCGCCGACCGGGAGCCCACGGGCATCGAACTGCTTGCACGCACCGTCGAGAGTGCCGCCGTCAGGACGGGCAAGGTCGCCCAGTTGTCGGCGAAGATCGGCACGCGGCTGCTCGCCGCCGCCCGCGACCAGTGGCCCGAAATTGCACGCGGCGATTTCAAGGCGATCTCCACACGCGTGACCGGCCTGGTTCCGGCAGCCGCCCCCACTACGCGTTTCAGCGGCCCGGTCTCGCAGCATCGCGTGATGGAAGCTTTCGGCATGCCACTCTCGCGCATCACCAGGGTCCGGAAAAAGGTGCCGGGGACGACGATCAACGACGTCTTCGTCGCGGTCGCCGGTGGCGCCGTGCGCAAGTACCTCGAGGCCAAGGGCGAACTGCCCGGGGACTCGTTGTCCGGGCTCATGCCGATCTCGCTGCGCAGCGACGCTTCAGCGGGTGGCAACGAGGTCGCCGGCGTCCCGGTGCTGGTGCGCTCGGACGTCGCCGATCCCATCGAACGCCTGCTCGCCGTAGCGCGGGAATCGATCGAGAGCAAGGCGCGCGCCGAGAAGCTCGGGCTCGACCTGCTCAAGTCGCTCTTCGAGGTGCTGCCATCGAGCGCGGCGAGCGGCCTGTTCCTGCAGATCGCCAAGAGCGTCAACCTCACCGTCTCGAACGTGCGCGGCCCGGATCGCCCCATTTACCTGGCCGGTGCCAAGGCCATGTGTCTCTATCCCGTGAGCATTCCGGCGGACGGCGCCGGCTTGAACTTCACGGCCGTCAGTTACAACGGCGTGATGTGGCTGTCGATGGTGTCGTGTCGCGAAATGCTCCCGGACCCGGGTACGTTCCTCGACTGCATGCGCGAATCCTGGGAAGAACTGCTGTCCGCAGCGGACGCACTGTCGAGCCCGTCGAACGGGTCTCCCCGGGTGTCGAAATCGAAGCCGAACCGGCACTCTGGATCCCGTTTGAAGGTCACGCGAAAAAGTCCTCCGCGCGTCCGTGACCCGAGCATAAGGGTTCGATAACCGGGGCAGCACGCTGCGGCCCCGCGGCGGCGCAATGCCGCGTGAACCGGGAGGGCGCCATGACGATGACGAAGAATTTCCTGATTGCGACATTAGCGTTTGCGACACTTGCTGTGTCGCTCGTCGCGGTGGCCGCCAAGGGCGGCGGTACCGGTGGTGGCGGCGGAAGTACGATCCGGGTCGAGGACCTGGGCCGTCCGGCCGGGTCCTTGTCGAGTTCCGCCTCAGCCATCAACGACGCCGCCACCGTGGTCGTCGGATTCGCGTACTGGGACGTGACCGTCGAATACCCGAACAGCAACTATGCCGCGCGCTGGACGCGAAGCGCGGCATCCGGGGCCTGGCAGGCCGAAGACCTGCGGCCGTTGCTGCCGAGGCACAGGACCAGCCGTGGAACACTCGTGAACAATGCAGGCACGCTCGTCATCAGCACCGAGTACATGGACAGCACTTCGCACTGGTTCGTAATCACGAGTTCCGGGGAGGTTCTCGCGCTCGCGCCGGGCGAAGCTGTTTCCGACCTGGACGATTCGGACCAGATGCTCGGCGGTCGTGCGGACCGCCCTCTGTATTGGCCCTCTCCGTCCGCTCCGCCGCTCGAACTACCGATGCTCGAGCCAGGCTCAGGCGGCAGCGCACGATGGTTTGACGGTACGGACATCCTCGGTACCTTGTCCGACGCCACCGGCAAGTGGCTGGTGCGCTGGTCCCCGGTCGCCGTGGGCTCGTGGTCAGTAACGCGCGTGGCGCAACTGCCCGTGTCCCACGAACTCTCGGGCGTGTCGCTGGGCTCGCCAGGCGGTCGGCTGGCGTTGGCGCATTGCGCGGGCAAGCTGTCTTTTGTGGGCACCGTCTACGGTTGCGAATGGCGGGCCGAGGTCTGGGATTCGCCATACGCCGGCATGCCGAAGTACCTGCCGACCGTGGCGGGGGTGCACAGCTGGACTGGCGGCGTGATGGACGACGGCACCGTGCTGGGCGTGAGCGTCGCATCCAACGGGGTCGACATGCTGCCGGTGGTCTGGCCGACACCGACGACGCTCGTCAAGCTGCCCCTCCTGTCCGGTGGCAAGAGTGGTAGCGCGGGAGGTATCAACGCATTCCGGCAAGTCGCCGGTGCCGTCGACGTGCCGGTCAAGGGACGGTCGCAGAATCACGCGGTCGTGTGGACCTTGCCCTGACGTTACAGCCATCCCTCGACAAGTACGCATTCCCTTTGCAGGGGGCATGCCTAGGCTCTGCGCAAACCCAGGAGCCGGCCCATGAACAGCCCCCCGACCAAGCGCCCGTACCGCCCGGACCATCGTTCGTGGGCGGAGCCGTGGAAGGTCAAGGTGGTGGAGCCGATCAAGATGACGCGCCCCGACGACCGGGCTCGCGCGATCGAGCAAGCCGGCTACAACACGTTCCTGCTCCGCTCCGAGGACGTCTACATCGATCTGCTGACCGACAGCGGCACCAGCGCCATGAGCGACTGGCAGTGGGCGGGGATGATGCTCGGTGACGAGGCCTATGCCGGCAGCCGCAACTTCTACAACCTAGAAGCGGCCATCCAGAAGCATTACGGCTACCGCTACGTCGTCCCGACCCACCAGGGCCGCGGCGCGGAGAACCTGATCTCGCAGGTGCTGATCCGGCCGGGTCATTACGTGCCCGGCAACATGTACTTCACGACGACGCGGGCCCACCAGGAACTCGCGGGCGGCAAGTTCGTCGACGTCGTCATTCCGGAAGCCCACGATCCCGCGAACGAGCACCCGTTCAAGGGCAACGTCGACCTTGAAGCCCTCGAGGCCCTGATCAGGAAGGTCGGGCCCGACAAGATTCCGTACGTCTGCGTTGCCGTCACGGTGAACATGGCGGGCGGCCAGCCGGTGTCCATGGAGAACCTCAGGGCCGTCCGCGAACTCACGCAGCACTACGGCATCCGCGTCGTGCTCGATGCGACGCGCGCCGTCGAGAATGCCTATTTCATCCAGCAGCGGGAGGCAGGCTTCCGCAGCCGCACGGTCGCCGACATCCTGCTGGAACTCTGCTCGTACTCCGATGGCTGCACGATGAGCGGCAAGAAGGACGCGCTCGTCAACATCGGCGGCTGGCTCGCCATGAACGACCGCGGCATCTACGAGGAAGCGAGCAACCTGGTCGTGCTGTACGAGGGCCTGCACACGTACGGCGGCATGGCCGGGCGCGACATGGAAGCGATGGCGCGTGGCATCGTCGAGTCGGTCGACGACGAACACATCAAGGCGCGCGTAGGCCAGGTCGAGTACCTGGGGCATCGGCTCATCGACATGGAAATCCCAGTCGTGAAGCCCATCGGCGGGCACGCGGTGTACCTCGATGCAAAGGCCTTCTACCCGCACCTGCCGCAGGACCAGTTCCCGGCCCAGGCGCTCGCGGCCTACCTGTACGAGGAGTCAGGAGTGCGGGCGATGGAGCGTGGCATCGTTTCTGCAGGGCGCTCCAAGGAAACCGGCGCGAACTACTGCCCTGCGCTGGAACTCGTGCGGCTGACGATCCCGCGTCGCGTATACACGCAGGCCCACATGGACATCGTGGCCGAATCCGCCGCCGCCGTGTTCGATGCGCGCCAGGGCGCGCGTGGCCTCAGGATGGTCTACGAGCCGAAGTACCTGCGGTTTTTCCAGGCCAGGTTCGAGCGCCTCTGACGGAGCGGCTAGCCCTTCGCCTTATCCCGAGCACGCTTCGCTGCCTCGAACTTCTTCTCCGCCCGCGCGGCGGCCGCGGTGTCGCCGAGTGCGTTGTGCGCGTGCCGCAGCACGTCGAAGGGACCTTCGTAAAGTGCCGTCGGGTTGCGGAAGCCGATGCGCCTGTACTGCCCGCCCTGGCCTTCGTAGAGGCCGTTCGCAATTGCCATATGCGACCACGCGATGGCGTCCTCGTGGCGCTTCACCTTGTTGGCCGCATAGCCGGCGAGCCACGCCAGTTCCGCCGTCGCAGGGCGAATCGCCAGGCCACCTGCACAGAACGTGATGGCCTCGGCCCAGTGGCCGAGCTTGATGCAGCACTGGGCCGCACGGTAACAGGCCCACGCGCCCTCTTCCGCCCAGCCTCCCAGTGCAGCACAGGACTGGTACGCATCGATCGCAGCGGCGTACTCGCCCAGCTCGTGATGCGATGCCCCAAGGTAGTAATACCAGCGCGGATCCCGCGCGTGCTGCTTCGTGTACTTCTTGAGCACAGCCACGTCGCGCTGGAACTTGCGCCGCAGGGCATCCGGGTCCTTGGGCAGCTCGTGGAAGCGCACGCCCTTGAGCACTTCCGATTCACCGGCGCGCTGACCGGCGAGGATTTCGTGCGTCGGGCCCGCCCAATGCACGGTGGCCGGCAGCCGGATGATCCGTTCCTTGGAGTACGTGCCCACGTCTTCGGCGACGAGCAGGACGCTGGCTGGCGCGGTGCCCAGCGCCTTTGCCAGGTTGAACCCCTCGTCGAACAGCAACCGCTCGTCGGTGTCCACAGTGACGGCCCATCGGGCGCCGGCCTCGGCAGCAGACGCAAGAGCGAAGTTGCGCGCCGCGGCAAAGTCGTCCTTCCACGGAAATTCCCGGACCAGGAGCTTGTCGCCCGCCACGTTCCTGGCGACTTCGAGCGTGTCGTCCTTCGCCCCGGTGTCGATGACGATGCAGCGGTCCACGTGCGGCAGCACGGATTCGAGGGCTGCGCCGATGATGGCCGCGTTGCTGCCCGTGAGCGTGGTCGAGACGATCATGCGGTGATTTCAGGTCGTTGCAGACCGCGGCATCTTACGGCGTCGCCTCGCTCACCGGAATACGACCGTCTTGTGCCCATTCAGCAGGACCCGGTCCTCGAGGTGGTACTTGAGGCCCCGTGCGAGCACCTGGCGCTCGATGTCCTTGCCGTAGCGCACGAGGTCCTCGACCGTGTCCCCGTGGTCGATGCGGATGACGTCCTGTTCGATGATCGGGCCGTCGTCGAGCTCGTCCGTGACGTAGTGGCAGGTGGCGCCGATCAGCTTGACGCCACGGTCGAACGCCTGCCGGTACGGGCTCGCCCCGACGAACGACGGCAGGAAGCTGTGATGAATGTTGATGATGCGTCCCGGATATCGCGCACAGAGTTCCGGCGGCACGATCTGCATGTAGCGCGCCAGTACCATTGCGTCGGCGCCGACGTCGTCGAAGATGGCCGCCATGCGCGCAAAGGCGGCGGGCTTCGTCGCTGGCGTCACCGGCACGTGATGGAAGTCGATGCCGTGAAACTCGGCGTATGGCCGCAGGTCCGGATGGTTGGCGACGATGCAGGGAATCTCGCAGTGCAGGTCGCCGCTGCGCCAGCGGTGCAGCACGTCGACCAGGCAATGATCGGCGCGCGATGCCAGCAGCACGACGCGCTTGGGCCGCCGCGAGTCGCTGAGCCGCCAGTCCATCGAGAACTCCTGCGCGATGGGGCCGAAGCGCACCGCGAACTCCTCCGGGCCGAACGGCAGCGAGTCGGTCCGGATCACGTTGCGCATGAAGAAGCGCCGCGTGTCGGGATCCGCATGATAATTCGACTCGAGGATCCAGCCACCGTGCTGCGCCAGGAACGTCGACACGCGGGCGACGATGCCCACGCGGTCCGGGCAGCTGATGCAGAGCGTCAGGTGGTGATCAGGGCTGTGGGTCATGCGGTCCGCGCTGCCAGGCGAGGCGATGTAATGGGGGCCAAGCTTAGCCGCAGCGCACCATTCACGGTGCCCAATCCCGCATTGCAGTTCCTACAGCCAGGCGTATATTCACGTCGCAGTCGACTGATTCTCCACGTTTTTTGATGAGCCCCGCCGCAAATGAGGCTCACTTTAAGAAACGCGTGCAAGTTATTGATTATTGATAAATAGATCCGAGGCGATAAGACATGGCGGCAGTGTGGGACGTCTTGCACGAAGCAGCGCTGGTACTGGTCGGCGTGGGCCCGGTCAAGCAGCGGCTGATCGAAGCCTGGCGCGATCACCTGGCCGCGCTCCGTGAGCAGGATGCTCCCGAGTCGTTGCGCGCCACCCTGGCGGCACTGCGGGCCGCCATGCACTCGGCACCGGCCACGGGCGGC
>Ga0209391_10002104_pt1 | contig 10383 bp, 11 predicted proteins | sample PPLLak3March2015_FD_187246 | JGI IMG/M metagenome (GOLD analysis project Ga0209391, IMG submission 187246) | Freshwater sediment microbial communities from Prairie Pothole Lake near Jamestown, North Dakota, USA - PPLs Lake P7 Core (1) Depth... | ecosystem: Environmental > Aquatic > Freshwater >... | reverse complement strand
GCGCGTCGATGATCGGAGCGATCTTCATGAAGTTGGGTCGTGCTCCTGGCGATCAGTTCAATCCGTTTCACTGTCTGGCCTCGATCAACATGAATAATTCCTGAGTAGTGCGCTGGCCTTATTTAAGGGGAATAGCGGCGTTGAGGTTAAGGCCGGTCTAGGATCGGGGGGGATACGCGGTCTGTTAAAAGATAACTTAGCTGATTCCTTCATGCTGCACAACTGAGAAAGATGCTCGGTGGACGGGTACTTCCCGTTTTCTGGCCCGCATAATTCATGACGTTTCTGCTGCAAGCGCGGATTCTCCTCTGCGACAAACGGCGAATTGCCATAAATGATGTGGGCTAACGGATGTCGGCGTGTTTTCGTTTCGTGTTCAACAACTCGATTCGCATGGCGACTTCTCGATATTGCGGTGCTTCACGGCGGAGCTATCGATAGGACTCCAACGCTTCAGGCATGTACCCGAGCGACTCTAATGTTCTCTTTAGGAGGTGAGGATCTGCACTTCTTCTTTTGAGGGGGTCGAGGGCACTAGTAGGACCTGGCGGAAGGCCGCGACGAATTCTTCCTGTGTGCCGCTCTTCTTGAGGCTGAAGCCCATTTGGGCAAAAGCCCTTCAGCGCGTATGCGGGATCCTGTGCGGCTATCTTAAAATGTTCTGCTGCCTGTCTAAACAGCCCCACATTCTTGAGCGCTATTCTCCGTTCGTATGATTCGTGTCCGTCCGGTGTCGCTGTCGATGCGGTGGTCTCGAGTATCTCTAGCCGGCTGTTTGCTGGACACGTGTGCGAGGAGTGGCTACATTGGCCCGTCCGAGATGCTTCTGCACGACTATGAGGAGGGTCCTTTACGGTGAAGCGCCGCTCTGTCTTTTGGGTAGTGAGTGTTCTTGCGTTGTGCATTGCCGTCGGTACTATTGCGTTCTTCCGGGTTGGCTACTTCCTCGAAGCGCCTTCGCAACAACCCGGGAAAGCGGATCTGATCGTGGCACTCGGCGGGGATAATGGAAGCCGTGTCTTGAAAACGGCCGAACTTTTTAAGGAGGGGTTTTCGTCCAACGTGCTGTTGACCGGCATGGAGGGCAGTCACGCCGAAACCCTCTCCTATTATCTGAATTGGCGAACACGAATTCTCGTTGATCGTGGCGTACCTGAGAACGTCCTGATCTTTGATGAGCGTTCCACCAATTCATGGGAGGAGGCCGTCAACACGTTACGCCTCATGCGGGAAAAGAATTGGCAGCGAGTGCTGGTGGTGAGCGATCCACCCCATTTGCGCAGGCTGGATTGGGCTTGGGGCAAAGTCTTCGAGGGCAGCGGAAAAGAATACCGATTGATTGCTGCCCCCTTGGAAGACTGGGATCCCGGACGATGGTGGCAAAACGAAAATTCTGCGCGGTTTGTCGTGATGGAAGTCACAAAACTTGCGTACTACCAGGTGGCGCATTGACCATCACCTCGATTTATCAGGATGCTGAGAAAGTTCGCCGGCGTAAGGAGCTCGTTATTTGGTTGATCTCGTTTATTTGCTTGAAGCAGACTAACCGGATAAACCAGATGAGCTAGATCCTGTGCGGCTTTCTTCAAATGTTCTGCTGCCTGTCTGAGGAGCCCCAGACCCGGCAATCAGGGTCGAGTCCTGCAATTGCACATTTAGCGTTGGCATGTGGCGAAGTAAGTTCTCACGTATGAGCCAGTACCCGCCCCAGGTGCTCGACGATCCGCTCTGCCGCTTTCCCGTCCCAATTCTGAGGAATTGCGCCTTTCTTCCACTGCCCTGCCATTAGACGCGCCAGGGCCGGAGGCAGTTTGCTCGGGTCGGTGCCGATGAGTTCGTTTGTTCCGATTGTAATGGTCTCCGGACGCTCGGTGTTGTCACGCAGGGTCAGGCATGGGATGCCGAGCACGGTCGTTTCCTCGGTGATGCCTCCCGAATCGGTAATCACACCTTTGGCGTGCTTCACCAGATAGTTGAATTCCAGATAGCCCAACGGATCGACGTAGTTGAGTTGCGGGGTCTTGCTATCGAGGTCGCGCAGGTTCTTCGCAGTCCTGGGATGGACCGGAAACACGACCGGCAAACCACGGGTGCCTTCGGCGATGGCATGGAGGAGTTGCAGCAACTGCTGCTCCCCATCCACATTCGCCGGACGATGCAGGGTGACGACGAAATATTTCCCCGGCTCCAGCTTGAGCGAGTCCCAACAGGCCGGCGGACGCAACCGGGGGATCTGTTTTAGCAACGTATCAATCATGGTATTGCCGACGAAGAAGATGCGTTCGTCGCTGATTCCTGCGCGGCGGAGATTCTCGTTGGCAGTTTCGCTGGTGGTGAAGAACCAGTTGGTGATGGAATCGGTGACGACGCGGTTGATTTCTTCCGGCATGGTCCAATCGCCGGAGCGGATGCCGCCTTCGACGTGAGCTACCGGGATGCCCATTTTACGGGCCACGATGGAGCAGGCCATGGTCGAGGTAACGTCCCCTACGACGAGGCACAGATCGCTCTTTTCTTTTAGCAGGACTTTTTCGTAGTTCACCATGATGGCTGCGGTCTGTTCAGCCTGAGTGCCGGAGCCGACCTCAAGATTGATGTCCGGATCGGGAATGCCCAGCTCCTCGAAAAAGCTGCCGGACATGGCGCGGTCATAGTGCTGCCCTGTATGAATCAGGCGGTAGCGTAACGGCCCTCCCCGCTTCTCTGCTGCTTTCAGCGCGTCGATGATCGGGGCAATCTTCATGAAGTTAGGCCGGGCTCCGGCGATGAGATCAATGCGTTTTATCATGTGGCTCGGCTTGTTCCGGTTTCGTTGGAGCGGTGGCTACTTCGGCTATTCTTGCTGGCTCATGTTCCGGCTCGCATGGCCAAATGTTTGTGCCACCAATGAAGTACTTAGCTGATTTGGACTTTATGGGCAACAAGGAAGTGAGGTGTCTCCAGTAATTCGTGTTCCGCAGAAGACCGAGTCTGGCATAGTAAGATGCTGAAAAAAGCCCGCCAGCTTTTTGAAGGTTGAGGTTTAGGTTAAGGCTGAGATGAAACAAGTCGAGTCTTCGCTCACCCTCAACCTTGGCCGTTAGCCGAGATCTCTACCCTACGGCTCTTCACATGAACCACGGCATGCGGGGCAAGACTCAGACCATGTGGCTTTGTCATGGTCCTCTGAAGGGTCAACGAGTTAGGACGATCCGACTGATGGGGATCTGTATGGATGCATGTCAGGCTGTACAAAACGGAATGGAGGGGAAGGCTGGAGGGGGGAGGATTGTTGGAGGTTGGAGGTTGGAAGGCAGGGCTCAAGATTGTTGGAGGTTGGAAGTGCGAAGAGCGTTCGAGGCTTGAAGCAGAGGTGGGGTTTCCTTTCAGCCGTACGCCGGGACGCGTGATGCCTTCAGCGGTCACTTAGCCGACAGCAGCTGAGTAGTCTCTCACATGGAGAATATCTCGGTCGGCGATCGACCGGATGTCTTCGGGCATGAGGGTTAACACCGCGATCGTTTTCCCCTCGGCCGTCACGAATTCGACTTCGACGGTCTCTCTGTCGGCGTGGAGGTGGACGATGGCGCCGATGTCTCCCTCCTTCAGACTGTGTTCCGGCACGTCGCGCGTTAAGACCACCGTATCGAGTTCTTTGAATCGCATGACCACCTCTCTTTGAAATTTACAACGGGTACGCCGTGACAAACCGCGGAGCATCTTCTCCCGCGTCAATCATCCAGACAGTGCGGATTTGTAAAAGAGTACCACGAGGAGTGGGCAAGGCTCCATCCAAGACATACTTCCTCCCATAGCTCCCTTGGCGTTCCTCTCGCACCTCGTTCATGTAGGCAATGGCGAGCAAGCCTTCTCGGAGATCGTTGAGATGCTGTTCCGTAAACCCGAGGGACGTGAAAACTTTCGCCTTGAACCTTCCTACCGGATGGCTGTCTGACAGGAGGTATTCGCGCAGTTTCTTGGGAGATACATACGCGTTCGCTCGATTGGGAAGCTGCATTCCAGAGGCCTCGTGTCTGCGTCTTTAGAAGGGAAAAACGAGGTCGAAAAAAACGGAGGTGGGAGTCATTTCTCCGAGTCTCCCTGTCAGACCGGCCTCGCCGACGGTCGACCAGTGAACGGCATCCCACCCTTCTGCGGCGAACGGGTCTAACCAGTCAGGCGAGAGATTCATATCGAGGAGGAATTTCATCAGGAGACCAAGGGAAGATCCTTTTCTTCCGATCTCCAGGCTGCGTATGTAAGAGCTTGCAAGATATCTTCCCGTTCGATGTAGGGATAGGCTGCCAAGACTTCGTCAATCGCCTTTCCCGCGGCCATCAAGCCCACTATTGTCCCGACGGTCACGCGCATACCCCTGATACAGGGTTTCCCTCCCATGACAGCAGGGTCCATGGTGATGCGATCCAATTGTTTCATGGCTTCCTCCACGCCATCAGGCGGTTAGCACCTTGCCCCTCGACTCTTGTCATCCGGTGCGAATAATGCTGTTCAGACCCTTGTCTTGCTGTGGTGTCGAGACCCATCATCGCCGGCCCCCGCGCTTACGAATGGCTTGGTTCATCTCGGCTACGCTGACGAGTTTGGCGGGCGCTTTAAGTATTCCCGTTAATTCCGATGCATCTACGCTTGCCGGGAGCACGACCACTCGACCGTCTTCCTCGATAATAAAGTCCAGGCGGTCCCCGGATGAAGATTCAGTCGCTTGCGAATGTCATTCGGTATCGTTGTTTGGCCTTTGCTCGTCATCGTCGATGTGGACATTGAATAGCCTTAGAGTTTTGAGCAGTCCTTACTCTATAGGTAAGCCGTTGGCGAAGGCAAGATTGCAGAGCCGTTGGGGATGGGGAGGTCTGAGGTTGGAGGCAGGGCTCAAGATTGTCGGTGGGGGGGGGAAGATTTGAGGCTAAGGCTCAGGGGGAAAATACAGAGAGGTTGAGGCTGAGAACTATTGGGACTTGCTCCCTTGGCCTTAACCTCAACCTTAGTCTTCAAAACTGCACTTCCCGCAGCTTATCCCGGTTGTCGTGGAACCACTGGACGGTTTTCTTGAGTCCTTCGCGCAAGCGATGGCGCGACTGGAAACCGAAGAGTTCTTTGGCACGGGTGACGTCGAGGCAGCGGCGGGGCTGGCCGTTTGGTTTGGTGGTGTCCCACTTGATGGGACCGGCGAAGCCGACTTCTTTGGCGATGAGTTCCGCCAGATCGCGAATGGCGACTTCCTCCCCTGTTCCCAGATTGACGGGCAAGCTGTCGTTGTACAGTTCGGCTGCGAGCAGGATACCTTCTGCCGCGTCTTCCACGTAGAGAAATTCCCGGCTCGGCGAGCCATCGCCCCATAGTTCAACGTGGTCTTTTTTGAGATCCTTGGCTTCGGCAAATTTCCGGATGAGGGCCGGGATCACGTGCGAAGTCTTGAGATCAAAATTATCGCGGGGTCCATAGAGGTTGACCGGAAACAAAACGATGGAGTTGAAGCCATACTGTTGGCGATAGGCCTGCGACTGGGCGAGCATCATCTTTTTTGCGAGACCGTAGGGGGCATTGGTTTCTTCCGGGTAGCCGTTCCAGATGTCGTCTTCTTTGAAGGGAATGGGCGCGAACTTGGGATAGGCGCAGATGGTGCCAAGCGCCACGAATTTCTTGAGCCCTACCTGGCGCCCCACTTCGATGAGCTGCGTGCCCATCATCAAGTTGTCGTAGAAGAACCGGCCCGGGTTGGCCTGGTTGGCCCCGATGCCTCCGACTCGCGCCGCCAGATGGATGACGAGGTCCGGCTTCGCATCGCTGTAGAGTTGCTTGACGGCGTCCATCTGGACCAGGTCGTAGTCTGTACTCCGCGGGATGACGATGTTCTTGCACCCCTTGGCACGCAGTTGCTCGACGACGAACGAGCCTAAAAATCCCGCTCCACCGGTGACGACGACGTGCTTCTCTGTCCAGAAGGAGTTCATAGAATAGCCTAGGCTGAGGTTAAGGTTGAGGTTGAGTAGTTCGGCGAAGTGAACGAATCAATGCATTAAGTTCTTTCCAGATCTCGTCGGCCAGCTGGATGACAATACCAGACTCGGTGGGCGCGAAGTACCCGACAGCTTGTCCATAAAGGATATGGCTTTTCGTTTCAGTCAGTGATCCGCGTGACGCATAGTAGAAGTTCAGTTTATCCTTTGTATGGTGGCGACCGAATCCTTCGGCCAGATTTCCGGAAACTGAAAGTGCAGAGCGCCTGACCTGGGATGTCAATCCATAATCTTCTTTCCGTGGAAGTGCGTCTGTGAGTGAAAACACCTTCTGCGCCAGGTCCATCGCCTTCTGCCAGACCGGCATGTCCTCGAACGAGCTAAACACTAGTTTACCTTCGGGCAAGGCTAAGGCTGAGGTTAAGGTCGAATTTTGATTTAGTCTGCTGGAGTTTCCTCATCCTCGACTTCAACCTCTCTCCCATTCCTCCCTTAGCCTTAGCCTCAACCTTAACCTTTCTTCCGTGTCCCATCGAGCCGTTCGCGTTCCGCCGCAAGATCCGCGTCGACCATCATGTTGACGAGTTCGTGGAAGCCGACCTTGGGTTTCCAGCCAAGCTCTTTTTGGGCCTTGGCAGGATCGCCGATGAGGAGGTCGACTTCGGTCGGACGATAGTACTTGGCATCGATCTTTACATGCTGCTTCCAGTCCAGCTTGAGCCGGTCGAAGGTCAGTTCGAGGAATTCCTTGACGGTGTGCGTCTCCCCTGTCGCCACGACATAGTCGTCCGGCTTGTCGGCCTGCAGCATCATCCACATCGCTTCGATATAGTCGCCGGCAAAACCCCAGTCGCGCTTGGCGTCGAGATTACCCAGAAATAAATCCTTCTGAATGCCCAGCTTGATGCGGGCGGCAGCCTGGGTGATCTTGCGGGTCACGAAGGTTTCACCTCGACGCGGCGATTCGTGATTGAACAGGATGCCGTTGCAGGCAAACAGGTTGTAGGCTTCCCGGTAGTTCACTGTGATCCAGTAGGCATAGACCTTCGCTGCGCCGTAGGGGCTGCGCGGATAAAAGGGGGTGGTTTCCCGTTGGGGCACTTCCAGCACCTTGCCGTACATTTCGCTCGATGAGGCCTGGTAGAACTTCGGGGTCAAGCCCGACTCACGAATGGCTTCCAAGAGGCGAATGGCGCCCAGGCCGGTGACGTCCGCCGTGTATTCCGGAATATCGAAACTGACTCGCACGTGGCTCTGCGCCCCGAGATTGTAGATCTCATCGGGCTGAATGGTGCGGATGATGTGGTTGAGCGAACTCGCATCGTTCAAATCCCCGTAGACCAGTTTCAGTCGGGCGTTGGGCTCGTGCGGGTCTACATAGATGGGATCGATCCGTCCGGTGTTGAACGAGCTGGATCGGCGAATAATGCCGTAGACTTCGTATCCCTTGGCCAGGAGAAACTCGGCGAGATAGGATCCATCTTGTCCGGTAATGCCGGTGATCAGGGCTTTTTTCACGATCAGATCTCCATATGAGTGTGTCTTGCCTAACGTGGTATCGGTCTTCGGCTCGTCGGCCGATCAGCCTGCGGTACTACAGTGCAGGAGCCCCGCCTCTTGTCACGGACGATTACACCATCTGTACGTGGTATGGGGGCGATATGTCCTTGAATGCATGATGCCTGAGGAAAATACTTATCTCATTCTCGGGGATTGGGCAACAGGTGAGTCATTACTTCCTGTTACGCAGGAGGTTCTGCCAGGCGTGGAGCTGTTGACTGGTTCCCGCTTTCGTGTTTTTCTGTGTAGATCGCTGCTCAGCCTGGCTCCGTCCCCTGCTCAGCGCATCGATGCGCTCTCCGACGTCCCGATACAGGCTGTCTTCCCGCCGGAGCCAGCGATAGGCTTCGAGGGATTCGGCGATGCGGCCGAGCGATTCGAGTGTGCGGCCGAGCACATAGAGGATCTGCACGATGTCTTTGGTCGACGCGCCGGGTGACTTGAGCGCGTTGCGGAAGGCTGCGACCGCTTCTTCGTATCGATCGCAGGACTTCTGCGAGAGGCCGATTTGGGCGTAGGCCTTGAGGGCGAGAGCGGGATCGTTCGTGGCTTTTTCAAATTGCTCGATCGCCTGCTTGAAGAGACCGGCTTTCCGCAAGGCGAGGCCCCGTTCGTATGCTTCGGCTGCGTGGTCGTTGAGGGATGATTCAGGAACGTCTGACTCAGACATGCAGGCACAACTCCTCTAGCAACTACTGTTGAACCAGGCTGGGGTCAGCAAGACCCAGACCATGATGTCCGTTAGTTTATGTCTAAATGTATCAATAGATTAGGATTTAGGAAATCCAAGCCGGCGGCCCGGATGACGTTCACTGCACACTCGATTGTCCGCAAATAGGAGTCCCTCTACCCATAATTCTCCTCAGGCCGGGATGACCTGCTCTTCTGTATCTCGACAAAAGTATTGCCTGCCGATCGCCTGATGCGTAGTATGGGCTGACACTCACTTATCAGGAAGACACAGAGCGCATGGATATTCTCGGCGATCAACCCGTACGGCGACTGACCATCGGCGCCTATATTGCTGCTGCCGCTTTGCTTATGGCGCATGGCATCAATGCGTTTGTGGCCGCAGCGTTAGCCCTCCCCCCCGCGAAGGGCGCGGCTCCTCAATCTGCGCAGGTGGCTGTTCCGGTGGCGTTTGTGCCGCAGCAGTGGGTGGATCAAATTCAGTCGAGCGGCCTCTTCCTGCTGCCCGCTGCCCCGCTTGGAATGACCGGTGTGCCGGGGACCGCTTCGCAAACACCGGTGCGGGCGTCCTTGGGCGTGGCGAATAAGCTCCGACTCTTAGGCGTCGTCTTAGGAAGCGAACGCGGTGTGTTTGCGATTGTCGAAGAACTGGCTACGAAGCGGCAGGTGCTCTACCGGTTGCACGATCAGATACCGGATTTGGGAGAGGTCAGCGCCATCCGCCGGGACGGCCTGGTGGTTCGGAGCGGCGACCAGGAAGAGTTATTGGAACTCTCCACGACCGACAAGCCGCCGGTCCCGGTGGTGACAGCCGGCGCTCCTGTCGCAGCGGCGCCCGGGGTTCCGATGAAAAAGATAATCGATCGACGGGAGGTCGAAGCGGCGATGGCCGACTTGCCGAAGCTGCTGACTCAGGCTCGTGCCGTGCCTTTCATGGTCAATGGAACCCCTAACGGCTATCGCATGGACTATATCGCTCCTGCCAGCTTCTACGAAAAGATCGGCATCCAATATGGGGATGTGTTGCAGCGGGTCAACGGGGTGGACGTGCGTGATCCTTCCACGATGCTCAGTCTGTTCCAACAATTGAAAAACGAACGAACGGTGAAAGTCGATATGGTCCGCAACAACCAGAAGACCACCATGACCTTTGAGCTCCGATAAGTCTCTTCCTCACTCCTCGGGGCATATTCCGGGCTCGTTGGGCGTCTCCACACACACCGTTCTTTCCGTCGTGACTTTCCGCGTGGTCCCTCGGGGTTGATCCGGAGGCTCACCCGCAGTTGTGTTTCGGATTTTTTCCCTGCCGCCGGTCAGGGAGCACTGGGTCGACTGCGGAGATGTCCTTATTTTACTTGCGGTTAAACGAAGAAACTTGGAATTGATCTTGAAGCCGGTTAGTCTAAGGATCTGGTCTCCCTAAATATAATGGTGAGACGGGGCACGGAGCACTGTGAGCGATACCGAACAGCAAGTTACCTTCGGCAGGCCGCTTCTCGGGCAGATTCTCGGAGAGAAATTTAATCTCCTGGATTCCAAGCTCGACGAGGCGTTGGCCTATCAGCGTGAGAAAGGCGGCCGCCTCGGCGAAGCCCTCCTTCATTTGCGCATGCTTCGTGAAGAAGAATTGTTGGAAGCCCTGGCTCAGCAATTTGAGCTGGCGTGGTTGCCTCATCTGGAAGTCTCCCATATCGATCATGAGCTGATTAAGCGAGTGCCCATCAGCTTTGCCAGGCGCTACCGGATTTTACCCCTGCGGTATGAGGAAGGTACCGTCGTCGTCGCGACGACCGACCCGCTTGAGACGGTGGCGTTGGATGATCTGCGCCTCCTGTTGGGGAAACCGATTCGGCCGGTGCTGACTACAGGACTCGCTCTCTTGGCCTGCTTGAACCGTGTGTATGACGAGGCGGCCAGCCCCGCCGGGGCTGAACAGGTCATGGAGGATATGGCGGCGGCTGAAAACCTCGACCAACTGGCCCATGAGCTGGATGAGCCGCAAGATTTGCTCGACGCGACCGACGAGGCCCCGATTATTCGCCTGGTCAACTCGGTATTGTTTCAGGCGGTTCGTCAGCGGGCCAGCGACATCCACTTCGAATCATTCGAACGCGGCCTCGTGGTCCGGTACCGGATCGACGGTGTGCTTTATCCCGTGCTGACGCCGCCGAAGCGC
>Ga0209391_10002103_pt1 | contig 10389 bp, 10 predicted proteins | sample PPLLak3March2015_FD_187246 | JGI IMG/M metagenome (GOLD analysis project Ga0209391, IMG submission 187246) | Freshwater sediment microbial communities from Prairie Pothole Lake near Jamestown, North Dakota, USA - PPLs Lake P7 Core (1) Depth... | ecosystem: Environmental > Aquatic > Freshwater >... | reverse complement strand
CGGACTTCAATTCGCGGGTGAAGGCCGGCGACGTTGTGGCGGTGATCGATCCGGAACCGTTTAAGGCCCGCCGGGATCAGGCTGCGAGTAATCTGGAAATGGCGAGAGCGAATGTGGCTCGAGCCAAGACGGATGGAGCGCAGCGTAAACGCGAGCTTGAGCGGGTCCGTTCGCTGATCGACCAGAACTTTGTGTCGCAGAATGATGTGGATGTGGCCGTGACCAATGCGCAGGGCGCGGAAGCGCAGGTGCGTGTGGCCGAGGCGCAAGTCAGGCAGGCTGAAGCGGCGTTGAACTCGGCTGAACTGGAGTTGAAATATACCACCATCCGCTCGCCGGTTGACGGCATCGTGGTTGCCAGAAATATTGAAGTCGGCCAGACCGTCGCGGCCAGTTTTGCCACGCCGAACCTGTTTTTAATCGCGCTCGACCTGACGAAGATGCAGGTGGATACCAACGTGAGCGAGTCGGATATCGGCGGGATCGGTGAGGGAAAGGATGCTACGTTTTCCGTGGATGCGTATCCCGGTGTGCGGTTTTCAGGTTCGATCCGCCAGGTGCGGTTGGCTCCGATCAATGTGCAGAATGTGGTGACGTACAATGTCGTGGTGGCCGTCGACAATCAGGATTTGCGTCTGAAACCCGGGATGACGGCGAATGTGTCTATTGTGGTGGCGCAAAAAGAGCAGGTTCTCAAGGTGCCGAACGCGGCGTTGCGCTTTACGCCTCCCAGAAGTGACCGGGCGGAAGGCGGATCGGCTGATGGAAAACCGGCCAGGGCCGAGGGGCGACCGGCTGCGAGCCGATCATCGTCCGGTTCTGCGGAATCCGGAAACCCTATACGCAAGGTGTGGAAGCAGGATGAGTCCGGTGAGCCGGTGTCTGTGTCGGTTCAAACAGGAATTTCCGATGGTGTTTGGACGGAGATCGTCGGCGGCTCGCTTGGAGAGCAGGATGCGGTCATCGTGGGGTTGGATGTGGCACGAGCCAATCGTCAAGGAAGCGAATTGCCGCCCGGGTTCGGCGGAGGCAGCGGACAGCGCCGTACGCGTGACCGGGGTATCTAGTTGCCGTGACTCGATCCGTGCAGTATGTGTTCGAATGCTGCTGACAAGGCAAGACGCTCATGGATAGTGCAAACGGCCAGCCGGTTTCGTTGATTCAGTGTGCAGACTTGTGGAAAGTGTATCGCCTGGGCGATGTGGAGGTGCAGGCGCTTCGCGGGTTGAATCTCACGATCGAGCAAGGCGAGTTTGTCGCGATCATGGGCTCGTCGGGGTCCGGCAAATCGACCCTGATGAATATGCTGGGCTGTCTGGATCAGCCGACCAAAGGCCATTATTGGCTGAACGGAGTCGATGTCGCGGCGCTTCGCGCCGATGAGCTGGCTGAGATTCGGAATCGGCAGATCGGGTTCGTCTTTCAAAGTTTCAATCTGATTCCCCGTACCAGCGCGTTGGAGAATGCGCAGCTTCCCCTCTTTTACCGGGGACTGCCGCTTCGCGAGCAGCGGGCGCTGGCCGCAGGGGCGCTCGAGCGAGTGGGATTGAAGGGGCGGGAAGAGCACTATCCGACGCAACTGTCCGGCGGGCAGCAACAACGGGTGGCCATTGCCCGCGCGTTGGTCACGACGCCATCCCTGTTGCTGGCCGACGAACCAACCGGAAATCTCGATACGGAATCGAGCCGGGAAATCATGACCATTCTCGATCGGCTGAATAAGGAAGAAGGGATCACCGTCATTTTGGTGACCCATGAACCCGACATCGCCGCCTATGCCGCCCGTGAAATTGTGATCAAGGACGGCCAGGTCCTCACCGATCGGCGTACCAAGCCTGAGCATCCGCCCTCGCTGATGGGGCACTGATGCCGGCATTTCTATTTCTCACGCTCATGACGGCAATCCGTATTCTCAGCCGCAACCGGCTGAGGGCCGGGTTGACGATGTTGGGGATCATCATCGGAGTTGGCGCCGTGATTGCCATGGTCAGCATCGGCGAGGGGGCCAAGGCCGCAGTGCAGGCGCAAGTCGCCAGTATGGGAACCAATGTCATCATCGTGCTGCCCGGGTCTACGACCGTCAGCGGCGTCCGGGGCGGGCAGGGTGGAGCGGTCACGCTGAACGTGTCCGATGCGCTCGAGATGAAAAAACGTATCCCGTTGCTGCAAGATACCGGGTGGGCGAAGCGCGATGTCATCCAGATCGTCAACGGGAACAAGAATTGGAACGGGCCCGTAAATGGAGTGTCGCCCAGCTATCTGACCATCCGGGACTGGACGTTTACCAGTGGCGGCTCGTTTACTCAGGCAGATCTGGATGCTGCGGTGCGTGTGGCGCTGGTCGGACAAACCGTGGTGGAGAATTTGTTTGAAGCGGGGGAGGAGCCGGTCGGGTCCGTCATTCGGATCAAAAATGTGCCGTTTCGCGTGATCGGGGTGCTGGCTCCGAAGGGCCAATCGGCTCAGGGGTCGGATCAGGACGACATCGTGTTTATCCCGTTCAGCACGGCTGAGCGGAAAGTCTTCGGGACGCAGTTCATCGGATCGGTCGGCGCGTTGTTTGCTACCACGGAGCGGCAGGAGGATTTGTTTGCTGCGGTCGACCAGATTCGTGAGTTCTTGCGGGCCCGGCACCGCCTCCAGGCCGAACAGGGCGACGATTTTACGATCCGCACGCAGGTCGATATTGGAAGAGTTCAGGAAGGCACGAGTCAGACGTTGACGGTCATGTTGCTCTCCATCGCGGCGGTCTCGCTGCTCGTCGGCGGGATCGGCATCATGAACATTCTACTGGTATCGGTGACCGAGCGGACCCGGGAGATCGGCGTCCGGATGGCAGTCGGTGCCAAGCGGCGGCATATTCTCATGCAGTTTTTGATCGAAGCGATGACTTTGAGTGTGGTCGGCGGGACGCTAGGCATTCTCTTCGGTGTTGCGGGAGCCCGGCTAACCACGGTCATCGCGGGATGGCCGACGATCATCTCCGGTAATACGGTAGTGGCCGCGTTTCTCTTCTCGCTCGCGGTCGGTCTCTTCTTCGGTCTCTATCCAGCCCATAAAGCGGCACGCCTCAATCCGATTGACGCGTTACGCTACGAGTAGCCATCGTTTCTAGTCGTACATCGTATTCATATGCAGGTTGTACCAGGCGACGTCGCGGGTGCGTGCTCTGTTGTGGGCTAGGCGGGTCGTGAAGAGGGGATCGGGCCGAGCTAATGGGCGGCTGATGAGAGGGAGATCTGGATGCGGGGATTGGTTCGATCGACATCCTTATAGAGATGTGTTTCCACAATACGATTGTCATTGAGGCCGATCCCTTCACAGAGGGCGTCCTGGGCGATTTTGAGCCCGCCATCAACATCACGCCGGAGCGGCGAGGTGAAATAAAAGCGGATCGAGAGGGCGAGGGGTTCCGATTGAAGCCGATGCATCAGAGCTCGTTTGTGGGGGGATTGCGACAGGGCCAGCCAGAGTTGCTGCCCGACATGCTGCTTATAGGTTCGACCGGCCGAAGACAGGACCCGGCGGCCTTGGACCGTGGCGTATTGATGGTTGATGCTGGGGGGAACCGGCAGCGTGATCTCGATGAATTCGGCAGTCACGACTGCGGCGGGCGAAGGCATATGAAGCGGCGCTCGGAGACGGGCTTGTCGAACGGTTGGGCGCAGGTCTGCAATGGACGGTTGCTTCGACGCCGGTTCAGATTTGGCGCCCGGTCGATAGGAGACGACGCGAACGGGGACTTTTGAACGAGGGGAGCCTGTGCGACGTCGTCCGGCAGGCATGGAGCGAACTTACAGGAGGTTCTGGATCTTCGACATGTTCTGTTCGTAGCGGTCTTCTGTGCGGGCAATGTAGCGGCGCCACTCGCTGGGGTTCCAGACTTCCATCCTGTGATACATCCCGACCAGAATGATTTCGAGATCTTCATCCAACGGGATCTGTTTGCGCAAGCGGCCAGGAATAAGGATCCTGCCGGTCTTGTCGATTTCCGATGTGCCGGCTTCGGAGACGACAAAGTGCATGAAGAGACGGCTCTGGTCTTCGTCGAGCGTCGTCTTGGTCCGGTCTAAGACCTTTTCCCACTCCTTCAACGAATAGATGAGGAGGGATTGTTCCGGGCCTTTGAGAAACGTGACGGCCTGGCCGTCGGCCTCAATCTGCTCGCGGATCGGGGAGGGGACGATAAAACGCCCCTTCTCATCGACTTTGCAGAGATATTCGCCAGCGAACATAGATCGATCCTAATTTATGACGGGAGGGCGGTTCTGGTCCGGTCGCGGATCCACTGTTCCAGATCCGAACGTACGAATCGCCATTCTTTCCCAAGCTTGAAGGCTGGAATCTGCCTGTTCTGTATATAGCGATAGAGGGTGCGGGTCGTAATCTTCAGGTAGAGACATGTCTCCGACACCGTCATCAATTCGCTCTTCGGGGCTGTCCCCATCGTCCCACCTGTTCTGAGAAGGTCTGTTTCTCATAAGACTCCAGAATGTAAGGGCCATTTTAGAGAGTGAGGGCGGATTGTCAAGTAAAAATACATGACAATGCCTGTCATAGGCTGTCAGTGCTACCGTCATCGGAGGCCCCGCTATCGGCCGAATCCATCATGGCTTCGACTTCCTCCCCGACGTCTTCACCCATCTCATCCCCCATGTGCTTCATGAAGCGGGACACTGATTCCGGATCGTTTTCATCGAGTCCGTCGAAGCTGTCCGGGTCTGAAAGGGATGCAAGCCGGGCCTCCTCGGACTTTGGGGAGGAGAATTTTGAGAGAAGGCGGTCGAGCGCATGGCTTCCGCACTGTTTGCAGGCCGGTGGGGTCGAGCTGGTCAGGCTCAGTATCAGCAAGGTGCTCCGCTTGCGGCAATCGCGGCAGAGGTACTCATAAATCGGCATGGCTATCCCCTCAAGACTCCGAGCAGCCCGGTGGTTCGTTGGGCCAGGATTCGATCAGGCACGACGCTCGATTCGATTGTTCGTGCCAGCGTGAGGACGAAGACGGCTTCTGCTCCGGCTTTTCGCAACACCTTGGCACATTCGTTTACCGTGGTGCCAGTCGTAAAGACATCGTCGATCAGGAGAATGCGCTTCTGCGCGAGCGACTGTGGCTGGCGAACCGCAAAGGCCTGGCGCAGATTCTTTATACGCTCTTTCCGCGACAACGTGCTTTGGGGTTCTGACGGAACGGTTCGAACGAGATTCGTGAACGAAAGAGGGAGATGCAGGTGTGTGGCCACTTGATCAGCGAGCAGCAGCGATTGATTGAATTCACGCTCCCTCAAACGGGTCGGATGCAACGGGACGGGAATGACGAGGTCCGCATCCAGCGAAGCAGGGAGGCCTTTGATCGCTAATCGTCCCAGCGGCTTGGCCAGCGAGACTTTCCCCCGGTACTTGAACAGGCAGATGGCGTCTTGCAAGGGCGGTAGATAGGGATAGAGTGTCCAGGCTTTTGCATAGGCGGGTGGGCGTACCGTGCAGTGGTGACAGCGATGAGTGGGACTGTAGGTCAAGGCTACGGGTGAGGGTAATGGACGATCGCATTGCGAACAGCGGGAGAGCGTGAGTGGAGCAATGGTACTCCAACAGGCGGTGCAGAATAACGGAACGGGATCGGTCGCGAGCGGCACTCCACAGGCAGCACAGTCGGCAGGCAGGAAAAACCGGACCGTGTGTCGTAGCAGGCCGGGCAGTTTCTGATGCCACGATCCCGTCATGTGCCATCCTCAGACATGGGGAGATGCGGCAGGTTGTAGGGCGAAGAGTGGTCGACTGTCAAGGTTGTGGGGCTCTAAATGGTTGTGTTATACGAGGACGACCGTTGCACAAGGAATCGCAGAAGCTGAGGTATGCCGGAGCCATGGTAAAGCTGGTCCAGTTATCCAAGACCTATGAGCGTGGCGAGGCCACTGTAGCCGCGTTGCATGAGGTCAGTCTCGATGTCGGACGCGGCGAGTTCTGTGCGTTCGTCGGGCCCAGCGGATGCGGGAAGAGTACGTTGCTGAATCTGGTAGGCGGCCTTGATCGGCCTTCATCCGGAGAGCTCTTTCTTGACGGGCGCGCGACCACCGCGTTTACCAGTCACGACTGGACCGTGGCGCGGCGGGAACTGATCGGCATTGTATTTCAAGCGTTTCACTTGGTTCCCGGGCTGACGGCTCTGGAGAATGTGGCGCTGCCGTTGATGTTGCGCGGAGACGGCGGTCGATCGGTGGCGCAGCGGGTCGAGGAAGTGCTGGAGCTGGTCCACATGGGGCATCGGAAGCATCACCGCCCCGGAGAATTATCAGGTGGCGAGCAACAGCGGATAGCGATCGCCCGGGCGCTTGCGCACCGGCCGAAATTACTGCTGGCCGATGAACCGACCGGGAACCTCGATTCGCATCAGGGGGCAGAGATCATGACGTTGATTCGATCACTGGCGAAAGCCGGCGACGTGACAGTGCTGCTGGTGACGCATAGCCAGACTGCCGCAGAATGTGCCGACTATATCTGGACGATGCAGGACGGACGGCTTGTATCGCGCACACCATCGCCGGCTTTAACGGGGGTAGCATGACCGATCTTTCCACGACGATTGCAGGGGTGAAGTTTCCCAGTTGCTTTATGAACGCAGCCGGCGCGCTCTGTGTCACGCGGGACGAACTGGTGGCGCTGGGCAAATCCCGCGCGGGAGCGATTGTCACCAAGTCGATGACCGTCGAGGCGCGCCAGGGTAATCCGGAGCCCCGCTATTACGGATTCCCCGGCGGTTCGATCAATTCGATGGGATTGCCCAATCTCGGCTATCGGGCCTATGCCGAACTCATTCCCGAATTGAAACAATTCGGTAAGCCGGTAATCGCGAGCGTGGCGGGACTGTGCGAAGACGATTTCCCGACGATCGCGGCCACGATCAACGCGGCGAAGCCCGACCTGATCGAAGTGAATCTCTCCTGCCCGAATATTCCCGGCAAGCCGCAGATCGGCTATGACCCGGAAGCCTCCGAGCGTTTGCTCAAGCGCGTGCGCAAAGTCATCACCGTTCCGATGGGTGTAAAGCTGCCACCCTATTTCGATCCGGCGCACCACGAGGTCATGGGAAAAGTCATTGGCCGTTGTGAGGTCGACTTTCTCAATATGATTAATTCGGTCGGCAACGGGCTGGTGGTGGATCCGGACCGTGAAGAAGTGGTGATCAAGCCGAAAGGCGGATTCGGCGGGCTCGGCGGCACGATCATCAAGGCTGTGGCGCTCGCGAATGTGCGCGCCTTCTACAAATTCTTTCAGGGAAAGATTCCCATCATCGGCACCGGCGGCGTCATGAACGGTGTCGATGCCTTCGAGCACTTTCTGTGCGGAGCGTCGGCGGTGCAGGTCGGTACCGTTCTGGTTGAAGAGGGGCTGGGAGCCTTCGGACGGCTGGAGACGGAGCTAGCCGCGCAGCTGAAGAAGAAAGGCTACGGTTCGGTTGAGGAATGTCGGGGGAAGGTCAAAGAGCTCTGACGTTACTTCAAGCCGAAGTTCCGTGGCAGTAATCCGTGCTGAAGCCCCTGCCGGAGCAATTGTGCCACATTCCGGACGTTCAGCCGCCGCATCAGATTGAAGCGATGCACCTCGACGGTGCGGATGCTGATGGCCAGTGTTTCCGCAATTTCGCGATTCGTATGGCCGATGGCGACCATCTTGAGAATTTCCCGTTGCCGGGGGGTAATGGAGAACTCGGCCTTCGGGCTCCGGTCTATCTGAAGTGCGTTGTTCCCTCGACTTCGTGCCATGTAATACTCCCGATCAAATGTTCCTCGTCAATCTAGCAAAGGGTCGCCGACCTGTAAACGAAACGGCCAATCTGTGCAGCCGGTAAATCATCCGTTTGTACAGGTGTTTCCAGTCACCGTATTTTCATGTAAGTGGTTACAGGCAGTCGTACCACCAGGAGCGGCATGATGGCGTGGTTGAAAGTCGTAGCGCTCCTTCTTCTTTCCCATATGACCCAGCGGCCGTTCCGCACCGGGCTGACCATTGTGGGTGTGGCGCTGGGCGTGGCGGCTTCGGTGGCAGTGCGGACGGCGAATGTGGAGGTGCTGCATTCATTTGAACAGGCGGTGCTGACCGTCGCCGGTCCGACCACATTGGAGGTGTCAGGCGGAGACTTCGGGTTGGATGAGCAACTGATTACGAAGGTGCGGGAGGTGCCGGGCCTGGCTTCTGCGGCACCGGTGATCGTGCAGACGGTGGTGAGGCTCGATGCCGGGCAGCCGGGTTCGGCGTTGCAAGTGATCGGACTGGATCTGCTGGCGGAGTTTGACTCCCGCGGCTTTCGAGTGATGCAGGGGCAGGATGATAATCCGCTCACTGACTTCCTGAAAGCCGACAGCCTGTATCTTGGAAGAAAATTGGCGGCGGAGTGGCGTCTCGAGAAGGGTAGTACGATCCAGCTCCAAGTCGGGACTCGGCAGGTGCAGGCGCGGATTGCTGGCGTGATTCAGGACCGATCCGACCGGGTCTCGTCCTGGGATCACGTGGCGATTATGGATATTGCCGCCGCTCAAGTCCTCTTCGGCATGGTCGGGAAACTGGACCGGATCGATCTGGTCACAAGCTCTGAGGTCGAGATCGAAGCAGCAGCGCAGGCCGTGCGTGCGATCCTGCCTCCGCATGTGACGGTGGAGCGGCCGGCGAGCCGGACGCGCCAGGTCGAGCAGATGGTGCGGGCATTCCGATTGAACCTCACGGTGTTGAGCTGGGTTGGGCTGCTCGTCGGCATGTTTCTCATCTACAACACGATGGCCTTCGCCGTGGCGCAGCGCCGACGCGAGATCGGCATCTACCGCGCGATCGGGATGACCCAGTTCCGCGTGGCATGGCTCTTTCTGACCGAGGCGGCCTTGTTCGGTCTATTGGGTGGAATCGTCGGGAGTGTGGGCGGCATCCTGCTGGCGCAGAAATTAGTTACGCTGGTCAGCCGGACGATTTCGGATCTCTATACCCCGGTGAGTCAGGGAGCCGCATCCTGGTTCGACTCAGCTGAACTCTGGCAGGCCTCCTTCGAAGGCATTCTCATCGGCTGTCTCGTCTCCATGATCGGGGCGATCGGACCGAGCCTCGATGCCAGCCGCACCTCTACAGTGCGGGCTCTGGCTCCGGGCGACTATGAAAGCAGCCGACAGGTGCGCGTGGGGGGATTGGCGTGGGGCGGGCTCGGACTGCTCCTGGTGGCCGGGGGGCTTGCTTTCGCCGGACCTCTGGGCGGAGTGCCCATCCTGGGCTATCTCGCCACATTCTGTTTATTGGCCGGGCTGTCTTGCCTCGCGCCATTCTGCATAACTGGTTGGAGGAAGCGGACGTTAGAGGGCGAACGACTCGCCGGTATTCAGGGTGCGATGCGGGAGATCGCCGTGGAGCATGCGGCGAGAAATCCAGGCCGGAACGGCGTGACGGTTTCAGCACTCATGGTGGGGCTGGCGATCATGATCGGCGTGCTCATCATGGTGCGCAGTTTCCGACACACCGTTGAAGTCTGGATCAACGAGACCGTGATCGCCGATATCGTCGTGGCTCCCTCGACTTGGCTGCGGGAAGCGAACAGCGGGAGCGGCGCGAAGAGTCTGCCGGCCGGCTGGCGCGAGGTGCTGGCCGCCATTCCCGGTGTGGCCGAGGTGGATACCTATCGTGACGTGCGAGTGGAGGTGAAGGGGCAGCGCGTGGCGATTGTCTCACGCGATCTGCGGCTCCATGCCAGGCGCAGTCAGTATCTCGTCCGGCAGGGGAATTCCACCGATCTCTTGAATCAGGCGGTCGATAATGGCGGCATCATCGTGTCCGAAGTGTTGGCCAACCGGCTAGGCGTTTGCGAAGGCCAGTTGTTGGAGATCGTGACGCCGCAGGGAGCGAAATCGTTTCCGGTCGTGGCCGTATTCTACGACTATGCCACCGATGGCGGGAAACTGGTCATGGATCGCGCGCTCTATCAATCGCTCTGGCAGGATGAACTTGTGACAGTCTTTCCAATCTACTTGCAGGCCGGGGCGAGCATGGAGCAGGTCCGGCAGGCGATCGCCGTTTCGTTGCAGCAGGCGCAGGATCAGACATTGCCCCCGCTCATCATCAGCAATGGTGAGTTGCGGAAGGAGATTCTCGACATCTTCGACCGGACCTTTCTGCTGACGTACGTGCTCGAAGCGATCGCCGTAATTATCGCCATGCTCGGTATCGTGAACACGCTGGTCACATCCGTACTTGAACGGCGCAGGGAGTTCGCCACGCTGCGCGCCATCGGCGGCAGTGAAGGGCAAATCAGGCAGTTGGTCTTGTGGGAAGCGGCTTATCTGGGACTGGTGGGGATTGCGTTGGGACTTGTCGGCGGCGGGCTGCTGTCCCTGCTGCTCATCAAAGTGATCAACAAGC
>Ga0209391_10002102_pt1 | contig 10390 bp, 7 predicted proteins | sample PPLLak3March2015_FD_187246 | JGI IMG/M metagenome (GOLD analysis project Ga0209391, IMG submission 187246) | Freshwater sediment microbial communities from Prairie Pothole Lake near Jamestown, North Dakota, USA - PPLs Lake P7 Core (1) Depth... | ecosystem: Environmental > Aquatic > Freshwater >... | reverse complement strand
ACCAGACCAGCGCCACCCGAGCCAGTTCCTCGGCCCAGTCGAGCGAGTAGTGGAACACGCCCCGCGAAACGATCTGGGCGAGCGCGAGGGCGAGCATGACCGCGAGCAGCGCGCCGGCGAGGTTGCGGGCGGCCAAGGACAGCGGGCCGTTGACGCGACCCAGCCCGCGGACGATTCCCATGAGCAACGACTTCATGCGCCCGGCCTAAGCTCCCGCGAAGGGTCCCGCTGACAGCACGGGCCGCCCGGAGGCGGCCCGTGCCCGATTATGGGGCAAGCTGCGCCCGGGCGACGCGGCCGCCGTCGTCAGCGCCCCCCGCCGAAGCCGACGCGGAACTGCGCGCCGAAGTAGCGGTCGGCCTCGCGGGGAATCTGCAGGCGCCGGGCGTTCGCCGGGCCGCCACGGGTGATCAGCGCAGCGAAATTCTCGTCCGTGAGGTTGCGCCCGATGATCGTCAGGCGGTAGCGGTCGGACTTGTCGGCGAAGGCCACCGACATGTCGATCGTGGAGAAGGACGGGATCAGCACCTGCTGCTGTACGGCCGGCTGGGTCTTGCTGATCAGGTCCGCGTACTGGTCGTCCGTGAACACGAACAGCAGGCTCGGCGTGATGTCGAGTCTGTCGAGCTCGATGCGGTAGTCGGCGTTCAGAGTCGCCTTCCACTCCGGCGCAAGCGGCAGCGGCGTGCCACTGGCGATTCCTGTCGAGCCCGGCGGCGTAAAGAACTTGTCGACCTTGGCATCGGTGTAGGCGATGCCGCCGCCGAGCGTCAACTCGTCGAGCGGGCGGGCCAGGAAGTCGAGTTCGAAGCCCTCGGTGGAGACGGTGCCGGCGTTGGTCAGCGTCGTGATCAGCACGCCGTTCAGGAACAGGAAGTTGTTGGCCTGGAAATTGTCGTACTCGGCCGAATAGACCGCACCGTTGAGGATCACCCGGCCGTCGGCCAGCGTGGACTTGAGACCGAGTTCGTACGAGTCGGCCGTCTCGCCCTCGATGACCTCGGAGTCCCGGACGCGCATGTTGAAGAAGACGTTGTAGGCCGGGCCCTTGTAGCCGCGGGCGTAGCTCGCATAGGCCATCAGGTCGTCGGTGAAGTCGAACTGCACGCCCAACCGGCCCGACCCCTCGTCGGAGCTGTTGCTGCCGTTGATGGTGCGGGTGTTGCCGGGGCAGAGGCTCACCACGCCGTTGCACTCCGTCTCGTTCGGATCGGCGCTGCTGCGGATGCCCGGACCGGTCGTGGGCGAGAAGTTGTAGGTGTGCTGGAACTCGAGGTCGTCCCAAGTCCAGCGCAGGCCGGCGATCAGGCGGAAGCGGTCGGTGAGGTTGAACGTGCCGTCGCCGAACACCGCGAAGTTGTCGAAGTCGGCGCCGAAGTCCGCGTTGGCGGACGGCGATTCGATGACCGAGGCCGCCGGCGTGCAGGGCCTCAGGCCCGTAGCGTCAGGCGCCAGCGTGCTCGAGCGGCACACCTCGGTATCGCGCTGGAAGTAGCGGTCGGCGCTGGTCGTCGCGTAGTAGAGACCCGCCACGTAGTCCACGAACTGCCCGCCGGGCGAGGCGATGCGCAGTTCCTGCGAGAACGTATCCTGCTCCTGCGGGCCGAAGTCGTGCAGCTGGTTGATGCCGACGTAGGCAGGGCCGGCGTCGAGCCAGTCGCCCTCGCGGATCTCGGTGGAGTCCCAGGTGCGGTAGGCCGTGATCGAGGTCAGGGTGTACTCGCCGAGGCCGATGTCCGCCTGCAGCGACAGGCCCCAGGCCTCCTCCTCGGAGGTCATCTCGAGATTCTGGCGCACCTTGCGGCTCGAGAAGCCGGCGCTGTAGTCGGTGCCCTCGAGCAGCTTCGCGACCGCGGCCGCCTGTCCGCCCGACAGCGGCCCGGCGATGACCTCGACGCAGCAGTTGTCGTCGGACTTGCGGTAGTCACCGATGAACGTGAGCTTGACGTTGTCCGTCGGGTCGGCCTCCCAGATCGTACGCACGCCCCAGCGGTCGTAGCCGTTGAGATCGCCGCCCGCCTTGGTGTCGCTGATGTTTTCGATGTAGCCGTCGAAGTTGCCCCAGGTCGCGGTGGTGCGGGTGCGCAGCTTGTCGGAGATCGGCGCATCGAGCGCCGCCTTCAGGCGCAGCTCGTTGTCCTCGTACCAGCCGAGGTCCACGTAGCCGCCGAGCGAGTCGCCGGGCCGCGTGGAGACGACGTTCACGACGCCCGCCGAAGCGTTCTTGCCGAACAGCGTTCCTTGCGGGCCGCGCAGCACCTCGACGCGCTCCACGTCGTACATGTCGCCGAAGGCCTCGCCCGCCGAGGACATCACCACGCCGTCGAGCACGAACGCCACGCTCGGTTGGGCTGCAATCGCGAAGTTGATGGTGCCGACGCCACGCAGGAACAGCGCCTGGTTGAGCTGGGTATTGGTCTTGCGGATGTTGAGCGAGGGCACGAGCTGGCGCAGCGTCTCGACGTTGAACCCGCCAGTGGCCTCAAGCGTGCTGCCGCTCACAACCGAGACCGCGATCGGCACCTCCTGCAGGTTCTGCTCGCGCTTCTGCGCCGTGACGATGATCTCCTCGAGACCGCCGGCGGTGGTGCCGGTCTCCTGTGCGTGCGCGGCGGGGGCCACCGCGAGCGCCGCGAGGACGGCGACGGCGACTGGACTCATGGAGCGGCGGGTCGGGCGGACGTGCATTTTCTGTTCTCCCCCAGGACTATTGTCGATGCGTTGCGTCGCGGCCGCAGGCGCGGCGCGGACTCCTGACACAAATAACGGTAGCATGAGATTTCTATGTCTTACAACCCTTATATAAGACATCTGAGAGGCAGCAGGTGGGGCACGATCAGGCCAGGCCACCACGCCCGGGGGCGCGACGTCCGGCCGGTTCCGGCGGCGGCCCCACTGCGGTGAAAATGCTGGCCCCGCCTGCCGGCGGGTGAGGGTCGATGCTAGACGGCGCGCCAGGTCTCGATGACCTCGGGCAGCTCCCCGAGCTCGCCGGTATGACGCACCGCAGGACCGAGCGGGATCTCGGTACCTCGCCGCGCGAACACCGCCAGCTCGTGCAGCGCCAGGGTGAGGTCATGCGTGCGCCCGCCCACGAGAGGCTCGCCGCCCGGGAAGCGGCGCCACTCGCCGTCGGGGAGATAGACGCGCACGCGCCCGCCGGGGTCGAGGCAGGGCGCGACGAGCAGGTCCTCCCCGCAGAAGAACTGGTGGTCGAAGCCCCAGGCCTCGGGTTCGTCCGGGCAGGCGAGCGCCATGGCGCGCTGCACCGGCAGGCCGGTCGCACTCGCCTCCTCGACCGTTCGCCACAGGTATGGCAGCAACCGGTAGCGCAGCTCCAGCGCCGCCATCGCGGCGCGCTCCGCCTCCGGGCCGTAGGACCATGGCTCGCGGGCGCCGATACCGTGCAGGCGCATGTGGGCGGAGAACACGGACGCCTGCGCCCAGCGCACGTACAGCAGCGGGTCGCGCCGGTCGCCGTAGAAGCCGCCGACGTCGGTCGCGTAGAACGGCGCGCCGGTGAGGCCCCAAGACAGGCCGCCGCGGATGCTCGCCGCGAGACCACCCCAGTCGGCCTGCGGATCGCCGCCCCACTGCGAGGGATAGCGCTGCGATCCCGCCCAGGCGGCGCGACTGAACAGGAACGCCCCGCCCGTCGAGTAACGGATCGCCGCTTCGTACACGCAACGGTTGTAGAGAAGCGCGTAGACGTTGTGCAGGGCGTCGCCCTGCGCGCCGTCGGAGGCCACCATGTGCGGCTCGACCTGCTCGCCGAAGTCCGGCTTGATCATGTCCACGCCGAGCTCGAAGAGCTCCCGGTGACGATCGCGCCAGTAGGCGTAGGCGTCCGGCTGCGTGAAGTCGAGCAGGCCCGATTCCGGCAGCGGCGTCAGCACCGCGCCGAAGGGCTCGAGGTCCCACTGGTATCGATAGGCCTCGCCATTGCGCGCATCCTTGAGCAGCCACCCCTTCGCCGCCAGTTCGCCGAACAGCGGGCTCAGCACCGACACCAGCGGGTATTCCCACACGCAGATCCGGAAATCGAGCGCCTTGAGCTGCTCGATCACCGCTCGCGGATCCGGGTAGCGGGACGGGTCCCACTCGAAGGCGAAGCGCGTATCGGTGTCCTGCCAGGCGCGCCCGTCGAAAGTGATCGTGTCGCAGGGCATGCCGCGCTCACGCACCTCCCGCGCGACCGCCAGGATCTCGTCGGCGGTGCGGTAATAGGCCTTGGACAGGATCAGCCCCAGGCTCCACAGCGGCGGGACGGGCGCGCGCCCGGTCAGCGCGGTGTACTGGCCGAGGACCTGGGCGCCGTTCGCGCCGTCGAGCACGAACAGGTCGAGCGACGGTGAGTCCACCTTGAGGGCGTAGGCCCGCTGCGACCAGGGCGCGTATCCCACGCCGTGCACGACGGGGGCCACGGTGTGCACGAAAACGCCCCAGCCTTCCGGGCTCCAGGCGAACGGCGCGTTCTTGTAGCTCACTTCGGCGTTCACGCCGAGCGCATCGTGGTTGTAGGAGCGCACGAGCTGCCCGCGCCGGTCGAGGCGACCCCACTTCTCGCCAAGGCCGTACACCGGCGTGTCGTGGCCGAGCTCGAGGCTCATGAGCCAGCCGTCACCGAGCTGCGCGAAGGGCGGCAGGCGGAAGCGGCGCACGAAATGCCCGTCGCCCGGAGACGACTGCACGGCGCGCCCCGACACGGTGAGCGCAAACGACAGCGGCGCATGGCCGATCTCGAGCACGCGCTCGCCGGCCACGAGCCGCGTACCGCCCTCGATGGCTTCGATGCGCGCCGCGAGCGACCCGGGCTCGCGCAGGAGAATTCCGTAGTCGCGTGCGTCGGGCCCGAGGCGAAGGCGCAGGCCGGACTCCAGCAGCGCGACCCGCAGGATCCCTGCATCCGTCGGAAACGCGACGCTGCCGTCCGGCTGCCCGGCAGGGGCGCCGGTCACGACCACCGGTGGAATGCGCCCCCAGTTCGGCGCCTCGACGTCGAACGCGCCCACGTCAGGCAAGCTCGAGCACGGGCAGGTTCCAGCGCGCGGCGATGGCCCTGAGCGCCTGCTTGTGGTCGCCGTAAGCGAGCGCGAAATGGTGCTCGAGCCCCTCCTCCATGATGGTGCGACCCACCTCGGCCGCCGGCCGGTCGAACCTGACCGTGCCCGAGCAGCCCGTGAACGCCATCGGCGCGCGGATCACCTCGGCCCCCGCGATCATGAGCTTGGTCTCGTTGCGCGCGCGCGAGAGCCGCGCCAGCGTCACGCGGCCCGGCTTGATGGGGAACTGGTGCAGCAGCGGCATCCTGCGGTTGGTGTGGATGGTCGCTTCCGCGTGCGCCTCCGGGTCGCGCATGGAGATCGGGGCGAGTCCGCAGTGCCAGAGCACCGCCGTGTCGTCGGCGGGCGTGATATCCACGAGGTCGGCCATCCAGGCGGGCTCGCCGGCGAGCTCCTGAAGCATCAGCTGCGACAGCGAGCCGTGCACGTCGGCCTCGCAGGCCGAGGGCACCTGCTTCTGATTCATCATCGCCATCGGGCCGCACGCGGCGCAGCCGTACTCGGTGAACATCTCGGGCCAGCAGCGGACCGCGAGCCCACTGGCGTGGCTCTCCTGCTGAACGTCCTCGAGCGCGCAGAAGACGCGGAACGAGCGGTCGAGCTGCTCCTGGTCCACGGCATCGAGGCCCTCCAGCTCCGCCGCGGCGCCCGCGCGCGCCGCGCCGACCCGGGCCGGGTCCATGGCGCGCGCCTTGTCGAACAGCTGGCCGAGCTGCACGGTCTCCACACGCATGCCGGCGAGGTCGAACAGCAGCTTTTCGTCGTACTCGCAGGTATCGAAGCCGTCGGGGTGCTTGCCGACGACAGTGATCTTCGAGCCGCGCAGCGAGTCGAGTACGCGCTCGGCCGCGGTGTCCGCACTCGCCTGCGCCGGACGCGCACGCGACGGCGCGGCCACCGCCGGCGTGGCGAGCGCGCGCAGGCTGGCCGCGAGATCGGGCGCGTCCGGCGCCGCGTAAAGCCAGCCGTGCGACACGCCGGCCCGGCCGAGCGCGTGCGCGGCGAGGTTGAGCCCGCAGTAGGCATTGAGGCGCAGCCGCCCGCCGATTCGTGGCTCGGGCACGGCCCAGATCGCGATCGGCGTGGTCGCCTCCTTCGCGAGCTTCACGGTCATCGTCGCGTCCGTGAAAGTGATCTGCAGAATCAGCAGCAGGTCGATCGGTCCCGCGGAGCGGATCTCCGCCACGGCTCGCTCGGCCGCGGCGCGGTCGAACAGCAGCTCCCGGGGGCCGACCGTGCGGATGCCGGCCGCCTCGAGTGCCGCGAAGGCCCGCGCCTTCATGTCCTCGGCGAAGGGGACGTCGAATGTGGGGCGCGCCAGCACCGCCACGCCGTAGGTCAGCGACATGTCATCCTCCGAAACCGGCATACAGGTGCCGGAAGCTTGAATCCGCGGGCTCGACGCGCGCACCGCCCGGCCCGAAACACGGGTGCGTGTGCCACGGCCTCGCCGACGCGTCGGTGAGTGAATTGAGTTCGCGCATGTAGGGGACGGCTTCGCCGCGAAGCTCGTCGCGGATGCCGTCCCAGTCGGGAAACCGCTGGAACGCCGCGAGCCAGATCGCGCGGCCCGCTAGGTACCCGGACGCACCCGCCGAGTAGGCGTAGTGCAGCACGCGCTTGAATTCGGCCATCCCCGCCCCGGCGGACAGCATCACCCAGGGGCGGCCCGCGGCGCGATCGAGTTCGTGGAACAGCGCCTGCACGGCCTCGGAGCCCGGCCCACCGGGCTCGGGCACGTCCCCCGCCGGCACCGGGCTCTCGAGCTTGAAAAGGTCCACGCCGTAGCGCGGATCGGCAAAGGTGCGCACGCTGTCGATGACGAGTCCGGCCTGCTTCGTTCTCATCTCGACGTACTCGCGCGTCTGCTCGGCGTCGCGCGCGAGCGGGTACACGAGCAGCTCGAAGACGAACGGGATGTCGTACCGCATGCAGGCCTCGCCCACACGCCGGGTGAATTCCTGCTGCGCGGCGCATACCGCGGGGTCGCCGTCCGGACGGTACCAGGTGAGCACCTTCACGGCGTCGCCGCCCGCGCGCTTGATCTTCTCGACCGACCAGTCGTCGATCTCCGACGACAGGCGGCCGCCCGGCGTTTCGCGGAAGATCGAGTCCTCGAGGGTGAGGATGAGACCGAGCCGCGCGTCCAGCATCGTCACGCCGCGCGGATAGGCGTAGTGAGGGTCGAGCAGCATCGCCGACGACTCGCCCTGCAGCTCGCGGATCAGCATCTCCTTGAAGCCCGCGACGTCCTCCCAGGGCGCCTCGAGCGTGCCGCGCTTCGCCCTGATCGGATTCTTGATCGGCGGACGCTGATCCACCGCCGTCATCTTGTAGCGCCCGGCCGCATCCGCCATGCGGCGCATGCCCCAGTACTTCCCCGCGGATATCGTCATGCAGGCCCCTTGATGGTCGGGTCAGGCAGCGGGATGCGCCGCGAGGAACTCGTCGAGTTCGACGCGGGTGGGCGCGCCCGAGCGCCCGCCGGCGCGCTGCACCTTGATTGCAGCGGCCGCGGAGGCGAAGCGCACCGCCTCGGCCTCGTCACGGCCCTCGGCCAGCGCCAGCGCGAAGGCGCCGTGCCAGACGTCGCCGGCACCGAGGGTGTCCACCACGGGCACCACGAAGGCCGGGAACCGGCGCAGTTCGCCTTTCTCGAGCGCGTACACGCCCTCTGCGCCCGCGGTGACGGCGCACCAGCCCGGCAGGTCACGCCCGACCTCGACGAGCGCGCGCGCGGGCTCGTCGATGCCGCTGAAGTCCGCGAGCGCATCTGCCGAGAAAGCCACGTGCGACGCCGCCCTCAGCAGCGCACCGTCGGCCGGAATCGGGCGGTCGGCGTCGAGCACACCCGGGAGGCCCGCGGCGCGGGCCTCGAACAGGGCCGCGAGCGCGCCCATCGGCCAGCGCGTGTCGGCGAGCACCACGTCGGCCCCGGTCACCCACGGAGCCGGTAGCCAGCCCGGGTCGTCCGGCAGAGCGGCGTCGAGGTGGTTGACGATCAGGCGCTCGCCGCGGGCATCCACGATCACGGCGGACACGGACGATGCGCAGCCCGCGCAGCGCCGCACCAGCGTGCAGTCCACGTCGTACGACTGGAGCTCCGCGATGATCATGTCGGCCGCGGCGTCCTCGCCGACCCGCGCGGCCAGCATCACGCGCCCTCCGAGCAGCGCGATCGATACCGCCGCCGTCGCGGCCGGCCCGCCGCCCACGCTCTCGAAGCGCGTCGCCCGGTACTTCTGCGCCTGCCGTGGCAACTCGGGCACGGTGAACACGAAGTCCTGCACCGCATGGCCCACGCACAGCACGGTCGGCATGGGCGCTGCGCTCAGGAAAGGGTGACGGCGTACACGAATTGACTCGTGTCGCAGCGGCTCGCGCGCCACTCCACCCGCACGCCTTCGAGCGACAGAGCCACGCGATCGATGTGCAGCAGGGGCGCACCCGGTTCGAGCTTGAGGCGGCGGCAGTCCTCCTTGCGAGCGGTATCCGCCCGCAGCTCCTCCTCGGCCGAGACGATGTTGACCCCGTACTCGCGCTGGTACAGCGCATACAGGGCGTTCGGCAGCGGGGCGTGGCGCTCGAACCCGGCGAACAGGGCCGCGGGCAGGACGATCTTCTCGAGCACGATGGGCTCGCCGTCCACGAGCCGCATGCGGTTGATCTCGTACACCTCGGCGCCGGGCTCGAGGGCGAGCCGTGCGACGTCCGCGGCGCGTGCCGGGCGGCGCTTCAGCGTGTCGCCTGCGCTCGTGGGTACTGCGCGCGAGCCGCCGCCGGGCCGCGTCAGCCGGAAGAACCGGAACAGCGCCCGCTCCTGCGTGTGCTCGGCGACGTAGGTGCCCTTGCCCTGCCGGCGGTCGATGAGGCTGTCGGCCGCGAGCGCGTCGAGCGCCTTGCGGACCGTGCCCTGGCTCACGTTCAGCCGGCCGGCAAGCGCCTGCTCCGAGGGCAGCGACTCGCCGGGACCCCACTCGCCCGTCGCGATCTGCTTCACGAGGAACTCGTAGACCTGCTGGTAGAGGGGCCGGTAACGTGGTGACTCGTCCATGGGCGATTCTCCCGGACCGAGCCCGCATCGTACGCGGCCGCTTGCGCCTGTGTCCATCATCTGCTGTATAGTATCTTATATAAGACTCGCCGGCCCAATCGCCGGCCGCCCCTTGCGGAGGACACCCCCGTGACTACCCCCCACCTGCTCGTGCACGACCCGAAGGACAACGTCGGCGTCGTGGTCATCGAGGGCCTCGAGGCCGGCACCGAGATGCTGTGCGTCGTGACCCACGACAATTCGGACTTCCGCCTCGTGGCGCGGCAGGCGGTGCCGATCGGCCACAAGGTGGCGCTCCGGGACCTCAAGGCGGGCGACACCGTGATCAAGTACGGCCAGGACATCGGCCGCATCGTCGCCGACGTCGGCCAGGGCGAGCACGTGCACGTCCACAACCTCAAGACCAAGCGCTGGTAAACGGAGGCCCACCATGAGCACGGGCAAGAAGATCTGGGCCTACCGCCGCGAGAACGGCCGCGTCGGCGTTCGCAACCACGTCGCCATCCTGCCGGTGGACGACATCTCGAACGCGGCCTGCGTAGCCGTGGCGAACCACATCCAGGGCACGATCGCGCTGCCCCACGCCTACGGGCGCCTGCAGTTCGGCGAGGACCTCGAGCTGCACTTCCGCACCATGATCGGCACCGGCGCCAACCCGAACGTGGCCGCCTGCATCGTCATCGGCATCGAGCCGCACTGGACGCAGAAGATCGTCGACGGCATCGCCGCCACCGGCAAGCCCGTGGCGGGCTTCTGGATCGAAGGCAACGGCGACATCGCCACCATCGCCGCCGCCTCGCGCAAGGCCAAGGATTTCGTGCACCAGACCTCCGGCCAGGTGCGCGTCGAGTGCGACCTCGAGGAACTGTGGATCGCAGCCAAGTGCGGCGAGTCCGACACCACGACGGGACTCGCCTCCTGCCCAACCGTCGGCAACATGTACGACAAGCTGATCCCGGCCGGGCTCTACGGCTGCTTCGGCGAGACGTCCGAGCTCACCGGCGCCGAGCACCTCGCCGCCGCGCGCGCCGCGACCCCGGAGGTGCGCGAGAAGTTCATGAAGACCTGGCAGGCCTACCAGGACGACGTCATCGAGGCGCACAAGACCTCCGACCTCTCCGACAGCCAGCCCACCAAAGGCAACATCGCGGGCGGCCTCACCACGATCGAGGAGAAGGCGCTCGGCAATCTCGAGAAGATCGGCAAGAAGGTGAGCTTCATCGACGTGCTCGAGCCCGCCGAGGCGCCGGCGCGCGGCCCGGGCCTGTACTTC
>Ga0209391_10002101_pt1 | contig 10391 bp, 8 predicted proteins | sample PPLLak3March2015_FD_187246 | JGI IMG/M metagenome (GOLD analysis project Ga0209391, IMG submission 187246) | Freshwater sediment microbial communities from Prairie Pothole Lake near Jamestown, North Dakota, USA - PPLs Lake P7 Core (1) Depth... | ecosystem: Environmental > Aquatic > Freshwater >... | reverse complement strand
TAGAACACCACGGTAATCCCGGTGATATACCAGGCCGAGTAGGCCAGAGTCGGAGTAAAAGACTCTGCCGTGAAGTCAGGAAGCAGGTTGTACGTGTGAAAGTATTTCCGCAGGAGCGAGCGAACCGCACCCATGAGACCCATCGTCCAGATCGCACTGAAGGCGAGAAAAATCAGGACGAATTGCGAGGCGTAATCGATCTTACCCCAGACGATGGTCCCTTGCGTCACGGCTCGATTGTAGATGATGTAATTGACCACCGTGACGAAGACGAGCGTGAAGGCCGCTGAATTCTTCGCCGGCATCAACGCCAGGAAGTTCCAATCAGACGGCAATTCCAATTCTGCGACCAGCTTGGCTCCTGTCGGGGCGAACCCGTGCGGCGTGAGCCAGATCGCGTTGCCCACCACCACCATCAGGAAGCCGATCTTGATGACCGTCCGCGAGGAGACCGTGATCGGGATGAAGCGGCCGAGAATGGCCGGGGCCAGCAACATCGGCAGGAGGAACATCAGCGACTTCGGATCAGGCGCCGGATAATCCGTCAGCACCTTGGTCATGACCAAGGGAAGGGCGATCATCACGATCGGGGCGATAATGGTCATGCGGACCTTCTCGACACCCTCGATGCGCTTCATACTGAGCCAAATGTAATAGTTACTGGCCAGGAAGATGAGCCCGATCATCGCTCCCTGCATTTCGAAGAACATCGACAACTGGTCAGCCATCATGTACGGACAGATGGACGCATCGTAGTCGCACAGCTCGTAGGCCAACAGATAGCCCATGAACGGGAGGAACAGGAGCGCTCCCACGCCGATCATATTGCCGACGAATCCCATCCAATCGTAATAGGCCCGCTCTTCGTCCTTCGTCGACCCCATGTACATATAGGCAGCGATCAACCCGGCCACAAATCCGCCGAATGTGACATTCCCAACCAGCCGATGCATGTTGAGCGGCATCCAGCTGTAGTTGAACATCTTGTCCCAGATGCTGGCAGTCGCCAGGAATTCAACAGGAGACACACCCTCGGCCTTCACCGGCGTGTTCATGAAAGAGGTGGGGCCATCGATCACAAAGAGCGTGATCGATCCGATTAAGTTCAAGAGGACTCCGAGTGCGATATGCCGCGCCTTCTTATTCCCCTTCCACGCATCCCACGTATAGAAATACATGTAGAGGACAAATGTCTCTCCGATGAACAACAGCGGATAGATCACGGCGAAGACAATAAAGAAGTGATTGATCAGCCAGGTCGTGAACTGCGGATAGGTCGCCAGCAGCACGAAAATGAAAAGGCCACCGGTCAACGCGGTCATACTATAAAGAATGACGGTGACCTTCGTGACCTCTTTTGCCAATCGATCATAGCGGGGATCCTGCTTCCGGTACCCCAGCCACTCCGAGATGACCACGAAAATTGGCGCCCCGAGGATGAATCCTGCAAACAGGATGTGGAGTTGAGCGACGATCCAGACAGCTGTCCGGTTCCCGGTATAAGGGAATTCAACCGGCGGCGTACCCGGCGCCTGAGCATAAGCCGTCCCGCCAAACAGCGCCAGAAGCGCAATGAGAGCCATGAGACTGCGCTGCCATGTTTTCATGATGCCTCGCCGCTCCTCCTCACTAGAGTGAAATCTTACTTGCCAGCCGGAGCCGGGGCAGCCGGCGCTGCTTCAGGTGCCGCCGCTGGTGCTGCTGCCGCAGGAGCCGCCGACACAGCCGCCGCATCGACCCACGCCTTCTTGCCTTCATCCCAACCCTTGCCAGCCAATCCAAAGTTGCGCTCGAATAACACAAGCTTCCAACGATCTTCATCAGACAACTTGCTCTTCCAGGCTTTCATCTTGGTATTCGGCACACCCTCAGAAATGCGCCAGAACCACACAGCATCCGAGTACAACTTCATCCGGTCACTGACACGAAAATCGCGCGCACCCGCCTTCACCGGCTTACCGTCCTTGCCATGACAGCTGGCACAATTCACATCAGGATTCGTCTCGCCGATGAAGAGCTTCCGCCCTTCCTCGAGCTTGGCGGCATCTGCCCACCAGCCAGCAGGCATGTGCTTATCGGCATACTCAGCAGGGGCAGGAGGAGGAGGAACCACCGGGCCTTCACCGCCACCCTCGCCTCCGCCGCAACCAGCCATCGTCAAACCCAGACCCAACACCAACATCAGATGCCATGACATTTTCATATGATTTCCTCCACTCCTTTTCTACGCCCCACAATACTTTGCAATGCCGACTCAATTCATCTTCAAGGCAGAAAAAAACGCCTCCGCAAGGGGCCGACCCTTACAAAAGCGCTACTCTGCGTTCACCAAAACAACCACAGCTGTACATACCCCAACATCTCAGTTCTTCCACTCCGGCGAGCATCCCACCCTGCTCACGGACCGGCTGATTACTTTTTCCGCTTACCCTGCCCCTTCTCTCGCCTTCCGTCCTGCTTACGCTGAGACCGAACGACTTTCACACCGACCAAGAGCGCCACCAATCCCCCGACCACCGCCAGAACCACCCACAACCATGTTGGGGGCGCCGAACGATCATGAACGCAACCGGATCCAAAATTGACCTGGATCTTCCGTTCACTCTCAAGATCCTTCGGATCAAACTGAATCTTATGGTGCTGCTGCTCGCCCTTTACTTCGACCAGGAGCGGATCACCAAGATTGTCATTATGCAGGTGAAACGCTGCTTTATAGTACCCTCCGTCATCCGTTGTGACGGTCTGCCCATACGAAATTCGCGTATCCTTGACTAAGACTTCAGTATTGGCACTCGGCGTCCCATCGGCCTTGCACACGAACCCTTCAACCGTATACCGATGATCCGCTTCATGCGTTGCGTGCAGGACGGATGGATGTGCGATAAAGGCGCAGATACCGGCTGTGGCGACGACTAATATCCACCGTAAGCCGGACTTCCTTCTTAGTTTCCACTCCACTCGACCGTGCCAATCCCCTCTTTTTCACCTGCCGAATGACGCGCTGCAACTCAAAGAAAACCGTCACATGCGCCAGCCGATTTTAAGGCCGATTCTTGTAACATAGCCCCTATTCATTGTCAATTGCGATACGAGGAAGAATGGCCCTGAACAATAGGGAAACGTGTCCGCCGGGACGCGCAGAAGTAGACAATTGCCTCAGAGAATGTATAGGAGAGAATTACCGCACTGGGAGGGATGAAAACACAACGACACGACCCTAGAGATGTCCGCGGGCGCGGGCATCTCGCGCAATCCGGTCAGCCTCGGCTTTCCGTTCCGACTCCTTTTTTGCAACCCAGTTTTCCCAGGAGTTTCCCGATGCCGTGTCTTCTCCTGAAAATGCCACCGAGACAACATCGCCATATCGGACGCATTGCGCACCCGAATCACTCTCAGGGAAAATTTCCAACGTCGAGTCCGGCCCCTTCACCGTCCGATTGAAAAGGTAGCCGATCAATTGCTGGCCCGATCGAAGCGTCACCGTCACATCTCCGCGATAGTCGAACGCCAATTCGATCGCCTCCGCAAGCTCTGCAACCGAGTGCGGAGTAAACTGACGTCCCTGCAAGGAGCTGACGGTTCCCTGCGCACTATGGTTCTTCGTATCAGTCATGCGACACGCGCTCCCCTGTTCAGCGGCTGGTGGGCAAGAGGGTCAATTTCACGGTTCGACTAAACCCGGACACCGTCCCGAAGGTATCTTCGACCGCCGACGCTTCGTATCCGCAATGCACCATGCAGTCCGCGCATTTTTCATTCCGACCGGTTCCGTACTGATCCCATGCCGTATCTGCCATCAGCTCACGGAAGGTCTTTGTATAGCCTTCTTGCAACAAGTAGCAGGGCTTCTGCCACCCGAACACGTTATAGGTTGGATTACCCCATGGGGTGCATTGGTACTCCCGCTTACCCATCAGAAAGTCCAGGAACAGCGGCGATTGATTGAACTGCCAGCCCCGCTTGGGGCTGCCGAGAATACGAGAAAAGAGTTCTCGCGTGCGTTCACGCTTGAGAAAATGCTGCTGATCAGGCGCCTTTTGATAGCTGTAACCGGGGGAGATCATCATCCCTTCGACCCCCAGCGCCATCATTTCATCGAAAAACTTCCGGATCCGTTCGGGATTGGCATCATCGAAGAGTGTCGTGTTGGTCGTGACGCGATGGCCGCGCTTCAACGCTTCCTTAATGGCACGCACGGCGACGTCGTACACACCGTCCCGACAGACCGCCAGGTCATGCTCATCTTTCAAGCCGTCCATGTGCACGCTGAACGTCAGAAACTTCGACGGCTTGTATTCATCCAGCTTCCGCTCCATCAAGATGGCGTTCGTGCAGAGATACACATACCGCTCCTGCGCCACCAAGCCTTCGACGATCTTGGCCATTTGCGGATGGATCAGCGGCTCACCGCCTGGAATACTGACGATCGGCGCGCCGCATTCCTCGGCCGCGGCCCAACACTGTTCGGGCGTCAGATGCTTATCCAGCACATGGTCCGGATACTGGATTTTCCCGCAACCGGCGCAGGCCAGGTTACAGCGAAACAACGGCTCCAGCATGAGGACGAGCGGATAGCGCTTGACGCGCTTCACCTTCTGCGTGAGCACGTACTTCGTGACTGTATACATCTGGGACAGCGGTACGGCCATTCCCTGCTCCTTCCGATGAAGTTATATAGTGGACGGCTGGTGATCGCAGCCGGACATGGAGGCATCCAAAAATTCAGCGAATTCTAACACCTGCCCAAAACTCAGTCAATTTCAGCCCAACCGGAGCGCCATGCGCGCACTCGATCGCATGCCAGAATCTATCGCGGCTCAGTGATCTCAGCGGACGGACTATACGAGAAAAAGGCGGACGAGAAATTGGAGGCGCCGAGCGGGTTCGAACCGCTGCATCGCAGTTTTGCAGACTGCTCCCTTACCACTTGGGTACGGCGCCTCGCGAAGATGCGCATTATAGCGGCCCTTTATCCGGTATCTCAACAACCGTTTTAGAGGTAGCTCGTTGCCGGGGCGTGCAATATTCGCCCTAGCGATTAGGCAGGACGGGAATCTCTTTACCCAGCGTCGTCGATTGAGAGGGATCCGGGCCAAGCGACTCCCATCCCTCATGAGAGGAGGAGGCGACAATTGCACCGCTCGCCTCGGCCTCTTTTTCTTTTGCCAAAAGCTCTACTTCCTCGATCAACGTATCCATCAACTCTTCGATCGGCACCTTGCGAACGAGCTTGCCCTTCTTAAACAGAATCCCTTTGCCTTCACCACCGGCCACCCCGATATCCGCTTCCTTGCCTTCGCCGATTCCGTTCACGACGCACCCGAGTACCGACACATTGAGCGGCGTCTTAATATGACCCAGCTTCTTTTCGAGCTCGTTGGCCATTTTCACCACATCAATCTCGACACGTCCGCAGGTCGGACAGGCGATCACATTGATTCCGCGATGACGCAGCTCCAGCGATTTCAAAATCTCAAAACCGACCTTGACCTCCTCGACAGGGTCCGCCGCCAGAGACACCCTTAAGGTGTCGCCGATACCCTGTGAGAGTAAGTAGCCAAGCCCTATGGCCGACTTGACGGCACCGGTCATTGCTGTTCCGGCTTCGGTGATGCCGATATGGAGGGGATAATCGGACTGATGGGCGAACAGCCAATAGGCATCAATGGCGTGGTGTACATCGGAGGCTTTCAGCGACACTTTCATGTTGGTGAAACCGACGTCCTCCAACGCATGGACCGCATTCAATGCAGATTCAGCCAGGGCTTCCGGCGAGGGCCATCCATACTTGTCGAGCAGATGACGCTCCAACGAGCCGCCGTTGACACCGACACGCAACGGAATGCCTCGCTCATTCACGGCCTTAATGACTTCTTCGACTTTCCACCACGCCCCGATGTTACCTGGATTGATGCGCACGCAATCCACAACTTCTGCGGCCTTGAGTGCAAGCCGGTGATCGAAGTGAATGTCAGCGATCAACGGAACAGTCATCGCAGCCTTGATCTTCGGAAGAGCCGCAGCCGCCTCATCATCCGGCACCGCGACACGAATCACTTCGCAGCCGGCCGTCTCCAGCTGGCGGATTTGCTCAACCGTCGCCGCGACATCGCGGGTGTCGGTCGAACACATCGACTGGACAGACACCGGGGCATCTCCTCCGATCTTGAGGGAACCGACCTTGATCTGCCGGGTTTTTCGTCTGGCGATATGCATAATAATGTGGGGTCGCTCAGCTCCCCTGCTCATCCCCGTGTGGGAGATGATCCATTGAGGCGCCGACCGAGAATCGATCCTGTTTCGTGACTGGAGCTTGCCCGACAAGCTCCTTGACGCTTTGATAAATCCCCTCGGCCGTAAGCCCGTAACGCTCACGCAAGAAATCCTGGGGACCCTGCTCAATATACCAATCCGGCAAACCCAGCACTTTAGTCGTCACATCAGTAATGCGGGCATCGGACAGGGCCTCAAGGACTGCGGAGCCGAAGCCGCCCATCTTGCACCCTTCTTCCACCGTCACGACATACCGCACCCGTTTCGCCACATCGACAATCAACTCCTGATCGAGCGGCTTCACAAATCGCGCGTTCACCACAGCCGTTGAAATACCCTCTTTGCTCAGCCGTTCTGCGGCCTGCATCGCCTGCCAGACCGACACGCCGATCGCCACGATCGCGACATCGGATCCGTCCTTCATCAACTCGCCCTTCCCGACCGGGAGCGCTGTGGGAACCGTATCCATCTGGACACCGAGGCTCACGCCGCGCGGATACCGGAGAGAGATGGGTCCGTCATGCTGGATGCAGGTTTTCATCATGTGCTGCAATTCATTCTCATCCTTCGGCGCCATCACCACCATGTTCGGTGCGTGGCGCAGATAGGCGTAGTCGAACGCCCCGTGGTGTGTGGTGCCGTCTTCAGCGACCAGCCCGCCGCGATCGATACAAAAGACGACCGGGAGATTCTGCGTGGCGACATCGTGCACCACCTGATCGTAGGCGCGCTGCAAGAAGGTCGAGTACATGGCCACAACCGGCTTCAGGCCCTGAGTCGCAAGTCCGGCCGCGAAGGTGACGGCGTGCTGCTCGGCGATGCCCACATCGTACAAGCGATCGGGGAATTCTTTTGCGAACCCTGTGAGTCCGGTTCCTTCGCACATGGCCGCCGTAATGGCGACAATCCGTTTGTCCTCGCGAGCCAACTTCACCAACGAGTCCATGGCAATTTGGGTATAGGAGGGACGCGCGGCCTTTTTTGCCGGCATACCGGTCTCCCGCACGAAGGGCGGGCAGGCATGGAACCAGACCGGATTATTCATGGCCGGTTCATAGCCGAGACCCTTCTTTGTAATCACGTGCAGCAATACCGGCCCCTTCATCTTCAGCACATTCTCCAGGGTCGGGAGCAAATGTTCGAAGTTGTGGCCGTCGATCGGGCCACAATACTGAAACCCCAGCTCTTCAAACAGCAGTCCGGGAAGAATCGCCCCCTTCGCCAGCTCTTCCGCCCGGCGAGCCAACTTCTGCATGTCCTCCCCGATGTGGGGAATCTTTCGCAGGAGTTGGCCGGTTTCTTCCCGCATCTTCCCGTAGAATTCACCGGTAATGGTTCGACTCAGGTAGGCGGATATCGCGCCGACGTTCTTCGAAATCGACATTTGATTGTCGTTCAAGATCACCAGAAAATCCCTGTTCAACCCGCCGGCATGATGCAGACCTTCCAGAGTCATCCCAGCGGTCATCGCGCCGTCCCCGACGACGCATACCACTTTATTTTTCTGTCCTAATTGCTCGCGCGCTTCAACGAGCCCGAACGCCGCCGAGACGCCGGTGCCGGCATGCCCGGCATTGAATGAATCGAATGCGCTTTCTTCTCTTTTGCAGAAGCCGCTCAACCCGCCGTATTGACGCAACGTAGGGAACTGTTCCCGGCGGCCTGTGAGCAATTTATGCGCATAGGCTTGGTTGCTGGTATCCCACACGATCTTGTCGGTCGGCGTTTTCAAGAGATAGTGCAACGCCACTGTGAGCTCAACGACGCCGAGATTCGACGCGAGGTGCCCGCCGACGCTCGACACCGTATTGATGATCTGCTCGCGGATTTCTTCGCACAAAGCCGGCAATTGACTTGGCGATATGCGCTTCAGATCTGCCGGACTGTGAATTATCTTTAGGATCGACATAGATCGGTCTCCCTTGATCGTCTCTCAACCATTACTATTTGATTTGGTGCCGACACTGGTCAGATGAACGAGTACAGCCGCATCTCTACGGGCGGACAAAACAATATGAGTGCAGTTTCACATAGAGATCCTTTGCTGTCAAGCAGTTAGGCGAGGATCTGATGGTACAGCCTGACCTGAGGATCTGAATTGAAACGTCACGACCGTGGACAGAGTTAAGTCCGTAGCGCTCCCACCATGAAGTCGAAATTTTCAACGGCATACTAGTAAGGGAAATCGAGGCCGGCGAAAATGGCACCACCTTCACGACTGAATCCGTAGTCGAGGCGGCCCACGACATTCGGCCGCACAATGCCGCGGATTCCGAGCCCCGGAGTCATCCGGTAATCTTTGGCACTGACGTCTTTGAAATTCCCGAAGACTTGTCCCGTATCGAGGAACGGGGCCAATTCAAAATCCGCCATGACCCCGGCCAGCCTGGTGCGGGCGATATGGATCCGCTCTTCAATACTCACGGCTATCAGATGCTTGTCGATAAACCGATCGACGCCGAATCCCCGCAGATTGTTCTGTCCGCCTAGCGAGCTCTGCTCGAAAAACGGCACCTGCGTGCCGATCGTCGCCTGCAGATTCGCCCGCACGACGAGAATGGCCCGCTTCGACTCACTCGGAAACAGTTTTTTGATATCGAACTCATAGCGCGAATAGACCGGATGGTCGCCGTTTCTGATATTCTGATTCAACTCTGCATAGGCCGTGACAGCCATGCCATCCGTGGGCGTAACCAAATTATTACGTGTATCATAATAAAAGCTGGCCCGAGTGCCGATAATGGTTGATACCCCTGCGACCCCATCCACCGTCGGGAACTGATCGCCCGTATAGGGGAGGTTGGTTGCGCCACGCTGGAGCTGCACATCACGAATGCGCTGCGCCAGCGCGATCTGCGTCACTTCATTTGCATAGACGCCAAAACGCCAGTTCGCTCGTATTTCCCGGGCTGTGTAATTTGTTTCGTTTGCTTCCAGGGATTCCTGCCCTAAGCCGAAGAATCTGGACGTGGCATTCTTAAAATATGATCCGCCGAACTGAAGGAAATACCGCCCGTTGCTGAAGGCGGGATCCAGATAGGAAAACACTAGCTTGCGCTCGATTTTTTCCGTGATCGAACCAATAAATTGAATTTGCCGCCCCCCCGGTTCGTACTGAAAGAAATTGAACGCCCCTCTGGTTCCGACAATTGAATTCCGAATCACCATCGGAGCCATCAGATACTTCAGTTCTCCGTCGGGATCCGTCACGAGAATCGGCACGATCAGCCCGACGTCACTGCCGTCGTTGCGCGTCGTCGAAACAGTCGGAACAGGGATAACCTGCGTGTCGGCCCAGGCAGAAACAAGGCACACTCCGCCCTCCCCTGCCCACAGGCACACGATGAAAAGAACAACTCGTTGCAGGGAGGACATGGGCACGCAACCTGAGTGGTCTTACGGCGATTTGAGCTTGTCGGATTTCTTCCGGAGTTGCTCGACGAGATCAGGGTAGGACGACGCACGGAGAATCTTCGTAAACTGCCCGCGGTAATTGTTGACCAAACTCACTCCATCGACCACCACATCGTACACCCGCCAGTCTGTGCCCCGGTTGATGAGACGATAATCGAGCGGGACTTCCGTTTTCCCAGAGAGAATCTTGGTCCGCACTTCAGCATAGTCTTTTTCAGTCCGTTCATTCAAATACTGCACGCCTTCACCGGAATAGGACTCCACCTTTTCCACGTACGAACTGGTCAAGAGCGCCTGAAACAGCGACACAAATTCCTGCTTCTCCTTATCTGACAGCTGATTCCAGGGAGCTCCGAGGGCTCGGCGTGACATTTCCTGATAATCGAACCGCTCGGCGACCACTTTTTCCAGCAGAGACCGCCGCTCTTCGGCCTTGGCCGCCTGCTTCAGTTCCTTATCGCGAATGATGCGAAGCACCTCGTCGATCGTCCCCTTCATCGAATCCGTTGGAGGACCGGCGAGTGCCTGAGACAACCCGAGGCCGAAAGACAGGCAGAACCCCACCATGCCGATCATGACCAGCCGGCCGATCCGCCGCATCACCGACCCATCGCGGAACTTCTTCTCGTGCGTCACCATCCAAGACTCCTCTATTTGAAATCACCCCGCGGAATCCCTTACGGGGGATTAAATGAATCAGTTCA
>Ga0209391_10002100_pt1 | contig 10402 bp, 9 predicted proteins | sample PPLLak3March2015_FD_187246 | JGI IMG/M metagenome (GOLD analysis project Ga0209391, IMG submission 187246) | Freshwater sediment microbial communities from Prairie Pothole Lake near Jamestown, North Dakota, USA - PPLs Lake P7 Core (1) Depth... | ecosystem: Environmental > Aquatic > Freshwater >... | reverse complement strand
TGAAAAGATGACACAGTTGCCCGACGCTTTTGTCCTGCACCCCCGGGTCAAGAAAATCATCGATGACCGGAAAGAAATGACGCTAGGAAAACAGCGTCTGGACTGGGGTTTTTGCGAGACCGTTGCCTACGCCAGCCTGATCCGGACCGGCACCGGACTGCGCCTGGTCGGCCAGGATTCAGGCCGCGGCACCTTCTTCCACCGGCATGCCGTTTTGCACAACCAGGTGGACGGCTCCCAGTACATACCGCTGCAGGAAATCAACCCACAGGTCGATGTGAACATTATCGATTCCCTGCTATCCGAAGAGGCCGTGCTGGGTTTCGAATACGGTTACGCCACTGCCGCACCCGAAACACTCGTCATCTGGGAAGCCCAGTTTGGCGATTTCGCCAACGGCGCGCAGGTCGTCATCGATCAATTCCTGAGTTCCGGTGAAGCCAAATGGGGCCGTCTGTGCGGCCTGACGCTGTTCCTGCCCCACGGTTACGAGGGCCAGGGCCCGGAGCATTCGAGTGCGCGCCTGGAACGCTTCATGCAGTTGTGCTCGAACGATAACATCCAGGTATGCGTGCCATCGACACCGGCGCAGATGTTCCACTTGATCCGCCGGCAGATCAGGATGACGACACGCAAACCGTTGATCGTCATGACGCCAAAAAGCCTGCTCAGAAACAAAGCCTCCACCTCCACTTTGGAGGAACTGACCAGCGGCGGTTTCAAATTGGTCATCGATGACGGGCGCGTCACGGACAGGCAGCAGGTCAGACGTGTGGTGCTCTGCGCTGGCAAGGTTTATTACGACCTCATGGAAGCACTTGGCGAAACTGAACGAAACGACGTCGCAGTGGTCCGGGTCGAACAGTTGTACCCGATCCCGCACCAGGAACTGTCCATGATTTTTGACAGCTACCCGTCAGACTGCGAGATCGTCTGGTGCCAGGAAGAACCCCGCAACCAGGGCGCCTGGTACCAGACCATGCACAATCTTTTGCGGGACATGCACGAGGGTCAAACACTGCACTACGCGGGCAGACCGAGTTCGGCCTCGCCTGCCGTGGGTAACCATGCGATACATCTTGAAGAGCAACGCAAACTTGTGACGGATGCCATCACCCTCGGCGGCGGCGAAAGACCGTAACGCAGCGTTTAATTGGGAACATGGCGCATTTTTATTTAAATATCCGTGGTTATCAGTCCTATCCAGCCGTCTGACTGACCCCGAGCGAGGAAAACGATGAGTATTGAAATCAAAGTTCCGGTTTTGCCGGAATCAGTCGCAGATGCAACGGTCGCCGCGTGGCATAAAAAACCGGGCGACAGCATCCGCAGGGATGAAAACCTGGTCGATCTGGAGACCGACAAGGTGGTGCTGGAAGTACCCTCCCCGGTGGACGGCGTACTCAGGAAGATACTCCGCGAGAGCGGCGAAACCGTCACCAGCGAAGAATTGCTGGGCGTTATCGAAGAAGGCGCTGCCGCCGTTGCCGGGAAAGCAGTTGAAGAAACCACAAAATCCATTGCGGAGCCGGCAAAACCTGCGTTAGCCGGGTCCGGGCCGGCGTCCGCGGCAGAAGCTGCAAAACTGAGTCCTGCCGCGCGCAGGGTCGCGGAAGAGGAAAAAGCCGATGTCAGCAAGGTTGCCGGTACCGGACGCGGCGGACGCATCACCAAGGGCGACATGCTCAACTACGTGCGTAATGCCGACTCAACCGCGTTACGACCCGTGGAACGCGTCAAAATGACACGCTTGCGTGCAACCATTGCAGAGCGGATGAAACAGGCGCAAAACACTGCAGCCATCCTGACCTCGTTCAACGAGGTGGACCTCAAGGCGGTCATGGATTTGCGTACGAAATACAAGGATGCCTTTGAGAAGGAACATGGCGTCAAGCTTGGTCTGATGGCCTTTTTTGTCAAGGCGGTCTGTGCCGCCCTGCGCAGGCACCCGATCGTCAACGCATCGCTCGAGGGCAATGAAATCGTATACCACGGCTACCAGGATATCGGTATTGCCGTATCGACCGAGCGCGGTCTGATGGTGCCCATACTCAGAAATGCCGAGCACATGACCTTGGCCGTTATCGAAACCAGCATCAGGGACTTTGCCGTCAGGGCCCGTGATGGCTCCATCACGCTCGAGGATTTGCAGGGCGGGACCTTTTCCATCACCAACGGCGGCACCTTCGGTTCATTGCTCTCGACACCGCTGTTGAATCCGCCGCAAAGCGCGATTCTCGGCATGCACGCGATCAAGGAACGTGCGGTGGTCGACCAGGGGCAGGTGGTCGTACGGCCAATGATGTACATCGCGCTGAGTTATGACCATCGCATCATCGATGGCAAGGACGCGGTGTTGTTCCTCGTTGCCGTCAAAGACGCGCTCGAAGACCCGGCGCGCCTGTTGTTGAACCTGTAAAAGTGAAAAAGGCTCAGCTTGAAGTAAATTTCAGTCAACCTGACCCCTTGAAAAAGCTCCCCAAGGAATTGTAATGAATGAAAAATTTGATGTAATCGTAATCGGTGGCGGCCCCGGCGGTTACGTGGCCGCGATCAGGGCAGCCCAACTTGGCCTGAGCACCGCCTGTATCGACATGACGACCGGCAAGGACGGCAAGGCGGCACTGGGCGGCACCTGTCTGAATGTCGGCTGTATCCCATCCAAGGCGCTGCTGGACAGTTCCAAGCATTTCCACCACCTGCAGCACGAATACGCCGCACATGGAATCAGTGTTGCTGACGCAAGCATTGACATCAATACCATGCTTAAGCGCAAGGATTCCGTGGTCAGCAAGTTGACCGGCGGTGTAGCGCAGTTGTTCAAGGCCAGCAAGGTCAAGCAGTTTCACGGCAGGGGCCGGCTGCTGGCCAACCGCCAGGTGGAATTCACAGCCCACGCCTCCGCAGAAAAGATCATGCTCGAAGCGCAGAACGTCATTCTCGCCAGCGGCTCAGTGCCAATTTCAATACCCAACGTGACCATTGACAAACAATACATCATCGACAACGAGGGCGCGCTGGAACTGACTGAAGTGCCAGCGCGCCTGGGCGTAATCGGCGCCGGTGTCATCGGTCTTGAGCTGGGCTCGGTGTGGCAACGACTGGGCTCCGAGGTCATTTTGCTCGAAGCGTTGCCGACTTTCCTGCCCGGCGCCGACGCCGATATTGCAAAACAGGCAGCCCGCCTGTTCAAGCAACAAGGTCTGGATATCCGTCTCGGCACACTGGTCAAATCGGCCAGTGTCGTCGCCGGCGAGGTCAGGGTGGCGCTCGCGGACAAGCAGGGTGAAAGCGAGCTTGTTTTCGACCGTTTACTGGTCGCTGTCGGCCGTAAACCCTATACGCAGGGTCTGCTGGCCGATGACTGCGGCGTCAGGCTGAACGAGCGTGGCCAGATCGACGTCAATGAACATTCACAAACCAGCGTGACGGGTGTCTGGGCGGTGGGTGACTGCGTGCGCGGCCCGATGCTGGCCCACAAGGCTTCCGAGGAAGGCATCGCGGTGGCCGAACTGATCGCCGGCAAGGCCGCCCACATCCATTTCGACACCATACCCTGGGTCATCTACACGGACCCCGAAATCGCCTGGGTCGGCAAGACGGAACAGCAACTGCAAGAGCAAGGTCTGGCTTACCGCAGCGGCTCGTTCCCGTTTGCGGCAACCGGCCGCGGCCTTGCGATGGGTGACGCCGCCGGCATGGTCAAGATGCTCGCGGATGAGACGACCGACGCAATCCTCGGCGTGCACATCATCGGCCCAAACGCCTCAGAATTGATTGCCGAGTGCGTGGTAACCATGGAGTTCCAGGGCTCCAGCGAAGACCTTGCGCGTATTGTCCACGCCCACCCGACGCTTGCGGAGGCCATTCACGAAGCGGCATTGCACGTCGACAAGCGGGCCATACACAGGGGCAACTGAGGGGTGACGGAGGGTCAATGCCAATGACACAGATTCCGGATTCGTTCAAAGCGTTTCGTATTCACAACGATGCCGAGGGTTACCGCGCAGGTATCGAAAGCATCGGCATCGACGACCTCAGCAAAGGCGATGTCATCATCCGTGGTGAATGGTCCGGTATCAATTACAAGGATGCGCTGGCCGCAACCGGCAAGGGAAAAATCCTGCACCGGTTCCCGCTCAATGGCGGTATCGACGTCGCCGGTGAAGTGATCTCGTCGGCATGTGAACGCTTTAGCCCCGGTGACAAGGTGCTGGTCACCGGATGCTCGATGTCGGAAAAACGCGACGGTGGTTATAGCCAGTACCTGCGTCTCGACAGCAACAGCGTGGTTCCGCTGCCTGCAGGGCTGACCACCCGCGAGGCCATGGGCCTGGGCACCGCGGGCTTCACCGCCGCGATTTCCCTGTATCGCATGGAAGCGCTGGGCCAGACACCCGCGGCGGGGCCCATCGTAGTAACCGGTGCGACGGGCGGGGTCGGAAGCTTCGCGATCGATATCCTGACACGTGTCGGCTACACCGTACACGCGATTACCGGTAAAGCGGAAAAGTTTGATTATCTTGAAGAACTGGGCGCACGCCAGTGTATTTCCCGCCATCATCTGCACTGGGGCCAACAACCACTTGAATCCGTTCGCTGGGCGGGCTGCATCGACAGTGTCGGCGGCGACACGCTCGCCGGTATCAGCCGGGTCATCGACCTGTGGGGCAATATTGCGGTCTGCGGGATGGCCGAAGGGATCGGCCTGCATGCCACCAACCTGCCGCTGATTCTGCGTGGCGTCAGCCTGATTGGAATCAGCTCCAACAACGCGCCCTATGACCTCAGGAAAATTCTCTGGGACCGGCTTGCCAACGAGTGGCGTCCGCTTCACCTCGATAAGATTGTCAACAACGAGGTCGACCTGGATGATATCGGTGCGGCTTTCGATGTGCTGATAAAGGGCAATGCGCTTGGACGTACCGTGGTCAAACTTGGCTAGCGTGCACATGAAGATTACTGATTTTTTCTCTGCAAGTGGTGCATAATCCAGAGCGCAGACCATCCGCTCCACATGGATCGACATCAATGGCAAAAATTTTGATAGTAGATGACTCCCCCGCCCAGGTTCTTACCCTTAAGAACCTGATCGAAAACTGGGGTTATGAAGCCATCAGTGCAGAAAATGGTGACCGGGCGCTCGAGATCGCACGCCAGGAGGTACCCGATGTCATTCTGATGGATGTTGTCATGCCCGGTATGAGCGGCTTCCAGGCGACGCGCAAATTGTCCAAGGACCTGGCCACGCGCAACATCCCCGTTATATTTGTCAGCACCAAGGACGGCGAAGCAGACCGCATCTGGGGCATGCGCCAGGGTGCCGCGGCCTACGTCACCAAACCGGTGAACCCCGATACTCTGTTCACTGCCATTTCAGCAGCCATCGCAGTCTGAAAAGACAATTCAAGGAACCCTATCATGACCATCCGAATTGGTGACCATATCCCAGCAGCGGTGTTGAGCCGCATGACGGAGAGTGGTCCGCAACCTGTTGTGACCAACGACTATTTTGCCGGTCGCAAAGTGGTTCTGTTCTCGGTACCCGGCGCATTTACGCCCACCTGCTCGGCTTACCATCTGCCGGGTTTCGTGGAGCTTGCCAATGATTTTACCGCCAAGGGGGTAGACGCCATTGGCTGCATGGCCGTCAATGACGTGTTCGTGATGCACGCATGGGGCGACAGCGCCAATGCCAGGGGTATTGACATGCTTGCCGACGGCAATGGTGAATTCACCAGGGCTCTTGGTCTGGAACTGGACGGCACCGCATTTGGCATGGGCCGGCGGTCACAGAGATTTGCACTGGTGGCCGAAGACGGGATCGTCACAAAACTGATGGTGGAAGCACCCGGAGAATTCCGCGTAAGTTCTGCCGAATCTGTTTTAGCAGCACTTTGAAAGGAGAATCATATGCAATGCAATGTAGGTAAAACGGAACGCGTGATACGTGTGATTGCCGGTGTCGCAATCATCGGTGCCGGTTTCTTGTTTCAATCCTGGTGGGGCGCGATCGGTCTCGTGCCATTGCTGACCGGTGCTACGGGTTATTGCCCGCCATACCAGTTGCTGGGAATTTCAACCAACAAAAAGTAAACCGGTCATCCGTGCACGGCTGGATGTGTCGGCCCTAGGCAGACACGTCCTCACACTATTCCACAACCTCGCTCACGTTGCCATTTTCCACGGCATCCTGCGCAGATGTTTCCGCTTCATCATCGATCTGAATCCGTGCCAGTCCGACCAGGTTTTCTTCGTCGGCGAGACGTATCAGCGTTACACCCTGAGTATTCCGGCCCAGTGTTGATATTTCACGGGCGTGTGTCCTGACCAGTGTTCCTCCATCGGAGATCAGCATGATGTCGTCAGCGTCCGTCACCTGTAAAGCGGAAATCAACCTGCCGTTGCGTGGCGATGTCTGGATACCGATAACGCCCTGTCCACCCCTGCCCTGGCATGAGTGCTCTTCAGGCTTTGTCCGCTTACCGTAACCGCGTTCGGTGACGGTGAGAATGTCACCTTCCCCCATTACCAGCATGGAAACGACCTGTTGATCCTTCTGCAGACGGATGCCGATGACACCCCTTGCCGTGCGCCCGACCGAACTGACATTCTTTTCCGCGAAGCGGATGCATTTGCCGGAGCTTGAGAAAAGCATGACCTCGCTGCCACCATGTGTAATTTCGACATTGACCAGTTCGTCGTCCTCGTCGAGGTTGATCGCCCAGATGCCGTTGGCGCGCTGATTGCTGTAAGCCTTCAACGGGGTCTTCTTGACGATACCGTTACGTGTCGCGAAGAAAACAAAACGGTCATCGGAATATTCACGCACCGGCAATACGGCGTTGACACGTTCGTCCTTCTCCAGCGGCAGCAGGTTGACGATGGGTTTGCCGCGACTGACGTGGCTTGCCTGCGGAAGTTCATACACCTTGAGCCAGTAGATCTTGCCGCGCGAGGTGAAACACAGCAGCGTGTCATGCGTATTGGCGACAAATAACTTGTCGATAAAATCCTCTTCCTTGACCTTGGTCGCCGACTTGCCCTTGCCGCCCCGTCGCTGTGCCTGGTAACGGTCCAGCGACTGCGACTTGGCATAGCCCTCGTGGGAAATGGTGACCACCACGTCTTCCTCGGTGATCAGGTCCTCGAGACTCAGATCGAGTTTATCCTCGAGTATGACGGTGCGTCGCGCATCACCGTATTTTTCCAGGATCTCTGCCAACTCCTCACGGATCACGGCCATCAGGCGGCCCGGGTCAGAAAGGACTTCCAGTAAAGACCTCACCATGGCGAGAATCTCCTCGTATTCCGTGGTCAGCTTTTCTTGCTCAAGCCCGGTCAGCCTGTGCAGACGCATGTTGAGAATTTCCTGGGCCTGAACCGGCGACAACTGGTAGCCGGTTTCCTTGAGACCGAATTGGGGATCGAGACTTTCAGGCCGCGAAGTCTCGGCCCCGCCCTGTCCCAGCATCACACGCACCACGCCGGGGTCCCACAATTTGGCTACCAGGCGGTCCTTGGCCTCCGCCGGTGATGGAGACGTCTTGATCATCTCGATCAGTTCATCGAGGTTGGCCAGGGCAACGGTCAGACCCTCAAGTACATGGGCGCGGCTGCGCGCCTTGCGCAGATCGAAAAGGGTACGCCGGGTAACCACTTCACGGCGGTGACCAATAAACGCCTGCAGAACCTCCCTGATATTCAGCAACCGTGGCTGGCCATCAACCAGTGCAACCATGTTGATGCCGAAAACGTTCTGCATCGTGGTCTGCTTGTAGAGGTTATTCAGAATGACCTCGGGCACCTCGCCGCGGCGTAACTCGATGACGACACGCATGCCGTCCTTGTCGGACTCATCACGCAATTCAGTGATGCCATCCAGCTTTTTGTCCTTGACCAGTTCGGCGATTTTTTCCAGCAAACGCGCCTTATTGACCTGGTAGGGCAACTCGGTGACGATCAACGTGTTCTTGCCACTATGCTCATTGGTTTCGACGTGTGTCACGGCGCGCATGTAAATGCGGCCACGCCCTGTGTGATATGCGTCGTAAATACCCTGTGCGCCATTGATTATACCGGCGGTCGGGAAATCCGGTCCCGGCAGATGTTGCATGATGCCAGCGATATCAAGGTCCGGGTTTTCAATCAGGGCGATGGTGGCATTGATGACTTCAGTGAGGTTGTGCGGTGGAATATTGGTGGCCATGCCGACCGCGATACCGGCCGATCCATTGATCAGCAGACCCGGCACGCGGGTGGGAAGCACCAGCGGTTCGTATTCGGATTCATCATAGTTCGGTCCGAAATCGACGGTCTCCTTGTCGAGATCAGCCAACAGTTCATGGGCCAGCCGTGACATGCGGACCTCGGTGTAACGCATGGCCGCCGCTGCATCACCGTCCACCGAACCAAAGTTACCCTGGCCATCGACCAGCATATAACGCATCGCAAAGGGTTGCGCCATGCGTACGATGGTGTCGTAGACGGCGGAGTCGCCGTGCGGGTGGTATTTACCGATAACATCACCCACGACACGGGCGGATTTTTTGTACGCTTTATTCCAGTCATTGCCAAGTTCACTCATGGCAAAAAGCACACGCCGGTGAACCGGTTTCAGGCCATCCCTGACATCGGGTAATGCACGGCCGACAATGACGCTCATGGCATAGTCCAGATAGGACTTGCGCATCTCGTCTTCGAGGTTGACCTGCAGGACTTCTTTAGCGAGTTCAGCCATTAAATGTTTTTACTCCGGAAATTCATATCTATTTGAATTATGATGATAATTTTAATACTACCCAGACGGTGCCATGTGGCTGTTTTAATTATCGACACCGATGGCAAATACTACCATAAATATGCCCTTGGATAGACTATGAAAATGCAGCGGAACAAGCGGATTTCTGCAGTCGCGCCGCCGTTCTGACGAAAGCCGCTTTATACTGGCACGCCAGCCCAGTATCATTGGCAGAACCGACCTCGAAAATGCGGAGACCCACACCATGAAGCAGTTGATTGCCTTTTTAGCCGTGATGTCATTCAGCTTGTCTGTTGCAAGCGCCCAGCAGGATACCGGCAACCCGCAGGTCATCCTGCACACCAGCCGCGGTGACATCCGGTTGGAGCTGTTCCCCAAAGAGGCGCCGCTCTCGGTAGAAAATTTCCTGCAATACGCCAGAGACGGTTTCTATAACGGCACGGTTTTCCATCGTGTCATCAGCTACTTCATGATACAGGGCGGCGGACTGGAGGCTGTGGCCGGCGAAAATGGGACGAATCTCGTCGCCAAGACAACCCGTGACCCCATCGCCAACGAGGCCGACAACGGTCTCAAAAACGATCGCGGTACGATTGCCATGGCGCGCACCGACGTTGTGGATTCTGCGACATCCCAGTTCTTCATCAACGTGGAAAAGAACGGTTCGCTTGACCACGTCAGCAAGGAAAACTCCACCACTTGGGGTTATGCCGTGTTCGGCCGTGTCATCGACGGCATGGACGTGGTTGATGATATTCGTTTTGTCGAAACCGGCGCGCAGGATGCGCCGCTTGAACCCGTTATCATCGAGTCGGTTGAAATCACCGCCGTGCCATCAGGCTGAAAGTGCCCACTTTATTCATTTCCGATTTACACCTGGATGACCGGAGACCGGCAACCACTGCCCAACTGCTGAGTTTTTTGCTGGATGAAGCGGTCCACGCAGACGCCCTCTACATCCTGGGTGATCTTTTTGAATTCTGGCTGGGTGACGATGTGCCTTCAAAGTGTTCGGTCGATGTTGCCGGTGCCTTGCAACAGCTCGTGCAAAACGGCACGCGCTGCTATTTTATGCACGGCAACCGCGACTTCCTGTTGCAGAAAAACTATGCCAGCCTGGCCGGGGTGGAGCTTTTACCCGAAGAACACGTGGCTGACCTTTACGGTGAGCGTGTTTTGCTGATGCACGGCGACAGCCTGTGTACGGATGACACTGCCTACCAGCAATTCAGAACTGTGGTCAGGAACCCCGCATGGCAGCAGGATTTCCTGGCCAAAAGTCCTCACGAACGTCTGCAAATTGCCCTGCACGCACGCGATGCAAGCGCCGCGCACAAGGGCGAACTGGACATGAGCATCATGGACGTTAATCCCGACGAGGTGAAGGCCGCATTCAAGCGTCACGGCGTTTACAGGATGATTCACGGCCACACCCACCGCCCCGCCACCCATGACCTCGAATTACAGGGACGTAACGCCCAACGGATCGTGCTGGGTGACTGGTATGCGCAGGGCAGCGTGCTGCGGGTGCAACCCGGTAGTTATGAGCTGTCAGTATTGCCGCAACCGGCCTGATCCTCACGCGTTGCAGCGATTTCCCAGACTGCGGCGCGAACCCGGGGTCTGCCTTGTGACCCGCGC
>Ga0209391_10002099_pt1 | contig 10404 bp, 6 predicted proteins | sample PPLLak3March2015_FD_187246 | JGI IMG/M metagenome (GOLD analysis project Ga0209391, IMG submission 187246) | Freshwater sediment microbial communities from Prairie Pothole Lake near Jamestown, North Dakota, USA - PPLs Lake P7 Core (1) Depth... | ecosystem: Environmental > Aquatic > Freshwater >... | reverse complement strand
GGGCCCGAACGACGCGCCGAAGATGGACAGCATGGAACCGACGTTGATGATCTTGCCGGCGTCCGCGCGTTTCATGTGCGGATAAGCGCCGCGCGAGCACAGAAATGCGCTCGTCAGGTTGGTGTCGAGCACGCGGTGCCACTCGTCCAGCGAGAGGTCCTGTGCGGGCTTGCGGATGTTGATGCCGGCGTTGTTGACCAGGATGTCGAGGCGGCCGCGCCACGCGACTGCCTCAGCGATCATCGCGTCGACCGAGGGTTCGTCGGTGACGTCCACGCTGATCGCGACGGCATCGGCTCCGAGCGCCCGGAGCGCTTGAACTGCCGTCTCCGACTTCGCCGCATTGCGTGCGGCGACCACGACGCTCGCCCCGGCGCCGGCGAGGCCCCGCGCCATGCCCAGTCCGATCCCGCCATTGCCACCGGTCACCAGGGCCACCCGGCCACGCAGGTCGAACAAGCTGTTCATCGCTTTGCCCCTCTCCTCGAACCGCCGGGATTGTACGGCTGCCGGAAGCGTTCGCCATCGTACCGGCATCCGCGGTCTCCGTCGTGGCGTTAGACTCGCCGCAAATGAACCTCGATGACGTGCTGCACTTGCTGCCTCGCGCGGGGGCGCCCACGCCGCTGTACATCCACCTGCACGGCGTCGGGGCGTCGGCGCTGCAGATGACGCCCGTCGCCGACCGCTTCGCGCAGGCCTGGCCGCAGGCCGCGCACCTGATGCCGGACGGCTTCGAGGCGACCGACCTCGCGCCTCGGGGCCGCCAGTGGTTTTCCGCGCTCGCCGTCACCGAGGCGAACCGGCCATCGCGCGTCCGGGTCGTTCTGCCGGAGCTCGCCGACTTCGTGCGCGAGGCCCAGGCGGCGACCGGCGTGGCCGCTCCGGCAACAGCACTTGTCGGCTTCTCGCAGGGCGCGATCGTGGCGCTCGAGTTCGCGCAGGCCTATCCCGGCCTGATCGGTCGCGTGGTGGCGATCTGCGGGCGCTACGCGACGCTGCCGGAGGTCGCGCCGGCCGCGGTGGTGCATCTGGTGCACGGCAAGGAGGATCACGTCGTGCCCGCGCGACACAGTGTCGACGCCGCTGCGCGCCTGATCGCGCTGGGCGCCGACGTCACCGCCGACGTCGTGCCGGGCGTGGGCCACGAGCCGCATCCCGCGCTGCTCGACGCGGCGATCGGGCACCTGCAGACGTTTCTGCCGCGTCGCGTGTGGGCGGAGGCGATCGCCGATGCGCCGTTGATGGCTACGCGCGCGGACAGCCGCAACCTCGACCGGCCGGTCGCGGGGCCGGCTGCCAACGACCCCGGGTAGCCCGATCCGGCCAGGTGGCCGACCCCCGGCGCGGCGAGCCCGACAGGCGGCCGACTATCCCTCCCGGGCATGGAACAGGCTTTGCATTGACTCCCGTCAAGCACGTTCCCGATCCGGACAGTAGGATTTCGATCGGGTTTCCGGCAAACTATGCCAATGTTGCAGCGCCGCCTTCACCGCCGTCTCGTCGCCTGGCTCGTCGCGTTCTGCGTGGTGTTCGCGCAGTCGGCGGCGGTCGCCTACGCGTGCCAGCGCCCGGTGCTGCCGGAAGCCGACGCTGCGGTCCCGTGCACCGCACACCTCGCGCAGCAAGCGCCCGACGACGATGCGACGCTCCCCAGCGGCAACGTCTGCGAAGTGCACTGCCAGATCGCGTCGCTGCCCGACGCGGGCTCGGCCGACGTTCCAGCACCCGATGCGGTCGTGGCCTGGCAGCTGCCGCTGCAGCCTGTCGCGCTCCCGCCGGCCGCTCCGGTCACCGACCTCGAGGCGAAGAGCGCTTCCCCGCCGCCGCGCACGCTGTACGCCCGCCTGCTGATCTGACTTCCGGCTGAACGAGCCGTCGCCGGCGCCCCCGCGCCGGTCGCGTTCGATCGTCCAGTCGGAGGTTGCCGTGCCACATCGTCGTTCGCTTGCCGCCGCGCGTCGGCGGAACCCGCAGCAAGTCCTCGCCGCGTGCCTTTTCGTGCTGGCGGCGCTCGCGCACGCGCCTGCGCCTCTGGCGCAATCGCCCATGCCGCTCACGCTTGCCGAGGCGCAACGCCTGGCACTCCACCGCTCGCCCCAGCTCGCCTCGCAAACGGCAATGGCCGAGGCGTCGCGCGAGATGGCTGTCGCGGCCGGAGAGCTGCCTGACCCGCAAGTGTTCGCCGGTATGGAGAACCTCTCGTTGACCGGCATGGATGCGTGGACCCTGCGCGACGGGATGACGATGGCGCGCATCGGCGTCATGCAGGAATTCCCCCGCGAGGCGAAGCGGCGTCTGCGCAGCGAGCGGGCGTTGCGCGAGGCCGAGCGCGTCGATGTCGCCGCGCAGGCCGATGCCCTGTCGGTCCGCCGCGAGACGGCCGCCGCGTGGCTGAACGCGCATTACGCGCAGCGCGTCGAGCGCGCGATTGCCGCGCAGATCGCCGAGGCCGAGCTGCAGTCGACGATGGCCCATGCCGCGTACCGCTCCGGTCGCGGTGCGCAAGGCGACGTGCTCGCGGCCCAGTCCGCCCTGATCGACCTGCGCAACAGGAAGGTGGAGACGCAGCTCGCCGCGCGCCGTGCGCGCATCGCGCTCGCACGCTACGTCGGCAACGATGCGGATCGGCCGCTGGCCGAGCCACCGTCCCTCGAGGTGCTGCCGCAGCCGGTCGAACAGCTGGTCGCCGTCGACGCGCAGCCGGAGGTGCGCCGCGTCGACGCGCAGGTGGCCGTGCTGGACACCGAGTCGCGCCTCGCGCGTGCCAACCGCGATCCGGACTGGAGCGTGGAGGTGTCGTACGGCATCCGCTACAACAATCCGGACATGGTCTCGGTGATGTTCCGCATGCCGCTGCCGTGGTCGCCCGGCACGCGGCAGGACCGCGAGCACGCGGCGAAGCTGAAGGAGCGCGACGCTGTCGGCGCGATGCGCGAGGATGCGCGCCGCATGCGCGAGGCGGAGGTGCGGCAGATGCTCGCCGAGTGGGACGCGATGCGCGAGCAGGGGCGCGCGATCCGCGACGAGCTGATCCCGCTCACGCGCGCGCGCACCGAGGCCGCGCTCGCGTCGTACCGCGGCGGCATGGGCACGCTGGCGATGGTGCTCGAGGCGCGCCGCGGCGAGCTCGAGTCGGACATCGCCCTGATCAACGCCGAACAGGCGGCCGCGCGCAGCTGGGCGTGGCTCGCGAACCTGATGCCCGGGGAGGCACGATGAACACCCGTTTCCACTCCATGCAGCGCGGCGTTGCCGTCGTCGCCGTCCTCGCGGCAGTCGCGCTCGCCGCGCTCGCCGCCTTCGCCGGTTACTGGTACGGCACGCGGCACGAACCCATGGCTCCGGCGGCGCCACAGCCTGCCACGCCTGATGGCGGCAAGGTCCTCACCGATGCGAGCGGCCGCCGCGTGCTGTACTGGCACGACCCGATGGTGCCCGGGCACAAGTTCGACAAGCCGGGCAAGAGCCCCTTCATGGACATGCAGCTCGTGCCCGTGTACGCGGACGAGGGCGCCGACGAGGGCAAGGTGACGATCAGCCCGCGGCTGGCGCAGAGCTTCGGCGTGCGCACGGTCGAGGCGAAGTCGGGCTCGCTGCCGTCCGGCTTCACCGCGGTGGGCGCGATTGCCGTCGACGAGCGCACGCTGACCGGCGTGCAGTCGCGCGTGCAGGGCTTCGTCGAGCGGCTGCACGTGCGCGCGACGTTCGAGGGCGTGCGCGCGGGACAGCCGATCGCGGACCTCTTCGTTCCCGAGTGGGTTGCCGCGCAGGAGGAGCTGATCGCGCTCAAACGCTCTGCGCAGCCGGGGATCGACGCGCTGGTGGAGGCGGCGCGCAACCGCCTGCGCCTCACCGGCATGCCGGAGTCCGAGATCGCGCGCATCGAGCGTGAAGGCAAGACGTCGGGGCGAGTCACGATCACCGCACCCTCCGGCGGCATCGTCTGGGAGATCGGCGCGCGCGACGGCCAGGCGGTGATGCCCGGGACCAACCTCGTGCGCATCGCGGGCCTCGGCAGCGTGTGGCTGATTGCCGAAGTGCCGGAGGCGCAGGCGGCGCAGCTCGCGGTCGGTGCGCCGGTCGAGGCGCGCAGTGCCACGTACCCTGATCGCGTGTTCAAGGGACGCGTGGAGACGCTGCTGCCCGAGGTCAACGCGGCCACGCGCACGGTGCGCGCGCGCATCGTGCTCGCCAATCCCGGCGGCACGCTGAAGCCGGGCATGTTCGCGACCGCGACGTTCGTTGGGCCCGAGGCCAAGGCCGCGGTGCTCGTGCCCTCCGAAGCGGTGATCCGCACCGGGCGGCGCAACGTGGTGATCGTCGCCGAGGGCGAGGGTCGGTTCGCGCCAGTCGACGTCGAGGTGGGCCGCGAATCCGGCGACATGACCGAGGTGCGCAAGGGCATCGCCGCAGGCCAGCGCGTGGTCGCCTCGGGGCAGTTCCTGATCGACTCTGAAGCGAGCCTCAAGGGCGTGATCGCACGGATGAACAACGCGGGCGAGGCGCCGGCCGCAGGCGCGCACGCTGGCCTCGGCGGGCCGGCTGCCGCGGGCGCGGTGCGGCACAAGGCGTCCGGCGTCGTGCGCGACGTCGACGGCGGCGAGGTGTTCATCGCGCACGGTCCGATCGAGTCGGCCGGCATGGGCGCGATGACGATGGGGTTCAAGGTTCCCGCGTCCGGGGTGCCGCCAGAGGTGAAGGAGGGCGTGCGCGTCGACTTCGAGTTCGCCATCACGCCGAAGGGCGAGTTCCAGCTCTCGTCGATTGCTCCGGCGCAGGGGCGCAAGCCATGATTGCCAACGCCATCCGCTGGTCGGTCGGCAATCGCTTCCTGGTCATCCTGTGCTCGCTCGGTCTCGCCGCGTGGGGCATGTGGGCGGTGTCGCGCACGCCGGTCGACGCCATTCCCGACCTCTCCGACGTGCAGGTGATCATTCGCACGACCTATCCGGGGCAGGCGCCGCAGATCGTCGAGAACCAGGTCACCTACCCGCTGACGACGACGATGATGTCGGTGCCGGGGGCCAAGTCCGTGCGCGGCTACTCGTTCTTCGGCGACTCGTTCGTGTACGTGCTGTTCGAGGACGGCACCGACCTGTACTGGGCGCGCTCGCGCGTGCTCGAGTACATGAACCAGGCGGCCTCGCGCCTGCCGCCGCAGGCGAAGGCGGCGATCGGCCCCGACGCGACGGGTGTGGGGTGGGTCTACCAGTACGCGCTGGTCGACCGCAGCGGCAAGCACGACCTTGCGCAGCTGCGCGCGCTGCAGGACTGGTTCCTGCGCTACGAGCTGAAAAGCGTGCCCAACGTCGCCGAGGTGGCGACGGTGGGGGGGATGGTGCGCCAGTACCAGGTCGTGCTCGACCCCGACAAGCTGCGCGCCTACAACGTCACGCACGCCCAAGTGATCGAGGAGCTCAAACGCGCGAACGCCGAGGTCGGCGGCTCCGTGCTGGAGCTGGGCGAGGCCGAGTACATGGTGCGCTCGAGCGGGTACCTGAAGTCGCTGGAGGACTTCCGCAACACGCCGCTGTCGGTCTCGGAGGCGGGCGTGCCCGTGCTGCTGGGCCAGGTCGCACGCGTGCAGGTCGGCCCCGAGCTGCGCCGGGGCATCGCGGAACTCGACGGCGAGGGCGAAGTGACCGGCGGCATCATCGTGATGCGCAGCGGCAAGAATGCGCTGACGACGATCGACGCCGTGAAGGCGAAGCTCGAAGCGCTGAAGCCCGGCCTGCCGGCGGGCGTCGAGGTCGTGCCCGTCTACGACCGCTCGGACCTGATCAAGCGCTCGATCGCCACCGTGGAGAACACGCTGCTCGAGCAGTTCGCGGTGGTCGCGATCATCTGTGTGGTGTTCCTGTTCCACCTGCGCAGCGCGTTCGTCGCCATCGTCGCGCTGCCGCTGGGCGTGCTGGCCGCGTTCATCGTCATGTACTACCAGGGCATCACGGCGAACATCGTGTCGCTCGGCGGCATCGCGATCGCCATCGGCGAGATGGTGGATGCCGCGGTGGTGATGGTCGAGAACGCGCACCGGCGCATCGAGGCGTGGCAGGACGCGCACCCGGGGGAAACGCTCGAAGGCGACGCGCGCTGGCGGGTGATCACCGATGCCGCGGTGGAGGTGGGGCCGGCGTTGTTCTCGTCGCTGCTCATCGTGACGATCTCATTCGTTCCCGTGTTCGCGCTCGAGGCGCAGGAAGGGCGGCTGTTCGCGCCGCTCGCGTTCACCAAGAGCTACGCGATGGCGGCGGCGGCGGGCATCTCGGTCACGCTGGTCCCCGTGCTGATGGGCTACATGATCCGCGGCCGCATCCCGACCGAGCAGCGCAACCCGATCAACCGTTTCCTCGTGTGGGTGTACCGCCCACTGCTCGACGGTGTGCTGAAGGCGCCGTGGCTGACGATCTTCCTCGCCGTGGTGCTGGCCATCGCCACGCTCTGGCCTGCGACGAAGCTGGGTGGCGAGTTCATGCCGCCGCTCGACGAGGGCGACCTCCTGTACATGCCCACCGCGCTGCCCGGCCTCTCCGCGGGCAAGGCCGCGGAGCTGCTGCAGCAGACCGACCGCATGATCAAGGCCGTGCCCGAGGTCGCGCGCGTGTTCGGCAAGGCGGGGCGCGCGGAGACGGCCACCGACCCCGCACCGCTCGAAATGCTCGAGACGGTGATCCAGTTCAAGCCGAAGAGCGAGTGGCGGCCGGGGATGACGCCGCAGAAGCTGATCGACGAGCTCGACCGCGCCGTGAAGGTGCCCGGGCTCGCCAACGTCTGGGTGCCGCCGATCCGCAACCGCATCGACATGCTGGCCACCGGCATCAAGAGCCCGGTCGGCATCAAGGTGTCCGGCCCGAGCCTCGCCGAGATCGACAAAGTGGCCGGGGAGATCGAGCGCGTCGTGAAGGGCGTCCCCGGCGTCTCCTCGGCATTGGCCGAGCGGCTGACCGGCGGTCGCTACATCGACGTCGCGATCGACCGTCCCGCCGCGGCGCGCTTCGGGCTGGCCGTCGACGACATCCAGTCGGTGGTGACGGCCGCCATCGGGGGCGAGAACGTCGGCGAGACCGTCGAGGGCCTGCAGCGCTTCCCGATCAACGTGCGCTACCCGCGCGACTGGCGCGACTCGATCGGGGCTTTGCGCGATCTGCCGATCGTGACGCCGCGCGGCGCGCAGATCCGGCTGGGCGATGTGGCCAGCGTGCGCGTCAGCGACGGCCCGCCGATGGTGCGCAGCGAGAACGCGCGGCCGTCGGGCTGGGTCTACGTCGACCTGCGCGGGCGCGACCTGTCCGGCTCGGTGAAGGCGATGCAGCAGGCGGTCGCGCGCGACGTGAAGCTGCCGGCCGGCTACTCGATCGCGTGGTCGGGGCAGTTCGAGTACCTCGAGCGCGCGACCGAGCGGCTCAAGGTCGTCGTGCCGGCGATGCTGGGCATCATCCTCGTCATGCTCTACCTCACGTTCCGTCGCATCGACGAGGCGCTGATGATCATGGCGATCCTGCCCTTCTCGGTGATCGGCGGCGTGTGGCTGCTCTACGCACTCGGCCACAACGTGTCGATTGCCAGCGCCGTCGGCTTCATCGGGCTGGCCGGCGTCACCGCCGAGTTCGGCATCGTCATGCTCGTGTACCTGAAGCAGGCGTGGGAGGAGCGCGTCGCGAAGGGCGAAGCAAGCGAGGCGGCGCTGCTCGACGCAATCCGCGAGGGCGCGGTGCTGCGTGTGAGGCCGAAGGCGATGACGGTCGCCACCACGGTGATCGGGCTCCTGCCGATCCTGTGGGAGACCGGCACCGGCTCGGAGATCACGCAGCGCATCGCGGCGCCGATGATCGGAGGCATGATCACTGCGCCGCTGCTGTCGATGTTCGTGATTCCGGCGGCGTACCTGCTGCTGCGCAAACGCGGCGCACGGCGGCTGGCTGGGGCGCCGCACGCCGCACAGATGGCACCCGCCTAGGCGGGCCTAGAACGGCTGCCCGACGTAGTTCTCGGCCAGCGAGGTGGGCGCGGCGCGCAACGGGAAGAGATACGCGAGCTCGACGTTCTGCATGTGCCGAGCGTACGGGTTCGCGTCCGGGAACTGGTGCTACAGAGTGGCCATCCACCAGGAGAAACGTGGTCCCTTCCGCACGCGGGCGGGCGCCTTGGCGCGGCCGAAGAACCGCCGCGAGGCGCTCACCTAGCCGGGGCGCCGATGCCGAGCGCCCCGACGACGCCGACGCTGATCGCCGGCCAGAACGTGATCAGCAGCACGACCGCGAGCATGATCGCCACGTAGGGCAGGACCGCCCGGTAGACCGACGGCAGGCTCGCGTCGAATCGATAGGCCGCGAGGAACAGGTTCTCGCCCATCGGCGGCATCAGGTAGCCCAGCTGCATGTTGGCGAGGAAGATCACGCCGACGTGGATCGGATCGAGGCCGTAGGCGCCGATCAGCGGCACGAGCAGCGGCACGATGACGATGATCGCCGAGTAGATGTCCATCAGCGCGCCGACGCCGATCAGGAACACGTTGAGCGCCAGCAGCAGCGCCCACGGCGACTCGATGTACGACTGGACCCAGGCAAGCAACTTCATGGGGACCTGCCCGAGGGTCAGCCAGTTGGTGAGTGCCATCGCGACGCCGAGGATGATCATGAAGCCGCCGACCAGCGTCGCGCTCTGGATCGCGACCCGCGGCAGGTCGTGCCGGATGTCGAGGTCGCGGTAGACCAGGCACTCGACGCACAGCGTGTAGGCGACCATCAGCGCTGCCGTCTCGACGAGCGTGGCGAAGCCGGCGAGCATGGCGCCGACCAGCACAATGGGCATCGCCACCTCGAAGCGAGCCTCCCAGAGCGCCTCGCGCAACTCGGACCATGAGAACGCGGTGCGACGGGCATCGCCCGCGATGCCGCGCATCGCGCCCCAACCCGCTACCGCGGCGACCAGCAGCAGGCCAGGCAGCGCCCCCGCGACAAACAGCTTCTCGAGCGGCACGTTGGCGTAGAACGCATAGAGGATCACCGGCAGGCTCGGCGGCAGGAAGATGCCGATCGACCCCGCCACGGTGATGAGCCCCACCGACATGCGCTCGGGGTAGCCGGCGCGCACGAGCATCGGCAGCAGCAGCCCGCCCATCGCGACGATCGTCACGCCGGAGGCGCCGGTGAGCGGCGTGAAGCACGCGAGTAGCAGCACGATGACGATCGCGAGGCCGCCGGGCATCCACCCCACCAGCGCGTTGATGAGGCGCAGCAGGCGCCGGCTGGAGCCCCCAGCCGACAGGATGTATCCGCCAAGCGTGAACAGCGGAATCGCCGGCAGGAGGGGAGACGTGCTCAATCGGAATGCTTCGCCCGGCACCGACGAAAGCGGCGTGCCGTCGGCCCAGCCGAGGATCAGCGCCGCGCCTGCTAGCGCTGCGAAGATCGGCAGCCCGAGCGCCGTGGCCGCGAGGATCGCCAGGCCCACGGGCACGAGGGCGTGGCTGCGATCGGCCTCCGGCACGAGGCTCGCGAGCGCCACGACCACCAGCGCGAGTGCCACGATGACGCGCGGCGCTGCACGCGTGGAGGCGCCCGCGACCATGCGGACGGCGATCGCCGCCAGCGTGACCGGGATCACCAACGACACGCACCACACCGGGATGCCCCAGATGGCGGTCGACCCGTATTGACGGTCGACGTCGATCAGTTCGACGCTCGCCAGCGTGAACGCGCCGACGATTGCCACGGCGACGAAGCCGACGGCAACCTTGACGACCGCCTGGACGGATGGCGACAACAACGTCACCGTCGCGAGGGCGAGCAGCCGGTCGCTCCTTGCCGCCAGCGCGGCACCGAGGAACGTGATCCACAGCGTGAGGTACTGCACGGCCGTGGTGCCGCCGGGAAGGCTCCCGCCGAACGCTTCGCGACCCGCGAGGTCCGCGAGGGGAATCGCCGTCAGGGCGACCAGCACCGCGATTGAGAGCGCGTTCTCCGCACGGGCGAGTCCACCGACCGGCGGCGCGGTCTCGGCAACGACCGCGGCTACCGGCAACGGTACCGGTGGAGCCTCTGGCGCGCGGCTACGGATCATCGGTGCCGTTCGACCTCAACGCGGTCGGCGCGACTCCGCGTGGAAGCGCATCACGTCGTCGTAGAGTTCCGCGGGGCAATACGGTCCGCGCAGGCCGGGGTACGCCTGCAACGCCTCCTCGCGCCAGCGTGCGCGTTCGGCCTCGGTGAGCACGGCAACGGCGAGTCCGCGCTTCTGCATCTCGCGGATCGCGTCCTCGCCCGCCTTGCGCCCGACGTCGCGCATCGCCACCCCTTCCCGGCGCGCTGCCTCGATGAGCCGCGGACGCAGCTCCGCCGGCACGCGGGCCCAGCTGTCGGCGCGGACCACCGTCGCGGCGTTCAGCGCGCCCCAGTGCAT
>Ga0209391_10002098_pt1 | contig 10406 bp, 8 predicted proteins | sample PPLLak3March2015_FD_187246 | JGI IMG/M metagenome (GOLD analysis project Ga0209391, IMG submission 187246) | Freshwater sediment microbial communities from Prairie Pothole Lake near Jamestown, North Dakota, USA - PPLs Lake P7 Core (1) Depth... | ecosystem: Environmental > Aquatic > Freshwater >... | reverse complement strand
TCGGCGGAGGCTGGAGCGGCGGTGGCGGTGGTTTCGGCGGCGGCGGCGCGTCGGGGAGCTGGTAGGCAATGGACTGGTCACGCTGGTTCAGGCACACGTTCGCGACGCGCAGCGCCGTGCAGCGCGCGTTTCCGCCGGAAGCGCTCGGCCGCATCGAAGCCGCGGTGGATGCCTCGGAGCAGCTGCACTCGGGCGAGATTCGCGTCGCCATCGAGGGCGGGCTCGAGCCGGGTGAAGTCGCGCGCGACAAGTCGCCGCGCCAGCGCGCGCTCGAAGTGTTCGCCGCGCTCGGCGTCTGGGACACCGAGGCGAACAACGGCGTGCTGATCTACGTGCTGCTCGCCGATCGCGACGTCGAGATCGTGGCCGACCGCGGCTTCAACGGGCGCGTGCCGGCGGCGCAATGGTCCGCGGTGTGCGAGGATATGCAGCGAGAGTTCCGGGCCGGCCGCTACGCCGAGGGCGTGATCGCCGGAGTCGAGGACGTCGGACGGATCATCGGCGCGCACTACCCGCAGCGCCCCGGGCAGCGAGACGAAGACGAGCTGCCCAATCGTCCGGCGCTGTTGTGAACTGATCCGGGCGTTGGGCCCGGAAGGGGTGGGATCCATGCATCGAGGACTCGTGTGCCCGGGCGCCGGGCTGGCACGCGCACTGACGCTCGTCGCGCTCGTCACGCTCGCCGGCTGCAGCGTGTTCAGGCCGACGCCCGAACCCGTGCCCGTCGAGCCGCCCAAGCCGCGGCTCGCCGCGCCGCTTGCCACGCACACGTTCCCCTTCGATCCGCAGGCGACGGGCGTGCTCGGCGAGTTGCAGGTCACGTACGCGCATCACGAGGACACGCTCCCCGACATCGCCCGCCGCTTCAACCTGGGCTTCGACGAGCTGGTGAACGCCAATCCCGGCGTGGACCCCTGGTTGCCGGGCGAGGGCACGCGCATCGTGCTGCCCACGCAGTTCGTGCTGCCCGACGCGCCGTACGAAGGCCTCGTGGTGAACCTCGCCGCGCTGCGCATGTTCTATTTCCCGAAGCCGGGCAAGGATGGGCAGCGCGTCGTCATCACCTATCCGATCGGCATCGGCAAGGTGGGCTGGGCCACGCCCGAAGGCACCACCAGGATCGCTTCCAAGCGCAAGGATCCCTACTGGACGCCGCCTGCGTCGGTGCGCAGGGAGCACGCGGCGGAAGGCGATCCGCTGCCCGCGCGGGTGCCGCCCGGTCCCGACAATCCTCTCGGCAACCGCGCCATGAACCTCGGCTGGCCGAGCTACCTGATCCACGGCACCAACAAGCCGGCGGGCGTCGGCCTGCGCGCGAGCCACGGCTGCATCCGCATGTATCCCGAGGACGTCGTGGTGTTGTTCGACGGGGTCCCGATCGGCACGAAGGTGACGGTCGTGAACCAGCCGATCGTCTACCGCTGGCAGGGCGACAGCCTGTACGTGCAGGCCTATCCGCCGCACGAGGAGTTGCTCGAGGCGAAGGCGAAGAAGAAGGGCACGAAGGCCACGGCGATTCACACGCATCTCGACGAGAAGCTGGCGGCCAAGATCCGCAAGCGCACCGAGCCGCACGGAGGCGCGATCGACTGGACCGTCACCGAGCAGGTGATCGGCGATGCGCGCGGCGTCGCCGTGCCGGTGTCCCGGGCAGGCATCACCTACGACGGCTTCGTTGCTGCCGCGCGGCAGGTCGAGAACACACTGCCTGCCGGCGCCAACTGGGACGGCCGCGACGGTGAGGAGACGGAATCCGCCTCGACCAGCGGGGCTACGCCGGGCGGCGGGAGCGCAGGCGGACTCTAGTCGGCGCGCGGCTTCAGTCCACAGGCGGGACGCGCGCCGCGGCGCTGCTGCGCGCGCCGAGTGCGGTGGCCATCGATCCGCCGACCACCAGGGCCGCGCCGAGCAGGTTCCAGCCCGACAATGCTTCGGCCGGTGCAGCGTCGGGCCAGACCCACGCCGCGGCGCGGACCCCGAGCACCGTGAAGATCGGCGCCAGCGTCACGACGGCGCTCACCCGGCTCACCTCCCAGTGCTCGAGCGCTTCGGCGAAGCACCCATAGGCGATCACCGTGTTTGCGCAGCAGAAGGCGAGCATGCCGAGCTGCAGGCCGTCGAGCGCGAGCACCTGTGGGAGGTGCGCCGGCGGCAGCAGCAGCGCCACCGCGCCGAGATACAGCAGGAACAGCACCTGCCCGGACGCAAGCTGGGTGAGCAGCTGCTTCTGCGCGAGCGCGTAGCCTGCCCACGCCAGTGCGGAAAACAGCATGACGGCCACGCCGAGGCCGAGACGTGTCTCGATCGCGAACACTTCGGCGATGCGGTCGTGGAAGAAGACGCCGAGGCCCGTGACCAGTACGGCGAAGCCCGCCCACTGCAGCGGTGCGAAGCGTTCGCGGAACACGACCAGCCCGCCGAACAGCAGGAACATGGGCGCGAGCTGGATCAGCACCTGCGCGGCGGTCGGGCCCGTGAGCTCGAGCGACACGAGGTAACTCACGTAGTTCGCGACGAGGCCGAGCAGCGCGGCCGCGTACAGCCACCAGCCGCGCCGGGTGAGCGGCGACCTGAGGGGCAGTCGCCGGCGCCACGCGAGGAACACTCCGAGCGCCACGCTCGCGGCAGCGAACCGGTACCAGGTGAGCGTCCAGGCATCCAGGCCCGTCAGTGTGATCTTCAGGGCGATCGGCAGCAGGCCCCAGAACACCGCGGTGGTGAGGGCGAGAGCGAGGCCGAGGCGCCAGCGTCCGGAGGTGGTGTGCATCAACAGGTGGGGTCGGGCCGCGGCCAAGAATACTAGAACTTGTGCTAACTTACGTGGCACGCGTGTGGGGACTACGGGTTTGCGGGAAGCTTCATCGGGCGGCATCGTCGTGGCAGAAGGACCGGGCGCGGACAACGCGATCGCCCTGTTGCCGACCGCCGTCACCGCATTCGTCGGCCGCGCCCTGCGCGGGCCGGTCAACCGGCCGGTCACGGTCACGAGCTTCGCCGAGTTCCACCAGGTGTTCGGCGGCCTGTGGCAGCCGAGCCCGATGTCGTACGCCGTCGAGCAGTTCTTCGAGTGCGGCGGCCAGCGGGCGGTCATCGCCCGCGTGGTGAACGGCGGAGCACCCGCCACCATCTCGCTTCCCTGCGGCAACGAGTCGCTCTCGCTCGCAGCGCTGAGCCCCGGTTCGCGCGAGGCGCTGCGTGCCTCGGTCGATTACGACAACATCGCCGCGGCCGAGACCGATCGCTTCAACCTGGTCGTGCAGCGCGTGCGCACGCGCGGCTCCGATCACATCGAGGACCAGGAGATCTTCCGCCGCGTCTCGGTGGTGCCGGACACGACCCGCTACGTCGCGACGGTGCTGCAGGAGTCGCAACTCGTGCGCGTGCGGGGGTCGGTACCTGCGTCGCGGCCCGATCGCACGTTCTCCCCGGGGTCGCGTCACCCGGTCGGCTACATCGACTCGAACGCCGACGGCGACGACGGCGGCCCGCTCACCGACTATGACGTGATCGGTTCGGCCGAGGGCGGCACGGGCCTGTTCGCGCTCGCCGCCGCCGAGGACGTGCGTTTCGTCTGCATCCCGCCGCTCGAGCGCGACCGCGACGTCGGCCCGAGCGCGCTGCTGGTGGCGAGCCGCTTCTGCCGCGAGCGCCACGCGCTGCTGGTCGTCGATCCGCCGGCCGCCTGGCGCAGTTGCGAAGACGCACTGCGCGGACTGCGCGAGTTCGAGTTCCGCTCGGAGCACGCGTTGATGTGTTTCCCGCGCATCCAGGCGTTCGATCGACTGCGCGCCCGCGCCGAGACGTTCGCGAACTGCGGTGCCATCGCGGGCACGCTGGCGCGCATGGACGAGCAGCGCTCGCCGTGGCAGGCGGGCCCCGACGAGGACCTGCTGCTGCGGCCGGCCGCGCGGCCCGAGTTCGTGCTCACCGAGGCTGAGCGCGCACGCCTCGCGGCGCACGGCATCAACCCGCTGCAATCGCTGCGCTCGGCGAGCCCGCGCCCGCTCTCGCTCAAGACCCTCGCGGGTGGATCGGCGGGCAGCGCCGACGCGCGCCTGCTCACGTCGCAGCGCCGCAAGCTGTTGCTCATGGCCAGCCTCGAGCGCGGCACGCGCTGGGCGATGTTCGAGGCGCCGGAGCACGCCGTCTGGCGGAAGCTCGGCCGCCAGGTCGAGGCGTTCCTGCAACCGCTCGCGTCGTCGGGGCTGTTCGGCCCTGCCGACGAGGGCGGCACCGTGCAGGTCGTGTGCGACGAACGCATCAATGGACCGGACGACGTCGCGGCCGGGCGCATCAACGTGCTCGTGTCGTTACCGGGCGGGCAGCCGGGCCAGTGGCGGTCGTTCATGGTCACGCAGTCGCGTACCGGCAGCCGCGTGCGGCCGGTGTGCACGAACGTGCTGCCGCCGGGGACGCGCATGAGCGTGCACGTGCCCGAGGCGCCGCGGACGGCCGACGATACGCAGCGGAGCCGCACGCTCGCGCAGGAACTGTTCGGTCACTACAGCGAGCCGCGACCGGTGCCGTCAGTCGTGACCACCGACCGGGGTGCCCCAGCCGCCGCCGCCGGGCGTCTCGATCCGGAGACGGTCGCCCGCATCCACCGCGAGTTCGGCCGTCGCCTGCAGCGTTTCTGATCGTCCGTCGCGGCGGATCACCCTGTTGACGCCCACGCGGCCGGGACCGCCGCCAGCGAGCCCGAAGGGCGCGACCCGCCGGTGATTGGCGAGGATGCCGGCCGTCATCGGCTCGCGGAATTCGACCTCGCGCACGAGCCCGTCGCCGCCACGATGAGCGCCAGCCCCGCCCGAGCCGGCGCGCAACGCGAATTCACGCAACAGCACCGGGAAGCGCGCCTCGAGCACCTCCGGGTCGGTGAGCCGCGAATTGGTCATGTGTGTCTGCACGCCGCTCGCGCCGTCGTAGTCGGGGCCGGCGCCCGCGCCGCCGGCGATGGTCTCGTAGTACTGGTAGCGGTCGTTGCCGAACGTGAAGTTGTTCATCGTTCCCTGTGAGGCGGCCTGCACCCCGAGTGCCCCGTACAGGGCATCGACGATGCACTGCGAAGTCTCGACGTTGCCCGCCACCACTGCGCCGGGCGGCGCCGGGTCGAGCAGCGTGCCGGGCGGCACGACGATGGTCAGTGGCCGCAGGCATCCGGCGTTGAGCGGGATCGGCTCCGTGATGAGCGTGCGGAACACGTACAGCACGGCCGCGACGGTGACGGCCCGCGGCGCGTTGAGGTTGTTGGCCTGCTGCGCCGACGTGCCGGTGAAATCGACGCACGCCGTGCCGGCGTAGCGATCGATTGTCACGCGAACCTCGATCGCCTGGCCGTTGTCCATCTCGTAGCGGAAGCGACCGTCGGCAAGGCCGCGGATCACGCGGCGCATGCACGCCTCGGCGTTGTCCTGCACGTGGCCCATGTAGGCGAGCAGCGCCGGCCAGCCGTGTGCCGCAGCCGCGCGCTCGAGTTCGCGGATGCCACGTGCATTGGCGGCGAGCTGTGCGCGGAGGTCGGCGAGGTTCTGCCCGATGTTGCGTGCCGGGTGGGGTCCGGTCGCGAGCAGCGCGCGCACCGCACCGTCCGCGAACTGCCCGCCGCGCACGATGCGCGTCGGCTCGATCAGCACCCCTTCCTCCGCGATGTCGCGACTGTCCGGCGGCATCGAGCCCGGCGTGGTACCGCCGACGTCGGCGTGGTGCGCGCGCGAGGCCGTGAAGAAGTGCACGCGCTCGCCGCGCGGGTCGAACACCGGGGTGACGACCGTCATGTCGGGCAGGTGCGTGCCTCCGTGGTAGGGGGAATTGAGCAGGAACGAGTCGCCTGGACGCAGGTCTGCCCCGTGGGTCGCAATGACCGCCGCGACGCTCGCGCCCATCGAGCCGAGGTGCACGGGCATGTGCGGTGCGTTGGCGACGAGGTTCGCTGCGCCGTCGAACAGCGCGCACGAGTAATCGAGCCGCTCCTTGATGTTCACCGAACTCGCCGTCTGGCGCAGCACCACGCCCATCTGCTCCGCGACGTGCATGAACAGCCCGTTGAAGATCTCGAGCCGCAGTGGATCGGGCGCGGCGGCGCTCGCCGTGGCGGCCGCACGGGTGCCCTCGGTGCGGCCCACGCGCACCAAGCCGTCCGCGCTCGCCGATGCACACCAGCCGGGTTCGATCCAGACCGTGGCGCCGCGCTCGATGATGAGTGCGGGGCCGGCAATGCTCGCGCCCGTGCGCAGTTCGTCGCGAGCGTGCAAGGCGGCCTCGCGCCACGCACCGTTGGCCCAGGCGGGCACCGCGCGTGACGTGTCCGGTTGGCTCTCCAGTGCGGAGGCGGGCGATGCGCAGGCGGGCTGCTCCGGCACGCGCCGCTCCACGGCTTCGACACCCACCGACGCGATCACCAGGTCCGGGCCGCCCGCCGCAAAGCCGTACAGGCGCTCGTGTGCCTCGCGAAACGCGTCGCGCAGGGTCGCCTCGTCCGCACAGACGAGTTCGAGCGACGTGTCCGAGCCGGCGAGCCGCAGGTGCACCGTGCGCAGTTCGGTGATCTCCTCGCCCGCGACCTGCTGCCGGACCAGGTCGCCGCGCGCGTCATCGGCGAGCGCATCCAGCGCGGCGCGTGCCGCTGCCAGGCCGTGCGCGTCGAGCGGCACCTCGATGCTCCGGCGGCGAATGCAGCGGCGTTGCGCGAGCCCGATACCCCACGCCGACAGCACGCCCGCGAGCGGGTGCAGCAGCAGCGTGTCGATGCCGAGCAGGCCGGCGACCGCGCACGCGTGCTGGCCGGCCGCGCCGCCGAACGGCACGAGTGCGAAACGCTGTGTGTCCTCGCCTTGGCGCAGCGCCAGTTCACGGATGGCGTTCGCCATCTTCGCGACGGCCACTTCGAGGAACGCCGCTGCGAGCGTCTCGACGCTGTAAGCCGGTCCGCCGGCCGCGGCAATTTCGCCGGCGATGGCGGCGAGGCGGGCGTGTGACGCCCCGGGATCGAGCGGCGCGTCCCCCGCGGGACCGAATACGCCCGGGAAGCGCTCTGGCCGGATGCGCCCGAGGACGACGTTGCAGTCGGTGACCGTCGCGGGCCCGCCGCGTCGGTAACACGCAGGCCCGGGGTCGGCACCCGCCGACTCGGGCCCCGCCTGCAGGCGGCCATCCGCGAAACGCACGATCGAACCGCCGCCGGCCGCGATGGTGTGGATGTCCATCATCGGCGTCTGCAGGCGTATGCCGTCGATCTCGGTGCTGTAGCGCCGCGGCAGTTCGCCCGCGTAGAGGCTGACGTCGGTGGACGTGCCGCCCATGTCGAAGCCGATCAACCGTTCGTGGCCCGCCACGGTGCCCGCCGCGGCGAGGCCAACGACGCCACCCGCGGGCCCCGAGAGCACGCCGTTGATGCCGCGTAAGCCGTCGGGATCGACGAGTCCGCCGTTGCTCTGCATCGCGAGCAGCGGGGGCTCGCCGTGAGCGGCGGCGAGCTCGCTGCGGAGTGCCCGCAGGTGACGCAACAGCACCGGCGAGAGATAGGCGTCGGCCACGGTGCTGTCGCCGCGCGCGATCAGCCCCACGATCGGCGCGACCCGGTGCGAGGCGACGACCTCTTCGAAGCCCGCGGCACGGGCGAGTTCGACCGCGCGCTGCTCGTGCAGCGGGTTGCGCACGGCGTGCAGGAATGCGATCGCGACTGCGCGCAGGCCTTCCTTGCGGGCGGCGGCAAGCCCGGCGGCCAGGTGCTCCTCGTCCAGCGGTTCGAGCACGCTGCCGTCGGCGGCGAGTCGCTCGTGAGCCTCGAGCGCCTGCGCGTACAGCATGGCGGGCAGCCGGATCTCGCGCGCAAAGATGTCCGGGCGATGCTGGTGGCCGATGCGCAGGACGTCGCGCAGGCCACGCGTGACCACCAGCAGGGTGGCCTCGCCGCGGCGCTCGAGCAGCGCATTCGTGGCGACCGTCGTGCCGAGGCGGACCGATTCGACATGAGCCCGCCCTGCCCCATGCCTGCGCAGCAGTTCGCCGATGCCGCGGACGGCCGCGTCACCCGGGTGTGCCGCGGCGTGCGAGAGCACCTTGTGGGTGTGGAGCTTGCCGGCCGGATCGGTGGCGACGATGTCGGTGAACGTGCCGCCGCGGTCGATGGCGAAGCGCCAGCCGCGGCCGGGTAAGGGTCGGTTCATGTGACGAATGTCGCACGCCGGGGCGGTGATGAGAACTGCTGCGCGTTTCCGCGTGGCGGCGTGGCGGTATCATGCCGTTCGGACCAACAAGGGGTGCGCATGGCCGACGAACGTTACGTGGTGTTCTCCCACGGCAAGGACAGCGAGCCGTGGGGCAGCAAGATCGCCGCCATGGCGGAGATCGCCCGCGAGGAGGGGTTCCACGTCGAGTCCGTCGATTACCGCGGCATCGACGACCCGCAGGCGCGGGTCACGCGCCTGCTCGCGTTCTGCAAGGACCTGCGCGGCCAGCTGGTGCTGGTCGGCTCGAGCATGGGCGGGTACGTGTCGGTGGCGGGCTCGTCGCTGCTGCAGGCGCGCGGCATGTTCCTGCTGGCGCCCGCGCTGTACATGCCCGGCTACGAGAAGTTCAGCCCGCGGCCGGCGATGTGCCCGACCACCATCATCCACGGCTGGCGCGACGAGGTCATCCCCGTCGACAACAGCTTCCGCTTCGCGCGCGAGCAGAAGGCGACCCTGCACGTCGTGGACTCGGACCACCGGCTGCTCGACCAGATCCGGGCCATCAACCACTACTTCGCGTACTTCCTGTACACGATCGACGAGTACCACTGAGGCTATTGCTTCTCGCGGATGGCGGCAGCCGCCAGGCGGTCGACGGTGCCGGGCGAGAGCAGCTTCAACCAGCGCGCCTGTTTGCCGCGCCCCGAGGTGATCAGCAGTCGCTCGCGGCGCTCGATCGCCCGGATCATCAGCGCAGCGCATTCCTCGGCAGTCATGATCTTCGAGGCGGCCATCGGGTTGTCACCCAGCGGCCGGCCGTCCGGCCCGAGCGCGCGCTTGTGGATCTCCGAGACGACGAAGTCGGGGCAGATCACGGTGACGCTCACGCCCGACTCCAGCAGCTCGACGCGCAGTGAGTCGAAGAACCCGACGACGGCGTGCTTGGCCGCGGCGTAACCGGTGCGCGTCGGCACCCCGATGAGGCCCGCCATGCTGGCCACGGCGACGACGCGGCCGCCCGAGCGCTTCAGGTGGGGCAGGGCGTGGAACGTCGGGTACACGCTGCCGAGATAATTGAGCCGCATCAGCCGCTCGTAGATCGAGAGGTCCTGGACCTCGTCGAGTCGCGTCCACATCGTGCCGCCGGCGTTGTTCACAAGCACGTCGATGCCTCCGCAGCGTGCCACCGCGGCATCGATCAGCGCCTTGCACGCAGCTTCGTCGGTGACGTCCGTCGGCACCACGTGCGCTTCGGCGCCGAGCGCGCGGCATTCGGCGGCGAGGGTCTCGAGTCGCTCGAGGTTGCGTGCGGCCAGCACCAGCTTCGGCCGCTGGGGCGCGAGCGCCAGCGCAAGGGCACGGCCGATGCCTTCGGAGGCTCCGGTCAGGACGATCGTCTGGTCGGCGAATGCGCTCATGTCCACCCCTTCGGTTAAGATGGCCGCATGGGAATTCTGGGGGAAACCATGCGACCAGCCGCAAGATTAACGCTCTCTGCGCTCCTGTTGGCGACGCTCGCGGCGTGTGGCGCCCCGGCGCCGCAGGACAAGGAGTCGGCGCGCGAGAAGGGCCGCGACACCGACGAGACGGTCTTCGACGACATGATCCAGACCCAGGATCGCGCGCGCGCCGTGGAGGACGTGACCCTCGGCCGCAAGGCGGAAATGGACGCGGCCATCGAGCAGTCGGAGGGCGACGCCCCGCCGGACGAGCGCTGAGCGGACCGGCCGTTCCCGAGTGAGCGCATTCTCCCCCTTCGAGCGCCTGCTGCTGCCGCTGGTGCGCCGCTTCGTGGCGCTCTGGGTGCGGCCTTCGGTGCTGCCGGACGACCTGGCGGCGAGCTTCACGCCCGGGCGGACCGTCGTGTACGCGCTCGAGAAGCGCAGCCTCGTCGACGTCGCGGTGCTCGAGTACGTCTGCCGCGAACGCAGCCTGCCCGGGCCGATGGCCGACCCCGACGGCCCCGGCCCGCTCAGGGTCGGCCTCGTATTCCTCGAGCGTCGCGCGGGCCTGTTCCGCACGCGCGTCGACCGCCGAACGCCGGAGTCGCTGCGGGAGCTCGCGGCTGCCGCATCGCGCGACCTCGCGTTCGAAGCCGACATCGTGCCGGTCAGCCTGTTCTGGGGCCGCGCGCCGGGTCGCGAGCGCGAGTGGTTCCGCCTGCTGGTGGCCGAGGGCTGGGACATCGGCGGCCGCTTCCGCAAGGTGCTTTCGCTGCTGGTGAACGGCCGCAACCTG
>Ga0209391_10002097_pt1 | contig 10407 bp, 10 predicted proteins | sample PPLLak3March2015_FD_187246 | JGI IMG/M metagenome (GOLD analysis project Ga0209391, IMG submission 187246) | Freshwater sediment microbial communities from Prairie Pothole Lake near Jamestown, North Dakota, USA - PPLs Lake P7 Core (1) Depth... | ecosystem: Environmental > Aquatic > Freshwater >... | reverse complement strand
TCTACCTTGAGCGCGGAGGGTTGCCTCCGGTTTCTTGTGTGGAAGGTTGACTCCTCAGCACCCTGAAATCCCCTTTCTGGTGCTTTACGGCCCGGTCGCAAGACCGGGCCGTTTTCTTCGTGGCGCTCCACTTCAGTGCGTTAGCCCGGCGATACGCGCCTTCAGCTCCGGCAGCCGCCGCGTCGCCGCCTCGCGTCCGGCCCGGATGGCGCTCGCGCGGGCGCCGAAGTCGGCACTCGTGACGCCGGCCATCTGGGGCTGCACCACGATGTCGGCATCACGCAGTTCGAACTGCTTGATGCTGCGGCCCATGATGGCGAAGGTCTGCAGCAGCATCTTCATGACGTCGCCGGTGGCATTGCCGTCGGGAGGCACGCTGATGTCCACGGCGATCACGAGTTCGGCGCCCATGCGGCGCGCATAGCCCACCGGCACCGGCGAGACCAGGCCGCCGTCGACATATTCCCGGCTGCCGATGCGCACCGGCTCGAAGACTGCCGGTACCGCGCTCGACGCCCGCACCGCGCTGCCGGTGTCGCCACGCTGGAACAGGATGCCCACGCCACTGTCCAGATCGGTGGCGACGATGCCCAGCGGCAGTTCCATGCGTTCGATCGGACGGCCGCCCGTGTGCTGGCGCACATAGCGCGCCAGCGCCTCGCCGCGGATGAGCCCGCGGGTGGGGAAGACCCAGTCGGTGATCGCGCCCTCGTCCATGCCCAGTGCCAGTGCAGCCATCTCCGTGCCGCTCTTGCCGGAGGCATACAGCGCCGCCACCAGGCTGCCGGCCGAGGTGCCGACCACGAGGTCGGGCCGGATGCCGGCTTCCTCCAGCACCTGAATGACACCGATGTGGGCGAAGCCGCGCGCCGCGCCGCCGCCGAGGGCGAGGCCGATGCGCGGTGGCCTGGGCGGCTGCGGGAGCACCGACGGCGCAGCCGGCACCACCACCACCGGCGGCGACGGTGGCTGCGACGGTGCGGCCGGCGGTCGCGTCTGGCAGGCTGCAACGAGCACGGCGGCGGCCAGCGCCGCGAACGATTGGAGCAGGCGCGTTGATCGGCACGACCAGCGGTCCGGACTCATCGTGGCCATTCTAGGAAGCTACCCAGCAGTTCTTTATTCGACTGAAGAATAAGCACTTAACTTCTTTGTAGTTCCAGGAAATATCAGACCTTCCTACAGTGCACTTCGGTGGTGGGCAGGGGCTCGCCCGTACCGTCAGGCGGGTTGATGGATCTCTTGGCAGGGCTCAGTGGTTTTGCGGTCGGCGCCATCGTCGGCATGACCGGTGTCGGCGGCGGCTCGCTGATGACGCCGCTGCTGATGGGCGTGTTCAAGCTCAACCCCGCCGTCGCCATCGGCACCGACCTGTGGTTTGCCGCCCTCACCAAATCGGGCGGCAGCTGGGCGCATCACCGTCACGGCCATGTGCAGTACCGCATCACGGCGCTGCTGATGGCCGGCAGCCTGCCGGCGACGTTGGCCACCGTCGGCGCCCTGCACTGGAGCGGCGTGAGCGCCGGCTGGTCGGGCACGCTGACGACGACGCTGGGCATCGCGCTGCTGCTGACCGCGGTGTCGGTGGCCTACCGGCGGGTCTGGAACCAGCTCGGCCTGCGCCTGGAGCGCTGGCTGCCCGAGCGCCGCAAGGCGGGGCTGACAGTGGCGGCGGGCGTGCTGCTGGGTGTGCTGGTGACGCTGAGTTCGATCGGCGCCGGGGCCATCGGCGCCACCCTGCTGCTGCTGCTTTACCCGCGGCTGCCGGCGCAGCAGATCGTCGGCACCGATATCGCGCACGCCGTGCCCCTGACCCTGGTGGCCGGCGTCGGCCATGCCTTCCTGGGGCATGTCGACTGGAGCCTGCTGGTGGCGCTGCTCACGGGCTCGCTGCCGGGCATCTGGCTCGGCGCGCGCCTGACCCGGACCCTGCCCGAACGCTTCGTGCGCGGCGTGCTCTGCATCTCGCTGCTCGGCGCCGGCGTCAAGGTACTCAGTTGACTCCACCCTCCGACCGGCCTTGCTGACCATGTACCGCTATACCGATTTCGATCGCCGCTTCGTGCACACCCGCGCGGCGCAATTCCGCGACCAGCTCCAGCGCCACCTGGCGGGTGAACTGCCCGACGACGACTTCCGCCCGCTGCGGCTGCAGAACGGCTGGTACGTGCAGCGCCACGCGCCGATGCTGCGCGTGGCCGTGCCCTACGGCGAGCTGTCGGCGCGCCAGCTGCGGCAACTGGCACGGATCGCACGCGAGTTCGACCACCGGGACGCCGGTCTCGCCACCGAGCGTGGCGGCTTCGGGCACTTCTCGACGCGCCAGAACCTGCAGTTCAACTGGATCCCGATCGCCCGTGCGGCCGATGTGATGGACCTGCTGGCCGTGGTCGACATGCACGGCATCCAGACCAGCGGCAACTGCATCCGCAATATCACCAGCGACGCGCTGGCCGGCATCGCCCCCGACGAGGAGGTCGACCCGCGGCCGTATTGCGAGATCCTGCGTCAGTGGAGCACGCTGCACCCGGAGTTCGCCTTCCTGCCGCGCAAGTTCAAGATCGCCGTCAGCGGTGCCCGCGAGGACCGCGCCGCCACCGCCTGGCACGACATCGGCCTGAAGCTGCACCGCAACGCCAAGGGCGAGGTCGGCTTCGCGGTCGCGGTGGGCGGCGGCATGGGGCGCACGCCGGTGATCGCGACGCCGGTCAACGGCTTCGTGCCGTGGCAGCAGATCCTCGTCTTCATCGAGGCCATCGTGCGCGTCTACAACCTGCACGGCCGCCGCGACAACATGTACAAGGCGCGCATCAAGATCCTCGTCAAGGCCGAGGGACAGCGCTTCGTGGATGCGGTGAACCGCGAGTTCGAGGCGCTGCTGGCCGACCCGGGCACGGCAACGATCCCGAAGGCGGAACTGGAGCGCCTGCAGCGATACTTCCAGCCGCCGCCGACACCACCGCAGCTTGCGGCGGCACCGGCCGGTGCGCCGCTGCCCGCGTATGCGCGCTGGGCCGAACGGAACGTGCATGCCCATCGTCTGCCCGGATACCGCGCGGTGACGCTCTCGCTCAAGCGCGCCGGCCTGCCGCCGGGCGACGTCACGGCCGACCAGATGGAGGGCGCCGCCGCGCTGGCCGAGCGTTTCAGCCTGGGCGAGTTGCGCGTCAGCCACGACCAGAACCTGCTGCTGCCCTGGGTGCGCGAGGACGAGCTGCGCGCGCTCTGGCTGGCAGCGCGAGAAGGCGGCTTCGCGACGCCGAACATCGGCCTGCTCACCGACATGATCGCCTGCCCCGGCGGCGACCTCTGCGCGCTGGCCAATGCACGGTCGATCCCGATCGCCGCGGCGATCACCGAACGTTTCGACGACCTCGACGAACTGCACGACATCGGCGATATCGACCTGCACATCAGCGGCTGCATCAACTCCTGCGGCCACCACCACAGCGGCCACATCGGCATCCTCGGCGTCGACAAGGACGGCAGCGAGTGGTACCAGCTGACGGTGGCCGGTGCAGACGGCAGCAGCTTGTCGGGCCCCGCCGTCGCCGGCAAGGTCATCGGCCCGTCCTTTGCCGCGGACGAGGTGCCCGACGTCGTCGAGGCCGTGATCGCGACCTACCTGCGCGAACGCCGCCCTGGCGAACGTTTCATCGACACGGCGCGCCGCCTGGGCCCGCTGCCTTTTCGTCATGCCGCCAACGCCGTGCGTCGCAGCACGGCGCTGGCCGCCTGAAGCCGGAGCCGAACATGGAATTCCTGGAACTCGACGCCGCGTTGCCCGAAGGCACGCTGGTGCTGGACAACACCGATGACGTCATCGGCCGTGCCGCGGAGATCCGCCGCCACGCCGCGGTGGCGCTGCGCTTCCCCAAGTGGACCGACGGCCGCGCCTATTCGCAGGCCGTGCTGCTGCGCGGCCGGCTGCGCCATTCCGGCCGCGTCATCGCCACCGGCGAGGTGCTGGCCGACATGCTGCCGCTGCTGCGTCGCTGCGGCTTCGACGGCGTGCAGCTGCGCGCCGACCAGAGCCTGGAAGCCGCGCAGCGCGCGCTCGGTTTTTTCGATTCCCACTACCAGACCGCACCGGGCGACCGGCGGTCGATCCACGAGATCGGAGTACCGCGATGAGCCGTGCCGTCGACCTGTTTGCCCGCCCGAGCGCCGACTTCGACGCCCGCGTCGCGCACGCCGAAGCCGTGCTGCTGGACGCCGCTTCGGCGCATCCGCACCGCACCGTGCTGACGACCAGCCTCGGCGTCGAGGACATGGTCGTCACCGACCTCATTGCCCGCCACGGACTGCCGATCGCGCTGGCGACGCTCGATACCGGCAAGCTGCACGCCGAGACGCTGGCGCTGGCCGGGCGCGTCGAGGACCACTACGGGCTGCACATCGAACGCTGGCAGCCGCAGGCACAGGCGGTGGCCCGGTTCGTGGCCCGCCATGGCGAGCGCGCCATGTACGACAGCGTCGAGCAGCGCAAGGCCTGCTGCGCCCTGCGCAAGCTGGAGCCGCTGGCGCGCGCCCTGGCCGGCCGCAGCGCCTGGGTGACGGGGTTGCGCCGCGAACAGTCCGACCAGCGTGCCGAGGTGCCGTTCAGCACCACCGACGACCAGGGCCGCGCCAAGTACAACCCGCTCGCCGACTGGAGCTGGGGCGACGTCTGGCACTACATCGCGCTGCACCGGGTGCCCTACAACGAACTGCACGACCGCCACTACCCCAGCATCGGCTGCGAACCCTGCACCCGCGCCGTCACCCTGGGCGAGGACTTCCGCGCCGGACGCTGGTGGTGGGAACAGGAGAGCGCCAAGGAATGCGGGCTGCACATCTCGAAATTGCCCGCCGAGGCCCACGCATGAATGCCCCCATCAGCGTGGAGCACCTGCTCCCCGAACTCGACCACCAGCACCTCGACGGCCTCGAGGAAGAGGCGATCTTCATTCTGCGCGAGGTGGCGGCCAGCTTCGAGCGGCCGGCGCTGCTGTTCTCCGGCGGCAAGGACTCCTGTGTCGTGCTGCGACTGGCCGAGAAGGCCTTCAAGCAACACTTCGGCGGCGACAGCTTCGCCGGCGTGCTGCCGTTTCCGCTGCTGCACGTCGACACCGGCCACAACTTCCCCGAGGTGATCGAGTTCCGCGACCGCCGCGTTGCCGAGATGGGCGAGCGGCTGCTGGTTGGCAGCGTCGAGGACTCGATCCGACGCGGCAGCGTGCGCCTGGCGCATGCGCTGGAATCGCGCAACGGCCACCAGACGGTGACGCTGCTGGAGGCCATCGACGAACACCGCTTCGACTGCCTGATCGGCGGCGCCCGCCGCGACGAGGAGAAGGCGCGCGCCAAGGAGCGCATCTTCAGCCATCGCGACAGCTTCGGGCAGTGGCAGCCCAAGGAACAGCGGCCGGAGCTGTGGACCCTGTTCAATACGCGCCTTCGCCCCGGCGAGCACTTCCGCGCCTTCCCGATCAGCAACTGGACCGAGCTCGACGTCTGGCTCTACATCGCCCGCGAACGCCTCCCGCTGCCCGGCATGTACTACAGCCACGAGCGCGAGGTGGTGCGTCGGCGCGGCCTGCTGGTGCCGGTGACCGACGTCACGCCACCGGCACAGGGCGAGGCGGTGGAGACGCTGCCGGTGCGCTTCCGCACTGTCGGCGACATGACCTGCACCTGCCCGGTGGAGAGCGTCGCCGCCAGTGCCGTCGAGGTGGTGGCCGAGACGCTGACGGCGACGGTCAGCGAACGCGGTGCCACGCGCATGGACGACCGCAGCTCCGAGGCGGCCATGGAGCGGCGCAAGAAGGAAGGGTATTTCTGATGAGCACCTTGCTGGACACCCCACCCGCGGCGGTTGCGCACGTGGCGCCGGCCGTGGTATCGCGGCGTGCACTGCGTTTCCTCACCGCCGGCAGCGTCGACGACGGCAAGAGCACGCTCATCGGCCGCCTGCTCTACGACAGCCGCGCCATCCTCGCCGACCAGCTCGACCACCTGCACGCGCGCGCCGCCGGCCAGGCGCGCACCGCCGGCGACCCCGGATTCGACCTGTCGCAGCTCACCGACGGCCTGGAAGCCGAGCGTGAACAGGGCATCACGATCGATGTCGCCTACCGCTACTTCGCCACCCCGGCGCGCAAGTTCATCATTGCCGACGCTCCGGGTCACGAGCAGTACACGCGCAACATGGTCACCGCCGCCGCCGGCAGCGACGCAGCCGTGGTGCTGGTCGACGTGACCAAGCTGGACCTGGCGGCCACACCGCTGCGCCTGCTGCCGCAGACGCGCCGCCACGCCCTGCTCGCGCACCTGCTGCGCGTGCCGGGCATCGTCTTCGCCGTCAACAAGCTCGACGCCGTGGCCGACCCCGGCACCGCCTTCCGGGCCGTGCGCGGCGCCCTGCAGGCCTTTGCCGGAGAAGCCGGTGTGAACGTCGCAGGCATCGTGCCGATCTCGGCACTGCGCGGGGACAACGTCAGCACGCCGCTGGCCGCGCCGTGGTACGGCGGGCCCTCGCTGCTGCAACTGCTGGAAAGCCTGCCGGCCAGCGAGGAACAGGCGCAGGGCCACTTCAGCCTGCCGGTGCAGTATGTCGCGCGCCAGGGTGCCGGCACTGGTGAGCAGCCGCGTGTGCTGTGGGGCCGCGTTTCCGAGGGCCGCGTGCAGGTCGGCGACGTGGTGCAGGTCTTCCCCAGCGGACAGACCGCTCGCGTGGCCGAGCTGCGACGCGCCGGCCGCCGCGTGGACGAAGCCGGCGCCGGGCAGTCGGCAGGCGTGCTGCTCGACCGCCAGATCGATGTCTCGCGCGGCGACTGGCTCGCCACCCCCGGCCACCAGCAACCGGCAAGGCGCTTCGCGGCGACGCTGGCCTGGCTCGACACCGAAGCCGCGACACCCGGCCGCAGATACTGGCTGCGCCACGGCAACCGGTGGGCGCAGGCGCGACTGGCCAGCGTCGAGCACAGCCTCGACATCCACACCCTGCAGCCGACCGAGTCGCACGCCCTGGCCTGCAACGAGATTGGCGAGGTCGTCTTCGACCTGCAGCAGCCGCTGCCGCTGGCCGGGTATGCCGACAACCGCATCGGCGGGGCCCTGATCGTCGTCGATCCGGCCAGCCACCGCACCAGCGGCGCGCTGCTCGTGCGCCGCGCACTGGAGCCGGCCTGATGGCCGGCCGCGTTGTCTTCATCGGCGCCGGACCGGGCGCCGCCGACCTCATCACCCTGCGCGGTGCACGCCACCTGGCGCAGGCCGACGTCGTGCTCTTCGACGCCCTCACCGACCCGGCGCTGCGCGAACTGGCGCCACAGGGACACTGGATCGATGTCGGCAAGCGCGGCTTTGGCTGCGCCACCGGCCAGGCGAAGATCGATGCGCTGCTGGTGCACCACGCGCGCCGGCACCGCGTCGTGGTGCGGCTGAAGGGCGGCGACCCCAGCATCTTCGGCCGCCTGGAGGAGGAGTTGCAGGCCCTGGCCGCGGCCGGCATCGAATGCGAGGTCGTGCCCGGTGTGACGGCCGCCATCGCGGCCGCGGCCGACACACGGCGCCCGCTGACCCGTCGCGGCAGCGGACGCAGCGTCAGCCTGACGACGGCGATGACTCACCAGGGCGCGCTGCAGGCCGGCCGCCACGCCGACACCGAGGTCTTCTACATGGCCGGCCGCCAGCTCGGCGCCCTGGGCCGCGCACTGCGCGCCGCCGGCTGGCCCGTCGACACGCCGGTGTGCGTGGTCTCGCGCGCCGGCTGGCCCGACGGCCTGGCCAGCGACCACCGCCTGGCCGACCTGGGCCAGGCGGCGATGCTGCACGCCGGCCGGCCCGCCGTGGTGACCGTGGGAGCTGGTGCCGGCGCCGTGGCGACGGCGCCGCACCGGGCCCGGCTTGACCACCCCTGCCCCGTGGTGGGGGCTGCGTCACCGTAAAATCGGCGCTCCCGGCGGGATGCGGCATGCCCTGCCGCGGCTCCGCCTTCCATCACGAGCCTTCCATGACCCACGTCGTTCTCGAATCGTGCATCCGCTGCAAGTACACGGACTGCGTCGATGTCTGCCCCGTCGACTGCTTCCGCGAGGGCCCCAACATGCTGGTCATCGACCCCGATGAATGCATCGACTGCGCGGTGTGCATTCCGGAATGCCCGGTGAACGCCATCCTGCCCGAGGAGGACGTGCCCAACGACCAGCTGCCTTTCATCAAGCTCAACGCCGAGCTGTCGCGCAACTGGCCCAGCATCACCAAGCGCAAGGCGCCGCCGGCCGACGCCGACGCGTGGAAGGACCGCCGCGACAAGCTCGACCAGCTGGTGCGCTGAGAGGCCATGCAAGTCGACGACAACTCCGCCATCGCCGAGACGGCCTGCAGCCACGACGGGCCGATCGAGACCGACGCCGTGATCGTCGGCGCCGGCCCGGTGGGCCTGTTCCAGGTCTTCGAACTGGGGTTGCTCGAGATCAAGGCGCACGTCATCGACTCGCTGGCCTACCCTGGCGGCCAGTGCATCGAGCTCTACCCCGACAAGCCGATCTACGACATTCCGGCGGTGCCGGTGTGCACCGGCAAGGAACTCACCGACAACCTGCTCAAGCAGATCGAACCCTTCGGCGCGACCTTCCATTTCGGCCAGGAGGTCACGGTGGTGGACAAGCGGGACGACGGCCGCTTCCACGTCGAGACCTCCAAGGGCACGCGCTTTCTCGCCAAGACGGTCTTCGTCGCCGGCGGCGTGGGCTCGTTCCAGCCGCGCATGCTGAGGATCGACGGCATCGAGGCCTTTCTCGACTCGCAGCTCTTCTACCGCGTGCGCAACCCGGCGCAGTTCGCGGGCAAGAACCTGGTCATCATCGGCGGCGGCGATTCGGCGCTGGACTGGACGCTGAATTTCGTGCAGGACGGCCCGCACCGGGCCGAGAGCGTGATCCTGGTGCATCGCCGCGACGTCTTCCGCGCCGCGCCGGCCAGCGTGGCCAAGATGCGCGAGCTGTGCGAGGCCCACGAGATGCAGTTCACGGTCGGACAGGCGACCGGCTTCGAGAGAGACGACGCCGGCCGCCTGAGCAAGCTCAAGATCACCGGAAGCGACGGCGTCACGCGCATCGTGCCGCTGGACATGCTGCTGGTCTTCTTCGGCCTCAGCCCAAAGCTCGGGCCGATCGCCGACTGGGGGCTGGGCATCGACCGCAAGCAGCTCGTCGTCGACACCGAGAAATTCGAGACCGACGTGCCTGGCATCTTCGCGGTTGGCGACATCAACACCTATCCGGGCAAGAAGAAGCTCATCCTGTCGGGCTTCCACGAGGCGGCACTGGCCGCCTTCGGCGCCGCACCGTACGTATTCCCGGAAAAGCGCATCCTGCTCCAGTACACCACCACGAGCCCGAAGCTGCACAAGGTGCTGGGCGTGGAGACACCGGTGTTCGACTGATCGCGACGACCGTCCCTCAGCCTGGAACAGCCCGCACCGTGCGGGCTGTTCTTCTTGTGGCCTGCCACATGCGGGCGCGCGCTCGTTGATAATGCATCCCGGTGCGGGCACGAGCCCGCACCACTTCGCTAGGGGTGTTGGCACTGCCGCAGGGCGGTGTCGACTGAGAAAGTCCCTTTGAACCTGATTGAGGTAATCCTCGCGCAGGGAAGCCGTCTGCAGCAGCCGCCGTTCGGGTCGTGGCTGTCGATTCGCCCCCCTGCCATCGATCGCTAGGACACGATGGCACACCGTTCGATTCATTTCCGCCGCAGCGCGCTGGCCCTGGCCGCGTGCGCGATGCTGCCGCTGGGCGCAGCAGCCCAGGTCCAGACGACCGTCACCGTCACCGGGCGCGGGACCGGCAACGCCGGCGTGGCCGGCTTCGGCGACCTGCCCCTGGCGCGTGCGCCGCTGCAGGCCAGCGTCTTCGGCAGCCAGCAACTGGACGATGCCGGCATCGCCACCATCGGCGGCCTCACCCGGCTCGACGCCAGCCTCGGGGAGGCCTACAACGCCGAGGGCTACTGGAGCATCCTGTCGTCACGCGGATATACGCTGGACAACCGCGCCAACTACCGGCGCGACGGCCTGCCGATCAACGCCGAGACCGCGATCGCGCTGGACAACAAGGATCGGCTGGAATTGCTCAAGGGCACGAGCGGGATCCAGGCCGGAACCAGCGCCCCGGGCGGCGTGGTGGACCTCGTCGTCAAGCGCCCCAACGGCACGGTGCGCACGGGCAGTCTCGAACTGCGCGAATCGGCCTCCGTGCTGGCCGCGGTCGACCTCGGGCAGCGCTTCGGCGCCGACGGCGCCATCGGCCTGCGGCTGAACGCGGCCTACGAACGGTTGCGGCCGCAGGTGCACGACGCCGAGGGGCAGCGCCAGCTCTTCGCGCTGGCCGCCGACTGGCAGTCGGGCCCCGACACCCTGCT
>Ga0209391_10002096_pt1 | contig 10409 bp, 8 predicted proteins | sample PPLLak3March2015_FD_187246 | JGI IMG/M metagenome (GOLD analysis project Ga0209391, IMG submission 187246) | Freshwater sediment microbial communities from Prairie Pothole Lake near Jamestown, North Dakota, USA - PPLs Lake P7 Core (1) Depth... | ecosystem: Environmental > Aquatic > Freshwater >... | reverse complement strand
ATGGCTCTAATGTTTGGGGGGAGTATGGATTTAAGGACGCTTTCAATCCGACACAAAACTGGTATGCTAACAGCTATCTTGCAATCGATCAGGGACCGATAATTGTAATGATGGAAAATTACAGAAGCGGTTTACTATGGAATACATTTATGGCTAACCCGGAAGTGCAGCCAATGTTAAATGCTATCGGATTTGTACCTGATTCCATAACAAGTGTTGGTGATGAAGTTAATACTGTTGATGACTTTGAATTGCTGGGTAACTATCCAAATCCATTTAATCCTTCAACAACTATCGCTTTTAATCTTGCAGCAAATGAAAATGTTTCTATTGAAATTTTCAATCATCTTGGAGAAAAAATTAGAAACTTAGTTAATAGAGAGTTTTCTTCCGGTGAAAACAAAATTGTTTGGAATGGTTTAAGTGATGAAAGCAAAAATGTTAGTTCCGGAATCTATCTCTACAAAATTAGTACTACCCAAAATACTCGATACGGTAAAATGATTTTACAGAAATAAATCGTGAAGTTAGTTCCAAAAATAATTCAAATAGTTCTGTTAATAAGTTTATTGATTTCAATTTCATGCTCAAAAGAAAATAAATCTGAAAAAGTAATAAAGTTTTGGGCAATGGGTGCTGAAGCTGAATATGTTACTAAACTTGTTCCTGAGTTTGAAAAACAAAATCCTGGAATAAAAGTAAAAGTTCAGCAAGTTCCGTGGACAGCGGCGCAGGAAAAATTAGTGACTGCTTTTGCAAGTGACAACACTCCTGATGCTTGTCAACTTGGTAATACGTGGGTTCCACAATTTGCAGCCTTAAACGCAATCCTTCCACTCGATGTATTTATTAAAACATCAAACCAGATAAACAAAGAAAAATATTTTACCGGTATTTGGGAAACAAATGTGCTTGATAATAAAACATATGGAATTCCATGGTATATGGATACAAGACTAATGTTTTACAGAAAAGATGTTTTTGAAAAGGCGGGCTATAAAAACCCACCCCAAACCTGGGTAGAACTTTTAGATTTATCAAAAAAAATAAAAACAATGTATCCCAAGGAAGAAAAGTATGCCATCTATTTGCCTACAAATGAGTGGGCGCCTTTTGTAATGTTTGGAATGGAAGCTGGTTCATCTTTACTTAAAGATGAAGATACACGTGGAAATTTTAGCGGCAGGGAATTTAAAGAAGCTTTCAAATATTCAATCGACTTTCACAGATTCAATCTTGCGCCAATTGGGATATCTCAAGTAACAAATGTTTATCAAGCTTTTGCTGATGAGTATTTTTCAATTTACATCTCCGGTCCCTGGAATATTCCTGAGTTCAAAAAATGGATGACTGGAAATCTTGCTGATAAATGGATGACTGCACCAATGCCTAGTTACTCAAGCAATTATCCGGGAGTTTCACTTGCAGGTGGCTCAAGTCTGGTAATATTTAAAAACTCTAAGCATAAAAAAGAAGTCTGGAAGTTTTTTGAATATCTTTCTCAAGCGCATACACAAATAGAATTTTATAAACTGCTTAATAATCTTCCTTCGGTTAAAGAAGCATGGGATAACCCGATTTTTAGAGATGATCCTTATATGCAGGCATTTTATACTCAGTTTACAAATGTTAGGGCAACACCAAAAATTCCTGAGTGGGAGCAGATTGCTTTTGCTAAAGTTCAACAATATGCGGAATTAGCGGCAAGAAATTCTATGGATATTGATGAAGCATTAAAAAATCTCGATAAAGATGTTGATAGAATATTGGAAAAGCGAAGATGGATTGTTGAACAAAAGAAAATTAAGTAATGAATTATAAACAATCCCAAACAGCAGCATATTTTTTTCTTGCACCGGCGATGAGTGCAATTTTTGTTTTCTTTTTCATTCCGGTAATTGCAGCATTTATTATGAGCTTTACCGATTTTGATATTTATGCTCTTGGTGATTTAGGATCAGTCAGATTTATTTGGTTTAATAATTACATAAAATTATTTGACGACCCACTTTTTTTTACAGCTTTAAAAAACACCTTTTATTTTGTTCTAATAGCCGCACCACTTTCAATCGGGGTTTCACTTGGTGCGGCTTTACTGCTCAACTCAAAGCTTGTAAAGTACAAAGCGATTTTTAGATTAAGTTATTTTATACCAGTTGTAACAACCTTAGTAGCAGTAGCGATAGTTTGGAGATTTATTTATCATCCAAAGTTTGGAATAATAAATTACATCTTAAGTTTAATTGGAATAGCACCAATCGATTGGCTTGGTGATACAGCCACAGCAATGCCGGCAATTATTCTTATGTCTGTCTGGAAAAGTTTTGGTTATAATATGATAATATTCATTGCGGGTTTACAAAACATTCCGGAAGATTTATACGAAGCTGCATCAATCGAAGGTGCAAGTGGATGGCAGAAGTTTAAATCTATAACTCTACCGATGCTTGCGCCAACAACAATTTTTATTTCGCTTATAACTATGATAGGTTATTTCCAGTTTTTTGCTGAGCCATATATAATGACACAAGGCGGACCATTGAACAGTACGTTAAGCGTTGTTCAATATATGTATCAAGAAGGATTTAGATGGTGGAATATGGGGTACTCTGCATCAATAGCATTTGTATTTTTCTTTATAATTATGATTGGAACACTTATACAGCTTAAAATTCAGAAGAGTACAGAATGATTAAGAGAATATTATTATATGGTTTTCTAATAATCACTTCCATACTAACTCTTATTCCATTTATATGGATGCTTGGCGCGTCATTTATGTTTGATGGGAAAGCGAGTGTTTTTCCTCCAATCTTTTTACCTGATCCTTTTACATTAACACAATATCAAATTCTTTTTGAAAGATTAAGTGTCTGGAGAAATTTCTTTAACAGTTTGCTCCTTTCAACGATAGTAACACTGATTTACATAACTTTTACTTCAATGGCTGGATTTGCTTTTGCTAAGTACAGATTTGCTGGTAAAAGAGTTTTGTTTAATGTTTTATTAAGCTCAATGATAATTCCAAGTCAGGTAACTATGCTTCCGTTATTTCTTATGCTTAAATCAATGGGATTTATTAACACATACATGGCGATTATCATTCCTGGTTTAGCTAATATTTTTGGAATCTTTTTAATCAGACAATATTGCATTTCAATTCCTGATAGCTTGATTGAAGCCGCAAGAATGGATGGTGCAACAGACTTTCAGATATATAGAAAAGTAATTCTTCCGCTCGCAATTCCAATACTTGTTACACTTGCAATTTTTTCTTTTCTCGGTACGTGGAATGATTTTCTATGGCCATTGATTGCATTAACCGATGATTCTATGTATACACTTCCGGTTGCATTGGCAAACCTTATGCTTGAGCATACAAAAGATCCTGAGCTAATGATGGCTGGATCTGTTGTAACAATTATTCCTGTAATAATAGTTTTTCTTGCACTTCAAAAATATTACATAAAAGGAATTATGATGGGAAGCGTTAAGGAATAATTAAGACTAACGAATTAAGAATTTAGAATTAAAGAGATTTATATGGCAGAAGTATTATTGAAAAATATAACAAAAATTTATGATGGCGGAAATAAAGTTGTTACCGATGCAAACTTTAAAGTTGAAGATAAAGAATTTGTTGTACTTGTTGGTCCTTCTGGATGTGGAAAAACAACAACTTTAAGAATGGTTGCAGGACTTGAAGAAATCACCAGCGGAGAAATCTATATTGATGGAAAACTTGTAAACAATCTTCCACCAAAAGATCGTGATATTGCAATGGTATTTCAGAACTATGCTCTGTATCCACATATGACTGTTTATGAAAATATGGCATTTGGATTAAAACTTAAAAAAGTTGATAAGAAAGAAATTGGATCTCGTGTAAAAGAAGCAGCCAGAATTCTTGGGTTAGAAACTTATCTGGATAGAAAGCCAAAAGCTCTTTCTGGTGGGCAAAGACAGCGAGTTGCAGTTGGAAGAGCAATCGTTCGTAAACCAAAAGTTTTTTTGTTTGATGAACCGCTTAGTAATCTAGATGCAAAATTAAGAGTACAAATGCGAACAGAGATATCCAAGCTTCATAAACAGCTTGGCGCAACAATGATTTATGTTACTCATGATCAAACAGAAGCGATGACAATGGGGGATAGGATTGTGATTATGAAAGACGGTATTATAAATCAGGTAGATACACCGCTAAACTTATATAATAAACCAGTTAATCAATTTGTAGCAGGATTTATTGGCAGTCCTGCGATGAACTTTTTAAGTGGCACCATATCAGAAAAAAATGGGTTGATGTTTGAGAGCAATAATTCTGAATTCAAATTCCATTTAACATCAGTACAAAAGGATTATCTAAAAGATTATGTCGGTAAAGAAATAATTATAGGTATTAGGCCTGAAAATATTTCAGTTGAAAATAACTCAGAGACCTCAATTGAACTTGATTGTCCATTAGATGTGATCGAACCAATGGGCAATGAATCATTCATCTATTTTGAAATCGAGAAAACTCAATTCATTGCAAGAGTAAAACCTTTGTACGAACTAAAAGTTGGCGGAAAAATAAAACTGTATATCAATCCTGAAAAGATTTATTTGTTCGATAAGAAAACAGGGAACCATCTATTTAATCATTCCCGATAATAGATAATTTATCCAATACGATTAAATATCTATCCAGTAAGAAAACTTAACAAGAAATATATTATCTGCTTCTGTGCTTATAAGGTTTTTGAAATCATTTTTAAAACTTAGCTCGCCAGGATTTTCGTAATTCTCCCTACTGTTTGTCCATGCAAAATAGAACACTGAACCAGGAAGAGCTTCCCACCTTAACACAACATTACCACGTAAAGATTTAAAATTGAAATCAGGGTTATTAAAACTAAACTGTTCAGCCGGACCTTCAGCATCAGGATCAACTGTATAGAGAATTTGTTCATCATTATAATTAATTGTTGTGCCCTCACTTCCATAAGTTGTAACATTAAGAGTTGGTGGATTAATTATTTCTTTAAAGCTCTCATAGTTACCTAGTGAAAATAAAGGCTGCAAATATAATTGCAAGCTAAGGGTTGGAGTAAAAATCCAATTTAATCTAATGTTTGCTGATATAGTTTTCTGGTTAAGGTTTGCAAACACATAACGTGTGTTATATGTATTTACAGCAAAATTATCTTTAAAGTTTCCCACCCACTGGAATAAAGTAAAATTTGTTCCGTACTCCGGTCCAACAGAAAAACTGATTTGAGAACTTGGTTTCCATTCCACATCAAATCCAAAATAATTTTCGTTGCTTCCTATATCATTTTTCCAATAACTGAGAAAAGGTGAGAATGTTATCTTTTCCCTGCTATCTGAATAAGTATTTATATTGAAAGAAAAACTGGTCGGCATATCAAGCTTAGGTCCGCCCCTTGTAAGAGTAGTTGAAACAGATTCAAAATTATAATTCGCATTAAAATTAAATCCCCAATAATTTTCAAACTGCCCCCCTGAACTTAGGAAAAATCCAGTTCTTGATATATTATCTTCAAAATCTGATGTTCGGCTGTAACCAAGGTAAATACTTTTTCTTCTGAAGAAGCCATCCGGCTCAAACCATCTATAACCTGTAACAATATGGCCATTAATTCTATCGGCCATCCACTGCGAGCCAAGATCGTTGTACTCAAATCCGGGGGACACTAATCCTAAAGCAGAATTAATATAAAAATTACCTTTCTGTTTATTTAACATTACCCGCGAAAAGTACCCGCTAATTGATGTTAGAGAGCTATCCAGAGGCATGTAAGTTTTATCAGGTCTTTGCATATACCTGTAAGGCTGTTTCTGAAGTTTTATCAAATAATCCTGTGTGCCCGAAGTGTATGACCCGATTACCGACCCTGTTACCACATAAGTTTCATCTTCATCTAAATATGTCCATCCATCAATACCATAAGTATAAGCCTGCTTGCCTAAAATTGTACTAAGATTATCATCTTTCAAGTCTCTGTTAACAGTTGTGAAAATAAATCCGAGTGCCTGTTTGCCTGAATTAAATTCTTTTTGAGTTCTAAATACACCATAATGAGTTAATGGTTCAACTTCCTGATCAATTCTTTCTCCGCTTTCGGTTTGAACTGTTGCAAAAGTCCTTTCAGTTAATGAACTTAATAATCCTACAGACCAGGTTTCATCAATTTTACCTGATAATTTAGCTGCACCAAGTATTCTTGTTTCTGATGGATAATCAACGTATCCCGGAATTGTTACATAACCTTGCGGCGGCCTGCCAATTCTCCTTGAATAAAAGAGTTCAGGCACACTGAAATTAAAACCCCAATTATTATTTGAGCCGCCGTAACCAAAAGTGAAGATGTTTGAGCCTTCAATAAAGAAGGGGCGTTTTTCCTCGTAGAAAGTTTCAAATGCTGAAAGATTAACAACTGCAGGATCAACCTCAACCTGTCCGAAATCAGGATTAAAAGTAGCATCTACATTTAGGTTGCTGCCAATGCCAAATTTAAGATCAGCACCAACAGAAGTTTTATATTGATTAGCATTATAGAAAGGATCATTTTCATCATGGACAAGATATTGTGCTTTTTGTACAATGTATGGTAAAAGTTCAAAGCGCTGTTTCGGTTTTATACCATCCAAACCATTAAGATCTGCAAACCTTGAAACGAAACCACTTTCATTCTTTGGAACCATAACATAAAAAGACATTTCGTGTTTTCGCTTTATATCACGGTTAAGATTTATTCCCCAAACCATTTTATCTGATTCTTTAAATCTTAATTGTGTAAATGGGATTCTGATCTCAACATTCCAGCCGTTTTCATCAACTGTAGTCTTTGATTCCCAAACTCCATTCCATGAGTTGTCATCCCAGCTATCGTTAAATAATGTACCATCTGCAATAGATCCACCAGCATTGACTGCAAAGAAGAATCCAGTTCTATCGTCATTGTAAGTATCCAGATAAACAAAGAACCAATCAGATTCAATTACATTGTCGCGGCGCATCAATGTAACATCTATCAATTCAGGATTTGAATCTGTAAATCTTCCGCTTACATATAAATTATTGTCATCGTGTGAAACCCAAACTTCGGATCTTTCAGAAATTGGCTGGCCTTCGTTTGGATCTTTTTGAGTGAAGCTGGTAAGTGGCTTATTTTGATAGACATTTTCATCCAGTATTCCATCCACTATTAAATCTTCAGAAAGTCTGTATGATGTAACAGCCTTAGTTGAATCATTTTTAGAAGCTGAAATGGTTATCAGTGGAATAAATGAAATAATAAGTAGTAAATAAAAATATCTCATATACAATTTTGCTTCATTAATTGAACATCATCTATTTAGACTTAATCGTATAATAAAAAGTTGTGTTTATCAGTAAACAAACTTGAACAAATAGTTTATTATCTCTCAATTAATTCTAATTTAATTGGTCCACTTTATTTATGTGATTTTTAGAAGTGGTTATGATGAGTGATAAACGGTTTATAAAAAGATTTTCCGCCTGATAACTATTTGAATTATCAGGCGGTATGTAAAAATCTTACTTCTTATTTATTTTTATTTTACCAGACGCTGTATTCAATTCAATATTAGAACCACCTCCATTAAGAACAAACTTCTTGGTAAGATTTTTTGAGTTTATATCTACTGTAGTCGACTCGAAATCTGATTTAATCATTTTTTCAATATCAGGGTCGCTGGCGTGTTTGCCAACATAAACAGTTGCCACAATATTGACTTTAGCATTGGAAGGTAATGATAAATTTATATCACCTCCAGCAGTATTTAATTCACTGTGTGAATTACTTGATGGTACTAAGTCAGCATAAATATTTCCACCGGCAGTATTAGCTTCAATTGATCCAGAGATATTTTTAAGGTTGATATTTCCTCCAGCTGTATTTACTTCAACCTTACCCGTAGCTCCATCTAAATTAATATTTCCACCTGCAGTGTTGAATTCAGCATTGCCGGATGCTTTTCCCACAGAAATATTTCCTCCGGCTGTAGAAACCTCTGCGCTGCCACCAATATTTCCTATCGAAATATTACCTCCGCCGGTTGAAAGTTCTATTTTACTCTTAACATCTTTAACACTAATGTTCCCGCCTCCGGTTGATAGTTCAGTTTCACCATTGACATTTCCAACGGAGATATTTCCGCCTCCGGTTGAAACAGACAATTTATCGCTAACATCATTTACCTCAATGTTGCCACCGCCCGTAGCAAGTTCAACTTTTCCATTAATATTTCCATTTATAAAGATATTTCCACCGCCTGTTGATAGATCAATATTAAATTGAGATGGTATAGAAACTTCAAGATTAAAATCATCTGAATCCTGCCCTTTAAATTCCACAATAACTTTATTTCCCTGTTGCTCAATCTTCAAATATTTAAGATCATCTTCTTCAACATCTATAGCTTTAATATAAGCCTGATCCTTCTCCCATGTTGATATTGTAATATTTCCATTCGAAACTGAAACTTCTAAATTACCACCCTTGGAAACAGAAAATGTTTTTGCTTTATCTGATGCACTTGAGATAAATAAAAAACCTGATAGAATAAATAACACTATAGGTAACAAATTTCTGTTGACAAACTGCTTTTTCATTTTAGTACTCCTTTATAATATTCTTTGCTTGAAATCTTATATAATTATTATTTTCTGTTTGAATTTTATCACGAAGAGAAATTAAATCTTTTTGATTTAAACTTATTCCTGTTTTGGAAACATTCACCAAGCCATTGATAGCTTCTATTCTAATGCCCGCACTGGTGTCGTTTAACAAAACATAGATCAATGTGTTTTTAATTTCCTCATCTGCAGGAAGTTTATTTAATGATTTGAGAGCCTCTATTCTTACCCCGGGATTATTATCAAACTTTGCAACAGTAATCAAAGTGCTTTTAATTTCATCATCCGGTTTTTGAGTCTGATTTGCATTAATAACGTTTATAGAATTTAATCTTGTACCAGGATTCTGTTCATTTAAAACCGCATAAGTTAGTATTTTCTGTAATTCAGTGTCATTAACGTTTCCTTTCATCCTATCCGATTGGACAGTTTCAAAAGTAAACTCAACTTCTCCATCTGAAGGATCCGAATCGATAAAGTTTATATTTTGAATTCTTATGGGAGTATGTTTTGAAGAATCAGTTTTAATATTCTCAATCATAGGTGAATTGAAAACCATATACCCTATAAACAACCCTATTAACAATAGTGAAAAACCACTTACTGCTAATCCAACCGGTTTATAAAAAAATGAAGCGAAATAATCTTTAATATTATTTGAAGAAGAAATTTTATTTTGTTGAGCCTTCAAAAATCCGCGTAATTCTAATCGTGCTGCTAATAATAATTTTGGATCGACCGAAGATTTTGAATCTTCTGAAATATCTGCAAAAAGTTTTTTATAAGATTCTAATTCATTTGCGCAATCCTTGCAGGATCTGATATGATCTTCAAATAGTATTTTCTTTTCAAAATCCAGTTCTTCATAAAGATAGGAAGGGATCATTTCTTTGCATTCATTATGATTCATAGTTTTATCCATCATATAAAATGTTAATAACTTTTTTCTAATTGTATTTTTAGCCTTCGCACAGCATCAAATAGATATTTTTTGATAGTTCCTTCTTTACAGTTCATCATTTCAGCAATCTCTCTTATTTTATATCCTTCATAGTGCTTCAAAAGAAAACTCATTTTTTGATTCGGAGACAAGGTATTTAATGCTTCATTTATTTTATTTCGGTATTCTGAATTAACCACCAAATTATCTGGGGACAACACATCATCTTCTGGAATTGTTGATATATATCCCGAGTTATCTTCATCATTTAATGAGACAAGATTTTGTTTACTATATTTTCTCTTAAAGCTTATACAAACATTTGAGGCAATTCTGAACAACCATGTGGAAAATTCACTTTTAAACTGAAAACTTGCCAGACTTTCATAGACGCGTATAAAAACTTCCTGATAAATATCTTTAGCATCATCCGAATCGCCAGTGTATTTCATCGCTAGGCGCAGAACCATTTTATCATAGCGATATATCAACTCCTCAAGAGCCAGCACATCACCTTTGTTAGCATTTATAATTAGTTCGTTATCGGTCAATTCCATTTAAATATTCTGTTAACAATTTATTAGACCAAAGTTAAATAGAAATGGTTGGTGGGGGAAAGAAATTATTTTTATTTAATATTAGGCAGACTTTAATTTTAGAGAGTTAAAATTTATTATAAAGAGCTTATCAAGAAATTTTAACCAGGGTAGATCTATTGTAAAAAAACATAAAAAAAGCCTCAACAACGCATATTTTGAACGTAATTGAGGCTTATTTTTAACGTGCGGAGAGTCAGGGAATTTC
>Ga0209391_10002095_pt1 | contig 10410 bp, 9 predicted proteins | sample PPLLak3March2015_FD_187246 | JGI IMG/M metagenome (GOLD analysis project Ga0209391, IMG submission 187246) | Freshwater sediment microbial communities from Prairie Pothole Lake near Jamestown, North Dakota, USA - PPLs Lake P7 Core (1) Depth... | ecosystem: Environmental > Aquatic > Freshwater >... | reverse complement strand
CTTCGATGGCCGGCACCGAGAGCTGCAGGTCGCGCGCCCGCAGGTGCGTGAGTTGTCGCCGCGAGTCGTGAGCCGCCACGACCGCGTCCAGCGCCACCGCGGGTTCCCAGTGACCGGCGAGTCCGGGCAGGGCAGCGCTCGCCGTCAAGGCCTCCACCGTGCCCGACGCTACGACCGCACCGCCATCGATCATCACCAGATCGGTGGCGAGCTTGGCGACGTCCTCGAAATCGTGCGTGACGATCACGACCGATAGCGACAGCGCCCTTTGCAGCGACTTGAGCTCGTGCCGCAGCGCATCTCGCAACGCCCAGTCCACTGAGGCAAACGGCTCGTCGAGCAGCAGCACGGCTGGGTCGCGCGCGAGCGCCCGGGCCAGGGCCACGCGCTGCTGCTGGCCGCCCGACAGCGTCGCGGGCTTGCGGTCGGCGAGCCCGTCGAGGCGCGCCAGCGCCAGCAACTCGTCGATCCGGGCCTGGCGGGCGCCGGCCGGGCGATTGCCGAGCGCGAGTCCGACCTGCTCGCGCACGGTCAGGTGCGGGAACAGTGCATAGTCCTGGAACACGAACCCGACGCGGCGCCGGTGGGTCGGCAGCGAATAGCCGGCCGCGCTGTCGGTCCAGCGTTCGCCCGCGCTGACGACCTCGGCCTCGAGCGGTGCATACAGCCCCGCGATCGAGCGCAGCACGGTGCTCTTGCCGCTGCCGGACGGGCCGAACAGCGCCGTGATCGATCCGCTGGGCACGGCGAACTCGACGTCGAGGGGGATCGGCGCGGACTGCCGCAGCCGCACATGCAGGGCTGCGCGGACGTTGGAGGCTTCAGTCATGCCGGGCCATGCGCCGCGCGAGCGTATTGGTGATGCCGAGTGCCACGAGCGACAGCACGAGCAGCACCAGCGCCATGACGCCAGCGGAGCGGTCGTCGAACGCCTGCACGCGATCGTAGATCGAGATCGCGATGGTGCGTGTTTCACCCGGGATGGACCCGCCGACCATCAGCACGACGCCGAACTCGCCGAGCGTGTGGGCGAAGGTCAGCACGACGGCGGTGGCGATGCCGGGCAGCGCGAGGGGCAATTCGATGCGGCGGACGACCGACAGCGGCGCCAGGCCGCAGCAACGGGCCGCGTCACGCAGGTTGCCGGGAATCGCGGCCAGCGCGTTCTGCATCGGCTGCACGGCGAACGGCAGGTTGACGAGCACGGACGCGAGCACCAGGCCCTCGAAACTGAACGCGAGCGGTCGGCCGAGCAGCGACTGGAAGAACTGTCCGAGCGGCGACTGCTGGCCGAAGGCGGTCAGCAGGTAGAAGCCGATCACGGTCGGCGGCAGGATCAGCGGCAACGCGACCAGTGCCTCGACAAAGCCGCGTCCCCTGAAGCGGCCGTAGGCCAGCCAGCGTGCGAGCAGGAACGCCAGCGGCAGCAGGATCACGACCGTGGCGACGCCAAGCCGCAGCGACAGTCCGAACGCCGTCCAATCCATCGCGCCTCACTCCGCCGGCAGCAGGAAGCCGTAACGCGCGAGAATCTCGCGGCTGGCCGGCGAGCGCAAATACTCGTACAAGCGCTCGGCCGCGGGCGTGGCGCCCTGCAACAGCACCATGCGCTGCCGCAGCGGCGCGTGCATCGAGTCCGGAATCAGCGCGAACGTGCCGCGCCGGCGCAGCTCCGGCGACAGGGCCAGCGAGTAGGCGATGAGGCCGCCCTCGGTGTCGCCACCGCTTGCGAACTGGGCGGCTTGCGCAACGTTTTCGCCGAGCACAAGCCGCGGACGCAGTTCTGGCCAGAGGCCGCGCACACGCAGCGCCTGCTCGGCAGCACGGCCATAGGGCGCGTGCTCCGGGTTGGCGATCGCGAACCGCCCCAGCTGGCCAGCTGCAACGCGGCGCGCGAGATCGTCCATGCGCGGGTCGGGTTCGAGCGGCGAGCCGGTGGGCGCGAACAGCGCGAGACGACCGATTGCGTACAGTTCGCCCGTGCCACGAGTGAGACCCTGCGCGTGCAGTTCATGGACGAACTGCTCGTCGGCGGACAGGAAGAGCTCGTAGGGGGCTCCGCGCATGACCTGCCGCGCGAAGATTCCCGACGAGCCGTAGGCGATGCGTGCCGCGATGCCCGTGTCGGCGCGGAAGCGCTCGAGGATTTCGTCGAGCGCGAACTTCAGGTCGGACGCGGCCGCGACCAGCGGTGCCGACGCATCCGCGCCCGGCGCAGCAGCGAGCGTGCGCGACGCTGCGATCGCGACGCCGGCACCGATGACCGCAGCGATCACGACCACCCGGCACGTGATCAAGGCAGGCCGAGTCAGCAGTCGCGAGCGATGGGACATGGGATCGAATATAAAAGAAAGGCCGGCTCTTCAGCCGGCCTTCCGAGACAGGACCCGAGTTGCCTCAATCCTTGAGGCAAAGACTAACCCGACTCAAGTCCTCATCTAATCGGCCCTGAAACCAGGGCGGCGAACGGTGCGGTACCGTCCGCGGACGCGCAGTATAGCGCCGGTTTTCCGAGGGTTGGAAGGGTCTTTGGGCGCCGGGCGAGCACTTGGCTGACACCCGCCAGGGCTATTTATGTTGTTTCTCTTAATAAATTCGTATTTATATGTTTTTATTAACTATTTAGAGCTTAAAACTAGAGCTTGAAATCGCGGCCAGGACAGCGTCCCCAGCCGCCCGGCTGCCAACGGCGGCCGAACCCGGCTGGGCGATGTCGGCGGTTCGCACCCCGCTGGCCAGGGCGGCCGTGACGGCGTCCTCCACCGCGATCGCCTCCGCTTCGAGACCCAGCGAGTGACGGAGCAGCATCGCGGCGCTCAGGATCGTGCCGAATGGATTCGCGATGCCCTGACCGGCGATGTCTGGTGCGGATCCGTGGATCGGCTCGTACAGTCCGACGCTGCCCTCGCCGAGCGACGCCGACGGCAGCAGCCCGAGCGAGCCCGCGAGCATCGAGGCCTCGTCGGTCAGGATGTCGCCGAACATGTTCTCCGTCAGCAGCACATCAAAGCTCGTCGGGCGCTTGATCAGGTGCATGGCCGCGGCGTCCACCAGCATGTGCTCGAGCTCGACCGACGGGAACTCCTCGCCCAGCACCCGCTCGACGACCGCGCGCCACAGGCGCGACGTCTCGAGCACGTTGGCCTTGTCTACCGAGACGATGCGCTTGCGGCGGGCCAGGGCCAGTCGGCCGGCAACCCGCGTCACGCGCTCGATCTCGGTCGCCGTATAGCTGCAGACGTCCTCGGCCTCGTGCGCCGTGCGGCTCTTGCGGCCGAAGTAGATGCCGCCCGTCAACTCGCGCACGACCATGATGTCCACGCCCCGGATCACCTCGGGCTTGAGCGGCGAGGCCTCGAGCATTTCCGGAATCGTGCGCACGGGTCGCAGGTTCGCGAACAGACCCAGCGTGCGCCGCAGGTCGAGCAGGCCCTGTTCGGGACGCACGCGCGCGGACGGGTCGGACCACTGCGGCCCGCCAACGGCCCCCAGCAGAATGGCGTCGCTGGTCCGGCAGGCGTCGATCGTGCGCGGCGGCAGCGGTGATCCCGACGCGTCGATCGCGGCGCCGCCCACCAGCGCTGCGACGAACTCGAACTCGTGGCCGTAACGGGTCGCAATGGCGGCGAGGACACGGACCGCTTCCGCGGTCACTTCGGGGCCGATGCCGTCGCCCCCGAGCACGGCGATGCGCGCCTTCATCCGGCGCGCCTTTCGTACGCAGTGATCGCGTCGGCCTGGCTGAGCAGGTAGCCCAGTTCGTCCACGCCGTTAATCAGGCAGTAGCGCGAGAAGGCCTCGATCGGGAAGCTCGCCGTGCGGCCGTTCGGCAATCGCAGCGTCGTCGCGGGCAGGTCGACTTCGACCTCCGCGCCGGGGTTCGCGAGCAGCCACGCATGGGTGTCGGCGTCGACGATGACCGGCAGCAGGCCGTTCTTAAGGCTGTTGCTGCGGAAGATGTCGGCGATCTCGGTGCTGACGACCGCTCGGAAGCCATGGTCTAGCAGGGCCCAGGGTGCGTGCTCGCGCGACGAACCGCAGCCGATGTTGCGACCGGCGACCAGGATCGCGCAGCCGCGTGCCTCCGGCCGGTTCAACACGAAATCCGGGTTCGGCTGTCCGTCGGCCGCATAGCGCCAGTCGGCGAACAGCGCCGCGCCGAGCCCCTCGCGGGTGGTCGTGGTCAGGAATCGCGCCGGAATGATCTGGTCGGTGTCGATGTTGGTCGACGGCATCACGACCGTGCGCGAGCGGATGACGGTGATCGGGTCCATGTCGGGTCTCAGTGGATGAATTCGCGCGGATCGGTGATGCGGCCGCGCACGGCGGTCGCTGCCGCGGTGGCCGGGCTCGTGAGGAGCGTGCGTGCGCCGGTGCCCTGGCGACCCTCGAAGTTGCGGTTGCTCGTGCTGACGCAGTATTGGCCCTGCGGGACCGTATCGCCGTTCATGCCGAGGCACATCGAGCAGCCGGACTCGCGCCACTCGGCGCCGGCATCGATGAACACCTTGGCGTAGCCGAGCGCCTCGGCCTCGCGCTTGACTTGCTGCGAACCGGGTACGACGAGGGCCCGCACCCCGGGCGCGATCTTGCGGCCCGCCAGCACTCGCGCGGCAATCTCGAGATCGGAGATCCGCGCGTTCGTGCAGCTGCCGATGAAGACCACCTGCACCGGCTTGTCGCGCAGCGACTCGCCGGGCTCGAGGCCCATGTAGCGCAGCGATTGTGCGAACGCCGGGTCACCCGGACGCTCGGGCACGCGGCCGGAGATCGGTGTGACCATGCCTGGGTTCGTGCCGTAGGTGACCATCGGTTCGACGGCGCCGGCGTCGAGCCGGATCGTCTGGTCGAACGTCGCGCCGGGTTCGGTCAGCAGCGTGCGCCAGTCGGCCACGGCACGCTCCCAGGCCTCACCCTGCGGCGCTCGCGGACGACCCGCCAGGAAATCGAACGTCGTCTGGTCGGGTGCCACCATGCCGGCGCGGGCGCCGGCCTCGATCGACATGTTGCACACCGTCATGCGCTCGTCCATCGACAGCGCCTCGATGGCCGGTCCACGGTATTCGATCACGTGGCCCGTGCCGCCGTTGACGCCGATCCGGCCGATGATCGCGAGCACGAGGTCCTTCGCGGCCACGCCCGGGCCGAGCCGGCCCGCGACCTCGATCGCAAGGGTCTTCGGCTTGCGCTGCAGCAGGCACTGCGTGGCGAGAATATACCCCACCTCGGTCGTGCCAATGCCGAAAGCCAGCGCGCCGAACGCGCCGTGAGTGCTGGTGTGACTGTCACCGCAGACGATCGTCTTGCCGGGCTGCGTGGCGCCGAGTTCCGGCCCGATGATGTGCACGATGCCGCGCCGGTCGTCCTGCAGGCCGATCAGGTCGAGGCCGAACTCTGCGCAGTTCCGCTCGAGCTGGCGGATCTGCTGCGCCGCCGACTCGAGCGCGATCGGCACGCCACCGAAGATCTGCGCGGAATCCGTCGGCGTGGAGTGGTCCATCGTCACCAGCGTCCGGTCCGGCCGCCTCACCTTGAGGCCGCGGCTGCGCAGCACGGAGAAGGCCTGCGGGGAAGTGACCTCGTGGGTCAGGTGCAGGTCGATATACAGCACGGCCGGCGTGTCCGCCGTCTCGGGCACGACGACGTGGCGGTCCCAGACCTTGTCGAAAAGCGTTCGGGCAGTCATGCAGTCTCCGCGGCGCTGGCACTGGCGCGGGCGGCCGTGGCCCGCGGCGAATCGATCTGGTTGACGACCTCGATGAACGCGCGGACGCCCGACTCGACGATGTCCGTCGTGACGCTCGTGCCGCGGTAGGCACGGCCGTTGTGCTCGACGGTCACGACCGCCTCGCCCTGGGCGTCCTCGCCCATCGACACGCTGCGCACCTCGAACTTGCGCAGCTTGACGAACACGTCCGTCGCGGCCTCCACGGCCTTGAAGGCCGCGTCGACCGGTCCATCGCCGCTCGCTTCCTGCGACAGGATCCGCCCGTCGTTGTGGCGAAGGCCGACGCGCGCGCGCGCGCCACCGCCGGAATTGCTCTCGGCGTGCAGGCTCTCGAGGTGCCACGGACCGGTTTCGCCGAACTCGGCGCGCAGCACCAGCGCCTCGAGGTCGCCGTCGAACAGTTCCTTCTTCTTGTCGGCGAGCGCCTTGAAGTCCTCGAACACCCGCGCGAGCTCTGCATCGCCGAGCTCGAAGCCGAGCTCCTTGATGCGCTCGCGCAGCGCCGCGCGGCCGCTGTGCTTGCCGAGCACGAGATGGGTGCGCGAGAGGCCCACGTCCTCGGGCCGCATGATCTCGTATGTGGAGTGGTGCTTGAGCATGCCGTGCTGGTGGATGCCCGACTCGTGCGCGAAAGCGTTCTCGCCGACCACGGCCTTGTTGCGCGGGATCGGCATGCCGGTGATGCTCGACAGCAGGCGGCTGGTCGGGAACAGGCGCTTCGTATCGATGCCGGTGCGCAGGCCGAACAGCGCCTCGCGGGTCTTCATCGCCATCACGACTTCCTCGAGCGAGCAGTTGCCTGCACGCTCGCCGATGCCGTTGATCGTGCACTCGATCTGCCGTGCCCCGGCGCGCACCGCCGCGAGGCTGTTGGCGACGGCCATGCCGAGGTCGTCGTGGCAGTGGACGCTGAACGTCACGCGGTCGGCGCCCTTGACGTGCTTCTTCAAGTAGTCGAAGACCTCGTGGAACTCCTCGGGCACCGTGTAGCCGACGGTGTCCGGCACGTTGATCGTCGTGGCCCCTGCCTCGATGACCGCCTCGACGACCTCGCGCAGGAACTCGAGCTCGGTCCGCGACGCGTCCTCCGGCGAGAACTCGATGTCGGCGCACAGGCTGCGCGCGTAACGGACGCCTTCCACGGCCGTGTGGATGATCTGCTCCTTGGCCATGTTGAGCTTGTGCTCGCGATGGATGGCGCTGGTGGCGAGGAACACGTGCAGGCGCGGCTTCGCCGCTTCGCGCACCGCGGACCACGCCTTGTCGATGTCCTCGCGATTGCAGCGGGCGAGGCCGGCGATGATCGGTCCGCGCACCTCGCGGGCGATCTCGCGCACGGCTTCCCAGTCGCCCCGCGAGGCGACCGGGAAGCCGGCTTCGATGACGTCCACGCCCAGTTCCGCCAGAGCGCGTGCCATTCGCAGCTTTTCAGGCTGCGTCATGCTGCAGCCCGGCGATTGCTCGCCGTCGCGCAGCGTCGTGTCGAAGATCAGGACGCGGTTGGGGTCGGGCGTGGACATCGGCTTCACCTCTCTCGGCCGGCGTTAGCGGCCTTCGTTCAACCAGGGCATGCGGGCGCGCAATGCGACACCGACCTTCTCGATCGGGTGCGCGAGATCCTTTTTCATCAGCGCGTCGTACTTGCGGCGACCGGCCTTGTTCTCGCGGATCCACTGGCGCGCGAACGTGCCGTCCTGCACTTCCTTGAGGATCTTCTTCATCTCCTTCTTGGTCCCGGCGTTGACGACGCGCGGGCCGCGGGTCAGGTCGCCCCACTTGGCCGTGTGGGAGATGTACTGGTGCATCTTGGCGAGGCCGCCCTCGTGCAGCAGGTCGACGATCAGCTTCAGCTCGTGCAGGCACTCGTAATAGGCGACCTCCGGCTGGTAGCCGGCTTCGGTGAGCGTCTCGAAGCCCTTCAGCACGAGCTCGGTGGCGCCGCCGCACAGCACGGCCTGCTCGCCGAACAGGTCGGTCTCGGTCTCTTCCTTGAACGTCGTCTCGATGACGCCCGCGCGCGTACCGCCGATGCCGTCGGCATAGGCGAGTGCCTTGGCCTTCGCCTTGCCGGAGGCGTCCTGCGCGACTGCGATCAGGCACGGCACGCCGCGACCCTGGGCGTACTGGCGGCGCACCAGATCCCCGGGACCCTTCGGCGCGATCAGCACGACGTCGAGATCCTTGCGTGGCTTGATCTGCTTGAAGTGGATGTTGAAGCCGTGCGCGAACAGCAGCGTGGCGCCCTGGGCGAGGTTCGGCAGGATCTCCTTGTAGTTCTCGGCCTGGGTCGTGTCGGGGGTGAGCAGCGCCACCAGCGCCGCGCCCTTGACGGCTTCCGCCGGCGTCGCGACGGCGAGACCGTCCTTCTTTGCCTTCTTCCAGCTGTCGCCCTTGCGCACGCCGATCACGACGTCGTAGCCGGAATCCTTCAGGTTCAACGCATGCGCGCGACCCTGGCTGCCATAGCCGACGACGGCGATCCTGGCTCCCTTCAGGGCCTTCTTGTCCACGTCTTTCTTCGAGTACGCACGCATCTTGAAAACTCCTCGTGTCGGTCAACGATGATCAGGTCTCTTAAAACGAAGAACCCCGCGCCGGATCGCGTCCGGTGCGGGGTTCCTGGTGTCCGTCTGCGCCTTGGCGCCTTCAGCCCGGGGCCCCGCACCTCCGCAGGGGAAGCAGCGCCAGCAGGGCAAGCAGCAGGCCCGGCAGCGGAACGGCCGGGGAGGCATTCGAAGCGGTCGGGGCCTCAAACTCCATCATTGAGCCTGCTTGGAAAGGTCGGCGCGACGAGATGGATAGCAGCATAGCCCCCGGCTCATTGTCAACCGCACTGCAAAAAGAACTTGGGCTAAGCTGTCGTCCCTATGTTCGCCGAACGTGATCTCTCCGCCGCCCGGCCGCTCTGGCTGGTGACCGAAACACAACGCGACGCCTGGCTCGCCGCGCAGGACGACGCGACGCGCAGCTGGCTCGCCGCGCTGAATTTCAAGGCCGAGCGCCACCAGGTCGCCTGCCTGGCCGACGGTCGCGGTGCCGTGCGCGCAGCCGTGCTCGGCCTGGGCGCGCTCGCAACGCTCGACGAACTCGAGTTCTGGCACCTCGCAGGCGCGGTCGATCGGCTGCCGGCCGGCACATGGCGCATCGAGACGCCGCTCGCGGCGCCGGCTGCGACGGCGGCGGCCCTCGGCTGGGCCTACGGCAGCTATCGCTTCGAACGTTATCGCAGCAAGCCGCGCCCGGCGCCGGCGGCCGCGCTGGTCCCGCCCCCGCTGGCTGACATGACTTACGTGCGGCGGATCTCCGCGGCGCTCGGGATGGCGCGCGACCTGATCAATACGCCGGCCGCCGACCTGACCCCGGAGCGCCTGGCGGCCGAGGCGATGGCGCTGGCCGAGCACAACGGCGCGCAGGGTCGCGTCGTCCAGGGCGATGCGCTGCGCGAGGGCTTTCCGGCGATCCACGCGGTCGGGCAGGCCGCGGCGTCCGCGCCGCGCCTGATCGATTTCCAGTGGGGCGATCCGGCGGCACCGAAGGTGACGCTGGTCGGCAAGGGCGTCTGTTTCGATTCCGGCGGCCTGGACATCAAGCCCGCGGCCGGGATGCTGCTGATGAAGAAGGACATGGGCGGGGCCGCCTGCGCACTCGCGCTGGCGCGCGCGGTCATGGAGTGCGCGCTGCCCGTGCGCCTGCGAGTGCTGGTGCCGGCCGTCGAGAACGCAATCTCGGGAAATTCCTATCGTCCGGGCGACGTCCTTCGGACACGCAAGGGCATCTCGGTCGAGGTCGGCAACACCGATGCCGAGGGTCGCCTCGTGCTCGCCGACGCGCTCGCTGCGGCCGATACCGAGCGGCCGGATCTGCTGGTGGACTTCGCGACGCTGACTGGCGCCGCGCGCGTCGCGCTGGGGCCCGAGTTGCCGGCGCTGTTCGGCTCGCGCGAAGAGACCGTCGCCGCCGCGCTGCGCCACGGCCGGCGCCTCGCGGATCCGCTCTGGCCGATGCCGCTCTGGAACGGTTACGACGACGAGATCGCGAGCAAGATCGCGGACGTCAACAACGTCTCCGGCACCACGTTCGCGGGCGCGATCATCGGTGGGCTGTTCCTGAGGCGCTTCGTCACCGAGACCCCGGACTGGCTGCACCTGGACCTGTACGGCTGGAACCCCAAGGATCGGCCCGGCCGGCCGGTCGGTGCCGAACCGCAGACGATCCGCGCATTGCACGCCTTGCTGGTCGAACGCTACGGCTGATCCCGTCGCGCCGCCGCCATGGACCTGAGATATGAGCGTCGCGCGTGGACGCTGATCTACCTGTGCCTCGGCGTCATCGAAGGCGGCACGGCGGCGGTGATGGTCCGGTCGCTGTTCGGCAACGCGGTGGCGGGCATCGTCGTGGACCTCGTGCTCGCGGTCGTGAGCGCCGCTCCGGCCTGGGCGAACCTCGCGAGTCTCGTCTACGCGCGCCGTGCACAGGGGCGCCCGAAGATCGAGTTCCTGCGACCGTTGCTGGTCGCGATGGCGGTCTGCGTCGGCGCGCTGGCGTTGCTGCCGGTCGGCGGCCTCGGTCTGGTCGCGTTCCTGGTGCTCTACGGCGCCGCGCGACTGCTGTGGGCCGGAGTGGACACGGTGCGCTCGGTCGTCTGGAGCGTGAACTACCCGCGGCACCTGCGCGCCCGGGTC
>Ga0209391_10002090_pt1 | contig 10440 bp, 11 predicted proteins | sample PPLLak3March2015_FD_187246 | JGI IMG/M metagenome (GOLD analysis project Ga0209391, IMG submission 187246) | Freshwater sediment microbial communities from Prairie Pothole Lake near Jamestown, North Dakota, USA - PPLs Lake P7 Core (1) Depth... | ecosystem: Environmental > Aquatic > Freshwater >... | reverse complement strand
CGCCGCCGTCGTCGATGACGACGACGCGGTCGCCGACCACGAGCGGTGCTGCGGAGATGCGTGCCCTGCCGGGACGCTCCCGGGCGACGAACCGGCCGGTGTCGCGGTCGAGCCAGTGCAGGTAGCCTTCGAAGTCGCCGACGATCACCGTCCCGGCGTGGATCGTCGGCGTGCCGAGGCCGCGGCGCTTCAGACCCTGCTGCTGCCAGATCACGCTGCCGTCGCGTCGGCGCAGCGCAACCACGTCGCCGTCGGAGGTCGAGACGTACAACTGGTCGCCGTCGAGGTCGAGCCCGCGGTAGCTCGAGACGTCCCGCGCCCACCAGATCTGCCCGGAATCGAGCGCCATCATCGCGATGCGGCCCTGGTAGCCCACGGCGTACACGTCGCCGCCCGAGACCCGCACGGCGGCGTCCACGTCGGCAAGGCGCTCGAGTTCCGAGCGCCCGCGCGGGGTACTGACCTGCGCCTGCCAGAGGGTCTCGCCGCTCGCGAGCGACACCGCCAGCACGCGGCCCGAATCGAACCCGCCGACCACGGCGTCACCCGCCAGCACCGGCGGCGCGGTGCCGCGAAGCGAGAGCCGCGGCACCTGATCCTCGACCGTCCACCCTTCCTGGCCGTCGCCGACGGCCAGCGCGCGCAGCCGCCCGTCCACGGTGCGCACGATCACTCGGTCGCCCGCGACCAGCGGCGCTGCCAGCACCTCGCCGGACATTTGCGTCGTCCAGCGCGTCTGGCCGGAGGCTGCGTCGAGCGCGACGAGCTGGCCGCCGTTGGTTCCAACCACCACGAGGCCCGCGCCCACGCCGGGTCCGGCGGACAGCTCGAGCTTGGTGTCGGTCTGCCAGCGGGTGCGGCCGGTGGCCGCATCGATGGCGCGCACACGGCCGCTGCGGGCGGCGGCAAACACCGTGCCGTCCTGCTCCGCCAGCCCGAGCGCCAGCCGGAGCTTCTCGCCGCCCCCGCCCACGCTGGTGGACCAGATGCGCTGCACGGCAATCGAGGGCTGGATGTCCACGAGCTCGGCTGGCGGATCGGCCTCCTTGTCCTTGTCGCAGGCCGCGAGAGAAGCCAGCAGCACGGCGAGCCCCAGCGCGCGCGGCAGCCTCATTGCGCGGGTGCCTCCGGCGCGGCGGCAGGCGCCTCCGGGACGACGACCGGTGCCGACGACGCCGGCGCCTGCGCATCGCGCTTCAGTTCCACGAACTCGCGGTCAAGGCCACTGTCGGGCCCGGCGACCTCGAGGGCGGCCTCGTATTCCTTGCGGGCCGCCGCAGGATCGCCCTTGGCGGCGTAGACGTCGCCGCGAACCTCGTGCACCAGCGCCGCGAACGCGCCGGCCGCGGACGCGTCCAGGCCTGCCAGCGCCTCATCGTGCTTGCCCTGCTCGATCAGCACGCGTGCGAGGCGGATGCGGCTCACCTGGCGGAGCTCCCCGTCCTTCGAGCGGTCGGCCACGCCGCGCAGCAGGCTCGCAGCGTCTTCGAAGTCCCGCCGTTCCAGCGCCACACGAGCCAGCGCCAGTTCGGCCTGGTCGGCATAGGGCGAATCCGGCCGTCGCTCACGCAGGGCACGGGTCTGGCTTGCGGCCTCGTCGCGCTGGTTGCGACCCAGCGCCTCGAGCACGGCGACGTAGGCGGCCTCGTCACGCTCCGCGGACTGCACATGGGAACGCTGCCAGTACTGCCAGCCCGCGAGCAGCGACAGCCCGAGGGCGACGCCGCCGATGATCCAGGCCCAGTTCTCGCTCCACCAGCGGCGCAACTGTTCTTCGCGTTCGATATCTGACAGGTCTTCCACGTCTCGACACTCCGTGCTGCCGGCGCGAGCGGGCCGGCGTCGTTCAATAGGGTCCGCGCTCTGCGGTAATTCCGGTCGCCGCCAGCGCGCCGGGCAATTCGTCGAGCGGCACCGGGCGCTGCTCCGTCATCTCGCGCAGCGGCTTCAAGGTCGCCACGCCGCGGGCCAGTTCGTCGTCGCCGAGGATCACCGCAACACGCGCGCCGCTGCGGTCCGCGCGCTTCAGCTGCGACTTGAAGCTGCCGCCGCCGCAGTTGGTTTCGATACGCAGGCCCGGCAGCGCGTCGCGCAGACGCTCCGCCAGCTGGAGGCCGGCGCGTTCCGCCGCCGCACCGGCGAGCGCGAGGTAGACGTCCACCGTCGGTTCGGCACCGGCCCGGCCCTGCAGCCGCATCAGCTCCACGACGCGTTCCTCGCCGAGCGCCCAGCCGATGGCGGGCACCGGCTCGCCGCCGAGCTGCGCCACGAGCCCGTCGTAGCGCCCGCCGGAGCATACCGCGTCCTGCGAGCCGAGGTCGCTGGTGATCCACTCGAAGACCGTGCGCGAGTAGTAGTCCAGGCCGCGCACCAGGCGCGGGTTGACGGTGAAGGCGAGGCCCGCATCATCGAGCTGGGAGCGCAGTCGGTCGAAGTGCTCGGCGGAGGCCAGGTCGAGATGGTCCGTGATCAGCGGCGCCCCGGCCACGACTTCGTGCATCGCGGGGTTCTTGCTGTCGAGGATTCGCATCGGGTTGCCCTCGAGGCGCCGCCGGCTGTCCTCGTCGAGCGCCGTCTCGTGGCGACGGAAGTACTCGACGAGCTTGAGGCGGTAGGTCGCGCGCGACTCAGGCGTGCCGAGCGAGTTGAGCTGCAGCGTAACGCCACCGATGCCGAGCCGTCGCCACAGCCGCGCGGACATCAGGATCAGCTCGGCATCCACGTCGGGACCCTCGAACCCGAGCGCCTCGACGTCGATCTGGTGAAACTGGCGATAACGGCCTTTCTGAGGACGCTCGTAGCGGAACATCGGCCCCATGCACCAGAGCTTCTGGCGCTGGTTGTGCAGCAGGCCGTTGGTGAGGGCGGCGCGGACGATGCCGGCCGTCGCCTCGGGTCGCAGCGTGAGGGAGTCGCCGCCGCGGTCGAGGAACGTGTACATCTCCTTCTCGACGATGTCCGTGAACTCGCCGATGGAGCGCTTGAAGAGTTCCGTTCGCTCGAGGACCGGCACGCGGATCTCGCGGTAACCATACTCGGCGAAGGTCTCGCGGGCGGCGCGCTCGAGCGCCTGCCACGCCGCCGAATCGCCCGGCAGCAGGTCGTTCATGCCGCGCACGGCCTGGATGATCTCGCGCATGTCTCCCACCCGCCCGCTCAGCGCAGCGACCCGTCGGCCGCGATGGTGAATCGCGCCACGCTCTGCCCGGCCGGGAGCGGCGGCAACGGCGTCGCGCGCCCGTTCACCACCAGCGTCACCCCCAAAGCATTGCCGAACGTGACACTCAGGGGTGCGGCCGCCGCGATCGTGCGCCGGGTTCCCGCGCGCCCGAGGTCGTAGAGGACCGTCTGGCCGGCGCCGTCGTAGATCTCCGCCCAGGAGTCAGCCGCGAAGGACACGCCAACGCTGACATGACCCGGCGGCACGACGGGTGCGGCGGCGTCCTGGTCTTGAACGACCGTGGCTGCGGCGGGCCCGCCCGGTGCCGGCGCCTCCGTCTCCGCCGCGACGGGCGGGGCTGCGGCGCCCTCTGGAGCGGTGAAGTCAACCGCGTCCTCGCCCGTCGCCTCGAGCGCGGCGGTCGTCGGCGTTGCGGTCGGAGGATCCCATCGAGGCAAGGTGAGTCCGAACTCGGAGATGTAGGCCACGAGGCCGGCCGCCAGCAGGAACAGCAGCATGCCGCCGAGTGCCCACGGCCAGCGCACGCGCCCGCGGACCGGCGCCATCTCCAGCCGAGAGTGCGGCACGAGCGACGGCTGGGCGGGCTGGTTGGCAGCGCGCTCGTACGCCGTGAGCAGCGCCTCCGCGGGCAACCCGACGAGTGACCCGTAGCGGCGCAGGTGGCCCCGCGCGAACACCGGCGCCCCCAGCGCGCCGAGATCGTCGTTCTCAAGTGCACGCACGATCATCGTATCGAGGTTGAGCCGCTCGGCGGCCTGCTGCTCGGTCATCCCGAGCGCCTCGCGGGCGCGACGCAGCGACGGCCCGGGGCCGTCGCCCTGCGACATCGTCCCGGCGCCGGCCTCGGTCACGGGTTGGCCCGCTCCGCGTCAGCAAGGAACCCGGCCTGCGGCGACACCGCGAACTCCGTCCGCAGTCGTCGCGCGTACTCCTCGGCAGAGGTCCGGTCGCCGAGTGCCGTCTCGACGCGGTATCCGAGCCACAGCGACTGCGCAGACGCCGGCGCGGCGGCCGCGTAGCGCTGCAGGAAGGCGCGTGCCGGCATGTTGCTGCCGGTTTCGTGCAGCAGGTCGGCGAGCTCGAGCAGGGTGTCCGGCTGGTCCGCGCGCACGGCAAGCGACTGCCGAAGGTATTGCTCGGCGTCCTTGGGTCGTCCGTCGGCTCTCGCGCAGCGCCCGGCGTTCGAGAACGCGACCTCGGGCGTTCGGTACAGTGGGCTCGCCGCGGCGCGCAGGAAGTACTCCTCGCCCTTCTTCTTGTCGCCCTTGCGGCACTCGAACACCGCCGCGTTGTTCAGCACGTCGGCGTTGTCTCGGTCGAGCTTGACGGCCTGCTCGAAGTGATCGGCGGCCTTGCGGTCCTGGCCGAGCCGGTCGTAGACGAAGCCCGCGGCCATCTGGGTTTCCGGTGTGCGCGGATTCTGGTCGAGCGCCTTCTCGATCTTGTCCCTCGCCGAGACGAGGTCACCCTGCCTCAGGTAGGTCATCGCCAGCTGCGCATTGACCCGCGCGGCCTGCTCGCGATTGGCGCGATCCTGCGCCCGGTCGGCGTGCACCGGCGCGGCCGCGCCGATCAGCGCGAGGGCCAGCACGGCGGCCGGGACCCGGCGGTTCATGCCCGCTCCACCGCGACCGGCACGAGCCGGCGTCCGAGCCGCACGGTCACGCGATCGTTGACGCGGCCGACCAGCTGCCCGCAGGCCGCGTCGATGTCGTCGCCACGCGTGCGGCGGATCGTCGCGATCACGCCACCCCTGATCAGCAGGTCACGGAAACGCACGATGGCCTCCTCGCTCGAGCGGCGGTAGCGGGTTCCCGGGAAGGGATTGAACGGGATGAGGTTGACCTTGGCCGGGTGGCCGCGCAGCAGGTCCGCGAGCTCCCGGGCGTGCTGCGGACGGTCGTTGATGCCGTCGAGCATGACGTACTCGAAGGTGACGCTGCGGGCGTTCTGTTTCTCGACGTAGTGCCAGCAGGCGGCGAGCAGGTCGGCGATCGGGTGCCTGCGGTTGATCGGCACCAGTTCGCTGCGCAGCTCGTCGTTGGGCGCGTGCAGCGACACGGCGAGTGCGACGTTGGTCTCCTCCGCGATCCGGATCATCTGCGGCACGAGCCCCGAGGTGCTGATCGTGACGCGACGGCGCGAGAGGTCGAGCCCGAGGTCGTCCATCATGACCTCAGCGGCGGGCACCACGTTGCGGTAGTTCGCGAGCGGCTCGCCCATGCCCATGAACACCACGTTGGTGATGACGCGGTCGCCGTCCGGCGAGTAGCCGAGCTCGCGGTTGGCGAGCCACACCTGGCCGACGATCTCGGCGGTGTCGAGGTTGCGGTTGAAGCCCTGCTGCGCCGTGGAGCAGAACGTGCAGTCCATCGCGCAGCCGACCTGGCTCGAGATGCACAGCGTGCCGCGGCCGGGCTCCGGGATGAACACCGTCTCGATCGCCTGGCCGCTCTCGAGCCTGAGCAGCCACTTGCGCGTGCCGTCGGCGGAGCGCTGGGCGACGATGACCTCGGGCGTGCGGATCTCGGCGATCGCGGCGAGGCGCTGGCGGAAGTCCTTGCCGAGGTCGGTCATCGACTCGATGTCGCCGACCGCGCGCCGGTACATCCACTTCATCAGCTGTCGCGCGCGGAAGGGTTTCTCGCCCATCCCGACGACGAACGCCTCGAGCCCGGATCGGGTCAGGCCGAGCAGGTTCGTCTTCGGTGTGGCGAGTTCAGTCATGGTCGGCGCCTCAGCGCGGGCAGAGCTCCGTCTCGGCGAAGAAGTAGGCCACTTCGCGCGCCGCGTTCTCGAGGCTGTCGGAGCCGTGCACCACGTTCTGCTCGATGCTCTCGGCGAGGTCCGCGCGGATCGTGCCCGGCGCGGCCTTCTTCGGGTCGGTGGCGCCCATGATCTCGCGGTGCTTCGCCACGGCATTGTCGCCTTCGAGCACCTGCACGATCACCGGACCGGAGGTCATGTAGGACACGAGGTCCTTGAAAAACGGCCGCTCGCGGTGCACGGCGTAGAAGCCTTCCGCCTGCGCCTGGGAGAGCCGCACCATGCGGGCGGCGACGATGGCGAGGCCGGCCTGCTCGAAGCGGCGGTAGACCTCACCGATGACATTCTTGCGGACACCATCGGGCTTGACGATGGAGAGCGTGCGTTCGACGGCCATGCGGATCCTCTAGTCGGGGCCACGAGCCCCCGTTACAACGTGGAAAACGACCCCGACGATCCAGCCCCGCGCGTGCGCGGGCCGGGCAGGGCCAACCTGGGAAAAGCGAACGGGCAAGTATACGCGCGGCGGGCGCGGCGGCCAATAAAATTCAGCCGCGGCAGGCAGTTAGACGTTGAAGCTCTCGCCGCAACCGCACTCGCCGCGAACGTTGGGATTGCGGAACTTGAACGCCTCGTTGAGGCCGTGGCGGGCGAAGTCGATCTCCGTGCCGTCCACGTAGCGCAGGCTCTCGGCGTCCACGATCACCTTGACGCCGCGATCCTCGAATACGGTGTCGGCCAGGCCGATGTCGTCGGCATAGCTCACCACGTAAGCGAATCCGGAGCACCCCGTCTTCTTGACGCCGAGCCGCAGGCCTACCCCGCGGCCGCGCTTGACGAGGAAGCTTTGCACGCGCTCGGCGGCAGACGACGTGAGGGAGACGGGCATGATGCGATCAAACCTCCGAGGTTGGCTGAATACTACACGGTAGACGGTCACGGGCCCGGCCAGTTCCCCGCCAGTTCGTGAACTGCATCCTGCAGGACCAGCAGCCGCCCGTACTTGGGCGGCGGCACTTCGAGTGCCGTCGCGGCCTCGCGCCAGTCCCATTTGGCGAACGCGGCCCGGCCGGCACCGTGCAGCCGGTCGGTCAGCCACGAGGCGGCTGCAAGGAAATGCGGACAGCCGAAGGCGCGAAACCGCAGTTCCACTGCCTGCCCGTCCGCGACCCGCACGGCAAGCACGACTTCCGCGCCCTGCTCCCGGTCGCCGGCCCGTGCGCGCAGAACGTCATCGCCGGGCGGCAGGTCGCCGGCACCGGTGAGCGCCGTCATGCGGCGGCGCACCTCGGGTCCGTAGCGCGGATCATCCGCACTCATGCCGCCGCCACCGGCGGCGCCACGCCACGCAAGCGCTCGACCGCGGCACGAATCGCCGCCACGGCCTGCTCGATGTCGCCGGCCGTGGTGTAGCGGCCGAGGCTCAATCGCAATGAGCTCTGCGCCAGCCGGTCGCTGCGACCGAGCGCGCGCAGCACGTAGGACGGCTCCGAGCTGGTGGTCGCGCACGCCGAACCCGAAGCGACCGCGAGTTCGGGCAGCGCGTACAGCAGGCTCTCGCCTTCCACGCCGTCGATGGTGACGCTCAGGATCCCGGGGGCCCGCTGCGTCGGATGCCCGTTGAGCGTCACGCCGGCCAGCGGCACGAGGCCTCGCCACAGTCGCTCGCGCAGTTCGGCGATGCGGCTGCACTCCTCGCTTCCCTCCTCGGCCGCGATGCGGCAGGCCGCCCCCATACCCACCACCTGGTGCGTGGCGACGGTGCCCGGGCGCAGACCGCGCTCCTGGCCGCCGCCGTGCAGCAACGGCACGAGACCGAGCCGAGGCTCGCGGCGCACGCACAGGGCGCCCACGCCCTTCGGCCCGTGCAGCTTGTGCGCCGTCAGCACGAGCAGGTCGATGCAGTCGCGCTCGACGTCGATCGGCAGCTTGCCGGCGCTCTGCGCCGCATCCACGTGAAACAGGATGCCCCGCGCGCGACACAGCCGCCCGACCGAACCGATGTCCTGGACGACCCCGATCTCGTTGTTCACGTGCATCAGCGAGACAATGATCGTTCCGGTGCGCAGCGCCCCCTCGACCTGCCCGGGCTCGACGATGCCCTCGGCACCGGGCTTGAGGTAGGTGACCTCGAAGCCTTCGCGTTCGAGCTGGCGGCAGGCGGCGAGCACCGCCGGGTGCTCGGTCCGCGACGTCACGAGGTGGCGCCCGCGCGTCTGGTAGAAGCGCGCCGCACCGAGCAGCGCGAGGTTGTCGGCTTCCGTGGCTCCCGAGGTCCAGAGGACCTGCGCGGGATCTGCGCCGACGAGCGCGGCAACCTCGGCGCGTGCCCGCTCGACTCTCTGCTGCGCGTGCCGGCCGGGCGCGTGCGCCACGGCAGCCGGATTGGCGTAGTCGCCCGCCGGGCCGAGGCACTCGAACATCGCCTCCACGACGCGCGGGTCGACGGGCGTCGTGGCGGCATTGTCGAGGTAGATCACCGCGTTCACGGGCGGGTGGCGCCGGGCGGGGGGTGCGGATCGCCGGCTCGCCGGCGTCGGCCCTGCACCGAGGTGAGGATGCCGCGCAGGATGTTGATCTCGTTCTGGTCCGGAACGGCGCGGTTGAAGAACCGGCGCAGGCGCGCCATCAGGTGGCCCTCGCCCGTCCGGTCACGGAACTCGATGTCCTCGAGCACCTCCTCGAGGTGCGCATAGAAGCGTTCCATCTGGCGGGCACTGGCAAGCGGGGTCGCGGTCCCCGCCGCGTCGTCGGGCGCGCGCCGACAGGCGAGCAGGATCTCGTACGCGACGACCTGCACGGCCATCGCCACGTTGAGTGATGGGTAGGCCGTACCCGTGGGGATCGTCAGCAGTACCTGGCAGCGCTCGAGGTCCTCGTTGGTGAGCCCGGTGCGCTCCGCGCCGAACAGCACCGCGACCTCTCCGGTGGCCGCCGCGGCGGCGATCTCCGCAGCAGCCTCGCGCGGTTCGACGGTCCTCCAGGGTAGGTGGCGCGAGCGGGCGGTCGTGCCCACGACCAGCCCGCAATCGGCGACGGCCGAGGGCACGTCGGCGAATACCTGCGCCCGCTCGAGGACGTCGTCGGCGCCGGCGGCCATCACGGTGGCCTCCATCGCCGGGAAGCGATCGGGCGCTACCAGGCAAAGCCGCTCGAGACCCATGTTCTTCATGGCGCGGGCGGCGGATCCGATGTTGCCGGGGTGGGAGACCCCTGCGAGGACGATGCGTATGGACATGCTCTGGTATTCTAGCGGCCCGTCGGTGGACCCGGCCCGGCCGCGTTTCCGGCATTCTTTTCCCAGCCGCCGAGCCGCCCCCCCAGCATGCAGCCCCTGCTCAACATCGCGATCCGCGCCGCGCGTCGCGCGGGCGACCTGATCGTGCGCAACGTGGACCGGGTGCCGTCGCTCGGCGTGCGCTCCAAGAGCCGCAACGACTTCGTCACCGAGATCGACCAGCTCGCCGAGCGCGACATCATCGAGACGATCCGGCGCAGCCACCCCGACCACGGCTTCCTCGGCGAGGAATCCGGGCGCAGCGGCGGTGACGAGTTCGTGTGGATCATCGATCCGCTCGACGGCACGACGAACTTCCTGCACGGCTTCCCGACCTTCGCCGTCTCGCTCGCCTGCGAGTATCGAGGGCGCCTCGAGCACGGCGTCGTCTACGATCCGATGCGCCAGGAGCTCTTCACCGCCTCGCGCGGCGACGGCGCGCAGGTCGACGGCCGGCGCATCCGTGTGAGCAAGCAGATGGAGCTCGAGGGGGCGCTGATCGGCACGGGATTCCCGTACCGGGCCAACGCCCGCTGGACGGACGAGTATCTCGCGATGCTCAAGGCCGTGATGGAGCGCACCGCGGGCATCCGCCGCCCGGGCGCCGCCTCGCTCGACCTCGCCTACGTCGCCGCGGGCCGCACGGACGGCTTCTGGGAGATTGGCCTCAGTGCCTGGGACACCGCCGCCGGCACGCTGCTCATCACCGAGGCCGGTGGCCGGATCGGCACGCTCACCGGCGGCGAGTACCGCCAGGGCGGCAACGTGATCGCAGGCACGCCGAAGGTGTACGAGGCTCTGGTGGAGGCATTGCGGCCGTTGGTGCCCGAGGGGCTGCGCGAGGATTGAGCCGCCCGCGTCGTCTATCGCGGCGCACGGCTCTCGGGTACATTCCTCCGCGTTTGCGCTTCAGGCGCACGCCGGAACCCGAGGCCGTCCCCATGCCCAAGCGCCTTTTCTCCACCAAGCCGATCGGCGAACTGCACGAGGCCGACAGCTTCAACGAGCTTCACCGCACGCTGGACGCGCGCGCACTGGTGCTGCTCGGCATCGGGGCGATCATCGGCACGGGCATCTTCGTGCTCACCGGCACGGCGGCTGCGAACCACGCGGGCCCCGCACTGGTGGTGTCATTCCTGATCGCCGGACTGGGCTGCGCCCTCGCCGGTCTGTGCTACGCCGAGTTCGCCTCCATGATCCCGGTATCGGGCAGCGC
>Ga0209391_10002089_pt1 | contig 10441 bp, 10 predicted proteins | sample PPLLak3March2015_FD_187246 | JGI IMG/M metagenome (GOLD analysis project Ga0209391, IMG submission 187246) | Freshwater sediment microbial communities from Prairie Pothole Lake near Jamestown, North Dakota, USA - PPLs Lake P7 Core (1) Depth... | ecosystem: Environmental > Aquatic > Freshwater >... | reverse complement strand
GAGCTCCTCGGCGAGCTCGATGGTCTGCCGCTCGAGCGCGTCGTGGGCCTCGATCTGGCCCCACACCTCGGCCAGGTCCTGCGGCGACAGCGTCACCGGCGTCCGGGTGATGGTGTCGATCATGAACTGCTGCACCCGGTGGTGCTGCACCGAGTCGTTGCGGATGATCTCCATGATCTGGCGGATCAGGAGGTTGTCGGTCTTCTCCATGATCTGGGCGGTGGTCTCGATCGCATCACGCTCGATGCCCTGCCACTGCCGCAGGACAGTAACGGTCTTCGCCGCCCGCTCTGGCCCGGAGAGCTTCTTTCGTGCCATCAGTTCCTCCGTTCATTGCGCAGTGCCAGAAGCCCCCCCGGGCTCGAGTCCGGGGGGCGCTTCGCGGTTATTCTTTCGGAAGGGTGACGTAGCTGCCGCCGGCATACTTGTACACGCAGCGGCCGGAATCCATGATCTGACGCAGGGCCTTCTTGCACATGCTCTTGTCGACGTTCTCCTCACCGAACTTCTCGATCATCGCCTTGGTGACGTCCATCGGCTTGAGGTCTTTCTTCCCATACGTCGACTTCACAAGCTCGTACATCGCGTCCGCGATCTGGTCAATCGTGACCTCAGCCATGGTCTCCTCCTAGTGGCGCAGCTGCGCCGTTCTGTTAAAGGTCTCACCCGCGTGCTTGAAGTCATCGATGTGGTACTTGGTGAACGGCAGGTCGTTGAGCTCAAAGAACTTCGGCCAACCGATGCGGTCGATCCACTCGCACATGCGCTCGTGCTTGCGGGCATGGGCCGCGTACGTCTCTACGATCTTCTTCACCGCCTCGACAACCTCCGGCCAGCGCGGCGGGTTGTTGGGGAGGAACGGGATCGCGAGCTTCGAGAACTTCGGAGCCACCCGCGAGTTCGAGACCTTGCCGCCAACCCAGATCGAGATGCCGTCGGTCTTGGCGTTGTTGATGGTGCAGGCCGGGCAGACCGTGTAGCAGTTGCCGCAGTACATGCACTGCTCCTCGACGATCTCCACCGATTGTTTGCCATCGACCGTCGTCGGGCGGATGGCCCCGGTCGGGCACGAGGCGATCAGGTTCGGGATCTCACACATCTTGGGCAGGTCGTTGTGATTGATGACCGGCGCCCGGGTGTGCACCCCGAGGATGGCGATGTCGGAGCAGTGGACCGCGCCGCACATGTTGAGGCAGCAGGCGTACGCGATGCGGGTCTTGGCCGGCAGGTCCTTCTCGCCGGTGAAATACGGGAAGAGCTCGTCCATCACAGCCTTGACCACGCCCGAGGCATCCGAAGCCGAGGAGTGGCAGTGCACCCAGCCCTGAGTGTGGACGATGTTGGAGAGCTTGGCACCAAGCCCGCCGATCGGAAAGCCGTAAGCCTCGATCTCCGTGATCAGGGGCTCGATCTTCTTTTCGTCGGTGAGCAGGAACTCGACGTTGTTGCGGCTCGTCCAGCGCAGGTGGCCGTCGCAGTACTTGTCGGCGATGTCGCAGAACTTGCGGATCGAGGTGATCGAGAGCAGGCGCGGCGAGGCGGCGCGCACCGTGAAGAGCTTGTCACCGGACTCGGCGACGTGCACCATCACGCCCGGCTTCAGGATCTCGTGATAGTCCCACTTCCCGTAGTTCTTCTTGATGACCTCGGGAAGGAACTGCTTGTAATTCGGAGGTCCAATGTCGGTTTGGCGTTCGAATTCAGGCATGAGCTTCTCCTTGCCTATTTCTCAAAGATCTCGTCATCGAAGAAGATGTAGGGGTTCGCGCGCGGGTGCATCACCATCTCGGGCACCGGTTCGAGCCCGATCTCTTCGAGGAAGTTCGAGAGGCCGACGCGCTGGATGAACTCACCGACCCGCTCACGGTTCTTGCCGTGCTCGCCCCAGAGGTCCCAAATCGCTTCGGTGAGCTCTTTGAGATCCTTGTAGTCGGACTCAGGGTCCATCTCGAGGAAAGGCACGAAGACCGACCCGAGCAGCGCGCCGCCGATGATCGGGGCTTTGGCGCCGATCAGAATCGTCGCGCCGCGCTCCTTGCCGGGCTTGAGGGCCTTCGGCATCAGATTGATACAGTGCATGCACTTCACACAGTTGGAGTTGTCGATGTCGAGGGTCTTGCCGTCCCACGCCATGCACTTGGTCGGGCAGAGGTCGCAGACCTCGGCCTGGATGTCGGTGCCTTTCTTCTCATACTCTTTGACCCTGGCGTTGTTGACCTGGATGTCATCTTTCCAGACGCCGATGACCGAGCAGTCCGAGCGCGCGATGGAGGCCACGCAGTCGTTCGGGCAGCCGGCGAACTTGAACTTGTACTTGTAGGGAAAGAAGGGCCGGTGCAGCTCGTCCTGGAAGGTCTGAGTGATGTTGTAGCAGGCATCAAGGGTGTCGTAGCAGGCCCACTCGCAGCGCGCCGGGCCGACACAGCAGCTGGGCGTCCGCATGTTGGAGCCGGAGCCACCGAGGTCGAAGCTCGGCATGTCGTCCTTTTCGGAGCTGAGCTCGGCGAAGATGGGTTCGAGACACTCGGTGCTGCCCCCCAGGAATACGATGTCACCGGTCGAACCGTGCATGTTGGTCAGACCCGAGCCGTGCTTCTCCCAGATGTCGCACAGGTGGCGCAGCGCCTTCGTGCTGTAAAACCAGGCCGATGGCTGGTTGATGCGCAAGGTGTGGAACTCTCTGACGTTCGGGAAATCCTCCGGGAGGTCACTGTAGCGACCAATCACACCACCGCCGTAGCCCATCACGCCAACGATGCCGCCGTGCTTCCAGTGGCTGATGTGCTCCTCGTATGACCGTTCGAGGATCCCGAGAACATCCTTCGACATCGGATTGTGCTCGGCCTCCTTCTTGATTTCCTTGACAAAGCTCGGCCACGGCCCCTTCTCGAGCTCGTCAAGCAGCGGCGTTTTCCTCTTCTCTGTCATAGCCACTCCTTTCCTTTCAATGACGTATTCGGCTGCAGGGGCACAAAGAAATCCAAATCACGATCCGTTCTCACATCAGTGAGCTGATGTTCGACCAGAACCTGGCGAACACCACCGTCGACAGGAAGTAACCCAACGGCACGTTGACCATCACGCCGATGGTGAAGGCCCAAAACGGCTTGAGACCGAAGGTCAGGAGGTCCGCGAAGCGGGTGGACAGGCCGATGCAGAGGAAGCACAGCACGAACGCCCACGAGCGCAGGTTCTTGATCGGGGTGAAGACCTTCGGCCGGAGGTCGCTGTCGAACCAGTCCGAGGCGTAGCGCAGCTGCTTCAGCGCCCCGATGGAATCGGCGCGCCCCGGATCGTCGGCCGGAATCGCCGCCTTCAGGGTCTCGAACTCCTCGAGCGACATCGGCCGCCCGCCGGCGCTCCAGGTGATGGCGTCAGGCCCGACGGCGAAGCGGTCTGCAAGCTCGGAGGGCACGCGGTAGCTCGAGAGGTCGGTGTCGTAGCTGATCTTCTCGGCGCCGCTCTTGAAGGTGCCGCGGAGCTTCGCCCGGCCGACCCAGTCCGCCGGCACTGCGCTGGCGACGGCGGTCATGATGATCGAGGCGGCGAAGAAGCCGAGCACGAACTTCGGGAAGCGCTCCCAGACGATGCCGGCGCCGACCGCCTTCTCGGCGGCCTCGCGCTTCTCCCAGAAGACGACCGAAACCACCGCCAGGATCAGGCACCAGATGCCGATCCAGATGTCCCGCCCGATCACCTTCATCAGGGTGAAGGTGTTGATCGGGTCGTCCGGGTTGAGCGGCGGCTGGCCGGCCGGCGCGACGATGCCGCCGCGCTCGATCACCGCCGACAGCTCGGCCACCACCGCGAAGCCGGCGGCGTCGGCAAACTCGGAGGTACCCGTCCAGGCGCCCGCCTCGCCGGGCGAGATCATGCCCGGAACCATGAACTTGAGGACAACCGACAGGACGAGGATCATGACGATCGCCCACACCGAGACGATGGCAATCGCGATTGCGATGTGGTCCTTCTTGGCCTTGACCGCGCCGCCGACGGCGATCGAGGCCGACACGCCGCACACCGCGCCGGCGGCGCCGAGGACCGCGCCGAACTGCTTCTCGAGACCGAAAAGCCGGGTCGCGGCGAGGTAGATCGTCAGCCAGGTGCAGACCGAGACGATGGTCGCCTGCAGGAAGGCGACCCAGCCGGCGCGGAAGATGAGGGTGAGCGGCAGGGTCGCGCCCAGGAGCACGATGCCGGTCTTGATGTAGTACTCGGTGAGCAGGCTCGCCTGGAACCAGGACGGGAGCTTGACGAGGTTGCCGACGACGAGGCCGATGATCAGCGCCAGCAGCGGCGCGCCGAGATCGGCCTTCTCGGCGAGCTCCCAGGTCGACAGATAGGAGATCGCGACCGAGGCGACGAAGAGGATCACGAAGCCGGGGATGAAGCGGCGGACGCCGCGGCCCATCGCCACCATCGACAGCGTGAAGACGACCCCGAAGAGCCCGAAGATGGCCAGGTAGCCCGGCAGGTGTGCTCCGAGGTCGGCCGCGAGACCCGCGGCGTCCGACCAGGCTCCGGGCGCGACGGCCCAGGAGACGATACTGCCTCCCGAGGCATAGGCGGCGAGCGCGATCAGAACGATCCCGAGGCCGAGCCACACCGCCCAGTAGTCCTCGGTCTTCCAGAGTTTCTGAACTTCGCTCGGCAACGCCCGTCCCCCGTTCACCAGCGACACTCGGCCGGGTACCGGTGGTGCAACCCCTGTGCCAGTGACGACCCTCGTGAAATATTCCACAACCTTCTGAGCGGCCGTTACTTTCAAGCGTCGCCGCCGTCCTGAGGGCTTCGCCGAACGACACTTCTGTTACTGAAGCGTAACGGGCGTGGGTGACGCGCAGCCCCTCGTCCGCAGCGCCCGACCTCGGCCCCCGGCCTCTGCCCGCGTGCGTCGCGCCATGCCGGGTGCGGGCGCTCAGCCGTCGCGGCTGCGCCCGTCGCTCTCCGGCACCTCGATCGCGAGCGCCTTGATCTTGCGGAACAGGGTGCTCGGGTGGATGCCGAGCTCGCGCGCCGCCGCCTGCCGGTTGCCGCGGTTGCGGCGCAAGGCGTCGGTGATGTGCAGGATCTCGAGGGCACGCAGGCTCATGGCGCGGCTGACCCCGGCCCCGCCCGGGCTGCGGACGGCGACGAGCTCCGGCGGCAGGTGCTCGAGCTCGATCACGCTGCCCCGGCAGAGCACGAAGGCGTGCTCGATGATGTTTTCGAGCTCCCGCGCGTTGCCGGGGAAGTCGTGGCTCATCAGCAGCGCCATCACCTCGTCGGCGACCCCGACCACGTCCTTGTCCTGCAGGCGGTTGAAGCGGTCGATGAAGTGATCGACCAGCAGCGGGATGTCCTCCCGCCGCTCGACCAGGCTCGGCAGCTCGAGCCGGATCACGTTGATGCGGTAGTAGAGGTCCTCGCGGAAGCTGCCCTGCTCGACGAGCTTGGCGAGATCGCGGTGGGTCGCCGCCACGATGCGAACGTCCGTCGTCAGCGGCTCGACCGAGCCGAGCGGCTCGAACTCGTGCTCCTGGAGCACCCGCAGCAAGCGCACCTGCATCGCCGGCGAAACGTCGCCGATCTCGTCGAGGAAGAGCGTGCCCCCCTCGGCGTGCGCGAAGCGCCCGACCTTGTCGGTGCGGGCGTCGGTGAAGGCCCCGGCCTTGTGGCCGAAGAGCTCGGACTCGAGCAGGGCGTCGGGCAGGGCGCCGCAGTTGATGGCCACGAAGCGCTTCGCCCGGCGCGGCGACAGGTCGTGGAGCGCGCGCGCGAAGAGCTCCTTGCCGGTGCCGCTCGCACCGTGGATGACCACCGTGCTGTCGCTGGCGGCGATCGCCGGCAGGATGCCGAAGAGCTCGCGCATCGCCCGGCTGCGGCCGATGATGTCGCCGAGCGAGAAGCGCGCCTCCAGCTCGCGGCGCAGCTCCTCCACCTGGCTCAGGTCGCGGAAGGTCTCGACCCCGCCGACCAGGCGCCCCTTCTCGTCCCGCAGCTCGGAGGTCGAGATGCGGATCGGCATCTTGCGCCCCTTGGCGTCGATGATGAAAGCGGCGCGGTTGACGATCGGCTCGCCGGTCTGCAGGGTGTAGCGGAGGGCGCAGCCGCTCTCGCAGATGCTGGCGTGGAAGATGTCGCAGCAGCGGCGGCCGATGACCTCATGGCGGCTGAGACCGGTGATCCGTTCGGCGGCGCGGTTGAAGTAGGCGATGCGCCACTCGTGGTCGACGGTGAACACCCCATCCTCGACGCTGTCGAGGATGGCCTGACCGATCTTCGGGTCACTCGAGTTCATCTGCAGCATCCCTCTCCGAAGGTATCGGCTCGGCGGCGGTTGTCAAGCTCATCGGTCGGGGGCCCACCTTGGTGTGGCATACTGGGGCCAGGTTGCCCCCGGAGGGTGGGTCGAGAGGTGTCCGAGGAGCGTACCGCACCCGCCAGCGAGCTCGTGGACGGCCCGGCCGTTCGGCGATGGAGCGGAGAAGTGGCACCCTCGCTGAACCGGGTGCAGGGACCCGCGCAGCTCCGCCCCGCAGTCACCGCGCCGACTGCGGTCTGGCTCGGGCCGGCGCCGTACTTTGCCGCCGCCGTGGTGCTCGCCGTCGCCGCCGCAGGTGCGGCTGCGATCGGATCGCCGCTCGCTGCTGGGGCCACCGTGCTCGTGCTGTCGGCGGCCTTCGGGATCGCGATGAAGGCCAGGCACCGTTGGAAGATGAGCCACCCCTCGCATCCTGTGGCCCAGCTGCGGCGGGAGCTCGACCACACGCGGCGGGGCTACGGGCAGCTGTTCTCGGCCGTCCCCTGCTTCATCTGCGTCCTCGACCGCGAGCACCGGGTGGTCGAGGCCAACGCCCTCTACCGGGAGGCCTTCGACGTCAGTGACCGCCGCCTGTGCTACGAGATCTGCAAGAACCGCAGCGCCAAGTGCGTCAACTGCCTGGTCGACCAGACCTTTGCCGACGGGCAGATCCACTCCAGCGAGGAGACCCTCATCACCCGCGACAAGCGGCGAATCGACGTCGTCGTGCACACCCGCCCGGTCTTCGACGAGCACGGCGAGATCGCCTCGGTGATGGAGGTCTTCACTGACGTCACCGAGGTCAAGCAGCTGCAGCGCCAGCTCGCGCTGACCGGGCGCGCGGTGGCCGGAATGGCGCACCGGGTCAAGAACATCCTGATGGGCCTCGAGGGGGGCATCTTCATCGTCAACGAAGGACTCGAGAGTGACGACCGCGCCGCCATCGACCAGGGCTGGGAGATGGTGCAACGCAACGTCAGCCTGGTGACGGGCATCGTCAAAGACCTGCTGTTCTGCGCCAAGGACCGCGAGCCCGCCTTCCGTGACGGGGTCTGCCCCCACGACATCGTGCGCGAGGTCCGCGACCTCTACGCGGCACGCATGAAGGACGAGCGGATCGAGATCCGCACCGAGCTCGCGGAGCCGCCGCACTGCGGCACCTTCGACCCCGACGGCCTCCACAACCTGCTCTGCAACCTGGTCGCCAACGCCATCGACGCCTGCCGCTTCGATCCCTGCCCGGACAAGCCGGGCCACACGGTGACCATCCGTTGCCTCCGCAACGGCAGCGGCGCCACCGTCCTCGAGGTCGAGGACGACGGCGCCGGCATCCCGGAGAACCTGAGCCACCGCGTCTTCCAGGAGTTCTTCTCCTCCAAGGGCACCGAGGGCACCGGCATCGGTCTGCTGGTCGTGCAGAAGGTGGCTGAGGAGCACGGCGGCAAGGTCAGCTTCGACTCCAAGCCCGGCCGCGGCACGGTCTTCACCGTGGTCATCCCGAGTGCATCGGCCGTTTCGCAGCCCGCCTCTGAGGAGGCAGTCCTGCCCGCCGCGGAGGCCTGAGCCGGCAGCTCAGGCGGCGCCGATCAGGGCCTCCACCCGTCCCAGAAAGACCTCGCGGTCGATCGGCTTTTCGATGAGGGCGTCGGGCTGCGGCAGGTTGTCCAGGTCGCCGAAGAAGTCGTCGAGGCGGGTGAGCCCGGTCAGCACGACGATCGGGATCGCCTTTGTCTTGCCCGAGGTCCGCAGGCTCCGGTAGGCCTTGACACCCGACTTGCGGGGCATCAGGACGTCGAGGGTGATGAGGTCGGGCTGGTGTGCCTCGGCCAGCCACACGCCCTCCTCGCCGTCGGAGGCCGTTTCCGTCTCGTAGCCGGCCTTGCGGAACAGCGCTTCGAGGTACACGCGCATGTCTTGCTCGTCGTCGATGATCAGCACTTTCTTGGCCATGGTGTCCCCCTGCTCCCCCTAGTCTAGTTCGACGAGCCCGCGCCGCTCAGGGCCGATCGCGCCTCCGGCGTGTCGATGCTCTGCAGGACGCTGCGGATCGGCTCCCGGAGGTTGGGGTTGTCGAGTGCCCGGATGACGCAGTCGACCAGGTCCGGTTCCTTGAGCTGCGAGAGCTCGGAGGCCGCGCACTCGACGAGCTTCGGGTTGGCGCTGCCGAGCGCCGAGCACAGGTACTCGACCGCCAGACCCCCGGTCTCCCCACCCTTGCGGGCGATGGTGCCGAGCGCCTTGAGCGCCTTTTCGCTGCGTTTGAAGCGGCCGATCGCCCGCACCCCGCGCAGCCCGCCGCCGTAGGCGTCGACAAAGGCCTGCACCGCCTCCTCGGTCGAGCGCTCGGGGGTCGCCTCGGCCTCGGCGGCCGCCTCCGACAGGTAGGACTCGTCCGCGAAGTACTCGACCGCCATCCGGCGGACGGTCGCGCTGTAGGCCGGGTCCTGGGCGATCGACTCGATGATCCGGCGGTCCGAGATCTTGGAGAAGCACATGCCGATGAGCTCGACGTTGCCCGGCTCCTTGAGCAGATCGGCGACCACCCGCTGCGAGAAGATCTTCTCCACGGCGACCAGCCGCGCGTCGAGCGAGGAAGCCGTGCGTGCGATGCGATCGAGGAGGAGATCGTCCGCGAGGCGCGACACGGCCGTCAGCCGCACGCGCGGCGACTCATCGGTGCACGCCACCTCGACCAACGCCTCCGCGTCATCGAGCTTCTCCACGGCTGCGAGCCGCACCCGTGGGTTCGGGCTGGTGTGGTCCTTGCGGTGACCCGTCCGCCCTGTCTTTTTTCTCTTCTCCAGGACGCTCATCGTCGTCCTCCTTTCCCGGGGTCCTGCGCCCGATCAGCGGGCGGCGTCCCCCTGCCCCGGCGCGGCCTTGTTCGAGGTGCGATCACCACGCCCTCAGGCCTCGGCCACGCCCAACGCGCGGTCCACCGTCTCACCGAATTCCTCCGGGTCGATCGGCTTGTCGAAAACGGCGAAGGGCTTGCGGACCGCCAGGTGGCGGCCGGCGAGCCCACTGACCACGATGACCGGGATGCCGCTCAGCCCGGGTTCCTTGGACAGCTTGCGGAAGAAGTCCGTCCCGGACTGGTTCGGCATCGCCAGGTCGAGAATGACGAGGTCCGGCCGCTCCCGCTCCAGCACCGTAAAGGCCTCGCGGCCGTCGCTTGCAGTCAGCGTCAGGTAGCCCCGCTTCTTGAGCACGGCGGTGATGAAAGCCCGGACGTCCGCCTCGTCATCGACCACCAGAACCGTGTGACTCATAACGGCCTCCCTCGCTCGAGTGGTGTCGCCATCGCCCTAACCCTCGCGTTCCCGCTCGGTCAGGAATCTCCAGAACGGGATGTAGGCGAGCAGCAGCAACCCGGCGACGATGTAACCGAGCCCTTTCGTGTGGGTCAGGAAATCGAACAGTGTGTACATCTCCCACTCCCCTCAGTGCTGGCCCCGCCACTCGGGGTGCTCGTACATGATCGGCATCCGGCTCGCGATCCAGCGGAAGGCCACGACCGCGAAGGTGATGAAGGCCACCGTGACCCAGATCTCCATCCACGACGGGAGGTAGCGCTCGGCCGGCGGCAGATTCCAGTTGAAGGCGACGAAGGTGATGTTGAAGCGGTTGAGCATGATGCCGAGGGCCGTGATCACCGCCGCCGCGCGCGCCAGGCCGAGGCGCCGCTCTCGATACGCGACCGCGAACATCAAACCGGGCAGGAGAACGAAGCCGAGCAGCTCGACCAGGAACCAGGCTCCCCAGCCGGTTGCGAGCAGGGCCCACTCGTCCTCGATCGCCAGGCCGACGACCTTGACCGCGAAGTAGACCGCGAGCGCCACCGCCCCGGCCTTGGCGAGGCCGAAGTTGATCCTCTCGAAGTGCTCGGTGCTGATCTGCACCTGGTGGTGGAAGGCCCGGTGCGAGAACATGCCCTCGACGATCACCATCGCGATGCCCGCCGCCACCGCCGACACGAAGAAGTGCACCGGAATGTGGGACGAGTACCAGAGGGCGTGGAGCTTGGTCGGGGTCACCATGTACATCGCGCCGAGGGTCGACTGGTGCATAGTCGACAGGATCAGGCCGAGAACCGTGAGGCCGATCGTCAGGCTACCGACCAGCTTGCGCAGATTCTTCCAGCCCAGCCACTCGAAG
>Ga0209391_10002088_pt1 | contig 10443 bp, 11 predicted proteins | sample PPLLak3March2015_FD_187246 | JGI IMG/M metagenome (GOLD analysis project Ga0209391, IMG submission 187246) | Freshwater sediment microbial communities from Prairie Pothole Lake near Jamestown, North Dakota, USA - PPLs Lake P7 Core (1) Depth... | ecosystem: Environmental > Aquatic > Freshwater >... | reverse complement strand
CGATCGGCGGCGGTGCGAACGCTGCCTGCGGCCCGTTGCCGACCGGGCGGGCCTTGAGGACGATGCTCTCCGAGGGAATCGCGCCCATGTCGAAGATCTGCGTCCACCGGTAGCTGAACCAGCCGTTGCGGATGACCAGGCATTTCCTGCCGCTGGCGAACTGGCGGGCGACGGCTTCCATGCCGAAGGTGCCGCTGCCGGGGATGACGACCGCGCTATTCGCGTTGTAGACCGCCTTCAGGATGCGCGAGATGTCGCGCATGACGCCCTGGAAGCGTTGCGACATGTGGTTCAGGGCGCGGTCGGTGTAGACCACCGAGTATTCGAGAAAGCCGAGGGGATCGGGCTGGGGCAGCAGGGCGGGCACGTTGTTTCTCCGAAAGTTCATGTCCATGGTGGACGCCAAGCCGGCAGGATAACCGCAAGGCCGCGGGACGCGCTAGAGCAACTGGCCGTCATCAGGGGCGGGTCAGGCGCGCCGCCAGCCAGGTCAGGGCAATGGCGACCACGGGCAGGGTGAGGGCGACGCGGAGGTCGCCGATCTTCTCCGGCGCGATCAGCAGAACCGCGCCGAGACCGAGCATCATCAGCCCGGAAAGCAGTTTCAGCAGACGGCCCTCGCGTTCCGTCAGCCGGCGCGCGCCCATCGTGCGCACGAAGGCGAGCACGATGAACAGCAACGGCAGCACGTAGATCGCGTTGTACAGGCCGAGATACAGGTAGTGCTTGCCGATGCCGCCTCCGTGCAGCGTGAGCAGGCGGGTGAACAGCATCGGAAAGCCCGCCGTGCACAGGAGTTCGTAGAAATTGGCGGCGATCGCGAGGACGAGGGTGGCGGCGAGCATGGCCGGGAGGTTCCCAGCATTGAGGATGTCGCGCCCGCGCCGGAAGATCTCGGCCTTGCGGTCATCCGCGATTGAAAAGGTGACGCCGCGCCCGAAAAAGGCGAAATCCTTGATGTTGACCGCACCCATCACGATGGCGAGCAGTCCGGCCGCGGCGGTGATCCAGGGCAGGCTGCCGATGATCAGGAACAGGTTGAGCCAGGCCGCCATGAAGGCGAAGTACATCAGGCCCGAGACGACGACGAAGACGCCGCCGATGACGAGCATCCGCCGTCGCTGCCGCTGGTGAACGAGCAGCGACAGGAGGAACAGCAGGACGAAGAAGGCGCACGGGTTGAAGGCGTCGAGGCCGGCCAGCAGGAGGGTTAGCGCGGGCAGGGAAAGCGCCGCGGTATCGACGTCGCCGAGCAGCGGCAGGGTCAGGCGCGGCGGCGTTTCCGGAACGGAATCGGGCATACCGCCGCCCTCCCGGCAGGCTGAAAGCCGGGCCAGGAATGCTGCCTGGCCGGCCGGGCTATCGTCCCAGCCTTCCTCCATCCTGCCGCAGTAGAAAAGTGTCGGCACCGCCTGCGCTTCTGCGCCGAGTTCTGCGGCCATGGTCGCGAAGAGTTCAAGGTCGGCCGGCGACCGCGTGATCTCGTGGTCGTGCAGTTGTAGCCACAGATGGGCGTTGGCGAGCGCCTGGATTTGCGGGCGGGCTGTGAGGCAGTGCGGGCAGCGCAAAGACCAGAACAGATGGAGGTGAACTTCGCTAGCGCCGGCGTCTGCCGCCGCCAGCGCCACGCCCGGCATGGCGGAAAGGACCAGGATCAGGCGCAGGAAGTACGCCAGAAGCGCCCTGCGCACGGCGGAATGGGAGAACGCTGGGGTAGCGGCCGAAGCGGTCATGGATCTGGCGTTCGCCGCTGCCGAGGCACTGCTAGCAGCCGAATTCCGGTCAGTTCGGCCGCCGTATGCAGTGTCAGGTAAAGCCGGCCGCCCGGGCTGGGGAAGACGACTTCCTGGGTGTTCCCCGGGTAGAAGGCTTCATCGAGGACGGGCTCGAAGCGCTCGTCGGTGATCTTGAGGCGTCCTTGCGAAGAACCGGAGAGCGAAAGATGAAGGCGATAGCGGCCCGCCTGGAGTGTGCCGAGCGGGACGAAATAGCCTCCCTCGCGGGAATTGCGCCATGCGCTCAGGTCCGTGGCCGACCAGATGCCGCCAGCGGGGACAGCCGCCGGTACCGGGTAATGGGCGCAATGTTCCTTCGTGTAGCGGAGAAGGCCGAACAGGGACTCGGCTTCCGGGGCGGTGACGCTGCCCAGGTAGCGCTGCATGTGTTCCCGCGCGGCCTCGGCGCCCGACGAGAAGGTCAGGCGGCCGCTGCATTCGCCTTCGTGGCAGTTGGCGCAGACGGTGTTGAAGTGCACGATCGCTGGCACGGGAATTTCCTCACCGCTGACTTCGAGGGTCGCCAGCAAGAGCGTGAGGGCCAGGATCCGCAAAGCTGTCGGGTGTGCTGCCAGGACACCGTTCGTCACCGGCGCGTTCGCCGTCCGTCCTTCTCTGGTCAGGATGCGCGCGATGGCACGCATGATGCGCTGCTACCTGTTGCTCGGCGCACGGCCACCCTCGGCCACCGAGTATTCGAGAAAGCCGAGGGGATCTGGCTGGGGCAGCAGGGCGGGCACGTTGTTTCTCCGAAAGATCATGTCCATGGCGGATACCAAGACGTCAGGATAACCGCAAGGCCGCGGGACGCGCCAGTCTTCCCGGCTGTTGCGGTCGACCGGCGGAAAAGGCGGAAAACCGCCGTCCGCCGGCTTCGGCGCTCAGCGGGTGATGATCACCTTCTGGTAGAGACCGCCGAAACAGGTGGTCTTCTCCAGTGCGGCCGGCTGCGGGACGGCCGGCAGGAAGTCGGCGATCTCGTTTTCCCAGAGGTCGTTGGCGAAGGGTTCGAGCGACTTCAGCACGCCCTTCATGACGTAGCGCAACGGGTTGCTGTAGCGGGGATTGTGGTAATCGACGATGATCACCTTGCCGCCCGGGCGCGTCACGCGCAGGGCTTCGGCGAGGGTGGCGCGGCGTACCGCTTCGGGCTGTTCGTGGAGCAGGAAGAAGAGCAGGGTGGCGTCGAAATCGCCATCCGCAAAATGGAGCTGGCTGGAATCCTGGCGGTGCAGCCGGATGCGCGCATCGGCCGGCAGCTTGGCGCGCAGGTTGGCGAGCTGGATCGGCGCGACATCGACGACGTCCAGCATCGCGTCTGTGCCGAGCCGGTCGCCGATACGCTGCGTGAAGTCGCCGTAGACGCAGGCCACCTGCAGGATGCGCTGGTCGGCGCTGGCGTCAAGTTCGGCCAAGGCGGAATCGCGCAGGCGGCTGAAGTTGCCCCAGAGGATCAGGTTGACCAGCCATTCCCGCTCGAAGAGACGCACCGCGTTCGGGTGCAGGTAAGCCCACCAGTAGACCTGCTGCAGATAGGCCGGAATCTCCGGATCGGCAGAGGGCCGCGTCACCGTGTCCGCGGGAAATGCGGCGGCAACGCCTTCAGCGCTTTGCGTCATTGAATGGCTTCCCGTTGTCTTGATATGCCGAGCGGCACGCAGATTCCGTGCCGCCCGATATTGTTGTGTGCAACCGTGCCGAAGCCGGATCAGCTTATTTCGCGACTTCCTTGTGTCCCTCTTCCCAGCCGGTGATCATTGCCTTCAGGTGGGCCGTGACCGTATCGCCTGTCGTAATAAGGTACACATGAACGATCAGAAAAGCCAGCATCATGAAGGCGCCGATGGTGTGGGCGAGCGCGATCGTGGCCAGGTCGAGACTGTGTCCGGCCGCAGCCAGTTCGTTCCAGTACAGGTAGAGCAGCCCGGATATCCAGATCAGCGGATTGATCAGCACCTTGACCGCAAGGTAGGCCTGCGCCTGCATCGGGTTGTGCTTGCGCGCGCGTGTCACCTTGAACGGATGCGGTTCGCCGCGGAAGATGCCCCAGGCGTAATGGCGGACGATCTGGTCGACGTTCTTCATCGTCGGGATGTACTGCCGCCATTCGCCGGTCGTGAAATGCCAGAAGATGGCGAAGACCCAGAGGGTGATCAGCGCCCAGGCGGCGAAGGTGTGGACCTGGTGGGCCGTGGCGAAGCCGAGCAGATGGTAGGTGCCGTGAATCTCGAAGCCGGTGACCAGCATGCCGATGATCAGCAAGGCCTGGGTCCAGTGCCAGAAGCGCTCGAAGCGGGTAAAGATGTAGATGCGTTCCATGATGGATCCCCGAAATCAGTTCTTGCGGCGCAGGACGCGGAGCAGTCCGTGCAGCGTCACTACGGCGAGCGCGGCGCCGGCGGCCAGCCAGCCGAGCAGGTTGACCAGAGGGTTGGCGTCGCGGCCGGGAATATAGACGCCCTCGATCTTGTCCATGCGGCCGCCCCTGGTGTGGCATTCGTTGCAGCCGACGGCCTTCTCCTTGGGCGCGACCATGTGCGTGATCGGCCAGTACATTTCGGTCTTGAGGAAGTCCACCTTGCCCGAGAAGGGTGCGTTGACGGCCTGCATGCCGGTCGTGATGGCTTTTTCCCAGTTGAAATTCTTCCAGAAGGCGGTGTCGTCGTTGCCGGCCACGTGGGGCTTGACAAAGGTCTTGTTGACCGGGTCGTAGGGCTGGCTGCCGCGCATGACCTTCATCGGCCAGATCAGCGAGCGTCCGTCGGTGGCGCTGCCACCGAGGGCGTTGATCAGCGTCACGCCTTTTTCCCTGCTGACGGTGTCGCCGAGCAGGGTGTAGGTCACTTCGCCGTTGAACCAGCCGTATTCCGGCGTGACGTTCTCGGCGACCACGAAATCGCCCTTGCGCGAGTCGTAGATGATGTGCCCCTTGGCGTCCTTCTTCAGCATCGGCTTGCCTTCCGGGCTCAGCTTGCCGGCCGTTGACCAGTCCCAGTGCATCTTGGTCGGCACGCCGCCGCGGGCGAACTGCGGGATGTGGCAGGTCTGACACGCCAGCTTGTCGGTATGCTGGTTCAGCTTGGCCACCTGGGCGCCCGCCTTGTGCGGCGCCTGGCCGTGGCACGACTGGCAGGTGGCCGGGTTGGACTTGTTGACCTTGCCGCGGATGTGGGCGTCGCCGGCATCCTTGCCGGTTGGCGTGTAGCGGCTGCCGACGACGTCGTGGGCGGGCGCCTTGTGGCAGGTGCTGCAGGTGAAGTCGAGACCGGTGGCGTCCATGTGGACATCCACCTCCTTGTCGGGCGAGGCGAGCGAGGTGTCCATGTCGCCGTGCTTGACACCGTCGCCGCCACCGCCGAAGAAGTGGCAGGCGCCGCAGGTGTCGCGGCTGGTCTTGCCGACCTTCTGGGCAATCGTGGTCAGGTCAATCGCCTTGACGATCTTGCCGGATCCGGGCGGGTTCTCGGTATCCTTGACCGGCGGCTGGCCGCCACCGGGCAGCTTCTTGTAGTTGCCGCTGGTGTCATGGCAGACCAGGCAGTCGACGTTCTCCTGCGACTTGAAGTCGAAGCTCGAATTGACCCAGCCGTAGCCAACGTGGCAGGTGGCGCAGGCACCGAGATTCGTTGCCGTCGAGATGCAGTAGTTGTTGATGACGTTCTTCTTGCCCAGGCGCTGGTTATTCAGGGGATTGATGACTTCCCAGGTCCAGTGCTTGGTGCGATGAATCTGCAGGGCGGCCTCGGTGTGGCAGCCGAGGCAGGCCTTGGTGACTTCGGGCCCCGAGGTGAATTCACGCTGCAGTTCCTTGAACTTGCTATGGTCCGCGGTGGTGTTCAGCTTCACATCGGAAGCGTGGGCCGCAAATCCGGGCAAAGCGAGGACGATTGCGGTCAACGCCGCAAACAGTCTTGATTTCAGCATGATGCGCTCCGCTTACTTCTTCTCGACGATGGTGTAGTTGCCGTCCTTCGTCCACTTGATGTCGGCATCGGGGAAGTAGGTCTTCAGCGCCGGCTTGTAGAGCTTCGCCATGTCGTGCGCCTCGCCGCTGCGGGCGCCGGTGCCGCAGACGAAGACGATCGGCTTGTCGGTCGGCAATTCATCGATTCGCTTTTCGAGCGAGTTGATCGGGACATTGCGGGCGCCCTTGAAGGTGCCGGTCTCGAACTCCTTGGGATCGCGGACGTCGATGATGTAGACGCTGTCCGGTGCTTCCTTGAAGGTTTTCTCGAACGAGGCGACGGTGATCGTGCCGCTTTCCTTGCCGGCCTGGAGGGCTGCGGGTTTCGCCGCTGCCGCCGGGGCGCCGGCGGTCGGGCCGGGACCGTACAGCTTTTCCCATAGCGGATAGCCCTCGGGAATGACCATGACCTTCTTGTAGCCGAGCTTGACCGCCTTCGCGGCCGAATCGGAACTCAGCGGGCAGCTCAGGCCTTCACAGTAGAAGTAGAGCGGCGTCGCCTTGTCGGCCGGCAGGCGCTCGGCGGCCAGCTTGTCGAACTGCGTATCGGGCAGGTTGATCGCACCGGGGATGTGGCCCTTGTCGTACTTGCGATCCTTCGGGCGCGAGTCGATCAGGACCATCGGGGCCTTTTCGTCGAGCAGCTTCTTGATGTAGGGCACGCTGACGGCGCCGATATGGCCCTTCTGGATCCACTCCGGATAGCCCTCGGCATAGACGCGGATGTTCGTGTAGCCCAGCTTTTCTGCCTTGTAGGCCGAGTTGTGGCTGAGCGGGCACTCATGGCCTTCGCAGTAGAAGATGAGCAGGGTGTTCTTGTCCTGCGGCAACTGGTCGACCATCTTCTCGAACTGGGTGTCCGGGATGTTGAGCGCGGTCGGGATGTGGCCAAGATCGTACTTGCGCGCGGTCGGCCGCGAGTCGATGAGCAGCACACCGTCCGGCTTGGGCAGGACGGCGTAGCGGGCGACGAAGGCGTTATCGACCAGCTTGGTGTACCAGCCTTCCTTCGGCTGGACAGTGGCGGCATCGGCGGCGAGCGCCACGGAAGCGTAGGGCAGGGGGGCGGCAAACAGGGCTGCCAGCAGGCCTGCGGCAGCAATCAGACGGACGGATTTCATGTTAACTCCTGAATTCGGCGCGGGTTGCGGTCAACCCGGAAAAACGAAGGAAACTCGGGCCGGTCAGTTGCAACTGGCCGGTGAGTCGCCGTCCTTGGCGCCCTTGATGACGAAAGCCTTCATGTCTTCGAAGAGCTCGTCTTCAGGAACGTCGGCGAATTTCTCCGCAGCCTTGTTCTGCGCCTTGATGCTGGCGCGGTAGGGCTTGCTGAGGTATTGCTTCATGGAATCCTTGCCCTTGGCGTGCTTGTCTGCCTTCAGGTAAGCGGCCCACTCGGCCTTGGTCATCTGGCTCGGGGCGATCGAGCCGCCGGCCTGGGCGGCGTGGCAGGCGGTGCACACGCTGCGGTAATAGACCCGGCCGCGCTTCCAGTCGGCATCGTAGGCGGCGGCCAGCGTCGAGGCACCGAGAAGGCCGGCGGCAAGGAAGGCGGAAAGGGCGATTCGCATTTTCATGGTGTGCTCCAGAAGCGTTGTTCGGACAGGTTGGCTCGCCCGGGCCGCAATACCGCCCGGGCGCTGCACGAACGGGCGTTCCGACCCCTGACGAAACAACAGTGATGATACGCTGCGAATATTAGCATTTGGTTGATCGTGTCTGATCTGGATCAATAGTCGTGCGAATATTCCGTTGCCCGGCCGCATGCTAGAATCCGCCCATTGGTCAGGTCATCAGGAGGAAGGCAGCAATGGGCGAGGTGAATACCGGTTACGTGTCCGATCACACCAGGTGGATCGACGAACAGTTGGCCAAGCACCCCGAGTGGGTGGAAGACCAGAAGGCCGGCCGCGCGCTGTGGTGGGACAAGAAGCAGGAAGTCGACACCAGCGAGCGCTATGCCGCCGCGAAGGTGGCGCAGAAGCCCTATCCCTACGACGTCCTCTTCTACGGCGAAGGCAAGTAGTCGTCGCGCTTCGCTTCGTGCCATGACGGCCGGTCGCTGACCGGCCGTTTTTCGTGTGCCGTCCGCGCGCGGAAATAGCTGACAAATTCAGTCGAGTATTCTAGAATTCGCCCTGTCATCGACAGGGGATTAGTGCTTCCATGTTCCGGCATATGCGTGAGGATATCCGTTCGGTCTTCGACCGCGACCCGGCGGCCCGCTCGTTCTGGGAGGTGCTGACCTGCTATCCGGGTATCCATGCCCTGATCCTGCACCGCTTCGCGCACTGGCTCTGGGGCCATCGCCTGCGCTGGCTGGCGCGCTTCGTCGCGCACCTGTCGCGCTTCCTGACCGGCATCGAGATACATCCCGGCGCGACGATCGGTCGCCGCTTCTTCATCGACCACGGCATGGGCGTCGTCATTGGCGAGACCGCCGAGATCGGCGACGACGTCACCCTCTACCACGGCGTCACGCTTGGCGGCACTTCCTGGAACAAGGGCAAGCGTCACCCGACCCTGGAGGAGGGCGTCGTGATCGGCGCGGGCGCCAAGGTGCTCGGGCCGATCACGGTTGGCGCCGGCGCCCGGGTCGGCTCGAACGCGGTGGTCACCAAGGCCGTGCCGGCCGGCGCGACAGCGGTCGGCAACCCGGCGCGGGTGCTCGATCATTCCGATGAAAGCCGGCAGCGCGAGGCGCAGGCCGAGAAGCTGGGATTTTCCGCCTACGCCGTCGGGCGCGACCAGGACGATCCGCTGGCCAAGGCAATCCACGGCCTGCTCGACCACGCCGCCGAGACCGATCGCCGGCTGGCGTCTCTGCTCAGGGAACTCGAGGCGGCGGGCGTCAAGTGCGACGAGGACGTTCAGCCGGCCGACCGTTTCGATCCGCAATATCTGGGAAAAATTGTTGACTGATTTACTCAAGATTATATATAGTTGACCGCGAAAGTAGGTTAATTGCGAGGTGCGGAAATGCGACTGACGACCAAGGGACGATTTGCGGTGACTGCGATGATGGATCTCGCGCTGCGCGGCGACGACGGACCGGTGGCGCTGGCCGGGGTCAGCGAGCGGCAGAAGATCTCGCTGTCCTACCTCGAGCAGTTGTTTGGCAAGCTGCGCCGCTTCAAGCTGGTCGACAGCGTGCGCGGACCCGGCGGCGGCTACTGCATCGCCCGGCCGCTGGAACTGGTGACGGTCGCCGACATCATCCGCGCCGTCGACGAGCCGCTCGACGCGACGCAATGCGGCGGCCGCGAGAACTGCCTGGACGAGCAGCGCTGCATGACGCACGACCTGTGGGCGACGCTCAACGTCCGGATGTACGACTACCTGTCGTCGGTGACCCTCGCCGAACTGGTCGAGCAGCAGCGCCGCAAGGCCACCGGCCAGGCGCTCCTAACCGACCATCGGCTCGGCCCACAGCCGCGCCCGCGCCCGGCGCGCCTCAAGACGGTGGCGGTGGCCTGAAGGGAAGCTGACGTGTCTCTGCCCGTCTATCTCGACCACAACGCGACGACGCCGCTCGATCCGGCCGTGCTGGCGGCGATGCTTCCTTGGCTGGAGAGCCGCTTCGGCAATCCGTCGAGCCGGCACGGCTGGGGCCGCGCTGCGCGCCAGGCAGTGGACGAGGCGCGACAGCGGGTGGCGGCGGCAGTCGGCGCGCATCCGACCGAAGTGCTATTCACCAGTGGCGGCAGCGAGGCGAACAACCTGTTCATCAAGGGCGCCGCGGCATCGCTCAAGCCGGGTGGCATCGCCTTCGGCGCCGGCGAGCATCCCTGCGTCCTCAAGCCGGCGGCCCAGCTCGCCCGCCAGGGTTGGCGCCTGTACCCGGTTGCGGTCGACGCCCATGGAAGGGTGGATTCCGCCGCCTATGCGGGTGCCCTGGCGGCGAAGCCCGCGCTGCTGTCGTTCATGCTGGCCAACAATGAAACCGGCGTCCTCTCCGACGTCGCCGCGCTCGCCGTACAAGCGCGGACGGATGGCGGCTGGTTCCACAGCGATGCGGTGCAGGCGCTGGGCAAGCTGCCCCTCGATTTCCGCGCGCTCAACGCGGCCGGCGTGCATGCGCTGACGATCTCGGCGCACAAGGCGGGTGGCCCCAAGGGCGCGGCCGCGCTGGTCGTCGACAAGCGCGTCGAGCTGCAACCGCTGATCGCCGGTGGCGGCCACGAGCGCGGCCTGCGCTCGGGCACCGAGAACGTGCCGGCGATCGTCGGCTTCGGCGTCGCGGCGGAAATGGCGGCGCAGCGCGTCGGCGAACGCCCGCGCCGCCTGCTGGCGCTGCGCGAGCGCCTGGAAACCGCTCTGGCTGCGCTCGGCGCGACCATCTTCGGCACCGGCGCCGCGCGCCTGGCGAACACGAGCTATTTCGCGCTGGCCGGCATCGACGGCGAAACGCTGGTCGGCAAGCTCGACCGCGAGGGTTTCGCGGTGGCCAGTGGCGCCGCCTGTTCAAGCGCCAATCCTGAACCGTCGCATGTGCTCCAGGCGATGGGTGTGGCGTCGGAAATCGCCCGCGGTGCGGTGCGCATCAGCCTCGGCGCCGGCAACACGGAAGCCGATATCGACGAATTCATCAACGCCTTGCGGGTCACGGTCGGACGCCTGCAGGGACTGGCGGCGGTTGCCGCCTGAACAACCCGACGAACCTGCGAGAATGACGATGAAACTCCCCATCTACCTGGACTACTC